>ERZ1066119.718-NODE-718-length-21109-cov-79.566258_pt1 | contig 21109 bp, 14 predicted proteins | sample MGYA00382766_ERZ1066119 | MGnify/ENA primary metagenome ERZ1066119 (study PRJEB33369, sample SAMEA5778349) | biofilm metagenome | biome: Industrial cooling water; feature: Water cooling tower basin; material: Biofilm | place: United Arab Emirates | collected...
CTCTTATCCCATTATTAAGGGGGGGCTTTAAACTCCCTCTTATCCCATTATTAAGTAGAGGCTTTAAACTCCCTCTTATCCCATTATTAAGTAGAGGCTTTAAACTCCCTCTTATCCCCCCCTTATTAAGGGGGGCTAGGGGGGATCAAAAGTCTAGATTAAAATTAAATTTAACAAAACCATTATATGAACATATCAAAATTTATCAAGGAACCATCGCAACGTAAGGTAATGATTCTCAAAAACAATGATATCGTTGAGATTTTCATTCCTTCGGTAGGATTTTTCTCGCGTTTTACAATGCTAGCTCTAATTTTTTTGATTTTCCCGGTTTGTTTAATCAATTTTTTTACACTTTCACTCAAACATGATATTAGATTATTTCCACCTGTATTTACTTTTAATTTAGTAATTTCACTTATAGCTATTGGAGTAGTTCTACTCTCTGAGTTTGCTCAAAAACGCTTTTCTATCACTCGCAAAAAAATATCTTGGAGCTATGAAATTTTTGGACTTAAGCTAAGAGAGCCTTTCCCAGCTTCAGTTCCGGGAATTGTTCGCATTGCAAAAACTCGCCAATATTGGAATCGCTGGTTTCTGGAAATTTGGGCTGGGCGCCGACTTTACGAAATTTCTACCAGCGACTTCTCTCCATTTGCAGTGACTAATTCTGAAATTGACTTGCTAGCACGGGAACTGAGTAATTGGTTTGAATTGACGATTCTACAGGAGTAGACTTCACGTTGAAAAGTATACAAGCTGTTAACCAAACTAAACCAGCAGCATAACCAGCCGTAACATCTGTCAACCAATGTACACCCAAATATAACCGACTAAAACCAATTGCCATAATAAAGGCAACCGCAAGCGCAGAAATTTGATTACGGTACTGAGGATATTGTTTCGCTAAAGTATACCCAATATACCCATAAACTATCATCGATACCATCGAGTGACCACTGGGGAAGCTGTGATGACTAACTTCTACAATTCTGTCCCACAATAAAGGACGTGACCGAGCAAATAATAATTTGAGTAAACAATTCAATCCTATTCCACCTAATGCAGCAACCATCAGGGTATTTGCATCTCGGCGCCGATTATGACGCAGTAACCAATGTCTATATAATCCACTAACCAATAGTAAAGTTGTGCCTTCTCCGAATAAAGTGGCACCTACCATAACAGTATCAAGCAACGGAGAATGTAATTTCTGAATTGTCAACAAAACCCTTTCATCAAGACCACGTGAGTATACTAGCAAAGTACAAAGTGCCAACGCACCAACGGCGCCTGTCATTAGGACTTCAGTACTAATTGCGCTTTTAACCTTTTCTGAATTTACAACCTGCGTAGGTATGGTGTAACTAACATCCATACTGTAACTTGAGACAATTTTTTGAATTAGTCCAGCAATAGCGCTTTGACTCCAGTTGGGATGATACAACACAAGAATGTTTCCTGTATCACTATTTGCTTGCACTCGTTCGATAGCTCTGTGCTGCGATAGTTGAGATTCTAAATATTTTTTCAGCGCTTTATTCCCATATAGCCCGTACACTTTATATCTAGCTCTACCTGTAACAGCAGTATGTACAGGGGTAATTAATGAGTCTTTGTGTGTGATAGGGTGCAAAAGTTCGTTATACATTAGTGTAAGTTAGTGGTTTTAAATAAATTGCTTTCCAGAGAGACTTAGTTAATATACAAAGGTTTGGAAGATGTTTACTGCGTCAGAAACTCCTGTAATCGCGACTGTTTTAGTTGTCGCTTTTGGTATTTTAGGTTGGGGCTTTTATCGCGCCAGACCTTTTGGTAAGCTAGGAATCTTAGCCTGGTTGCAATCGCTTGTGCTAATGACTCCGTGGCTACTGTTCTTTGGCTTGTTCGCTGCGGGCATTTATATTAATATTATCGGCATTGTTTTGCTGTTAGTTGTCTCCGCAGGAATATATGTGTACTTAGGGCGCCAACTCCGTGCGGCTGGACAAGATGCTATTTTACGCCAAAAAGCTGTAGATAGGTTAAAGAGTGAAAGTGAATCTAATACTAATACACCGACCGTAGCTGTAGTGATACCCGAAACACTATCAATACCCGATGATGACTTGAGTGCAATTAAAAGTATTTTCGGTATTGATACCTTTTTTGCCACGGAAACAATTCCTTATCAAGATGGCGCCGTCTTTAAAGGTAATCTACGAGGAGAACCTGAAGAAACTCACAACCGTTTAACCGAGAGTTTAAAGTCACGTGTAGGTGATAAATATAGATTGTTCCTCGTAGAAAATGCTGACTCTAGACCTGTAGTTATCGTGCTTCCTAGCCGTAATGACCCACGTCCAATGTCGATAGCACAAAAAGTGTTTGCTGGAGTTTTGTTAACTGCGACACTAGGTACTTGCTTAGAAGCTGCTGGTTTACTCTTGGGTTTTGACTTCTTTTCTTATCCTGCACGCTACCAAGAAACTTTACCTATTGGTGGAGGCATTTTCATTATTTTAATCGCACATGAAATTGGTCATTGGGTAGCTGCACGGCGCCATCAAGTTCGTTTGAGTTTACCTTTTTTCTTACCAGCAGTGCAAATTGGTTCATTCGGCGCCATTACTCGTTTCGAGTCACTGTTACTCAACCGTAAGGTTTTATTTAATATATCCCTAGCTGGCCCTGCGACTGGAGGAATTCTTTCTCTAGTAATGTTAATAGCTGGATTGTTGCTATCAAAACAAAGTAGCTTGTTTCAAATACCTAACGAGTTTTTCCAAGGTTCCATTTTAGTTGGAACTTTGTCACGGGTAGTACTAGGCGCCGCATTACAATCACCAACAGTACCAGTAAACCCATTAGTAATTATTGGATGGTTGGGTTTAGTAGTAAATGCTTTAAATTTAATGCCCGCAGGTCAACTAGACGGTGGTCGCATTGTTCAAGCAATATATGGACGCAAAATAGCTAGTCGAGCTACTATTGCCACCTTAATAGTACTAGCACTCGTATCTCTTGGTAATCCATTAGCAATGTACTGGGCAATAGTAATTGTATTTCTACAACGCGACCTCGAACGTCCTAGCTTAAACGAAATCACCGAACCCGACGACCAAAGCGCAGCTTTAGGTTTACTCGCACTATTTCTAATGATTGCAACACTCATTCCCCTAACCCCCGCTTTAGCCGGTAGACTAGGAATCGGTTAGATAAAAACCACAGAAACCGGGTTTCTTCACCACTAAGCATTACAACTATAAATGTTTATAACAGAAACCCGGTTTCTCAATAGTAAACAAAGTCTACAATAAAAATACTCCTCCCGTGCGTAATTCTTATCCTTAGTCTTATATATAGTATAAGGTTTCAAAACCATACTTCAAATCGATGGTGCAGCTATGATCAATACAACTTCAAGATATTGGAAAATTTGGCAAGTTAACCCTGCTCAAGATAAATTAGGGTATAAACAAGTACCAGTTCCAATTGCTCAAGAGTTCGCTAAAAATCGAGTACCTGACGTAGAAAGTGGAAATAATAGTAACGCCCAAAATGTTCTGTTTTCGTATTTTTACGCAAAAAAAAATAATTCTGATGTAATTAATAGAGCGCAGGCAGGTCTTTGTCTAAGATGTTACGTTTCAGAACCAATACTGAGAGAATGTAAAAAAATAGACTCTTTGTTCAGTGGTGGAAAGCAATTTACGTATCGAGATTTATTACCGTTCGTCCTTAATGATGATGGGCAAAAATTAATTATTTTAGACCAAGATAAAAAAACCCAACTAATGGTAGATGACAACAGTCAAATTAAAACATCTAAATATAAGTTTTTTTCCGTTTCAGTATTACAAACATTTAATCCTGATTCACAATCTCGAATGAGCTTGGATAATTGGGCCTATTTGCAAACCAAGCAAAATCCAGAACTGAAAAGCTTTTTATCTGAGTTTGGTTTCAAGCATTTAACTGATTGGGCACTTTTAAACCGAGTCAGGAGAACGCAACTTGAGCGTTTATCAACCCAGGAACGCGATATGGTTAAAGCTTTTCATGCTGTTTATCGTCGAGATAGGCAAATGCAACATCATAAGGGAGCTAAAAAGTGTCCCGACCCCACTTTTGCTCAATTGCAAGAAATGTTAGCTTATTTGCAGCAGTGCCAAGTGTATATTGATACCCCTGTAACGCTGATCAAAGGACTCAAGAATATTGCTCAACAAATTAGAAAATATGATGTTTGGAGTTCTAGAGAATCTTTAGATATATACGATGCTGAAAGTGGTACGTATCAAACAAGACACGATTTACCAGTTGATTCTCTTGATGAAGTGGATGTAGAACAGCAAGAATTTTTAGATTTTTTACAAAAGCACCTTTATACGGTTTTGATCGACGTAATTCAGCAACAAGTAGAAGCCAATATCAAAAAATTACAAAAAAGTAGTAAGTATGCACCTTTTGCTGATAAATATATCAAAGGGCTGCAATTATACTACTGTCAGGCAATGTCTTTAAAAGAAATTATGCCTGTATTGGGGATGACAAGTTGGGATCAAACTAGACGAATTCTAAATCCCGGAGATTTATTAACTTCTGTACGCGCGCAAACTGTAGAACAGATGTTAGAAAGTATTTTGAAAAAAGCCGCAGAAAAAGGTTTGACTAAAATTCCACCCCTACCCGACTATCTGAAAGCGCTGACAGAACAAATTGAATCTTATGTAGATGGACAAGTGTTTAAAGCAGCAGCAGAAGAAATTCAAGCAGGGAAAAACCGGACTATGGATAGTTTATATGCCCAACAACTTCGCACGTATACGGAAACATGTACATAAATTGCTCCCGACTTAGAAGAATATACTATACTGCTATCGAAAGCTGGTAAAATCCTTCAAGAAGTAACAGCGAGAACTCAAGATAACTATATTCAACTCAAGACCTTTAAGGTTGAACCAGGTATAAAATTTAGTATTCAACTTAGTTTAGGATATGTGAGTGTGAGTGAAAATGTTGAATTGTAAAAGAATTGTGCAATAAAGTAATGGTTCATTCAGTTATCATCAATTTAGGGTGTGGTAATTTATCCGAGGGTTTCCCTATGGTAACTGTTGGGTTACGGGAAGCAAATAATCCTCGTTCGCAGCAAATTGTCGGTAGTTTGGCGCCGGCGCCGAATTTGATAGAATCGTATCAAAATTGGCGATTGATATATCAAAGTTTGTGTGACCGTGCTGCATTTCGAGGCAGAAACCCTCGTTACGACGCATCACTCAGAAATTTTGAGGATGATGATGACGATGAATTAGAAATTAATGAAGCTGATGTCACAAATGTTTCCGTAGTGAATTTTTATGATTTGTGTCAACAGTTACAACTCGAAATTGATAATTGGCTCTTATCACCAACAATTATCAATATTAACCGACAGTTACGCGCTGCACTGAACCCGATAGATGAAATTCGAGTAATTGTCGAAACTCAAGATGATATTATCCAAAAATTACCTTGGCATTGCTGTAACTTTTTTCAAGATTATCCGCGCGCGGAAGTATCATTTGCGAGGACAGAGTACCAAAGTAGTTATCACTTGCAATTGGCAAAGATTCCTCGAACAAAAGTTAGGATTTTGGCGATTTTAGGTAATTCGCAAGGAATTAATTTAGAGAAAGAAAAAACTTTTTTACGAAGTTTACCAGATGCAGAAGTAGAATTTATTATCAAACCTTCGCGACAGGAATTTAATGATAAACTCTGGGATGCTCAAGGTTGGGATATGCTGTTTTTTGCTGGGCATAGCCAAACAGAGCAAGGAAAAGGGATAATTTATATTAACGAAAACCCAACTAATAACAGCTTAACTATTGAACAGTTGACAGAAGCGTTAAAAGCAGCGATTGAGAAAGGCTTAAAAATCGCAATATTTAATTCCTGCGATGGCTTAGGTTTAGCACAAAGTTTGGAAAAATTAAATATACCAACAACTATTGTCATGCGCGAACCCGTACCGAATAGGGTAGCAGAGAGTTTTTTCAATTATTTTTTACAAGCATTCGTATTTGAACAAAAATCTTTATATATCTCAGTCCAGCAAGCACGACGTAGATTACAAGGATTAGAAGATGATTTTCCTGGTGCGAGTTGGTTGCCAGTAATTTTTATTAACCCTGCGGAGGAACCACCGACTTGGCTAAGTTTACAAGAACAATTTTCGCATCCAACTATATCTCAACCTTCACAAATAAGCACTCAACCCAAAAATCAAAACAAACGTCAAGATTGGGGAGATGCAATTGATGTTTCAACATTTTACGGACGGAATGATGAAATTAACACTTTTAAACAATGGCTGATAAAAGATAAGTGCCGATTAATTACAATTATAGGCATAGGTGGCATTGGTAAAACTGCTTTGTCTGTAAAATTAGCAGAATCTGTTCAACATGAATTTGATTGCTTAATCTGGCGCAGTTTACGAAATGCACTACCTGTAGAAGATTTATTAACCGATTTAATTGGTTTTTTAACAACAGAACATCAAATAGTTATCGCTAATTCATTAGATAAACAAATAGCGCAATTAATTGATTGTTTGCGTGCTGCACGCTGTTTAATAGTCTTAGATAATTTAGAATCAATTTTAGACAGTGATCAACAAGTAGGGAATTATCGTCAAGGATATACAGGATACGGACAACTTCTGCGATGCATTAGCGATACCCTGCATCAAAGTAGTGTTTTAGTTACTAGTCGTGAAAAACCTAAAGGATTAAACGCCAAAGAAGGCGAAAATTTACCTGTGCGCTTGCTGACTTTAAAAGGTTTAAATTACAGCGAGGGAGAATCAATTCTCTTTTCAAAAGGTTTATCACCATCAGTATCTGAAATAAATAGCTTGGTTAAGTGTTATGCTGGAAATCCATTAGCGCTAAAAATTGCTGCAACAACGATTGTAGATTTATTTGCTGGCAGTATTACTGATTTTTTACAAGCGGGTACAGTTCTTTGTAACGATATTTTTAATTTGCTTGACCAACAATTTCAACGTTTATCAGTCCTCGAAAAACAAGTGATGTATTGGTTAGCAATTTATCGAGAATGGATGTCTATTAAAGAATTACAAAGTAATATTATTGATATAATTAAACAACGAGACTTAATTGCCGCTTTAGAGTCTTTAGTATCTCGCTGTTTAATTGAAATTCAAGCTGGCAAGTTTACTCAGCAGCCAGTTGTTATGGAATATATAACAGAAGAATTAGTTGAAAAAATAACTCAAGAAATTTATAGTAGTGAAATTAATGCTTTAAATAAGTATGCTCTAGTTCTAGTCCAAAATCAAGATTATTTAGTTAACGCTCAAATACAATTTATTCTTCAACCAATCGCAAATAAATTATTAGATTATTTCGCCACTACGGTCAATATTAAAACTCATTTAAATCAAATCATAGCTCAAATTAAAGTTAAAATTAAAACATCTAAATTACCCCAATTTGGTTACGCTGTAGGTAATATTATTAATCTGTTGCGACAACTGCGTATACAATTAAATAATTATGACTTTTCTGACCTAAATATTTGTCAAGCCAACCTGCAAGACATCAATTTACAACAAACAAACTTTACTAATTGCAATTTTAAAACAACAGTATTTACCCAAACATTAGGTAGTTTACTTATAGCTAAATTTAGCCCCGAGGGTAAGTTATTTGCAACAGCTATCGAAAATAATATTTACCTCTGGGAAGTTGATAATATCCAACAATTATTAAAACTTGATGGTCATACTGCATGGGTGCGAGCTATTGCTTTTCATCCAAATGGTAAAGTTTTAGCTAGTGGTAGTAACGATAACACAATTAAGTTGTGGAACGTGGAAACCGGACAATGTTTGCAAACTCTCTCTGGTCATACATCTTCAGTCGCAACTCTTGCTTTCCATTATGACGGTAATATTTTAGCTAGCGGTAGCGACGATAAAACAGTAAGATTGTGGGATATTTCTACAGGGAGCGTGGAAATATTTGCAGGTCATACTAATAATCTGGTTTTTGTCACTTTTCATCCACATGAACAAATATTAATTACCGCTAGCACAGATAACACGGTAAGATTGTGGGATATTACAACTGGTGAGTGCGCGCGAATTTTTAAGATAGCAATTAATTGGCGTTTGGCTATCGCCCTAAGTCATGATGGTAAAATTTTAGCGACTGGAAGCGATAGTAATGCAGTTAAATTTTGGGATATATCCAAGGGTGAATGCATTCAAACTTTACCAGATTATCACAGTTGTGTCTGGTCGATAGCGTTTAGTAATGACGATAAAACTATAATTACGGGTAGTGAAGATAACACGATTAAAATCTGGGATGTGGAAACGGGCGAATGCTTACAAACCTTGCGTGAGCATCAACAGCGCGTTTGGTTAGTTGACTTACACCCGAATAATTCTACTTTGCTAAGTATTAGTGAAGACCAAACAATCAAACTTTGGGATATTAACTCGCGACGCTGTTTAAAAACGTTAAAAGGTTATAGTAACTGGATATTATCCCTTGCCTTTAGCCCCGACGGTCAAACTTTAGCTAGCAGTTCCCAAGACAAAAAAATCCGATTATGGGATATGAAAACGGGAACGTGTACTTTAACTCTAGAAGGACACGATAATCTTATCTCCACTATCGCTTTTGCTCCCATCCAGATTCGCGATTGTCTGTTAGCTAGCGGTAGCGATGATAATACTATTAAACTATGGAATCATCAAGGTGAATGCTGGCGAACGCTGCGAGGACACTCTACTTGGGTATATGCGGTTGCATTTAGTCCAGGGGGCGAAATTTTAGCTAGTGGTAGTCGCGATAACACAGTAAAAATTTGGGATTGGCGTACTGGTGCTTGTTTGCATACTTTTGTCGGACACGAACACCGTGTCAAATCAATTAGTTTTCATCTTAATGGTAATATTCTCGCTAGCGCTAGCGATGATAAAACTATCAAAATTTGGGATGTAAATAATCGTACTTGCTTGCAAACGCTGATGGGGCATGAAGAAAGTGTTTGTTGTTTAGTTTTCAGCCCTGATGGTAGTATTATTGCTAGTGGTAGCTGTAATAAAATTATTAAACTTTGGGATGTGAGTACAGGGAAATGTACGCGAACATTATCAGCGCATGACTCTAGAATCCGCGCGCTCGCTTTTAGTCCAGATGGTAAAATTTTGGTTAGCTGTAGCGATGACTGTACGGTAAAATTGTGGGGCGCCAATACAGGTGAACATATTAGAACTATTAAGGAACATGACAAAGCTGTTTGGACGGTAGCAATTAGTGCTGATAATTGCTTATTAGCTAGCGGTGGCGAAGACCAAACGATTAAATTATGGGATTTGCATTCCTGTGAACATATTCAAACTTTGAGATGTACTCGACCCTATGAAGGTATGAATATTAATAATATTACTGGATTAACAGATGCTCAGAAAAACATTTTAATATCTTTGGGGGCAGTAGATGCATAATTAATACTGCGTAGGTTTTGGATGATAGTAGGATACATCAAAGCTATTACAATTTTCAACAAAACGAAAAATCATGTGCTTTGATGCAAAACGGTCACACAAACTTTGATATATTAATCGCCAATTTCGATACGATTCTACCAAATTCGGCGCCGATGTCAAGCTACCGACAATTTGCTGCGAACGAGGGTTATTTGCTTCCCGTAACCCAACAGTTCCCATCGGAAAACCCTCAGATAAATTACCACACCCTAAATTGATTATAACTGAATGAGCCATTACTTTACTGCACAATTCTTTTACAATTCAAAATTTTCACTCACATTTATATCTCCGAAACTAACTTGAATGCTAAATTTTGTACCTGGTTTGCCCTTAAAAGATTTGAGTTGAAGGTAGTTATCTTGAAATCTCGCTGTCACTTCTTGAAGGGTTTTACCAGCTTTCGATAGCAATATTAATTTTATATTTGGCGGTAGAAACTTTTCTCCATTAAAAGGATATAGTTGAGCGAGTACATTAATTTTTTCTTCTTGTGTATCCTCAGATATATCGGGAGAGATGCACACTAATAACGCGAATTTTGTGTTTAAATCTAGACCTAAATTAATAATTTTTGCTTTTTTAGTGTCTTGATTTGTATTCCTGGTACTAAAAGCTAAAGCTAGTTCTGGGTTTGCAAGAGCATCTATAGTTTTCCAACCTTCATCAATTATACCTTGCAACCACTGACTGAGCTTAGTTATATTCGAGTGAATTTGCTTAACTGGGTTAACTTGATTAACTTTATCAATAATTGCTACAGTAAATTCAGACGGTTGGGCATAACGGTAATAAGTTACTATATGATTTGGTTCAGTATCAAAGTAAGAGAATGGAATTTGATAGGCGCCATTATGAACTGGTAATTGCAATTCATTTTGTATCTCAATTAATTGCTTGTAAGGTAGAAATCCTCTAATGATAACTTCTTCCTCTTCTTCTAACACTTCGAGCAATACGTAAAAATGGGGTGTTAACTGCGGTTGTTCAATTATTTCTTGAGGTATATTGACAATTTCGTTCAGTAAGTGTTCAGTCGCAATCGCACAAAGTTTGTAATCACCTAATTTTAGACTACCTGCAATTGCTATCTGGCTCAAATCTCGATAGACTTTTACGGCACCTATATCGGCAAATTTATTATCCAACCATGCCTCAAGAGCTAGTAGTGCTAATGTATTTAAATAAACTTGCCAAGAAATATCGGCATTATTCTTGTCTAAAGCGCTTGTAGAGGATGCAAGTGCGAGATGTTCGGCTTCTAAACAGACGGTTTCTGGCAATAAAAGCCTAAAATCTTGAGTGGAATTTAACTTGGGCATGATGTTAATTTTACCTCACGTTTGAAGGTAAATAGGCGCCAGTCTTTAGGACTGATGCAGTTTATTGTTGGCCATATTACATATAGGTGCCAAATTTTTCAACTGATGCAGTTTTCTGTCATGCCCAAAAACGAAGCATGACAGAAGTCGTTTGCAGTATAGCCACATTTTATTTTGTAGCAAAATTGAGATGCTCCGTTGCAGGTAACGTACATGTTTCTATATAACTACGAAGTTGTTGGGCATATAAACTATCCATCGTCCGATTTTTCCCAGTTCTAATCTCTTCTGCTGCTGCTTGGAATACTTGTTCATCTACATAAGATTCAACTTGTTCTGTCACTGCTTTCAGATAACCAGCTTCGGGTGGCATTTTAGTCAAGCCCTTTTCTGCAGCTTTTTTCAAAATACTTTCTAACATTTGTTCTACAGTTTGCGCGCGTACAGAAGTTAACAAATCTCCAGGATTTAAAATTCGTCTAGTTTGATCCCAACTTGTCATCCCCAATAAAGGCATAATTTCTTTTAAAGACATTGCCTGAGAGTAGTACAATTGCAATCCTTTAATATATTTATCAGCGAAAGGTGCATATCTACTACTATGATGCAATTTTTTGATGTTGGCTTCTACTTGTTGTTGAATTACCTCGCTCATAACCGTATAAAGGCGCTCTTGTAAAAACTCTAAAAATTCCCGCTGTTCTACATCCACTTCATCAATAGAATCAACGAGTAAATCACGTCTTGGTTGATACTGACCACTTTCAGCATCAAATATATCTAAAGATTCTTTGGAAGCCCAAATATCGTACTTTCTAATTTCTTGGGCAATATTTTTTAGTTCCCTCATCAACCGTGCGGAGGTATTAATAGAAACTTGATACTTTTGCAAATAAACTAACATCTCTTGCAACTGCACGTTTGTGGGGTCGGGACACTTTCTTGCTGCCTTGTGGTGTTGCATTTGTCGGTCTCGACGATAAACAGCGTGAAAAGCTTCAACGATATAGCGGTGTTGGGTTAATAAACGCTCAAGTTGCTTAGTTCTGACTCGATTTAAAAGTGACCAATCGCTTACATGCTTGAAACCAAACTCAGATAAAAAGTTTTTCAGTTCTGGATTTTGCTTTGTTTGCAAATAAGCCCAATTATCCAAGCTCATCCGAGACTGTGAATCCGCATTGAATGTTTGTAACACAGTCATAGAAAAAAACTTATACAATTCTGGTGTAGTCTGACTACAGTTATCTACCATGAGTTGGGTTTTCCCATCTCGGTCTAAGATAATCAATTTCTGTCCATCATCGTTAAGAACGAACGGTAACAAATCTCGATATGTGAATTGCTTGCTACCACTAAACATTGAGTCGATTTTTTTACATTCCCTCAGTATGGATTCAGAAACGTAACATCTTAGACAAAGACCTGCTAGCGCGCGAGTAGTCACATCCAAATTTTTGTTATCTGCGTGAAAATACGAGAATAGTGTATTTTGAATACTAACGTTATCCAGATTGTCTATGTCGGTTAGCTGATTTTTTAAAAATTCTTGAGCAATTGGAACTGGTACTTGTTTATACCCTAACTTCTCTTCTGCTGGGTTAACTCGCCAGATTTTGCAATATCTTGAAGATATATTATTCATAGCTGTACCATCCACTTGAAGTATATTGTTTGTAATTTTACGCCATATACCTATGGGTTGTGACTGATATCGATTATGCAACTTTATGTAACTTCGTTGGTAAAAATTTGCCGTAACTTTTCGGAATGTATCTAACATGAATATGTGTATGATTTATTGCCACGCATAAGAATAAAATCCGTAGGCTAATAGCACAATTCCATTGAAATAGACTATTAATAATAGCAATATTAAATACATAATTATTTGAAAATAAGAGTTTATACGTAAGTATGCGAGATTTGAGCTAAAGTTATTTTATTACAACCATTAGTTTACACTGGCGCCTGTGTTTACATCTTAAGTAAATTTATGTACATATGGTATATGTAGAGACTATTCATGTCGCGTCTCTACATGTACTGCATAAGTCAATATTGCTCACATCTATATAAAAAGTGAAAGCAGTCAAAATGCTGTAAATTGACAAAAAGCAAATGAAATATTAAGAATTATGTTACCTAAATTTCGTCAAACTTTTATTTTAGTTGCAGTCGTTGCAGCTTTATCAACTGGTTGTCGTTATCAGAAAGAGTATAGCAAAATCACAGAAGCCGGAAATCAATATACAACTGCCGTTGATCAGCTATTATCTAAGGCTAGCGATTTACAAGTTGATGCAAGTTCTGAGCAGTTACTATTAGATGACAAACTATCTAACCAAACACAAGAAGCTTATGATAATTTAAATAAACAAGACCAAGAAATGCTACAAATAATTTCTGATATGCGTGAGCATAATCGACTCTTACAAAGGTATTTCCATAAGTTACGGCAACTTGCCCGCTCTGATGCGCCAGAAGAAACCCAAAAAGAAATTGATGGAATTGCAAGCAACATCCAAACAATTAGTTCTCGTCTGCAAACTAGCAGTTTTTTTGCTAATAGAGGAATATTAGGTAGAGTTGGTAAACTTGTGATTAATGCTAAAATCGACGGCGCCCTCAGAAAAGAGTTAGAAAAACGCGACAACACAATTCTACAGGAGCTAACAATACAAGAAAGCATGTTAGGTAGTTTAAGGGGCTTTATGGAACACAGAATTAAGCTAATACAAGATGCACGAGAAACACGTCTGTTAATTCGTCCCTTAATAGACAAAGAACCAATTGAAGCTGGCCTTGCACAAACATGGATAGATGAACGCAGGCAAATGTTTTTGTTCGACCAACATATCGTAGAAATAAAAAATGCTAGTTCTGCATTAAAAGAGTTCAAAGATATTTATAAAGCTTCTGTCGAAGGTAATATTAATTCCGCGCGTCTGAATAATGCATTAGAAGATATTAACACTTTTTTAGCTCTTCTTGTTGACACTAAGCAAACAATCAACTCAACAAATTAACAAAACTAATTACCAATTATTATACAAAAAGGAGAATAAGAACAATGTTGACAACTAATCAATTACTATCAGAACTAAGAACAAGTGTTGAAGAACTTTACTCACCAAAAGTTCAACTTGAAATGGAGCAACAACCTGAATCAGTTAAACAACAATTCTTGAAACAACGCGCACAAACTAGTAACTATCTCCACAACTTGGAAACACAGGAATTAAAAAAATTGGTCGAAAAAATGAAACCTCTTGAGTCAGAATTAAAGAAGGCAATTCAAGATTTAAACCGCGAATTACAAAGTATTAATAATACAGTTAAGTTTATTAGTAGTATCAATGCGGTTACGAGAGTTCTTGCTAGATTGGTAATGATTTTTTAGATAACCCCTCCACCGAAAGCATTCTGTTCACGATGATTATGATTCAATTTTGCGAGTAGGCTGTTCAGTTGCCGCCCTTTCAGACGATTTTTTTACTTCTAACAAACCTCTATCTGTAACTCCTGGAGAGCGTGATGAACCATCCGAATCTTGCTCTTCTTGATTTTCTTGTTCTTCTTGCTCTTCTGCTTGAGTTTTTTTGGTTTCCTGAATATTTTCACTCATAATTCAAAACAAACGTTACATCCATTTTTAGTAGTGCCAAATTAATACTAACTAATTTTCACAATATTACATCCTCCCTGAGAGTTATTTTTACTCTAAGTAGGTTGGGCAATACCAGCCCCTTCAATCAATACAGATAGACTACTAAGAAGGCACATGGGCATGTTTTCTCAGTGCCTACGTCGTAAAAGCATAAAACTGCATAACTTGATTTTTCCAATATCTATTTCTTGATTAAAGAGACTTGTGTGTACACTTAAGCAAATAAAAAAACTAAAGAAGTTAAACTATGAGTATTGATTTTTACAGTATTGTCAATAAATACCAAGACATGAATCTTGACGTTTCGCGAGTTTTTGAAACAATAGAGCTTCCACCTCTAGTAAACGAGCGTGGTGTTGAATGCAATAAAAATTACTTTCAACCTAGTCATATTTACGCTTTTGGCGATAGTTTATCAGATATTGGCAATTGTTTTGATGCAACAAAAAAAGCTTTGGCAAAACCCATACCAGCTACACCTCCCTACTTTTCTGGACGTTTTTCTAACGGTATTCTATGGGTGGAATATATTGCACAACTGTTAGGGTTATGTTCCGACCAATCCACAAATTATGCTATAGGTGGTGCAACTACTGGCGCCACTAATTCATTAGTTCCTAATACACCTGGTTTAACAGGGTTGCAGCCGCAAATCGATAAATTTAAGGCAGAAAACAATCAAACAGACATCAGAGCGCTTTACACTATTTGGGCTGGCGCCAATGATTATTTGGGTGCAGGTGTTACTGACTATAATATACCAGTCAAAAATCTGTCAAATGCAGTCAAATCACTTGCATCTGTTGGCGCCAAAAATATAATGGTCTTCAATCTACCCGACTTGGGTAATCTTCCGAGAACTCGTAATGACATACAAGAGTCGCAATTTTTGACAAATATAACTCGGTTACATAATTCTGCATTGGCTAGTGAGCTAGAAACTCTAAAGCAATCTTTTTCTCAAAGCATCAATCTAATTTTAATAGATGCCTATGTCATATTTAATCAAATTTTCAGTAACCCAGCACAATTTGGTTTTACAAACGTCAAAGATTCGGCACTTTCACAACATGAAAGCTCACTTATATATACCGAAAGCTTTTTCTTTTGGGATGAAATACATCCAACAACAGCAAGTCATCTATTAATGGCACATAAAGCACTGGAAGCACTGGTGTCTGTTAAAGAATTATCTTTGGTATAAAATTGAACGAATCATTACTGCTTATATTTTGATCGAGCTAATTGACCAAATAGTCAATTCAACATTATTAACTACAAATAAAACTTAATATTATGAAGAACAAAGTCATCGCAGCTACACTAGCTTTAAGCACATCCTTCATTGCAACATTTGCCTTTGCTGGTTCGAGTAATGCTCTACAATTCAATCCACAAGAATTGGATGTAGATCGAGCAGGACATAGCGATAGTTTCAGCAATTCGACAGGACGGAGAGAAAACGATTCGGTACAGGACGCTGAATACATTCAACTCATCGCTATACTAGCTTTAAGCGGATTCCTCATTGGAGCATTAGCCTATGTTAGTTCGAGTCATGCTCGAAACTGTAGCAATCAACACGAATCTTTTGCCTATCAAGCGGGACATCGCGATGGTTTTAGCGGTTCAACAGCACGTCCAGAAAACTATCCTGGACAGGAAACTGAATATATACAAGGTCATCAGAAGGGTTGGTATGATGGACAAGGACAACCAAGAACTTTTTGAGTTTTGAACCATAGGCTTAGTGTTTCCCGCAGTGCATAAGTTAACTTTGTTGCCTCCCATAACATAAAGTAAGGTGGGTATTGCTCATCATACAAATGCACTATTAAGATTTATGAACTGGGAGTGTATATGAACGTAGCTCAACAAACGGAAACATTTAATAACCCAGAAACAGGCGCCGAAACAGGTTTTGCTCGCAATTTAGCATTTATTATTGGTATTGATAATTACCAAAATGGTATATCTCCTCTCAAAACAGCTGTCAACGATGCTAAAAAACTCATAGAAGTTCTGCGAGAAAAGCATAAATATCAAACTTGGATATGTTTAGACAACGTTGCAACTCTGAGCAACTTAAATAAACTGTTAGAGGAAACATTACCCACACAAGTTACCGAACACGACCGTTTGTTATTTTACTTTGCTGGTCATGGAGTTGCACTGAATGGGGATGATGGCCCTGTTGGTTACTTAATTCCCCAAGATGCGAAGCTGAATGAGACCAAGAGTTATTTACCAATGGCGAAGTTGCATTCGGCTTTGAGTAAATTACCTTGCCGGCATTTTTTAGGTATTTTGGATTGTTGTTTTGCAGGCGCCTTCCGGTGGTCGAGTACACGTGATTTAATTACATCCCCTGAAGTTATCTATCAAGAACACTACGACCGCTTTATTCGAGATGCGGCATGGCAAATAATTACTTCTTCTGCTTCCGACCAGAAAGCCTTAGATAACTTTAATTTAGATACAGAACGCGGTCAAGTTGGTAATCATTCTCCTTTTGCTGCTGCATTACTAGAAGCATTAGAAGGCGCCGCAGATACTTATCCTCCTGCTAAAAATGGTAAACAGAGTGGAGATGGGGTAATTACAGCCACTGAATTATATTTATATTTACGCGATAGAGTCGAAATTCCTACACAGAAACAGCGTCTGCGGCAAACTCCTGGTATTTGGTGTTTAAATAAGCATGATAAAGGCGAGTATATCTTTCTTTCCCCTAGTCACGAATTAAATTTACCACCGGCGCCGCCATTAGATGAGTCACAAAATCCTTATCGCGGTTTACAATCTTTTGAAGAAGAACATAGTCAATTATTTTTTGGTAGAAAATTATTAACTGAGCAGTTGTATCAACAAGTTTGTCAGCATCCTTTTACAGTTGTATTAGGCGCCAGTGGTACAGGAAAATCTAGTTTAGTTAAAGCTGGATTGATACCTGATATAAAAAAGAATCACCAACAATGGCATATTTTAGAGCCAATGCGTCCGGGAGAGGCGCCACTAAAAGCTGTAAATAATATTTTTACTGAGTCTTTTTTATTAGATTGGATAAAGAAAAATCCTGAATCAAAAGTATTACTAGTCATTGACCAAGGAGAAGAATTATTAACTCTTTGCCGTGATAACAAAGAACGGGAATCTTTTCTAAATTTATTAACAAATTTACTGAAAAAGTATACAGATAACCTGCGGATTGTACTTATATTCCGTAGTGACTTTGAATCTCAATTGTCCAATTCTAGTTTAGAACCATATTGGTATGCATCACGATTTATAGTTCCAGCAATGACACGAGAAGAATTGCGCGCTTGTATTGAAGAACCAGCTTCGGCAAAGGTAATGTATTTTGAGCCACCTAGTTTGGTGGACAAGTTAATTGATGAAGTTGTACAAATGCCAGGTGCGCTACCATTACTGTCTTTTACTCTGAGCGAATTATATTTACTGTATTTAAAAAGTGCGAGTGTTGGTACAAGAAGCGACAGAGCTATTATTCACGCAGATTACGAAGAATTGGGAGGAGTAACCCGTAGCTTGACCCAAAGAGCAGACCGTGAGCATGATAATTTAGTCAAAAAAGATATTGCTTATACTCAAACTATTCGTAAGTTGATGTTGCGGATGGTAGCAGTGGGTGGGGGAGAATTGGCGCGTAGACGGGTAGCTTTATCTGAGTTAGAATATCCCGAACCAGAAAATACACGCATTCAAGAAGTAATTCGCCGTTTTACCGACGCACGTTTGTTAGTAAAAGGACAAGATGCTGACGGTAAACCTTATGTGGAACCAGCTCACGATGCTTTAGTGCGGGGATGGCGCCAATTATTATTGTGGAAGCAAGATGAGGAAGAGAATATTATTTTACAGCGGCGCCTGACACCTGCGGCAGTAGAGTGGCAAAGTGTGAAAAATCAACCAAGACCAACAGATTTTCCTGATAAAATTGAGCCAACCCTTAATTGGCTAGATGGAAAATTAGTTATTATAGAAAATGCAGTTAGTCAAAGTGGTACTAAGTTTAAACAATTATGGAAGCAATATACGCAACCTCAAATTGCGCGCGGTTATAAAAAACCTATCGAATTTCTTTGGAACGCAAATCCTTATCTTGATGTATTAAATCAGCAACTAAAATCAAAGCAGAATTGCTTTAATAAATTAGAGGCAGAGTTTGTACAAGAAAGCGTTTCACAAAAACGTCAAAATGTCAGTTGGAGATGGCGAATAGCAGGGACTACAATCTTGACCTTAACTGGGTTGACCCTTGGACTTTTATTCTTTCTAAGAGCCTCTCAAATAGAGGAAGCTAGAACATTGAGAAAAACCGCAGAAACAAGTTTAAATGATAATCAATCGTTAGATGGAATGATTGATATTTTGCAAGCTGCACTAACTTTAGAAAAACCACTATTAAAATTATTTCCATCTAATCCCCAAATACATGAAGAAATTAATGGAACCCTACAAAGAGCAATTTACGCAGTGAGAGAAAGTAATCGTTTAGAAGGATACGAAAGACCCGTTAGGAGTGTGGTATTTAGTCCAGATGGTAAACTAATAGCTAGCAGTGGAGATGATGGAACAGCTAGACTATGGAGTTTTCAAGGTAAACAATTACATCAATTGACAAAGAATAGAAAATCGGTAAGAAACGTTAAATTCAGCCCTACAGGTGGGTTTGTTGCAACTGCTGGAGACGACGGGTTTATACGTTTGTGGAATTTAGAAGGAGAAACATTCAAAGAATTCGATGCACAACAAGGAAGATTATCGGCGCTTGAATTGAGTAAAGATGGTAAAATCGCAAGTGCTGGGGATGACGGTACTATTCGTCTATGGAATTCGCAAGGGCAGTTATTGGTAAAATTAGAAGGTCATCAAAAACCAGTTAAAACTATCAGTTTTAGTCCTAACTCACAATTAATAGCTAGTGGTGGGGATGATGGTACTATTCGTTTATGGAATTTCCAAAATCAGCAGTTAGCTTTCTTTAAAAGTAACAAAAAATCGGTAAGTAGCTTAAGTTTTAGTTCAGATGGTCAAAAATTAGTAAGTGTAGGAGAAGAAGATGATGATGATGATAAAGGTGATTTAGTTCGCGTTTGGCAAATTAATGATAACTTATTTCAAAAATCAGTAAAAACACCTTTACCAAAACCTGTTCAAGAATGGAATGCACAGCAAGGTAGACTTTGGAGTGTAGCATTTAGTTCCAATAATCAGCAACTAGCAACTGCGGGGGGAGATGGAACCGTTAAGGTTTGGAACTTACAAGGTCAAAATTTAGAGAAATTTGTTGCTCATAAAGGGCCTGTTAGAAGCGTAAGTTTTAGTCCCGATGGTCAGCATTTAGCTAGCAGTAGTGATGATATAATGATTCGTATTTGGGATTTACAGAATCGTAAATTTCATCGTTTTAAGGATAACAATTTTGCCAATATTACTAGCTTTGGCGCCAATGATAAACAAATCATTACTGGCGATAAAGATGGTACAATTAAATTTTGGAACTTGCAAGGTCAACAAGAAAGACAATCATTTCCAACAAACGCGCAGCTTACAAGTGTGGCATTAAGCCAAGATGGTCAGAAAATAGTAAGTAGTAGCAATGACGGTAAAATCAGTTTGTGGAACTTACAAGGTAAACAAGAAAGACAACCATTTCCAACAAACGCAGGTGCAATTAAAAGCTTGGCTTTAAGTCCAGATAATCAGAAAATACTTGGTGGTACTGAAGACGGTAAGATGTACCTATGGAACTTGCAAGGTAAACAATTACAAAAACCTTTTGAAGGACACTTAGACGCAGTAAACAGTGTAGCCTTTAGCCAAGACGGCAAGCAAATTGTTAGTGGTGGAGAAGATGGTACCGTGCGGTTGTGGAACCTTAATGGTATCTGGACAGAAAGCTTTCAGGTATATGGACCGCAAATAACTGGAGTTACCTTTACTCCAGATAACAAAAGAATAATTAGTAGCGATAGTAAAGGTCGCATACAATTATGGAACCTCCAAAACCCTAAAATACTACCAATAGCAACATGGCACACACAACAACCTACTATTACCAGCATTAGTTTAGCAGAAGGTAAACAACTAACAACTATTGGTAGCGACGGTAGCCTCAAACTATGGTCAATTCAATCATCTAACGAACTTATACAGCAAACTTGTAATTGGGTACGAAATTATCTTAATCATAATGCAAACCAAAGCGTCCGTAACCTTTGTAATAATGTTAAATAATAACGTGGCACATCACAGTATTGTAAAGGAAAAAGATTTAGTCAAGGCGCCAAGGCTTGAGCTATTAGACTATGGTTTTGAACCATAGGCTTAGTGTTTCCCGCAGTGCATAAGTTAACTTTGTTGCCTCCCATAACATAAAGTAAGGTGGGTATTGCTCATCATACAAATGCACTATTAAGATTTATGAACTGGGAGTGTATATGAACGTAGCTCAACAAACGGAAACATTTAATAACCCAGAAACAGGCGCCGAAACAGGTTTTGCTCGCAATTTAGCATTTATTATTGGTATTGATAATT
>ERZ1066119.723-NODE-723-length-21066-cov-15.671077_pt1 | contig 21066 bp, 21 predicted proteins | sample MGYA00382766_ERZ1066119 | MGnify/ENA primary metagenome ERZ1066119 (study PRJEB33369, sample SAMEA5778349) | biofilm metagenome | biome: Industrial cooling water; feature: Water cooling tower basin; material: Biofilm | place: United Arab Emirates | collected...
ACCGCCACGGCGGCGCCCAGCGCGGAGAACTTCTTGACCGTTTCAGGCGTTGCCGCGACCCGGGTCTCTCCCGGCGCGCGTTCGGTCAGGATTGCTATCCGCAAGGGCTCAGGCCGCAACGCGCGGGCCCGCTCAGGCGATCAGCCAGATGATGAAGGCGACCACCAGCACAACGGGCGGAATCGAATATTTGATTAGCGACAGGAAGCTCGCATAGGTTTTGGTTGCTGCCGGCATCACGTCGACATGATTGTCTGAGGCCATCGGTCATCCCCTGAAAATACGCCGCGAACGGCTGTTCGCCTTGCTCTATCGCGCGCCGGCGCCATGCTCAAGCCCGCCCCGCGCATGGCCGCGCGGTCCCAATCCGAGACAAGTTTAACCCGGTCTTCATTCCTGCGCGCTAGTCAGGTGGGATACAGCCCCACCCCCGGATGTTCGGGGGCTATGGAAAGCCCAGACGATCTCATGGCGACGATGGACACCCGCCTGCTCTTGCTGATCGACGATGAGCCAGCCCAAGGCCGGCTGATCGGCGCGCTCGCCGCGCGCGAGGGCTTCCGCTCGATCGTTGCGGGCACGTCCGAGGAAGCCATCGCCCGCCTGAATGGCGAGGAAGGCGATCACGTTGCTGTTATTCTGCTCGATCAGTGGGTGCCCGGCGAAGACGCCTGCGGTCTCATCCGCGAGCTCAAGAGCTTGCGTCCCGACGTGCCGGTACTGTTGCTCACCGCCAGCACCTCGCCGCTGCTCGCCGTCGAAGCGATGCGCGCCGGCGCCACCGATTATCTCATGAAGCCCGTTGCGCCAGAGCGGCTGCAACAGGCGCTACGCAGCGCCACACGCCGCGAGGCGCCGCAGGCCGAGCTCCAGCCGCTTGCCGAGAAGCTTGCTTCCGCGCTGGATTTCGACGCCATGGTGGGCACGGCCCCGCCCTTCCGGACTGCGCTCGCCAAGGCAGCCACCGCAGCGCGCGGCCACGGCCATGTGCTGGTCGAGGGCGAGACCGGCACCGGCAAGGACATGCTGCTGCGCGCCATGCATGCCGCCAGCCCGCGTGCGAAGGCGCCGGTGCGCAGCATCAATGTGGGCGCCATGCCCACCAGTACGCTCGATTCGCTGCTGTTTGGTCACGAGCGTGGGGCTTTCGCCGGGGCGTTCGACCGCCAGGTCGGCGTGCTCCAGCTCTGCGATGGCGGCACGCTGATCCTCGACGAGGTAGACCGGCTGGACATGGCTATTCAGCAGCGGCTCGCCGATGTGCTGACCAGCGGCGTAGTGCGGCCAACCGGCGCGGCGCACGGCTTTCGCATCGACGTCCGCCTGCTGGCCGCTAGCGATCGCCCGCTTGCCGAATTGGTCGCCGCGGGCGAATTCAATGCGACACTCTTTGCCAAGCTCGGAGCAACCCAGATCTTGCTACCGCCCCTGCGTGAGCGCGCCGGCGATATTCCGGCGCTGACACGCTATTTCCTGGCCAAGATCGGCAACCGCCCCGGCTTGCGGCAGCATTCCATCGCGGACAGCGCGCTTTCGCTGCTCGAAGCCTATGATTGGCCCGGCAATGTCCGCCAGCTCCAGGCGGTGCTGTTTCGCGCTGCCGTGTTCTGCGAAGGCGAATCGCTCACTGCCGAAAGCTTCCCACAGCTTGCCGAGATGCTGGGCGGGCAGGAGAACCGCACCGCCAACCGTCAGCGCGGGCTCGGCGTCATGCTCTATACCGATGACGGCAATCTCCGCCCGCTGGAGGACATAGAGGCCGACATCATCCGCCTCGCCATCGGTCATTACCGCGGCCGAATGACCGAAGTCGCGCGACGCCTCGGCATCGGCCGCTCGACACTCTACCGCAAGCTCGGCGAACTGGGCATCGACAGCGCGGCCTAGCTCCGCCCCCCTTCGCCGGTATAGAGCGGCGCGAGGATGGAGGTGGAGCGATGGGCAAGCTCGCGGGCCAAGTGTGCCTTGTGACGGGGGGAGCGCGCGGGATTGGCAGGGCGATCTGCCGAGCCTTCGCAGATGAAGGTGCCCGCGTCATTCTGACCGATTGCGATGAGGCGGAGGGTGTTGCTGCCGCCGCCGCGATCGGCTGCGAATTCGCCAGGTTGGACGTCAGCCGCGAGGAGGATTGGCTGGCCATCGCCGCGCGCTACCCTGAAGTCGATGTGGTCGTGAACAATGCGGGCATCACGGGTTTCGAAGATGGGCCCGCCGCGCACGATCCGGAGCATACCAGCCTTGCCGAATGGCGCCGGGTGCACGGCGTCAACACCGATGGCACCTTCCTCGGTTGCCGCTACGCGCTTGGCGCGATGAGTGCGAAAGGCGAGGGCTCGATCATCAACATCAGCTCGCGCTCCGGCCTGGTCGGCATTCCCGGCGCGGCAGCCTATGCCGCGAGCAAGGCGGCGATTCGCAACCACAGCAAGTCGGTGGCCCTTTACGCCGCGCAGCAGGGCTGGCGCATCCGCTGCAATTCGGTGCACCCCGCCGCGATCCTGACCGGCATCTGGGAGCCGATGCTTGGCGAGGGGCCGGATCGCGATGCCAAAATGGCCGCGCTCGTTGCGGATACACCGCTCAAGCGCTTTGGCACGGTGGAGGAGGTGGCGGCGCTCTGCGTTTATCTCGCCAGTCCGGAGAGCGCCTATATGACCGGCGCCGAGCTTACACTCGATGGCGGTCTACTTGCGGGCTCGGCCGCGTCTCCCGGTTAGTCGGGCAGATCGCTGAAGTCGGTCAGCGCCGCGTCCCGAAGGCCGCGCCAGACATTGCGCGCCTGCACCGTCTCGAACACGTCATGAACCCGAACCAGTTGCACGCCTGCGTTCATTCCGGCCACCGCCAGCGCGATGCTGCCTCCGAGGCGCCGGTCCGCAGGCGCTTCGTTGCTGAGCGCGCCGATCATACGCTTGCGGCTGGCACCCAGCATCAGCGGCTGGCCGAGCGCATGGAACAAGGGCAGCGCGTTGATCAGTGCCGTGTTGCCGGCAAGCGTCTGGCCGAAACCGATGCCCGGATCGAGCAGGATTTTCTCGCGCGCTATGCCGGCCTCCACCGCGCGATCGCGCAAGGCGCGCAGGCGGTCGAATACCTCAAATACAACATTGTCGTAGTCGGCGCCGGCGTGCAGGTCCTCCCCGCCCGCTCCCGGCGCATGCATCAGCACCACCGGACAGCCGCGTGTGGCGACCACGCTGGCGCTGCGCTCGTCGTGGAGCAGGCCTGAGACGTCGTTGACCATGGCAGCCCCGGCATCGAGCGCCGCCTCCATCACCGCCGACCTGCGCGTGTCCACGCTGACAGCGGCGCCCATCGCCGCGCAGGCTTCGATCGCCGGGATCACGCGGGCGATCTCGTCCCCTTCCCACACCGGTTTTGCGCCGGGACGGGTGCTCTCGCCGCCGATGTCAATCAGCGCCGCGCCGGCCTCGACCATGGCGGCCGCATGATCGCGCGCCGCCGCGAGTTCGCCAAATTGCCCGCCGTCGGAGAAGCTGTCCGGAGTGACATTGAGGATGCCCACGACCTGCGGCTGGTCGAGCCGGACCGTGCGGGCGCCCAGCTCCAGCGGCGGGTGCGCTACGCGCAGATTGGCCCACTGCGCCTCGGCCTCCGCACCGACACTGTCCGGCAATTCGGCCAGCACCTGCGCGATAGTATCGGGAGCTGCCAGCCAGCGTTCAACGACGGCCCCATCGCGTCGCAGGATAACGGCAAAACGGCTCGCATAGACCATCCCGCCCGCCAGCCGCACCGCGTTACCATGCTCACACTGCGGGCCGGGCGCGAAGCCTATTGGACGGACGTAGATGCGCTCGCTCATGCGTGGCTAATCGCTGCTGCCTTTCGGACCGACAAGCCCTTTTTCGGCCATGGCTACAAGCTATTGCTGGCATGCCGTTTCCACCCGCGATATGCCGAAGCGACAGCACCGGGTCGCATCTACATTGCCTCAAGGGGAGAGGGGATGATGCACCGTTTTGCCTTGCCTTCATTTGGGATCGCCCTGCTGCTCGCCGGTCTCGGCGGGGCAGCTGTCCCATCGACGGCACAAGGGCAGGCAACCGGCTGGCAATCAACCACGCAGCCCGGCGGCTACAAGGTCGCGAGAGTGGCAGGTTCGGGCATCGTCAACGGCATGGCTCTGACCTGCGAGCGCGGCGTGCCCGTGCTCGCGGTCAATCTGGTCACACCCGCCCCGACCAACCCGGTGCAACTGACGCTCGACATTGACGAGCAAAGTTATCCGATCACCTTTACCCGCAACGGCCGGACCAATGTCTGGGTCGCAGCGATGCGGAATGTGACACCGATCGATGCGCTCAGTGCCGGCTCACGCCTTCAGGTTTCTACCCGTGGCCAAAGGATCGGCACCTTGGCCACGGCTGGCGCGCGCGATGCGATCGCCGCCGCGCTGGCGGGTTGCTACCAGCCACAGGCCGGTCCGCCGTCGTCGCGCGTGGCCAATGCCGCACCCGTGGCTGCCGGGCTTGGCGGCGTCGCGGAAGACGTTGGTTGCCCGGCACTCGGCCCTGTGGCGCGCTGGAGCGCCGCCAATGTCGAGGAATACAACGGCAGTAACAGCGTATTCTGCGGGGATTTCACCGGTGACGGCATGCCCGACGCGTTTGCCGTCATCCGCTTTGCTTTGGGAGCGAACAATTTCGGTCAGGAGGCGGTGTTATTTCAGAATGTCGGCGGCCAGCTTCGATTTCTGCGGCGGGTGCCGGAATTCTTCGGCAAGCCGGAAGCGGCGAAATTCGCAGTCGGCCGCGTGACGCTGGACATGACCACTATGCTGCCGACCGACGCGCGCTGCTGCCCGACGGGCAAGGAAACGCGCCAGATCGACACGACGACCGGCAGGCATTGGCAGCTCGTCGATGCCAAGCCCGCCGCCTTGGCGGGCAACACCACCGGCCCCTTGTCGCGCCTGCCGATCGCGCTGGGCCCCTATGTTGCCGCCGCCGAGGCTTGCCGCGCCCCCACACAGGTCACCTGGTTCGAGCCGCGCGGATACTGGGAGATCAGCAGCGATTTCCGCTTCTTCTCCGAAATCGCTGAGGTGACGCGCGACGGTGCCGACTATCTGCTCAGGGCCAAGCCCGATCCCAGCGATCCTCCGCCCGACCCGGCCGGTCCGGACGACAGCTTTGTCGGCGTTCGCCCAGCGGGGCCGGGCCGTATCGTCATGATGATCCAAGACGATGTCGCGCTCAAGCTGTGCAAGGCAGCAGACATCCCCACCCGCTTGCGGCCCTGAGGGGTCAGGAGGCGGTCGTCGCCGCGGCGGGAGTGAGAATCAGCGTGCCCTTCTCAACGCGCCAGCCTTCTAGGCGCGAGAGCAGGTTCATGCCGATGATATTGGTTTCGCCCAAGCCCGGGGCGATCACGACATCGATGCCTTCGGCGGCAATGTTCCCGAAGGCAATCCGCTCTGCGGTGGCGATCTGGGCTGAGACGGAACCATTGGCCGTCTTGATTTGTACCGTGATGCCCCCGCGGCGTGGCTCCAGCCCGGCCGCCTGGGCGATGACGGGCGAGACCGCGCTCACCGTTGCGCCGGTATCGATGAGGAAATTGGCGCGCTGCCCGTTGATCGTGGCGCGCACCCAATAATGGCCATCGGGCGCGAGTGGCACCCGGGTCTCTCCCCCCGCAACACTCTGCTCGGGCAGCCCGAGCTGCGGCACCGCCACCTCCAACCGCGGATCGAAGCGCGATAGCTGCAGCACCACGGTGATGAGGATCAGGCCCAGCGCGAGCGAACTCAGCGTGTTCAGCAAACGCCCGCCGGGCACTCGCCGCCGAACCAGCGCCGCCCCGAGCCAGCCCCCAAACAAGGCCGCCACCGCCGCCATCAGCAGCTCCGACCGAGGAATCGAACGAATCACTCCTGCCAGGGAGTCGAACGCGGCTTGCAGGTCCATCTACGCGATATAGGATTGACCGGCTGGTTTTGCCATGAACGCCTGCGCAGTGCTCAGGGCGCATTGCGCGGCTCGGTCGCCTCCGCCAAAATCAACGAGAACCGCTTGTCTGCATCGAGCCAGCGGCGACGCGGGGTCCAGCCAGCGGCGGCGAGCAGCAAGTTGGCGCTGCGGCGCGTGAACTTATGGCTGTTTTCGGTATGGATTGTCTCGCCAGCGGTCATGGAAAAGCGCTGGCCCGAGACCTCGAATGCGAACGGCCGCACCGCCTCCAGATGCATCTCGATGCGCGCCAAATCGTCGTTCCAGCGCGCGACGTGGCGCAGCGCATCGATGGGGATCGTCCCACCAAGCTCGCGATTGATGCGATGGACCAGGTTGAGGTTGAAGGCGGCCGTCACCCCTTTCCCGTCATCATAGGCCGCGATCAGGACCCCGGGGTCCTTCACGAGGTCCATCCCGACCAGGAGCATCGGCTGAACTCCGTGATCGGCCTGCAGCGTTAGCCGCATAGAACGTAGCAGGTCGACGGCGGTGCGCGGCACCATGTTGCCGATGGTGGAGCCAGGGAAGAAACCCAACTTGGGCAGCGCCGCGATAGCATCCGGTAGCGCCACCTCGCGCATGAAATCAGCCTCCACCGGGTAAACGGGCAGACCCGGGAATTTGGCCGCCAGATCGGCGGCTGCAGCGCGCAGGAAATCGCCCGAGATATCAAGCGGAACATAGGCGAGCGGCTCGATCGCGGACAGAAGCAAGGGCGTTTTGACAGAGCTGCCCGAGCCGAACTCGACCACGGCGCGGCCTGGCCCAATCGCTTTGGCGAAAGCCGCTCCATTCGCCTCAAGGATCTCGGTCTCGGCTCGGGTCGGATAGTATTCGTCGAGCCGCGTGATGTCCTCGAACAGTTGCGATCCGGTCTCGTCGTAGAACCAACGAGCCGGGACGGCCTTTTGCGGCTGTAGCAGACCGGCCAGCACATCGGAGCGGAACGCCCGGTCCACGCCGTCGGCGTCCAGATCGACCAGGGCTATGCCTTCCTCGGCGAGCATCAAAGGTCTTTCGCCAAGCGCAAACCGGTGAATTGCCAGCGCTGATGTGGATAGAAGAAGTTGCGATAGGACGCTCTTGAATGGCCGCGCGGTGTCGCGCAGCTTGCCCCGCGCAGCACAACCTGGCCGCTCATGAACTTGCCATTGTATTCGCCCACCGCCCCTGCCGCCGCCTTGAACCGCGGATAGGGCAAATAGGCGGAACGAGTGTACTGCCAGCAATCGCCAAACAGGCCCTCGCTGCCTCGCGGCAGCGGCGGGGCGCCACCATTGAGCTGGTTGCCCCCGGCCGGATCATGCGCGGCAGCCGTTCCTTCTTGGCCCCGAGCGATTGCCTCCCATTCGAACTCAGTCGGCAGCCGTGCCCCGGCCCAACTCGCATATGCGTCGGCCTCAAAGAAAGAGATGTGGCTGACGGGCGCAGAGGCGTCGCGCTGCTGCCAGCCGCAATGCGTGAAGTGTTCGCCCTCGCGCCAATATAGGGGCGCGACTATCCCCTCATGCTGCACCCAGGCCCAGCCATCGCTCAACCACAATCGGGCATCATCATACCCACCGTCGGCAATAAAGTCGCTCCATTCGCTGTTCGTCACCAGGCGGCCTGCCAGCGCGAAAGGCTCCAATAGCACTCGGTGCGCAGGCCCCTCGTTATCGAAGGCGAATCCATCCGCCTGATGGCCGACCCGCGCCATGCCGCCCGGATGGGAGTGCCAAGCTGCCGTAGCCCCTTCTAGGCGCCCAGCGGACTTGAGACAGGCCGATGCCCACATCGCCGGGCCAAGCGGGTTAGCCCAGAGCGCGTGCTTGATGTCGGTCAGCAACAATTCCTGATGCTGTTGCTCATGCGCGATGCCGAGTTCGATAAGACCCCTGTGTTCCGGTTGCTGGAGCAGGGGCGCCATGGCTGCGGTGACCTGCGCGCGATAGGCGAGCACTTCCTCGAGCGTCGGCCTGGAGAGAAGGCCCCGCGCGCCACGAGCCACGCGCGCACCTTCGGCTTCATAATAGCTGTTGTGCAAAAACGCCCAGCGCTCGTCGAACAAACGATAGCCAGGCAGGTGCTCCCGCAACAGGAAGGTTTCCCAAAACCAAGTGGTATGTGCCAGATGCCACTTGGCCGGGGAGGCATCGTCCATCGATTGGATGGTCGCATCCGCGTCCGAAAGCGGAGCTGCGAGCGCTTCCGTGAGCGCACGACTAGCGTGAAAACGCGCATCGATTCCGGCGCCGTCCGACAGGTGACGTTCGGCATGAGGCAACGGGCTCCCGATCACGCCTTCTCCCACGGCAGCGCCGCACGCTGCGGCAGCAGATCACCTTGAATGGTTTAGCCTATGAAGGAAAGGCTCTCATAGAACAAAAAGCGTCCAACATATATCAAGTTCCCGACAGCATCCTTTTTCGCACGCTATGCTGCCATGCGGACTTGGTTGCGCCCCGCCGACTTGGCTTCGTAGAGCGCGGCGTCGGCGCGTGCGAACAATGTCAGGCTGGTGTCGGAAGGCTCGAACTGGGCGCAGCCGATGCTCGTGGTAACGCCAGGCATGCCGTCAATGGCGCTGCCGCTTTCGATCGTCCAGCGCAGCTTCTCTGAAAATTCGCTCGCAGCAGCCGCATCACAGCGGTGCAGCAGCACGACGAATTCTTCGCCTCCGAAACGCGCCGCCAGGTCGCCCTCCGCCACCAACAGTTGGGTGAGCTGCGCTACCGTGGAAAGAACGAGATCGCCTGCCGCATGACCGTATGTGTCGTTGACGGCCTTGAAGTGGTCGAGATCGAACACGATCAACGACAGCGGTGCTTTCTGCCGGCGCGCCTGCATGATCGCGCGGTCTATCTCGCTCATCGCAAATCGGCGATTCGCCAACCCCGTGAGTGGGTCTGTATTGGCAAGTTCCTGCGCTCGCCGGGCGGTCGCTAGCGCCCGCTCCTGCTCGGCTTTGAGACGGCGGGCCTGCTCATACTCCTCAGTGACATCGCGCGCGACCATGAAGACCTGGCTTGCCTCCTCGCCCGCGCCGAATTCGTTGCGCGCCCGGCATCGCAGCAGACGATGTTCGCCACCCGGACGGATTATCTCGAATTCGACCAGGAACGGCTCGCGATCGTAGCGGTGCCGGGCCAGGGTCGATAAAAGGCCCCCGCCCGTTGGGCCCAGTACATCGCGCAGCAGCGCTGCATCGGGCTGGCGTGGCGGATGGATGCCGGCGAGCGCGCAAAGCTCCGGGGACCACTGATGGACACCGGTTGTCGGATCGTATCGCCAACGGCCCACGCCCGCCAGGCTCTCTGCCAGCTCAAGCAGGCTGACCGACTGAGCCAGAGCATTGTTCTCCTGGGCCAGGCGCAGCACGGTGCCGCGCTCATAGACCACGAGCGCGGCAAGTGAGAGGATCGCAAGCGCCACGACCCCCATCGGCCCCACGCCCGCGAGCGAAAGCACGGGCACACCCGCCGCGGCGATCGCCGCGAAGGCAAAGGCATGAATTCCCTTCCGGGACAGGCGGCCCGCAGACACGCAGCTCATACTCCCCAACTCTTGCCGCCCGTTTAGGTAGAAACCCCGAACGGGGTCAGAACAGGGTTGGGTAGTTTTTCGTTAAAATCGTCCGGAAACCGAACGTTGGCGCATTTCGCCATGGCGGTCGACGGCTTCGCGATTGAGCATTTCTGCGACCAGGAATGCCAGTTCGAGCGATTGCGCGGCGTTGAGGCGGGGATCGCAATGAGTATGGTAACGATCGCCCAGCGCATCGTCCGTTATGGCCACCGCCCCGCCGACGCATTCAGTCACGTCCTGGCCGGTCATCTCGATGTGAATACCACCCGGATGGCTGCCTTCGGCCCGGTGTACCGCGAAGAAGCTCTTAACTTCGCCAAGTATGCGATCGAAGGGTCGAGTTTTATAACCGCTCGCGGATTTGACGACATTGCCGTGCATGGGATCGCAGCTCCACACCACGGGGTGCCCCTCGCGCGCCACCACTCGGATTAGACGCGGCAAGCCGCTTTCGACCTTATCGTGGCCGAAACGGGCGATCAGCGTGATGCGGCCCGGGATGCGCGCCGGATTGAGGGTGTCGAGCAGGCGAAGGAGCGCGTCTGGCTCCAGGCTGGGCCCGCATTTCATACCCAACGGATTGCCGATCCCGCGGGCGAATTCGACATGGGCGCTGCCAGGGAAGCGGGTGCGGTCCCCGATCCAGACCATATGCGCGCTGGTGTCGTACCAGTCGCCGGTCAGCGAATCGCGGCGGGTCAGGGCCTGCTCGTAAGGTAGCAGCAGCGCCTCGTGGCTGGTGTAGAAGCTGGTGCCCTTGAGCTGCGGCAAGGTCTCGGCATCGATGCCGCAGGCGCGCATGAAGTCCAGCGCCTCGCCGATGCGGTCCGCGATATCGCTGAACCTATCCGCCCAGGGGCTGCGGCTCATGAAGTCGAGAGTCCATTGGTGGACCTGGCGTAAATTGGCGTAGCCGCCGCCGGCAAAGGCGCGCAGCAGGTTGAGAGTGGCGGCCGCCTGGGAATAGGCACGGACCATGCGCTCGGGATCGTTGCGCCGCGCGGCGGGCTCGAACTCGATGCCGTTGATATTGTCGCCGAGATAGCTTGGCAGGGTAATTTCGCCCTGGGTCTCACTCGGCGCGCTGCGCGGCTTGGCGAACTGTCCCGCCATCCGCCCGACCTTTACCACCGGCAATCGCCCGGCGAAGGTCATCACCACCGCCATCTGGAGGATTACACGAAACGTATCGCGAATGTTATCCGGGTGAAACTCGGCAAAACTTTCCGCGCAGTCGCCGCCCTGGAGTAGAAAGGCGCGGCCTTCGGCGACCTCGGCAAGGTCGGCGGTCAGCGCCCTGGCCTCCCCTGCAAACACCAGAGGCGGGTAGGTCGTCAGCGTGTTCGTCGCGCGCGCCAAGGCCGCCGCATCCTCGTAATGCGGTAGGTGCCGGGCTTCGAAGTCCTGCCAGCTATCCGGGGTCCACGCCTTGCTGTTCATCGTCTCGCTCAATTGCCGCGCCAGTTCGCACAGCCGAGCGACCGTTATGACGCAAGCAGCTTGTGCTTGGCCAGTCCCAAGCCTTGTTTGGCGATCTTAGCGATTGCCGCGCGCGTTCGATGCAGGGCTGACGGCCAAGGTCTGACCTTCGGGGATCACCGCAAGCTGCCACGGTCGCTGGGCGCCGAAATATTTGCGCGCCAACGCTTGAATGGCCTGCGGCGTCGTGCGCGAGTAGTCGGCCAACAGCGGGCGCAGATAGGCGACGATCCGCGGGTCAGCGGTCGCGCCCTCGAGCTGATAGAGCCAGAACAGGTTCCCGGTCGAAGCCCTACTGATATATTGGCGCAACGGTTCGGTCACACGGTCCAGCTCATCCTGTGCGGCGGGCTTCGTCGCCAGCTCCGTAGCGATACGCTGCGCTTCACTGAAGAAGATCGGCACATCCTTGGGCTGGAGCTGCGCCATGGCGCTAATCCGCCCGCCGCCGTCGACATCGGTCGGCCAATCCGACCGGACAACTGGCGCATAGCTCGCACCTGCGCGCTCGCGCATCGCATCGAGCAGGCGGTTGTTGAAGAGCTGCACCAAGATCTGGAGCTGACGCGATTCGCGCAGGTTCGCCACGCCTGCCCCGCTCGGCCATTGGACCACGGCCGCCGCCTGCGAAGCATCGCCGCGGTGTGTGCGGACCGTCGTTTCCCCGGCAGCGGCAAAGCCGGGCACGCGAGCGGCATTCACCTCAGGCAGCGGGGTGCGGGGCGGCAGGGCCCCGAATGTCCGAGCCAACGCTTGAACGGTAGCGGTGCGATCGAAATCGCCGAACACCAGCACCTCAACCGGGCCCTGCTTCAGGATCGGCTCCCACACCCGCCGAAACCCTTCTGGCGTGGCGGCGGCAAGCTGCTGGCGGGTGGGTGCGGCATAGCGTGGATCGCCGCCACGCTCGAGCGTTTCCAGGTCGCGGCCGAGCACACCGGCCGGACTGGTCGCATAGCTCTCGAACGCAAGATTAGCCGCTGCCTTGGCGCGGATCACCGGGTTGGCGTCCCACCGGGGAGTGCCGAGCTTGGCCGCGAACAGATAAAGCTGATCGGCCAGATCTTCCTGACGCGTCTGCGCGAAGAAGCTGAACGCGCCATCCTCGATTTCGAACTGGAAGCCCATTTTCCGGCCCGTGGAGATGCGGTCGAGTTCCTCCTGGCCGAGCGGGCCGACGCCTGAGCCTACGAGCGCCATCTTTCCAAGCGTGACATAAGCCGCAGCGTCTTCGTCGAAGGAACGATAGCCGCCCCCAAAGCGGACTTTGACCGACACGCGGCCTGGCTCAGCGTCATTAGGCCACAGCAAAACTTTGACGCCATTGGCGAAATCCACCCGTCCTATGTCGAGCACGCCAATCGGAGCGTCCTGCACGATCGCGCCCGGCTTGCCGAGCACTGGCAGGCTGGCAAAGGATATCGGCTTGGTGGAAAGCCGCGCGGTGGCGTCTGGCGTGACCGGCGCGAGCATGGCGGCCCGCAAATCGGCAGCCGTGGCTTCGCCCGTTGCTGGCGTGACGTAAGTAGCGCGGATCACATTGCCGCTGAATATCCGCCGGGTGCTTTCGAGGATCTGCTGCGTCGTGATGGTGTCCTTCATGCCGGTGAACACGGACAGGACAGTTTCCGGCGCGGCGACCGCCTCGCGAATATCGACGGCGTTGACGATGTCATCGGCCAGACGCGACCCGGCGAGGACACTTCGCTCGGCGACCGAGCTTTCGAATACCTGTTGTTGCTCGGCAATCTCGCGATCGAGCTCTTCTTTGCTCGGGGGCCGCGCAAGCGCATCGGCAATCACCGCGCGCACATCGGTCAGCGCCGCACGCCAATCGGCCGTCAGCGGTGCGAACGACACGAAAGTCGCATCAGTCGATCGGCTTACCTTGTCCTGCTGGACCTGAGCATAAAGAAAACTGCCGCCGGCGCGGGCACGGGCTTCGAGCCGCCGGTTGATCAGCGCCTGCGCCAGTGCATCGCGTAAGACGCCCTGATTGTAAGCGATGGTGTCATCGACCTGCCGCCAGGGGCGCAGGATCGCGAAGGTGAAGTTTCGCGGCAGGTCTGGTTCCACCAATACCGCCGTTTCGCCAACTGGATTTGCCGGGTCGGCGCCCGCCGGGGCGACGGGGTCACCGAAAGATGGTGCGGGAACTACCGGGCCCCGACCCTGCCAGTCGCCGAACCATTTCTCGACCTGCGCCGCCAGCAGCATGGGGTCGATATCGCCCACCACAGCAATGACCGTGTTCTCGGGACGATACCAACGGTTGTAAAAGGCCGAAACGCTGCGCGCGGTTGCTGCTCGCAGCGTTTCTTCAGTCCCAATGGGGCTGCGTGTCGCCAATGGCTGGCCGGCAAACAGCGTTTCACGCGTGGCGTCGGCGGTTCGCTCCGCCGGTCCGCCGTTCTCGCGCTTTTCCGCGAGTACGATCGGCACCTCCGCCCGGACATTGCGATTGGTGAGCTTAGGCTCACGAATCATGCCGGAAAGTAGGCGCATGCTTTCGTCGAGCTTGGCGGGGTTCACGCCGGGCACGTCCAGCTTGAAAGCAGTGTGAGTGGGGCTTGTCTCGGCGTTGGTGTCACTGCCAAAGGTGGCGCCCAGCCGCTGCCAGGTCGGGATCGCCTGTGCGGGTCCGAGATATTTGCTTTCGCGGAACACGAGATGCTCCAAGAGATGGGCATATCCGCGCTCGGCATCGCGTTCGTGAAGGGAGCCCGCGTCGATACGAACGCGTATCGAGACCTGGCCCGGCGGCACGCCGTTGCGGCGCACCGCATAGCGCAGCCCATTGGGCATTTCCCCGAACAACCACTCCTTGTCCTGCGGCACGTCGCTGCCGCGATAAATCCAAGGCGTTGTCTCGCCGGTTTGCAGATAACGAGGTTGACCGGCTTGCGGCGAGGTAACCGCGGTTGTGCGCGGCACCGCCTGCTCCGCAAGCACCGGCTGGAGCGCGACGAAGACAACGGGAAAGAGAAGCGCGAAACGCCCGGCGGCGCGCGTATAGAGAGGCATGACGTTCCCTATAAGCGGCCAGCCGGTGAAGGGCGAGTGAATAGCGAAGCGCTAGAAAAGCTTATTTGCCGTCAGTGATTCCGCTCATCCGGGCCGCTTGTGCCGGTCAATCCCTCCCCCTACATCCCGCACATGCTCATCGAAACCGAAACCACGCCTAATCCCGCGAGCCTCAAGTTCCTGCCTGGCCGGGCCGTGATGGGCAGTGGCGGAACGCGCGAATTCGCCACTCCGGAAGCGGCGGAAGCCAGTCCGCTCGCGCAGGCCCTGTTCGACACCGGCGAGGTGACAGGAGTTTTCTTTGGCGCTGATTTCATTACGGTGACCGCCGCACCGGGTGCCGATTGGCGTGACCTCAAGCCCGACGTGCTGGGAGTTTTGCTGGACCATTTCGTCTCCGAGGCGCCTTTGTTTGCCCCCGCAAGCGCTGCGGGTATCACTGTGCCCAGCGGCGACAGCGATGAAACGCTGCTCGTCGAGTCCGATCCGGCCGATGCTGACATCGTGGCGCAGATCAACGAGCTGCTCGAAACCCGCGTTCGACCGGCGGTCGCAGGCGACGGCGGCGACATCCGCTATCGCGGATATCGCGACGGGGTAGTCTATCTCGCCATGCAAGGCGCCTGCTCAGGTTGCCCGTCCTCAACAGCGACGCTCAAGCACGGAATCGAGGGACTGCTTAAGTACTACGTCCCCGAGGTGACAGAAGTTCGCGCCGCCTGACCGAGCCTCGGAGTTTTCATGACCAAGCAGTATCACGACCACGTTTTGGACGGCTCCGCACTCGACCAGCTGTTTCGCGAGGCGCGCAGTTACAATGGTTGGCTCGATAAGGATGTGAGCGAGCAGCAGATCGCTGAAATCTACGATCTGCTCAAGATGGGGCCAACCTCGGCCAATATGCAGCCTGCGCGGCTGGTCTGGTGCAAGTCTCAGGAAGCTAAAAAGAAACTCGCCGGCTGCGCTCTGGAGTCCAACAAGAAGAAGATCACTACGGCTCCGGTATGCGTAATCATCGGTTATGATCTCGACTTCCATGAGCAGTTGCCCTGGCTGTTTCCCCATACGGACGCCAGAAGCTGGTTCGAAGGAAACGAACCGTTTCGCGAGCAATCCGCAGCCCGCAATTCCGCTCTGCAAGGCGCCTATCTGATGCTGGCTGCACGATCATTGGGGCTCGACTGCGGGCCGATGTCGGGGGTTGATCTCGCAAAGGTGACGGAAGCGTTTTTCGCTGATCAACCGCGCTACCGGGCCGACTGGATCTGCTCGATCGGCTATGGCGATCCAGATACAATCTTCGGCCGCAGCCCCCGGCCCGAATTCGCTCGATTCAACGAGGTCATTTGATCGCACTGGCTTGATGCGCCCCCCGGGCTGATGCATCGGCGCGATCATGCGGATGCTGGCAATCGAATGCGCGACCGAGGCCTGCTCGCTCGCCCTTTTCGAAGCGAGCGGAGCTTCATCGTGGCGGGTGATCGACCGGCGCCACGAAATTCTCGGTCGCGGCCATGCGGAACAGCTCGTCCCCTTGATCGCCGAGCTTCCTGAAAAGGGCAGAGCGCAACAGATTCGCGTGTCGCTCGGCCCCGGCAGCTTCACCGGCGTGCGCATCGGCCTCGCCGCGGCCCGTGCGCTTGCGCTGGCTTGGGAGGCCGAGGTGGTCGGGTATCCCACCCTCGCGCTCGTAGCCCGGATGAACGACTTGACCGGTGCGATCTTGCCTGGATCGATGGAAGTCTCGGATCCCAAGAATTTCCTAGTGTGTATGCACGGCGGTCACGGCGAATGGTTCGTGCAAAGCTATACTCCGGCTTATCAAGCTGCGGGGGAACTAATGGCGCTTTCGCCCGGAGAGGCCATTGGTCGGTTCGACCAATCCATCGTCGTCGGTTCGCGGGCAGAAGAATTCGTAGCTAAGCGTGGTTGGGGCGAACCGCTATCTGTTCTTCCCGATGCTGGATACGCCGGCTGGCTGACCGGACATCATCTCCTATCGAATCTAACGCCGATCTACGGACGCGCGCCCGATGCTAGGCTTCCGTCGTGACCGACGAGGCCTCGATCGATGCCGCGATGGCAGTAATGACAGCCGCTTTCGAGCCGCGTTGGCGTGAGGCTTGGACCCGAGAGCAGTTGCGGGACTCGCTTGTCCTCCCGTCGACGGTTCTCCTACTCGCCGACCGGGAAGGCCGGTCGACCGGACCGGACGAAGAAGTCGCTGGCTTCGTGCTGTCTCGTCAGGCGCTCGACGAAGAGGAATTGTTGCTTCTGGCCGTACTTCCTTCCGAGCGCGGGCGGGGACTCGGCACGGCGCTACTCGAAAATTATTTCCGAGCGGCGAAGCGGCGAGGCGTGCGCCGCATCTTCTTAGAGATGCGGTCCAACAACACTGCGCATTCGCTGTACCGGCGGTGCGGCTTCGAGCCCATCGGCGTGCGACCGCGCTACTATCGTTCCGACGATGGCCAAGCCCTCGACGCCATAACTTTTGCCCGTCGATTGGATGTTTGATCGCGACATCCGTATTACTTCGCCGCTTGGAATTTTTCAAACGGCCCATGGCTGCGTTGACTTTATTGCCTTTGGACCCGTATCGAAAGCTGTGGCGGTTGCCGCCAGAGAATGAAAGCAGTCCATATGGATTCCAGCGAATACGATCGGAATGAAACCCTCATCACCCTGACGTCGGAAATCGTCGCGGCGCACGTGAGTAACAATTCGGTTTCTTCTAACGAAGTGGCGTCGTTGATTTCTAATGTCTATTCGGCGTTATCCAGTCTCGGCCAGCCAACTGCGCCGGAAGAGCCTGCGCGTGAGCCAGCGGTTTCGATCCGCTCGTCGATAAAGCCAGACTATCTGGTTTGCCTTGAGGACGGAAAAAAGCTGAAGATGCTGAAGCGTTACCTCCGAACGAATTTTGACATGAGCCCGCAGGAATATCGCGAGCGTTGGAACCTGCCAGCTGACTATCCCATGGTCGCACCCAATTATGCGGAAACGCGCCGAAATCTGGCTAAGAAGATCGGGCTCGGTCGCAAACCGGGCCAGCGGCGCGGACGCCGCAAAAAAGCCGAATAATCGCCCTGGTAGCTTGAGAACGGCGCCTCGCAACCCTAAGGTTACGAGGCGTCTTTCACATGGAGCGGCTCATTGAGGCACCGGATCGATCTCGAACAGCTTTGTGCTGACAAGGGCCTGCGCATCACCGAGCAGCGCCGCACCATCGCCAAGGTCCTATCCGAGAGCGAGGATCATCCAGATGTCGAGCAGTTGCATGCCCGTTCGGCCGCCATTGATCCCCGCATCTCCATTGCCACGGTCTATCGCACCGTCCGCCTGTTCGAGGATGCAGGCATCCTGGATCGGCATGATTTCGGCGATGGACGGGCACGGTATGAAGCGGCGCCGGAAGCGCACCACGATCATCTTATCGATGTCGAATCTGGCAAGGTCGTTGAATTTGTCGATCCGGAGCTAGAGGCGCTACAGAGGCAGATAGCCGAGAAGCTGGGCTATCGGCTGGTGGATCACCGCATGGAACTTTACGGTGTCCGCCTCGACCGCGAAGTCTGAACGGGTCGCAGAAGCACGCCTTGCGGCGATGCGCGGCGCAAGGACGGAACTCAGCCTTTCGCAAAAAATGCGCTTCTATCTCCGCGCGCTGGCGCTCCTGCTGTCGCTCCTAATTTTTGTTCCGCTGCACTTTCTGTATCGACTATTCCGTTACGGCTCGCCCTTTCCGATGTGGTTTCTGGGCACGGCGGGTTGGATCTGCGGCGCACGCGTGCAAAAGATTGGCACCCCCCTACGGCGTGATGTGTTCTTCATTGCCAACCACGTAAGCTGGATCGACATACTCGTGCTCGCCGGCGCTAGCGGCACCGCTTTCGTCGCGAAGCAAGAGCTTTCAGAGGTTCCGGTCATAGGTTGGCTTTGCCGCCTAAATCGCACGGTCTTTGTAAAGCGCGAAAACCGTATGGGCGTCGCCGAGCAGGTCAACTCGCTACGGGAGGCACTGGCTGACAACTGGTCGGTGACTGTCTTTCCGGAAGGCACGACGACCGACAACCGCTCCTTGCTGCCGTTCAAAACCAGCATGCTATCGGTACTGGAGCCGCCGCCGGCTGGTGTTTTGGTGCAGCCAGTCATGCTCGACTATGGACCAATCGGTGAAGAGATTGGATGGGTTGGTGAAGAGAGCGGGCTAAACAACGCGCGGCGCGTGTTGGGGCGGCGCGGCAGCTTTCCCGTTCGCATCCATTTTCTCGAGCCGTTCAGTCCCGAAGATCACCGCGGGCGCAAGGCGATTGGGAGCAAGGCGCGTGCTGAAATCGAGCGCATGTTGATCAACAGCCGGGGTCCGTTGAGAGACTTCGCGCACGCGGTGCCGCCCGTACGTTACATGCCGCCGGTTGCTTAAAGGCCGGCCTGCACCAGCCAATCGTGAAAAATTCGAACGGGCCGCTCTTCCAATGCAGTGGGCTTGCACACGAACCAATAGCTGTAAGGGCTCTCGACTTCGACCTCGAAGACCTGCGCCAGTCGGTCGTCATGCGCGCGGCGGACGTGATCGTCATGCATGATGGCAATGCCAAGGCCCTGCGCCGCCGCCTCGAGCATCAGCTGTCCGGAATCGTAATGGTCGATGGCCGCTGGTTCGAGATCGGGCAGACCGATCTCTGCGGTCCAGGCGACGAAGCTTTCCGGCAGTTCGTTGTGCACAAGGAAAGTCTGGCGCGACAGCGCGGCTCTGTCGGGTGACTTGCCGAGCGCTTCTGCAACAGTGCGGTTGCCAATCGCTCGCACCATATTGTGGTCGAGCCGCACTGCGTGGAGCCCGCGCGTTGGTCCGCGCGAGAGGATGATGGCAGCGTCGAGCGTATCGCCCACGCGATCCTCGAGATGCGGCCCCGTATCAATGTCGATGTGCAACAGCGGATGGGATCGGCGCAGCTCACCGAGTCGCGGAAATAAGCGCTGGCTGCCGAACAGGGGCAACACGCCAAGATGGAGTCGCAGCAGGCTCATGTTTTCGGACTGATTTTCGACCGCTCGGGCAAGAGCTTCCAGATGAGGATTGATCGCCTCATAGAACGCCTGGCCTTCATCAGTCAGGCTCATCGCCTGCCGCGCCCGGGTGAACAGTCGCTTGCCGACAAAGGTCTCAAGCGACGCGATCCGCCGCGACAACGCCGAAGGGCTGAGACCAAGCTCGTCGGCTGCGGCTCGGGCAGAGCCGGCCCGGACCGTTCGCACGAAGGCTTCCAGCGCGCGCAGCGGTGGCAAGCGACGAGTGGCCATCGCGATGCTATTCGGCCTCGTCCGCGCCGGGCGCATGCAGGCGCAGCCGGGTCACGTGCGTGTCGTCTCCCTCGATCACCTCGATCTTCCAGCCCGAGGGGTGCTCGACGCAGGTTCCGACCGGGGGGACTTGTTCAGCAAGTACATACGTGAGCCCTCCGAGGGTATCGACCGCTTCGGCTACTTCGGCGAGGCGGGGATCGATTCGCTCCGCCACGTCTTCGAGTTCGGCACGAGCGTCGCATTCCCAAAGGCCTTCGCCGACCGGCACGATCAATTCTTGCGGCGCATCGTCATGCTCATCGGCGATATCGCCGACGATTTCCTCGACGAGATCCTCGATCGTCACCATCCCGTCGGTGCCGGAGAATTCGTCGAGCACGATCGCCAAGTGAACGCGCTGCTGGCGCATGTCCGCCAGCACGTCGAGCGCGCCGCGCGACTGAGGCACATAAAGCGGCTGGCGCATCAGCGCGGTCCAATCCTCGGGCGGCTGGCGCTTTTCGGCCAGGAAAGGGAACACATCCTTGAGGTGCATCATGCCGATCACATGATCGAGCTGTTCGCGATAGACCGGCATGCGCGAATGCCCGTGCTCCGCGAAGGCGGCGATCACCGCGTCCCAGCTCGCATCGGCGCTGAGCGCCACGATCTCGCCGCGCGGGATGGCGACATCGTCCGCATCTTTCTCGCTGAAATGCAGGAGGTTACGCAGCATCTGCCGCTCGATGAGCGAGAGGTCGCTGCCGTTTTCTCCGCTGCTCCCGGAATGCTCGCCGGCCTCCTGTTCGGCCTCGTCGAGCGTCTCCTCGAGCTGGGCACGCAAGGATCGTTCGCCGCTGTCGAGATCGAACAGCTTCTTGATTGCGGGCCACAGCCCGCCGCTACTGTCCGCGTCTCCCGCGGAAGATGAATGTTCGGGCATGGCCCCCTAAATACTCTCGACGCTGTCGCGATCACCATATGGGTCGGCGATGCCCATTTGTGCAAGCGCCTTGATTTCGAGCGCCTCCATCGCCGCAGCCTCTGTCTCGCCCAGCTCGTGATCGTACCCGGCAAGATGAAGCAGGCCGTGCACGATCAGATGCGCGGCGTGTTCCTTGATCCCCACACCCTTTTCCGCCGCCTCACGGGTGCATGTTTCGAAGGCGAGCGCAATGTCGCCCAGCATCTCGGGCCCGCCCTGCGGTGTCAGCGCGGTTAGCTCCGCGCGGGTCATCATCGGAAACGACAGAACGTTGGTGGGCTTGTCCTTGGTCCGCCATTCGCGATTGAGGACCCGCACCTCCTCATCCAGCGTGAACAGCAGGCTGGCCGAGAGTCGCTCATTGGCCAGCGCCGGCTCGACCGCCTCGACCGCTTCCAACGCCTGCTCCGCCAGGTCGGGCCAGTCAAAGTCCTTCGGCCAGCCGTCGATCTCAATGTCGAGGTCCATTCAGGCCGCGGGCCCTTCATAAGCCTCGACAATTCGGCCCACGATCGGGTGGCGCACCACATCGGCGGCGGTGAAGCGGATCGTACCGAACCCCTCCACACCCTCCAGCTTGTCCACCGCATCAGCCAGCCCGCTCATGCGATCGCCGCCGGGAATATCCACCTGGCGCGGATCGCCGCACACCACCATCCGGCTGTTCTGGCCGAAGCGGGTGAGAAACATCTTCATCTGCTCGCGCGTGGTGTTCTGCGCCTCGTCGAGAATGATGAAGCTGTC
>ERZ1066119.728-NODE-728-length-20956-cov-37.278934_pt1 | contig 20956 bp, 21 predicted proteins | sample MGYA00382766_ERZ1066119 | MGnify/ENA primary metagenome ERZ1066119 (study PRJEB33369, sample SAMEA5778349) | biofilm metagenome | biome: Industrial cooling water; feature: Water cooling tower basin; material: Biofilm | place: United Arab Emirates | collected...
CGTGGAGCAAAGTAAAAAGGGATATAATCGTGTAAATATCCACCCACCGCACACGGAACGCGGATTAGCGCACGTCTATCTTGAATACTTCCGTGAGCAATATCTTGATAGTTTATTTGCTGTTCCCTAAGCCTATTATTTGCTATCAACCCACCTAATTGCAGGATAGACTGTAAATTCCTAATATGGGTAATATGATAGATAGGCGTAGGCATTTGGTAGATTTACAATCAATATTTGCACATACAAATATTCAAACACACCAGACGCACGTTTGAGGAACAGCATCCCAAAGATATACTCTTCAAAATCAGATGCGTCCATTTTACCGCGCAAGACATCGGCAGAGAATAGATGACGTTCTGTATTGTAGGAGCATTAGTTTTCTCATATTTCCTCAAGTCGGACAATACGCACGGGTTCTAAACTAGAACAGTATATATCGTAACTGGGCTACACAATGCGATACGTAAAAATAAATTTTGTATCTTTCTGTTGATGACACTAATTTCGCACGTTGGTGCTTGCTCTCCAAAAAATGTTCAAAAAATCAGCAGGGAGCATTTGCTTATCAATAACATTCGTAATATTAATACGTACTAAGCATTTAATAATAAACTAAAGCGGTGCCCATCAGACAAAGACAGTGTTTTTAGGTAATATAGGTTGTATTTGCTACTTATCAAGCAAGGTGTAAAAATTACAGAGTAATCTTTTGCTTTGCTTCATTTGATGCTAACCTGCTAAATTTGAACCGACGGGAACACACGCCCTATTAGCTTGAAAGTTCTTTCCAGATAGTTCCAGTCGCTTCACTCAATACTACAAATAGTAAATAAAAACTATCTTATCTTTTTGGTAATTAGGGTATCAAAAATTACTGAATGAATAAGTATGGCTATAACAGAAGTGACATAAATTGCCAGTGCTTCTGAATGTCAAACGACGTATTTTTCATATTCTGCCTGATTGTACATTCCTAATGTTCATACCTCCTAAAACCATAATTTAGTTTGCAATTGTAACAAGATCATTAGATTATTAAAGTTTTGTTTACATAAAAACAAAATATTTAATGTCAAGTTTCTATTTATATAAAACGTTTGTAGGCTTATAATCTAATTTTGCGGTTAGATAAAAGCTTAATAAAAAACTCTAATGAAGGAAAATTCGCCATTATCAAATTGTGTATTAGTATCAGAGATAAAGACAGATTTAGACTATACACTTGCTGTGCCCAACGTTTTTGGAGCTAATGTTGAAGATGTAGAAAAGTTTTATTGCTTAGTGACTAAAGCTCCAAAGGCGGATCAATACATATTTGATATGGGGATTGTCGCATTTGTAAATCCATATGGCGCAATCGCTTTAGTGTTAGCCGCACGCTATTTGTGCAGTATATCAAAACGTCCAGTTAAGTTAAAAAAACTTCATAATAATCTATATTTGTATCTCAAACGTATGAACATCTTTAATATAAGTGGTGATTGGTTGCAGCCAATTGATACTTTCGACGAAGATTGGAGCCGAAATTCAAACACACCTAATTTACTTGAACTGACAATTATTCAATCTCCTTCTGATGTTACAGCCATAGTCGAGAGAGCAGAGAACATTTTTACTAATTGGCTAAAGTTTCCAGACCTGCAAAATCTTCTGCGAGTCATCAGTGAATTATGTTCAAATGTCTATGAACATAGTGAAGATAACTGTGGGTGCATACTTATCCAAAAATATGAGATGACTTCCCAAAAGCAAGTAGCCGTGCGTTTGGCAGTTGGCGATATGGGATGTGGGATACGCCAAAGTTTAATTTCTCGCTATGGAGAAATTAAGCACGAACCTTTAGAGTACATACAAGAAGCATTAAGCGGTCAACGAACATCTAGAGCAACAGGTCGCGGTGGATTAGGTTTACATACAGTGGAAGAACATGCTTCTAATGCACAAGGTTATCTTTGGGTACGATCTGAAACAGCAGCTGTCAAGAGCTTAGGCGCCAGCAAAACTAAAGGGCACCAAAAGTTAGTTTATCTTCGTGGCACTCAAATCGCTGTAGAATTTCGCGCCCCCATGTAAATTTAAAAAATCTGTGTCATAATTAAAACAGTTCACAACAAATTTGTGAACGGTCACAAATCACAAGTGAAAAGTTAGAATAATGGAACACCAAGACATGGCAACGCTTGGTCGTGACCTTGGTATTTCAGAAAGGCTATTTCTCACCCGGCAACACGGCGAGCAAGCTTATCAAGTATTAAAGGCGAGGCTACAAGCGTTAGATGAAGGACAAGCACTGATACTTTCATTCCCCCCAAACCAATTGATGGATGCTTCGTTTGCGGACGAAACAATCGTTCGCCTTGGTGAGGAAATCGTGTCCGGTAATTTTGGAGAGCGTTCGATTTTGCTTGACAATTTAACCGAGGATTCGATTATCAACCTAAATTCAATTATTAAGTTTCGGCAACTAAAACTAGCATTTTTGGCGGTTGAACCTAACAATGTTTGGCAATGTATTGGTCAATTGGAACCTAGTCTCCGGGAGACTTTAGAACTTTTGTCACATCGTAATAGCCTAACAGCTCCAGAGTTAGGGACAATTAAACAACTTGAAGTTAACACAGCGAGCAATCGCTTAAAGCGTCTGTACAATCTACACCTTGTACGGCGTGAACACGAGATTACAAATCAGGGTTTGCAGTACATCTACCACTTCTGGCAATGGAAAACGTAACTGTATAAAATAGGAGACTTAATAAATAATGCAATCAGTACGTAGAACAGATGCACTATTTCTAACTAGATTGGACAAAATCCTTGAAAATATTTGTCGCAAACTGCAACTCACAGTAACTCAATACAATTTGGCTGAAAGTCATTATCAGGCGGTTGGAAAATGGTTGGAAGACAAAAGCTCAATTCTTGCTCCATACCGTCCGATACTGTACCCTCAAGGTTCGTTGCCAATGGGAACTACGAACAAACCGATTGGTAAAGAAGAGTATGATTTGGACTTCGTATGTGAACTCTTAATTGATTGGTGGACAATTTGCCCAATTGACTTATTATCTAAAGTTGAGTATAGAATTCGGCAGCACGAAGACTACGCTAAAAGAATGGAACGGGGAAACCGTTGTATTAAATTAATTTACGCACATGACTTCCATCTGGATATCGTACCCGCCTGCTCAAACAGTGTACTAGGTGAAGGACAAATTCGGATTCCAGATAGAGAAACAAAGGGCTGGAAAGATAGTAACTCAAGAGCCTATATTCAATGGTTTAATTCGGAGGCAAAAGTATCATCTCGTAATCTAGACCATGCTGAACCACTGCCGCTTCAGGAGACTTTAGAACAGAAGCCTCCGCTAAAGTGCGCGGTACAACTTTTAAAAAGACATCGAGACGTAGCCTTTAAAAATAAACCCGATTTGGCGCCTGCTAGTATTGTCCTCAGCACGCTCGCCGCAATGCACTATCAAGGACAGGAATCTGTGGGAGAAGCGGTTGCCGCAATTCTTCAAGGTATTGCAATCACTATTGCTCGACAGCAAGGGAAACGCCTCCAAGTATGGAATCCAGTAAACAATGTACCAGAAGATTTAGGTGAACGCTGGGAAAATCCCAAAGCTTACCATGAGTTTGTAGTCTGGATTAGAGAATTTAACAGACTGTGGCTAGAATTAAGTGCTGCTAAAGGATACGCTGACATTAGCAAACTTTTGGTTACTCTTTTCGACGAACAACCAACGCGCGATGTAATCCATGATGCAATTCGCTTAGATGAACAACATATTGCTCAAAACCGCGTGAATGGGCAGCTTGGAATTAAACCACAAATAGGAACTTTGACATCCCAACCCAGCAGCATTGTTGTACCGAAAAATACCTTTTATGGTCAATAACAAGTTTCAGTTTCCCAAATGTCCCATCTCACTGATGGAACAGATGGTCGTTATGAAGAAATTTTTCCCTAACTTTCAGGTTAGATGGCGTAAGAATATCATCACTTGGATAGGAGAAATTCAGCCTTATGAACTGTGTCGGCAATACAGGATCAAAATCATCCATCAACTTCACCGTGACCCAGAAGTGTCAGTTCTCAAGCCACAACTATCAACCGGAATAAATGGGAAAGCTATACCTCATACTTATCCTGGAAATCGGCTTTGTTTGTATCACCCCAAAAAACAGGAGTGGAGCCACCAGATGCATATCGCAAAAACAATCGTTCCCTGGACTGCACTATGGCTATTTTATTACGAGACATGGCAAGCAACAGGGGAATGGTTGGGAGGAGGAGAGCATCCAGTCTTAAACAAGCGAAAGTCACCTTCGCTATTTAATTCTCTAAAATGACTGATACTTAACGACTAGAAAAATACTGGAGTTTGTATTATATGCAACAAATTCGCCGCATCCTTTCAATTGACGGTGGTGGTATTAAAGGAGTCTTTCCCGCATCGTTTCTAGCCACGGTTGAAGATACGATTGGAGACAGAATTACAAACTACTTCGACCTAATTGTTGGCACTTCAACTGGCGGAATTATTGCTTTAGGATTAGGTTTGGGGTTAAGCTCGGCAGAAATTCTCTCATTCTATGAAGAATTGGGTCCAGAAATATTTGGAGGAAATCGCTTTCTTAAAGCCCTACGCCACCTTATTTTTTCTAAATATAATGATAAACCGCTACGCGAAGCTTTGGAGCGACATTTTGGAAATCGTACTTTAGGTGAAAGCAAAACTCGCTTGGTAATTCCAGCGATGAATTTAGATACAGGAGAAGCACATCTTTACAAAACCGCTCACAATCGTAAAAACGAGCGTGACTATAGGCAATTAGCCGTTACTGTAGCACTTGCAACATCAGCAGCACCTACGTATTTTCCTTCGCACCAAGAAACAAGCGGACTAGCTCTTATTGATGGGGGAATTTGGGCAAATAATCCTACAGCATGTGCGGTTATCGAAGCCATAACAAATTTAGATTGGGATGCAAAATCTCTTCGCGTACTTAGTCTTGGCTGTACAACTTGTCCACCACATGTTGGTTGGGAAAAATGGATGCCACTTGGGCAACTATACTGGGCAAGTAGAAGTATTGATTTGTTTATGTCAGGACAATCTTCATCATCAATAGGTACTGCAAAACTATTTGCAGGGGAAGAGAATGTTCTACGAATTGATCCACCAGCCACTCGTGGACGTTTTACTTTAGATGGGATTAAAGCAATTTCCTGTCTTAAAGGGTTAGGTGTGTCAGAGGCACGAAAAGCTTTATCCAAGGTACGCGAGATGTTTTTAACACACCCAGCGCCAACTTTTGAACCTTGTTACCCTGCAATTGGGTCAACAACAAGTCATATTGTAATCAGTAAAGACGTAACAAAATTTATCCATCAGTAAATAGTATGCCTACATATTCTCGTCCATCTCGTCCAATAGAGTTTCCGAAAGCAATAGTGTTTATCGATTAGAAGGTAACAAACTAAATTTAAGTATAGACATAGTACAGATTTTCAATAATTTTATTGATGGGCGCCAATTAATCAGAACTTATTAAACCGCTTCGCGATTTTACTAAGGCGCCAGCAAATCCACTCGTGTACTTGAAACTCAAAAACAAGCAATGAATTTAGGACGTAAGTTTGCTATCAAGCAGCAAAGCGAATTGTTAATTCACGACCGCAATAGCTACGGGAATGACTCACACCCACCGAAAGGTTGAAAGTGTATCAGTTTATGTAAATCAATCAGGTAAATTTGGTTTACCTGATAGTTACTTAGTTATAATTACAACAATGTTAAGAACACCTGTTATTTCGAGTAATTTACAAAGTGTTGGTTATGATTCTTCTAGCAAAGTGCTTGAAGTTGAATTTACCAACGGAAGTGTTTACCAGTATTCAAATGTACCGAAATTAATTTACGTAGGGCTAATGAATGCTACATCACATGGGAAGTTTTTTCACGCTTACGTTAAAAATACATATCCACATTCTCAAGTAAGGCTTAAAATTTTTTAACTGGGTGACTTTCAAGGCTTTTATATAAAACAACTTCAAAGTTTATATGATGCTTATGCTGGCGATGAAAGTAGAAAATGGGGGGTTCAAAATAAAGGTCTATGTCTTCTTATTGCGTGGACTAATGAAATCATTCAGCAAGGCAGTGGTTGGATACCAAATACAAATATATCAAAACGCTAACTTTAAGATACTAAGTTCGTGATCTGTAGTCTTGACTTTAATTCAACTTTAACTACTACCTGTTAGCAGCATATACCTCACTGGTAAATAAAAACTAAGCCAAATAAACTTAACTCCCATCTCCCACTCTTAAATTTAATCGTGCATTCTGATGTATAAAAAGCTACTGTTAAACTTGGCTATATTTACCCCGATTTGGGCGTTGGCTGAAATGGACAAAAAACGGCCAACTTCAAAATACCTACCCTTGAAAGGATAATACTCCCCCTTGGCAGGGTCATTGAGCCGGGATACTTTTTAGTCACCAACTTTAAAAAGAATATTTTAATGTTCACTGGTCAAGATGCTGAAATAAATGAAAAAGTAGAGATTAGGGAAGTACACAAACCTAATCTCTACATATTAGTATTTTTCACAAGTTAAATTATAAAAAATAAACAGCTATCTCTACGGGATTAATACGCAAATTATACATGTAGTAGTGCTGTACTCTACTTTTCTTCGTCAAACTAGGTATCTACAAAAGCTTTTGTATTAAATGAAAGAGGATAGAAACTAGGAAATGTACATACTAATCTAGCCTCTAACCTCTATATAATAGCGTAAATCTAGCCGTTTTATCTCTAAACAGCTAAGACACGGAGTTAGTATACCAGAATAAAAATACTTTTGGTTTAGTATCAATGCGTATTTTTAAGAATCATGACTGTACCTTTGGTAATACTCCGTTGATATCGTTGCTATCCTAAATTTTGCTGGAGTACTTTCATTTTATCAAGGAGAGGCACTCTCCCAAAAATCTCAATTTTTTCAATTTTTTGAATAGTAAAGAGCGCAGATATTAATTACTCAAAGCCTTTTTAAACAAACCCTTGACAGCAAGATAACACGTAGAGATATCAGGGAAGGGGGCGATGGGGGTGACGGTAATGAAAGTGAAGATAGTGTGCTCCCTTAAGAGATATCTAAGTTTATCAAAAGCTATCAAGGGCAAGCGTTGTTTGTTAAAAAACACTTCTACGCGCAGGGAATGAAAGCTCCATCGGCTCCGATAATGACTTGTTTTTTTATTATCTAAAATCTTGAAAAACAGGCGCCACGCTTTTCTCTTAGCTCCCGACTCTATAATCAACCCGCAGTTCCCATACTCCGAGTTTTCCGTGACAAGAGTGTCCGGGGGTGGAGAGCCAGCCATGCTCGCTCGGTAGAGGATGAAAGCTGGCAATTGGGAGGCACCCCCAATTGAAACCCGCAGTTGATAATCGGGCGCCTTAATTACAACCAAATTAAAAACACTATGTGCGCCATTCAACGTCCGATAGTTTACTCTAATCTATTGTGTTAATATTTATTCTTAATAACTCCAGTATTAATTACTACAACAGATTAAAGTTTGGTTAACTATATTAGTAGTAAAGGCTCACGTCTAGGGGGTGTACAGATGGAACTGCCAAAAGAAGGTGATAAAGATAAGTTTAAAGGCGATAAAGACAGGTTTCTTTATCCTCGCAGTCGCTACTACGGTCAATTCAGTCCGGAAAACTTAGTTTTTGATGCGAACCTTCAGGAATTTGCTCAAAAAATTGGCTACATTACTGCTTTAGAAACGTCTGGAAAGCTCTCCCCTGATGAAGCCTACAAGCAGATTAAGGCACTTTGGAAACAGTTAAAACGTAGTAAAAAAGAACTGGGAATTGGTGAGCAGCCAACAACAGAAATCTAAATTACTTTAATTCTGGGTCAAACTGCTGAAATTCCTCAGTCTTAAGTGAAACTATAATATCAAGAGCGTCTACTTTAACTAACCATCGCTCACCGTCATTACCACAAATAACGCCTAACTTTCCGGCTACATACTGAGGACTCAGAATTAACACTTTTTCTTGCATTTTTAAATCTTATGTTCAACCGATGTATCTTATAACCTTATTTTAACCATCAATTAACCGCTCCGATGTGCAACGAGTGTCCTGCCGCCGAGCGCCCTGAATGTAGAAAATCATTCATAATCTTAATTAACGCCTGATTTGTGTGGGGTTGAGTAAGGTTGTACTTAACCCCGTTTACTTATGTTGGCGCAACTCATGGAAAGAAACATCCACACCGACCAAAAAACCAGAACGATTAAGTTTTGGCAGAAAAACCTAAACGATGGGCATTAATAGCATTTAATTTAAATTATAAATATAGTTAATTTACAACCTTTAGTACAAATACTACAGTATAACCCGGATTTCTCACAAAGATTTTGATAACTAGTCAAAAACCTTATGTAGCTTACGTTTGAAATAAAATGCTCCATTCCATACTGTTATATTTGTGCAGCGTCTAAAACGCTCGAAACTGAAGCTAGATAAAGGTTTGGGTAATAGTAGCGCATTGCTTGTGAGAAATGCGGGATAAGCATAATACTTATCTAACGCTTATCAGATTAATTGATTATGACCAATAAGCTCTAAATTAATTAAAAATTAATACGAATAATATGAATAAAAACTATAAACTATACTCAATACAAGCGTCCGTTGTAGCCAAGGGCTGCAACGACGCGACGGAGCGCCTGTAGTTAAATTGGTAGTCATGAGAATCTAAAAAATAGAGGGTTTGCATGAAAAAACACGCACCGCTTCATTCTAATAAAGAACAAAGCTTTAAACAGAAGAACATGCTGACAGTACAGTTTGCTTCCGGCAGATTCAATTTAATGATTAGCATCAAGTATATACTCATTAAACACTTATAATTATGTTTTACATTGAAATAAATCTAGTTTATAAAGAGATTCAGGCATTCTCATTAATAAAAGAATTTGTTTTTGAAGCTCGTTGATTGGGGTAGTAAAAATGGTAGAATCAGGAAGAAAGTAGAGAGTTAAATTACAAAAAGCCTTGAGCATTTGCTCGGCTGATGGACGATTAGTCTTTCGCTTTGGATTACCATCATAAAGCCCAGCTAAAGATTCCTGAGTTTCCATAAGTGCTTGCTGTTCCACAAACTCCATCAAAGTAAATACTCGCAAAGCTATGTTTAAAACAAACATTAATCCTGTTATTCGGTTTGGGTTTTTAAAATAGATGGGTAGGGCTGGCAAAGAACCCCTTTTAAAGCGGTGAAAACCTCGTTCTAAAAGCCATTCATCCCGGTAATATATTACAGCTTGCGGCAATGTGAGTTGAGTGACGAGCGAATTAGTAACGTATAATCGCCCCAAGCGCTAATTTTTCTGCCTCTTTAATTGCAGTATCAATCTGTTTAACATGAAGTTGAATAGTTATGTTATTTACTTGACTAATATTTTAATTAAATCTCATACTTGTAAGCTACAAATAATTTGAAACGGCTCACGCCTCTAGCTTTATGGGATATAGGCAGAGGTAAAATTCGTGGAAAGTGTTGAACAAATTACTACCAAGCTCAGGAGGTTTGTAGGTTCTGATGTCATTTATAAACATTGGTTAGGCATCAAATATACTTCAGGGATTAAATATCTTGCTGAATCTGCTGAATGTTTTTGGTTGCTCGATGCTATTGCTTCACACCAAAATGCTAGTTTGCTATCCTTACCTCAACTTCGAGAATTCCAGATTTGGCATTTAATAGTACAAGGAAAATCAGGAATTTTAATTTGTGAATGGGATACAGACAAAGAAGTTTTACGGCAAGAAATCCTATACACTAATTTTCCTCTAACTCGTATAAAGCTTTACCAGGTGGAGAAAATATTGCTGTTGCCTAATGAATATTAACGAGAAATCAAAAATGGCGCCAAATCTATACTTAGTTGAAGCACAGTTGAATACCCTCTTTTATTTTGCATTTTTAATTTTGCATTTTCAATTTGAGCGCAGCGAGTGGCTCACGCCTAGTTGAAGTATGAAAGCAATTGGTTAAACTTGTATGATTCAACAAATTAGCTATGAGCAAAGTTTTGTCACAAACCTTGAAAAATTTTTGAGTAAAGCTGATAAATTTGTCAAGAGTTACTACGCAGGTGTAAGCGAGCAAGAACATGTCCAAGAAATAATGTGCGAAGTGCGTCTTCTTGCAACTGATGTGGATTTAGAACAATTAGAAATCGAATATCAACTACACTGCGACAAGGAAGATTTAATGGCTGACTATGATGATTCAGCTTGGTGGTAAACGAATGCGCTTGCAAGAACACTAGCACTATAAGGCTCACGCCAGTATTGAAATGAAAAATTAGGAGTTTTGAATATGCCGAAGCAAAAATCTGCTATGCCAGCTTTTCAACCAATCGACACTTCAATTTTAGGTGAGTATGCTACTGTTGATTATTCTGAGCGTGTGTACTCAAAAGTCTACTACGCTATTCGTGAACTTTCAGGACTAGTTGCAAAGCGTTCTCTTAAGGAAGTATTTGATTGGAGTGAATTTAAAGAACGTTTTTCTAATGATTTTGGTAAAGTTCACGAAAAACGCTATTCTTTAGAGCAACTACTTGAATATGCTAGCCGTAAGTTTGGTAAAACTTTAGAGGATTTAATCGCGCAAAATCAAATTTCATGGCAGCGTAGGCAACAATACGCAGAACGCACAAATACTAATTACCCATCAGAAATAATTGATGAGCATAATTGCTTCTAAAACCATGCAATTGTATTTGCGCTTCAGTTAACACTCAAACCATTTGTATTCTCAGGTTTTCATATTAACACGTCAATATCTGCAAATATTTGGCTGATAAATAAACCTTTATCGCCCTTTTTTGCTGTCAAACCGTGCGCGACTATTACCGCTTCATCAAACGCACTTCATCCTTTACAATATGTTAGAAAATAGTTACCTTGTTTGGGAAGGAGAATCTTTGATAGATGGTTCTCCTATCTTTCTAGTATTAACTGGTTTTGTTTTTCCCACATCTAATCGTCGAACTGGAAGAAGTATGATACAATCGTGGATATTACAAAAAAATCTTACTCCCACAAGCGCAGCAAAGCAAGGATTAGATGTCGGAATTTGCGGAAGTTGTGAAATGAAAATGAGTAAATTAGCATGTTGCTATGTCAATCTTTTAGGCGTTAATAATATTTACTATAAGCATCTAACAGGTACTTATTCAAAATTTGGCGCCAACGAGATAGCAACTTTGAAAAGATATCGCTATCCAATAAGAATAGGTTCTTATGGAGACCCAACAGCAGTACCATTTGATGTATGGGAACCGATAATATTCGCATCAAATAAGCATACAGGTTACACACACCGTTGGAGAGATTTAGAAAATGATGCTCACCATTGGAAAAATTATTTGATGGCTTCAGTCCACACCGAATCAGAAGCAGAAGAAGCTCAGAAAATGGGTTGGAGAACTTTTAGAATTATTGCTCCCGATGCACCTTTAAGTAATAATGAGATTCTTTGCCGCAATGCTGAAGATGATTTCATTACTTGCGATAGCTGTTTACTTTGCAACGGTAGTTCATTAAAACCCAATATAGCTGATAGAGTTCACGGTTTAAACTGGAAAGTTTCAAATTTTGTAAAATATCTGAATCAACAGTAATTTGAACAATACAAATATTAAACGCTTTAAGGGATTACCCTGAAGCGTTAATTTTTTATTCGGCGCCTTTCAATACTGCAAGGGATAGCTAAAAATACATGAATTCGTAGGTTGGGTGTCCGATTGGAACCCAACAATTGTAAGGCTCTGTTGGGTTACGCAAAGCCTAGGGTGTTGACTTTGTTGAAAATTGGGCGATTTTTGGTACTTTTGTTCGTGGCGTTTTATTTCTCGTTAAAACCCCACTTAAAACAAGGTTTCAGCCCGAAGTGACTATACACGTTTTCTGCATGAACGAAATCCCAAAAAAGGCACAGAGTCAACAGCCTACGCAAAGCCTCCACCCAACCTACAATAATTCTTAACCGAGCAGTATTGCGGCGCCTTTTTATTCAAAATAGTTATTAATCGTAATTAGCATGTTGTATTTGCTATAATATGTAAAATAAGTTTGTTAGTAGAACATGTTTATGACCGTGACAAACCATTTATGAATTTCTGCAAATTTATTGAGAAAAGTAGAGAAACTAAAATGGGTCGAAGCGGAATGATATCTGTTTGACAACATTATTCTTGACTTCAAATATTAAACCACCAGTGCCATATGGTTTTCTCCAATAGCTGATATATTTTTTCCCTTCTACAACATTTTCTTCTGGAGTTCCATATTTTTGGATTACTTTGTCTATGGTATCTCCTACACAGATTCCATCAATTGTTGTATGTTTTGAGCTTGTACTAATTACTTCATATACAATACCTGTTTGTAATTTTCCTGGCTTACTAGTAACTAATCTTACTTGCAGTCCTGGATAAAATAAGTCAACAAAATCTCCATCAATTGCTGGAAAACCTTTTGCTACTTTTTGTTGTTTTGGTTTACCTAATAATTTAATTACTTCTGGCATCTTGCTTTCAAGGGAAACACCTGCAATGTTAATTCTTCGCGAGGATATTTCTCCTGGTCGAACTTTTGAACTACCTGCGATAATATAATTTTGATTTAGATTTAAAGAAGGCGTTGTTTGTGCAAGAGTATTTTGCCCGGAAGTAAGCACTCCTATGACAACAGCTAATAAAGCAGCTAATTTATATTTCATCGATATATTTTGCTAAATTTAACTTGATAGAATATAACAACACATTGGCACAAGTAATTTCCGAAAATAATATCTATTTACACGAGTTTATTGGTGAAATAAAATAGTTAAACTTCAAACTTCGTTACATAATTTATGCTGATAACCTGACACAAGTTTGATTTGCAATCATTATTTCTGGAGTCTTGCATTCAAAGGTTAACAAAGTTAACGCACCGCAATTGTTATACAGCTGGCATAGAGACTTTAACCATTCGCTCAGTACAAGTTTCCTCACCTTTGAACTGAATGCAATATACGTCAGGATTTTGCAGATTCTCCCACTCAGCATAACCAACCCGCTCATTAAAATGTTTCAAGATTAATGCCATCAAATTGCCGTGGGTAACAATAACAACGGTATCTGTAGTTTGCTGCATTGCCTGATTAACTACCGAAACACCTCGCATCATTGCTGTACGGCTTGACTCACCTCCTCCAAAACTGAGGTCTAAATCTATAAACGTCTCAGCTAGTCTTTGCCGCCAGTTATCCAATGGAACTGGACTTAGCACACGTTCAATCAACCGATCATCAAACTCAATCGTCAACCCAAGATGTTCTGATAACGGCACAATTGATTGATAAGCTCTGACAAATGGACTGGAAATAATGCGTCCAATCGATACATCACTGATCCAACCAGCTAATGCGATCGCTTGCTGTTGTCCTATTTCAGTCAACGGAGCATCAGGTTCTTGTCCTGTTGCCTGACAATGCCTCACGAGATACAACACCTTACTCATTCGCGATCACCCATTTGACTTTGAACACCTACCGACAACATTTATCTATTGTCACAAACCAAAGACGAAGCAGTATAACTATTTATTATACGGAAAGATTATTATTATATAATACAACAAAAATATATTAAATAACAAAAACAACAACAAAAATTTATTTCGTTTTTTTAAGATATGTTCATACAAGTAAAATTTTTCATGACGAATAGATTCTGGGCGCCTTTTGAGGTAGTAGCTTATTAAAACCAAAACTTGCTACTTGTTGTTCAAAGGTTTTAATCTTGTTGTATAAAGTATTAATGACGTAGAAATACTTACAATATATAGCTTTCAGGCGTTGTGTATGGCATAATCACCGAACGGCAACAGTTGCCGTTCGGAAGAGTTGTTTGTTTGTACTATTTTTGGTTATATTTTCAAAGGCGCCCAAATTCGCCCATATAATTTGGGAGATTATGGGTGTTTGTGTCCAAAATATATCTGTATAGTTTCTTTATTATTAATGCTGGACACGCCTAAGCATAGCGTTTTTCCCATTGGGTAAAAATTATGTCACGTTCATCTTTTGGTTCAATAAATTTATAAACTCTTTCCCTGTTAGCCCTACTTCCAAATCGCCCAACGTAGGATAATCCCAATCCCAACTTACTCAGTATTTTTTGAACAATCGTGATGGCGCCCAATCCATTAGAAATGGAAACCCCCAAATAATTCCTAATAATATACCGATGCTGTACAGCCAAAGCCTTAAACTGCTGTAATTGTGGGTCAGAACCACGAAACATCACCCCTGGAGTTAGAAAATAACTGATGTTGAGATTTTCCAATAACAAAACTACAGGTAATAACTGCCCTCGGTTAAAATCCGGCTTCCAGACAGCATTCTCGCCCAATTCTATTTGTGCCTTAGCTGTTGTTACATCACGTTGGGCAAGATGCTCTCGTCCCAAGGTCAAAAAGTAATGCAGACGCAGTTGAGGATACCAGCCATCCGAGTCTTTCCATACCAAGGAAGCCGTTACATCAATACCATAAAGTTCTTTTAACACAGCTTTGCGCTCTTGCTGCCGTTCTGTGGTAGTCTTTGCGCGCTTATCTTTTAGTTTCTCCAACTCAACCTCAGAGATATCAGATGCTGTTTCAACTGCGCGGCATTCAGATACATGTAACTCCATAGAAGCAGCTTTAACAGATTCAAAAACTCGCTCACTCTCAAGAGGCTCAATATCTTCTACATCAATAATTGTGTAACCATCTTCCACCAAACCCTTCAGCACAGATTCTCGATAGCAGCGCATTTGAGCATTGATGACACAAGCTCGTTTACCCCAGGTCTGCAATGATTCTGGTTGGAAATTCTCATTGATGCAACTGTAATCAGCATTATCAGCTTCGGACAATAACGCAATGTTTGCTCTTGTCGCCACATGTTGACTTGCCAAAAGTACGCCTAATGATGCGGCGCCGTTTCCTACAAATCCCATGCCGCAATTCCTAACCCAGATGTGGCGGTCAACAGTTTCTCTCAATCTTGCTAACATCTGCCGCGCGGAGTTTGCTGACTGAACTCCTTGGAATATTCCCCATACAGCGTTGAAATGACCTTGAATATCGATAGACACACCAGTTTCCAGACTTGGAGAAGCAATCACTAAATCGTATTCCCGCAGAATCGAGTTGAGATGAGCAATACAGCCATAAGCCGGATGCTCTGGGTCTGCAACCGACTCACTATCAATTCGTAAAATCCTCAACTGTGGAAATTTACGGCGAAATCTTTCCTCTAATGCCTGAGTTCCCCATTTTGATTTAGCTTTTTGAGCAGAACAACATAATAAATGATGTCCCCCCTTAGAAATTGCCTTATCAAGTGCTGCAACTAAATTTTTCGGATTAGTACCGTCATAGCTATAACAATTCCCTGCTACTGGTCGATAATTGTTAAGAATTACAAATGGTTTAACCTTAATCTCTCCTGCTAAAGAAAGCACGTAGTCCGCATCACAATCGGATACATCAGCACTTGCTAAATAAATCTTTCCTTTGGGGCTACTTAAAACATTCTGAATTAGCAACTTCAGGTTTTTAAGTACAGAAACCCGATGTTTTGCTACTTCTGTTGAAGAATTGAGAAGATGCCAAAATACTTGGTCACACTCGTCAATAATTACCGTATCGTTATACCAGTCGCTAGGATTAAACCTGGCTTGGCTATTATGGTGTAAAGAATCTATACAAACCCCATATCCAAGTAAATCCCCCGTCCCTGATGAGTGTACTTTAGTTACATAATTGACTCCAAAACGCTCGCATAATGCCTCCCCTAATTGAATGCGATGGGTAATAATTAACACTCGACGATTTTGTTCATGAGCTTTTGCTACCTCGTTAGTTAACCATTCGGTTTTACCCGTCCCTTTTGCTGATTGAAGGATAATAAGCTTTTCAGACTCTGGAACTGATATTTGTCCAAGATATTTTTGCTCAAGTGAAATAGCAGGTTTGTAAGTCAGAAGTGTAAAAAGTTTGACTTGCCACATCTCTAAGGTGTCTGCTTTTTCGTAAAGAGTCTCAAATTCTTCTTCTCCTTGGGCAAAAATAAAATCGTCAACTCCCTTAGTAGGACTTGGTAAATCAATTACTTTAACCTCACAACCAGAGTACGCAAGTAATTTCCCCATTCTTTGGGTGGCAGTTTTTACCCGTTGAACAGTTTCTGGCTTTTCATCTCGGTCGAAGCAAATAGTAATCTGCCTATCTAACGTCGCAAAATGTTTCAAATCTGGCACAAGGAAGGGATTTCCGATGACGTTACCTGCTTCATCTTTAGGAATGCGATAGCCAGCGTTGACTCCAGGGATTGCAATTGCAGCATAGCCAGCGGTTAGTAAGCAAGCTGCTTTCTTAACTCCTTCAACAATTACTATTGGTACATTTCGGCGCCATACCCAGTACCAAAATCCATGCGGATGTTCCCATTCACCTGGAGTAACGGCAATACTATAACGGGAAGCAACTTTTTCCCAAATCCTTTTTGGCACTTGTAGAAAAAATGCGCGCGTTGCCTCTTTATAAGGATGCTCATATTTTATAAATTTATGGATTTTTTCATAATCGCGTCTGGGTTTATCTGGCTTGAAGCATCCCCACATCATTGGATTGTAGTTGCTGAGAGGGTCAATGCCATTACACCACCAACCTCCGTATTCAATGTGGCGATATTTCTTTAAATCCCCATCTCGCAGGCGCCCGTCGTTACGGCGTGAGATACTGGAGCTATAAAGTAAATATTCATAGGGTGTTGTTCCTGATAGCGATATAACGTTAAGGGCAATGATTTCTTTATCAACTGAGCTATTTAGCCATTCAGTAAGATGTTGGAATTGGAAGTTAGTTTCGTCAATATTAACTGCGTTCATAAAAAACTCCAATTGTTGAACTATTTGCCATGAGCTAGAACGCAATCTAAAGCTTATAAGTATTTGACGTAAAGCTCTATGGGATGAGTGTTGTTATAACTGAACTGAATGTTGCAGTGTTGCGATGCAAAAGGTAAAGAATTTAATCTGAAAATAAGCGTTTTACACTTATACATAAATTTCAGCTTTCGTTAATATTACTGTATCTAGATCAGTATGGCGCCCTCCGCATGACAAAGAAGCGGCTTTCAAGGAACAGATGCCGCGTTTACAAGAGATTGGTAGCCAATTAAGTCAAAAGCACTCTTAAAATTTGGTTATACTCATCCAAATCTTGCAAGGTTTCTGAATATAGGCACTTCCTTAGCCTATACAAAGGAAATCATAAAAGCAATAGTTAATCTATAATTTTTATAGGCTAGTTGCTAGCCTAGCCTATAATCACAAACCATGACAAACGCATGGCAAGAGCCTCAATAACCGTAAAACCCCTGAATGCTAAGTTTCAGGGGTCTTACCTTCGGATTCTAAAAATTGGCGAATGCGTTCGCGTGATAGCCTGAGTTGCTCCGAGGCGCTTCTCAGGCTGCTAATTCCCCCAGGATTTTTTCTGCACGTTCCTTAAACTCCTCAAGTTCTGCAACTTTTTTCTTGATGCTGTCGATTTCTGAAGTGTTATTTGATGATATTCCCAAATAGCTATCGATAAATTCTAGTAAAATTTTACTAGCTGAAGTACCGTTTGCTTTGGCCTTTTTCAGAAAAGCAACTTTCTTTTCTTCTGGAATACGAAAGTTCATCTGGGTTTCCCCTTCTGCAAGATTTCTTGGCATACTGTGTTTCTCGCTTCTCAATCATGGCTTTTAGTCTATGCCTAATTCTACTTGTCAGCCTATTTTTTGCCTATAACATAAGATGTTCAATGTTTTTTGCCTGTACAATTTTATATACAAGTACTTGATTTTATTTTGGAATTTGCCTATACTAGGGAAATCACGAAAAGATGCGACCGCTTTGTATAGAGAACTTGCGGTCGCAGTTAGGGGTTGATGTCCTTGTTTAAGTACGCCCCTTATAAAATACCTAACCCTATATAGAGTCAGGAATTTAATTATGACGTATGTAAGCTATACACAGCAATCATTTACAAGTAATAAACGCTCATCACTTCAAAGCCGGGATAACATTAGGGCTTTGGAAATTTCGTTTGACAAGCACGAAGTATATGCATTAGAAAAGCTAATAGCAAAAATTATCTACGATAGTGATGAGTTTGTTACCCAGTGCTGGCTAGTTATCATAAATGATGTAGAAATCCACAGATCTAATACTTGGGCTAAGTGTTACAACTACATTACATGGCATTACAAGCAAGAAACCTTGCCCATGCAACAGCAAGAAGTAGAAACAGGCGCCCCCGAAAATGCGCGCGTCAAAATACCTATATTTATTGTTGACTCTCAAAAACGAGAGTTACTGAATTTCAATTATTGTTTGCGAACGAGAATATTAGAAAAAAACCATCAAATTTATTGCCGCTTTAGTACAATTGGTAGTACTAAATATAGCAGGCGCCATAGTTTCAATCTGAAATATCGCGCAAATAAACTCAACTGTTGTAACGATGCTGCTATCACTACAGACAATAAAGGAGGAATTGAAATGGTTGCAGAAATTAAATTAGGGCTTTGTAATCCACCAGAGCCAATTTATTTGTACGTAAAAAATGGAGAACTCAGCGGTGAGTCTTATCTTTGGTATAACTACGATATCAATAACGATAAAACTATTCCGGTGCAGCAAAGAGCTTTGAGCGGATATTTACAAAATCTGCGATTAACAAGCAAAGAGTTCAAAGGCAAGGACAATATGAAGCTTGATATCGTTGTCGCAGCGGATGAATTATATGTCGTTAGAACCGGGATAGAAACGAACTTTGCGAAAACGTTTCTCTTGGCAGTATCTCAAGTGCAAGATTTCTCTAGACCTCTAATTTTAGCTGCAACCCCTGGTGAGGAAAATGTGGTTTTCTGTCGGCTTTATGATGCTGCGACTAAAACCAGGATTCGGTGTGAGTGGAACAAAGATGCTGATTGGCCTGGAATCATAAGCTACGTTCAATCTAAACTAGCCGATTCTGTAGAAGTTCCTTTACCACAGCAGCAACAAACTCAAGTACATCAAGCTGTTGTTCCTCCATCATCGAAACCGAATCAAGATTTACGGGTTAAGCAAATTCGCACATTGCTGAACTATCCAGTTGCATCGGTAATTGAATGGCTGAAACTTAGAGAAGTAGAGCGCCCAAACGAATTGGAAGAGAACCAAATTGACGAATTAGTCAAAACCATGTGCCTCTTTTGGGGACAAGATAAATTTGAGCATCCTAACCATGTAGCAAATTCATATCAGAAATACGTAGTTGAGGCTGTTGCTTCGGGAATTCCTGAAGTTGCAGCAATACAGACTTGGATGCAAAACGTTCAACAGTCTCAGAAGGAACAGAAAGAACTAAAATCTACCTAATTTACTTGCTGTGTGGGGAATTTTGTTGGATATTTAAAAACTTCCCCTCCTAAATTCAGAATGAAATTAGAACTGTTGATGTTGAAGTGCAAACCCCAGATAAATTACCACAGCAAACCATCAAAATTTTGTGTTAGCTACCAAAGACGCTGATAAAGTCAAATATTAGTACTACCACTAAATATAATTACTTTAAGGTCGGCAAATGAAAATTCCAATAAACTACTTATCATCAGAAAGAATAAAGCCAAGAGATTTCCTCCGACATTTGCTAATAGGTAGAGATTGCAGTGAAATCGATTATCTTGAAGCAGAGACTACCATTTGCTACCGTACTCAAGCGATTAAGGTTCTTTCTCGTTTACTATCTGTAAACCCAACAACAGTTCGTAATCACTGGGGCAAAACATTAAATTTCGAGTCGATGCCCGAAAACTATCAACTAGTACTTGCGTATGTTGAAACTGCGGGTATTAATCAAAAATATGCAAGCCCAATTATCAAGGAAAAGTACACTCCTGCAAGACTTACAGCAAAAGATTTTTTAGATTATGCTTTAGGATTAGATAAGTTAACAACTGAAGAAATTAAACTACGCTTGTCTAACAATAGTTTTTTTACTGAATGCGCTCACACTTTATCTCAAGTATTAGGATTTGGTTATCGAACAGTCATGAATTGGGGATATGATATTCGATTTCATAAAATGCCGCAGGAATACGAATATTTCCTGTACTATGCTTTAGAAGCGATAAAAACTAGACAAGCGCTTTATAACAAAGACATGATTGTTGCTGCATGTCGATAAAAGAGGTGCCTTTATCAACTTCCTGCGAACATGAACACACATGTTTATTTACGTATTGTTCCGCAGGAAGTTAAGCCGAAAGCGAGCGGCGCCGTAATACTCACCTAGCTATTTATTTAGTATTTATGTATGTATTGACATAAATTTAGTCTTATTAAAGCAATAGTATGGGGACTAAAATCTTTATTAAACTATTAGTAATAGTTTACAATTAAAATTGAGATATACGCATCTTTGAATGTTATAATATATATCTTAATTATTTATATTTGTGCTGTTTCAGAATATGTTTTCAGGCTGACGCCGGAATAGAAAGTGAATACTGTAGTATTTCAATTAGACAAAAATATGAACAATATTATCATCGAATTCCGCCACTTTTGTGCTAAATCTCCAAAATATACATTCAACTCGCGGGTTGCAATGAGAAGTAATTGCGACCCCAGCAAATGGGCTATAGGTCGAGTTACGGGGTTACGGCTTGATGACGATAACGTTTGGAATTACATGATAGTCTTTGATTACCCGCTTGGTTATTGTGATGAGCTAACAGAGTCCGAGTTAGCCCCTGAGAGTG
>ERZ1066119.729-NODE-729-length-20937-cov-12.524567_pt1 | contig 20937 bp, 18 predicted proteins | sample MGYA00382766_ERZ1066119 | MGnify/ENA primary metagenome ERZ1066119 (study PRJEB33369, sample SAMEA5778349) | biofilm metagenome | biome: Industrial cooling water; feature: Water cooling tower basin; material: Biofilm | place: United Arab Emirates | collected...
CCGCCATGGTGGCTGGGACCTGCCGCATCATGAAACTCGAAATCCTCGCGGAACATGGTCAGAAGGTGCTCTTCCAGTCCCATCACCAAGGGGTGCACCCAGGTGTCGAAGATCACATTCGCGCCCTCGAACCCCATCTGCGGGCTGTAGCGCGCGGGGAAGTCCTGCACGTGGACGGGCGACGAGATCACGGCGCAGGGCAGCCCCAGGCGCTTCGCGATGTGCCGCTCCATCTGCGTGCCGAGGATCAGCTCGGGCGCCAGCGCCGCGATCGCGGCCTCCACCTCGAGGTAGTCGTCGGTGATCAGCGCCTCCAGCCCCAGGTCGCGGGCAAGCGCGCGCACCGGCCGCGCGTATTCGCGGTTGAAGCAGCCCAGCCCGCAGACCTCGAACCCGATCTCGTCGCGGGCGATGCGCGCGGCGGCCATGACATGCGTGGCGTCCCCGAAGAGGAACACGCGCTTTCCCGTGAGGTAGGTCGAGTCCACGCTCGCCGACCACCACGGCTGGCGCAGGCGGCTCTCGTCCGCGCGCGCCGGAACGCCCGCCAGCGCCGCCACCTCGGCCACGAAGCCGCGCGTGGCCCCGACGCCGATCGGGACGGTCCGGGTCCAGGGCTGGCCGTGCGCCTTCTCCAGCCAGCGCGCGGCCGACTCCCCTGTCTCGGGGTAGAGGAGCACGTTGAAGTGCGCGGCCCCCATCCGGGCGATGTCGGCGGGCGTGGCCCCGAGCGGCGCGCAGACGTTGATCCGCACGCCCATGTCGTCGAGCAGCGCCGCGATCTCGGCCACGTCGTCGCGGTGCCGGAACCCCAGCGCGGTCGCGCCCAGCAGGTTGCACGTCACGTCGGCGGTGCGCGCCGCGGGCCCGGCCAGCGCGCGGACGATCTGGAGGAAGGTCTCGTCGGCGCCGAAGGTCTCCTTCCGCTGGTAGCTCGGCAGGTCGAGCGGGATCACCGGAACCGGCAGGCCCATGGTGGCGGCAAGGCCCCCGGGGCTGTCCTGGATCAGTTCGGCGGTGCAGGAGGCGCCGACGATCATCGCCTGCGGACGGAAGCGGTCGTAAGCCTCCTGGCAGGCGGTCTTGAACAGCCCCGCCGTGTCGCCGCCGAGATCGCGCGCCTGAAAGGTCGTGTAGGTCACGGGCGGGCGCTTCCCCCGCCGCTCGATCATCGTGAACAGAAGGTCCGCGTAGGTGTCGCCCTGCGGCGCGTGGAGGACGTAGTGCAGCCCCTCCATCGCGGTGGCGACCCGCATCGCGCCCACATGCGTCGGCCCCTCGTAGGTCCAGAGCGTCAGCTTCATGGCCGCCCCTCCGAAAGGGGCCGGGCGCCCCCCACCCCAATCCCCTCCCCACGAGGGGGAGGGGGGGCGCCTCCCTCCCCCCTGGTGGGGGAGGGCCGGGGTGGAGGGGCGATGCGGTCAGCCATCATTCCGCCGCCTCCAGCCGTGCGGGCCGCAGCATGTCCCGGCGGCGGAGCGGCCGCGCGAACAGGGCGGCCAGATCCCCCGCCTGCTCGTAGAAATGGACCGGCGTGAACACCAGCTCGATGGCCCACTTGGTGGTCAGCCCCTCCGCCTCCAGCGGGTTCGCGAGGCCGAGGCCGCAGACCGTGAGGTCGGCCCGCGCGGCGCGCGCGCGGTCGAGCTGGCGGTCGACGTCCTGTCCCTCGGCGATCACCGGCCCCGCCGCGATCCGGTCGAGGTCGGGGCCGACGAGGCCGCGGTGCAGGAAGGGGGTCCCGATCTCGACCGCGCGCATGCCGCATTCGCGGGTCAGGAACCGCGCGAGCGGCACCTCGAGCTGGCTGTCGGGAAACAGGAAGACCGACCGGCCCGACAGCGTCTCCGCCGCCGCGGCGACGGCCTTCCGCGCGCGGGCGCGGGGCGCGGCGGTCACGGCGTCGAATCGGGCCGCGTCCACGCCGAAGGCATCGGCCACGGCGCGCAGCCACAGCGTCGTCCCCTCCTCGCCGAAGGGGAAGGGCGCGGCGATGGGGGCGGCCCCGCGACGGACCAGCGCCGCATGCGTGTCGCCGAGGAAGGGCTGGGTCAGCGCGAAGACCGTGTTCGGGCCGACCGAAAGTCCCCCGTCGGCGCGCGTCTCGGGCAGGACGCGGACCGGGCCGATCCCCAGCGCGTCCAGCAGGCCGCGCATCTGGTCCTCCACCACGTCCGGCAGGGCGCCGACGACCAGCAGCTCGCGCGCGCGGGTCTCGGGCAGGCCGGGCACCAGCGCGGCGAGGCAGGCGTCCTCGCCCTGCGTGAAGGTCGTCTCGATGCCCGAGCCGGAGTAGTTCCAGCACCGCACGCGGCCCGCATGGGCGGCGTTGATCCGTTCCGCCGCGCGCGCGAGGTCGAGCTTGATCACCTCGGACGGGCAGGATCCCACCAGGAACAGGCGCCGGATGTCGGGGCGGCGGGCGAGCAGGCGGGCGACCTCGCGGTCGAGTTCGGCGTTGGCGTCCGCGAGGCCGGCAAGGTCCTTCTCCTCGAGGATGGCGGTGCCGAAGCGCGGCTCGGCGAAGATCATGACGCCCGCGGCCGCCTGCAGCAGATGCGCGCAGGTGCGGCTTCCGACCACGAGGAAGAAGGCGTCCTGCATCTTGCGGTGCAGCCAGATGATGCCCGTCAGCCCGCAGAAGACCTCGCGCTGGCCGCGTTCCCGCAGGACGGGCACGTCGCGGCAGCCGGCGGCGGGCAGGGCGGTCATGCCGCCCCCGCCGCATCCAGCCGCGCGCGGCGCAGCTTGAGGACGAACTGGCCGGCGTTGACGGCGTAGGCGGCGTAGGCCACGAGCGCGAGCCCCATCAGCGCGCGGGGATCGAGCGACCCCGCCAGCAGCGCCCAGACATAGGCCGCGTGCAGCGCGATCACAGCGATGCTGACGACGTCCTCCCAGAGGAAGGCGGGGGCGAAGAGATAGCGGCCGAACACCGCCTTCTCCCACAGGGCGCCGGTGACCATGATCGTCCCGAGAAGCGCGGTCTTCAGCAGGATCGAGCCCGTGGCCGCACCGTAGCCGGCCCCGGTCGCGAGATACCGCAGCACGAGCACGACCGACACCGCGAACACGAGGAACTGAAGCGGCGCGAGGACCCCCTGGACCAGCGTCCATCGCGTCGCGTCGCGTCGCGCCCGCTCGGCCGGCGAATAGAGCGCCGGACGCGGGCGCGCGGCGGGGCCGGACCGGGTCCGAAGGAGGCTGGCGGTCGAAGTCATGAGTCGCGTTCCCGTCAGATCGCCATGGCAGGAAGCCTAGTGGCCGGCGCGGGAAAGTGTCAACTGAAACTTACAGAACCGCACCGCACAGGCCTTGCGCCGGTTGACAGCGGGACCGGCGTCGGGTGCGGATTCCCTGCACGAAACAAGGCTCTCGCGGGGGCTTGCACGGACCGGGGCCGTCCCGGGCCGCGCGCTGTCAATTTGCTTTGACATTTGCCGTGCCGTGAAGGACAGTTTCCGCAGAAGGCAGGCCAGCCCGCGCCGATGCCCGGGGGCCGGGACTGCACGCCGCTCCGGGGGGATGTGCCATGCGGGATCAGGGCGGATGGCCGGCGGCCCAGCCACAGGGGGCCGACGGGATCGAGCGGTTCGCCTCGCGGGTGGTCGAGCTGCTCGCCTCGCGCGGGCCGGGCGACGGGCAGGCGCTGCGGACCGACCTCGCGCAGCGGCTCATCGACGCTGTGGTGCTGGGGTCGGCCGAGGCGCTCGACGAATGCCTTGCCGAGTTCCGCCGCCAGCGCGTCACCGTCGCGGCGCTCGCCGACACCTATGTGCCCGAGGCCGCCCGGCAGATGGGCCAGCGCTGGGTCGACGACACGATGACCTTCGCCGACGTCTCGATGGGGGCGACGCGCCTTCAGGCCCTCCTGCGCGGCATCGGCGGGTCGTGGTCCGCCGACGCGGGCCGCACGCGGGACGGCGGGGCGATCCTGCTCGCGGTGCCCGAGGGCGAGCAGCACACGCTGGGCCCGATGATCGTCATGGGCCGCCTGCGCCGGATGGGGGTCTCGGTCTGCATGCGCCTGGCGCCCGTTGCGGAGGAGCTGCGCGCCCTGATGCAGGCGCGCGCTTTCGACGGGGCCTTCGTCTCGGTGTCGGCGCGGAACCATCTGGCCGCGGCGCGCGTTGTGACCGATAGCATCCGTTCCGCCTCGGAGACGCGGTTGACCGTGATCGTGGGCGGGCCGGTCCTCGCGCTCACGGGGGATGCGCGGGACGCGACCGGGGCCGACCTTGCCACCTCGGACCTCACCGAAGCCCTTTCCGCATGCAGTCTTTTTCCGACGTCCGAAAGCCAGCGCAAGACCGCTTGACTGTTCGCCTCCGGCCTGACACGGCGATGCCACCAGAGTGACGGTTCACCCCTTGAAGACCAACGGGACGACATCCCTCAACAGCGGATCCATCCCGCTCATCTCGCCGGACCTGCTGGCGGAGATCATCTCCACCGCATCGGACCTGGCGCTCCTCATCAACAAGGCGGGGATCGTCCAGTCGGTCCTGACCAACCGCCACCACCGCACCTTCGGCCAGCTTCGCCACTGGGAGGGGCGTCACATCCACGCCGTGCTGACCGAGGAGAGCGTGGCCAAGCTCGACGCCCGGCTCGCGCAGCTGCACGACGCGGCGCCGGGGGTCAGCCTCGCGGTGGAGCTGAACCATGCCGAGGACGCGGCCTGGGAATTCCCGGTCCGCTACTCGATCCACCGCCTGCGGCCCGACGACAGCGTCCTGATGCTGGGCCGCGACCTCCGCCCGATCGCCGAGATGCAGCAGAAGCTCGTCGCCGCGCAGATGGCCCTCGAGAGGGACTACGAGGCGCAGCGCGAGATGGACACGCGCTACCGCGTGCTGATGGAGATGACCCGCGACGCCATCGTGCTGGTGTCGCTGGCGACCGGGCGGATCGCCGACCTGAACGGCGCCGCCTCGGCGCTTCTGGGCGGATCGCGCGCCGAGCTGGTGGGGGCGCCCGTCGCGCAGGAGTTCGAGGGCCGGCGCCGCGGCGAGCTTCTGGAGCAGATGAACAGCCTCGCCGTGTCGGACGCGCCCGTCGCGATGGACCTGCTGGCCCGGCGGTCGCAGGCGCGGCTGAGCGTCCTGCCCATGGTCTTCCGCGCGGCGGGCGAGCGGCTGCTGCTGTGCCGGATGGAAAGCGCGGCGCAGGCCGCGGCCGTGCCCGACGAACTGGGCGACAACCTGAGCCGGCTCTATCACGGCGGCGTCGACAGCGTGGTCTTCACCGACGGCGCGGGGGTCATCCGCGCCGCGAACGAGCCGTTCCTGAACCTGACCGACCAGCCGAACCAGGCGGCGGTGCGCGGGCGGTCGCTGGCCGATTTCCTCGCCCGCGGCGCGGTCGACCTCAGGGTCCTGCTGGAGAACGCGCGCCGCGCCGGTCACGTGCGCCTCTATGCGACCAAGCTGACCACCGCCTTCGACGGGCAGGTGGGGGTGGAGATCTCGGCCGTCTGGCTCAACGACGGGCCGAAGGCGGTGATGGGACTCATCCTGCGCGACGCCAGCCGGGCCGAGGCGATCGTCCGGCGGCCGGGCTTCGGCGCGGACGAGAACGGCGCCTCGGTCGCCGAACTCGTCGGCTCCTCGACGCTGAGGGAGATCGTCGCCGAGACGACCGACGTGGTCGAGAAGATGTGCATCGAGACGGCGGTCGAGCTGACGCGGAACAACCGCGTCGCCGCCGCCGAGATGCTGGGCCTGTCCCGCCAGTCGCTTTACGTCAAGCTGCGGAAGTACGGGCTCCTGAACCGGGGCGACGATCGCGACGACGGCTGAGCGGCGCGGCCGTCTGTCAGGCTGGCCTGACAACTTCTGGCTTGATCGAGTCGGTGATGTCATGTCTACTTGACACATGGTTGCCGCGCTGCACTCCCCGACCCGTCCGCTCCCGCAGCCCCGCGCGGCGCTGGAGCTGATCAAGCCGGTCACCTGGTTCCCGCCGATGTGGGCCTATCTCTGCGGCGTCGTCGCCTCGGGCGGATCGGTCGCGGCGCAGTGGCCGCTTGTGGTCCTGGGGCTTGTCCTCGCCGGGCCGGTCGTCTGCGGGATGAGCCAGGCTGCCAACGACTGGTGCGACCGGCACGTCGACGCGGTGAACGAACCCGGCCGGCCGATCCCGTCGGGTCGCGTCCCCGGGCGCTGGGGCCTGTGGATCGCGCTGGCGATGACCGCGCTGGCGCTGGGGACGGGCTGGCTGCTGGGCCCGTGGGGCTTCGGGGCCACCATCGCCGCCGTGGCCGCCGCCTGGGCCTATTCGGCCGAGCCGGTGCGGCTCAAACGGTCGGGCTGGTGGGGGCCGGGCCTCGTCGCGCTCTGCTACGAGGGCCTGCCCTGGATCACCGGCGCGGCCGTGATGGCCGCCGGCGCGCCGCGGGTGGAGGTGGTGATCGTGGCGCTGCTCTATGCCTTCGGCGCGCACGGGATCATGACGCTCAACGACTTCAAGGCGCTGGAAGGGGACCGGCTGCACGGCGTCCGCTCCCTGCCCGTGGTGCTGGGGCCCGAGGTGGCCGCAAAGATCGCCTGCACGGTCATGGCGCTGGCGCAGCTTCTGGTCGTCAGCATGCTGCTGGTCTTCGGCCGGCCGTGGTTCGCCCTTGCGGTCGGCGCGGGGCTGCTGGGCCAGATCGCGCTGATGCGCGTGCTGATGGGCGACCCGAAGGGGCGGGCGCCCTGGTACAACGGCACGGGCGTCCTGCTCTACGTCGCGGGCATGATGGTCGCGGCGGTGGCCCTGCGCGGCATGGCTCCGGCCTGATGCTGTCCTGGGCCGCCATCGTCCGGCTCGGCCTCGTGCAGATGGCGCTGGGGGCGGTGGTGGTGCTGACGACCTCCACCTTCAACCGGCTGATGGTGGTCGAGCTGGCGCTGCCCGCCGTCCTGCCGGGCGCGCTGGTCGCGCTGCACTACGGCATCCAGGTCACCCGTCCCTCGTGGGGCTATCGCAGCGACACGGGCGGGCTGCGGACGCGGTGGATCCTGCGCGGGATGGCCGCGCTGTCGGCGGGCGGGCTGGCGGCGGCGGGCGGGGTCGTGCTGCTGCCCGCCGCGTTCTGGCCGGGGCTTCTCCTGTCGGTCCTGGCCTACGCGCTGATCGGGCTGGGCGTGGGCGCGGGCGGCACCTCGCTGCTCGCGCTGCTGGCGACCGCCACCGGCCCGCGCCGGCGCGCGGCGGCGGCGATGATCACCTGGCTGATGATGATCGGCGGCATCGCGCTCACGGCCGGGACGGCGGGCCTCTTCCTCGATCCGGTGACGCCCGCGCGGCTTCTGGCGGTGACGGGGGCCGTGACGGGCGGCGCGCTGGCGCTGACCGCGGCCGCCGTCTGGGGGGTGGAGCGACGGCTGCCCCGGCCCCCGACCCCGGACGGGACCCCCGCGCCCTTCCGCGCGGGTCTCGCCGAGATCTGGGCGGAACCCGAGGCGCGCGCCTTCACGCTGTTCGTGGGCCTCTCGATGACCGCCTACTTCATGCAGGAGCTGATCCTCGAGCCCTACGCGGGCCTCGTCTTCGGGTTGACGGCCGGGCAGACCACGCAGCTGTCGGGCGCGCAGAACGGCGGCGTCTTCGTCGGCATGCTCGCGGTCGGCGTGGCCTCGACCGGGCTTCGGATCGGCACGCTGCGCGCGTGGGTCGCGTCCGGGTGCCTCGGGTCGGCGGCCGCGCTGGCGGGGCTGACGGCGCTGGGGCAGGGCGGGTCCGCCGCGCTTCTGCACCCCCTCGTGATCGCGCTCGGCGTCTTCAACGGCATGTTCGCGGTGGCCGCGATCGGGTCGATGATGGCGATGGCGGGCCGGGGGCGCGCGGGGCGCGAGGGCACGCGGATGGGACTCTGGGGGGCCGCGCAGGCGCTCGCGGCGGGCTTCGGCGGTCTGGCGGGCGCCGGGGCCGCCGACGCGCTGCGCCTCGTGCGGCCCGACGCCGAGGCCTTCGGCTGGGTCTTCGGCGCCGAGGCGCTGCTCTTCGTCGCCGCCGCCGCGATGGCGTGGCACATCCTGTCGCCTGCGCCGCGCGCGGCGACCCTCGTTCCGGGAGAGTGACGATGGAAGAAGACCCCTTCGACGTCGTCGTGGTGGGCGGCGGCCCCTCGGGCGCCACCGCGGCCGAGGATCTGGCGCGCGCGGGGGTCCGCGTGGCGATGCTGGACCGCGCGGGGCGGATCAAGCCCTGCGGCGGCGCGATCCCGCCGCGCGCCATCGCCGACTTCGCCATCCCGCCGGGCCAGATCGTCGCGCGGATCGGCACGGCGCGGATGATCTCGCCCACCGGGCGAGCGGTCGACATCCGCATCGAGAACGGGTTCGTCGGCATGGTCGACCGCGAGCCCTTCGACGAGTTCCTGCGCCTGCGCGCCGCCGGGGCCGGGGCGGTTCGGCTGACGGGGACCTTCCTCAGGATCGAGCGCGACGGGGCGGGTACCCGCGTCGTCTGGCGCGACAAGGCCGGCGGAGCGGAACGGCGCACCCCGACCCGTCTGGTGATCGGCGCGGACGGCGCGCGGTCAGCCGTGGCCCGCGCCGAGGTCCCCGGGGGCGACCGCATCCCCTACGTCATCGCCTACCACGAGATCATCGCCGCCCCGAAGGCCAGCGCCGCCTATGACCCCGCGCGCTGCGACGTGGTCTACGACGGCCGCATCAGCCCCGACTTCTACGGCTGGATCTTCCCGCACGGCGACCAGGCGAGCGTCGGGATGGGCACCGAGATCGACGGGTTCGACCTGAAGAAGGCGACCGCCGACCTGCGCGCCGCCGCCGGCCTTGCCGATTGCGCCACGATCCGGCGCGAGGGCGCGCCGATCCCGCTTCGCCCGCTGGACCGGTGGGACAACGGGCGCGACGTCGTGCTGGCGGGGGACGCGGCGGGCGTGGTCGCGCCCTCTTCGGGCGAGGGGATCTACTACGCGATGGCCGGGGGCCGGGTGGCGGCGACGGCGGCGCGCGCCATGCTGGCCTCGGGACGGCCGAAGGATCTGGCGCTCGCGCGAAAGCTCTTCATGAAGGACCACGGAATGGTCTTCAGGGTCTTGCGGACGATGCAGGATGCCTACTACAGGTCCGACGACCGGCGCGAGCGGTTCGTGAGCCTCTGCCACGACATCGACGTGCAGCGCCTGACCTTCGAGGCCTACATGAACAAGACGCTCGTGCGCTCGCGTCCCCTCGCGCACCTGAGGATTGGCGTGAAGAACGTCCTGCACCTGCTCGGCTGGGTCCGGCCCGCATGGACCTGACGGCGATCCCGGCCTGGGTCGACGGCGCGCTGGTTCCCGTCGACAAGCTGGAGGTCCACCGGCGCGGGCTGCGGCACCAGGCGGTGTCGGTCTTCGTCATGGCCGGCGCGCGCGTGCTGATCCAGCAGCGCAGCCTGAAGAAGTACCACACGCCCGGCCTCTGGGCCAACAGCTGCTGCACGCATCCCCACTGGGGCGAGGCGCCGGGCGCCTGCGCCCTTCGCCGCCTGCGCGAGGAGCTGGGGATCGCGGGCCTGTCGGTCGCCCACGCGGGGCAGGTGGAGTACCGCGCCGGGGTCGGCGACGGGCTGGTCGAGCACGAGGTCGTGGAGGTGTTCCTGGCCGAGGCCGGGCCGGACCTGCCGCTGGCCCCGGACCCGGCCGAGGTCATGGCGACGCGCTGGGTCGATCTCTACGACCTTGCCGCCGAGACGCGGCGCTGGCCCGAACGCTTCACGCCCTGGCTGCGGATCTACCTGGCCGAGCACATGGACCGGATCTTCGGGGCCGCCCGGGCGCGAACGGCCGGCTAGGGCGCATCGCCGAGAAAGCCGCGGATCGCGCGCTCGACCGTCTCGGGCGCTTCCTCGTGCACGAGGTGCCCGTAGCCGGGCAGATCCAGCAGCTGCGCGCAGCCCAGCCTCGCCGCCGCCTCGGCCGAGGTCGCGGGCGGCACCGCGGTGTCGCGGTCGGACGTGATCAGCAGCACCGGCACGCGGATCGAGGGTAGGCTCGCGCGCAGCCCATCCAGCCGCCAGTCGGCCATCATCGACAGCGCGCCGGCCACGTGGTCGGGCCGCGCGACGAGCCGGCGGTAGAGGTCCACCCCCTCGTCGTCGAGCGGCGACCCGGTGGATCGCAGCAGCTCGCGCACGCGGCGGTCCGTGCTCGACAGGCGCGCGAAGAGCGTGGGCACGAGGGGCGTGACCGCCAGCACCCGCGCCACGGCGGGGAACAGCCAGCCCGCGACCCCCTCGAACGCGCCGAGGGCCGCGTTGATGCCGATCACGCGGGGCGGGTCGGGCAGGATCTGCGCGAGCCGGAGCGCGATGGCGCCCCCGGCGGAATGGCCGACGAGCCCCTGCGGCCGCCAGCCCTCCTGCGCGATCAGCCGCGCGAGGTCGGCCGCCATCGCGTCGAGGCCGGACCGGCCGCGCGGGCCGCGGGTGAAGCCGTGGCCGGGCAGGTCCGGCGCGATCACCCGGCGGTCGGCGGCCAGCCGCGGCAGCAACCCGCGGAAGCTGTGCGTGGTGCCGCCCGCGCCGTGCAGCAGCAGGATGTCGGGGCCCGCCCCCATGACCTGCACGTGCCAGCGGTGCGGCGCACAGGCGATCACGCGCGAGGCCGCGCGGTGCGGCCAGTCGGGGGGCATGTCGGGGGGGGGTATGTCGGGAGGGGGCATGTCGGGGTGCGCGTCGGCGGGCATGTCGGTGGGCGCGTCGGCGGGCTGGGTCATGCGTTCAGGGTTCCGGCCAGGGCCTGCGACAGGCGGTGCGCGTCGGCGCGCGGCAGCGGCAGGTAGGCCGCCCCCATCAGCCCGGCAAGCGCGCGCAGCCCGGGCTGCGGCCGCGTCGCGGTGTCGAGCACAACGGCCGGGGTCCGCGCGGCGGCGACGAGGCGCGCCAGCCGCTCGGCATCCGCAAGGGCGCGCGGGCGGTCGGCCGCCCCGTCGAGCGCCACGTTGGCGCGGCCGTCGGTCAGCAGCGCCAGCGTCGGCGTCATCCCCCGCGCCCGCGCCGCCCGCGCAAGCTCCATCCCCGCGCGCAGCCCCGCCGCGAGCGGCGTGCCGCCCCCGCCGGGCAGTGCGGCAAGCCGGCGCTTCGCCTGCACGAGGCTGCGCGTGGGCGGCAGCAGCACCTCCGCGTCCGCGCCGCGGAAGGCGACCAGCGCGACGTGGTCGCGCCGGGCGTAGGCCTGTGCCAGAAGCAGCTCGACCGCGCCCTTCGCCTCGGCGAGGCGGGCCAGCGCAGCGGACCCCGACGCGTCGACCGCGAAGATCAGCACGCGGTCCGAGGTCTCGCGGAAGCGCCGGACGCGGAAGTCCCGCGGCCTGATCTCCAGCGTGCCGCGCCCCGTCGCCGCCCGCCGCAGGCTCTGCCAGGGCGCGGCCGCGCGCAGCGTCGCCACGGGGTCAAGCCGCGCCGCGCCATCGGGCCGCCCCGGGGTCGAGGCCAGCGGCCGCCCCCGCCGGTTGCCCCGCCGCGCAGCCCCCGTGCCCGAGGCGCCCGAGGCCGGCCGCGCCGCGCGCCCGGCGGCAAGGCGCGCGAGCAGGTCGGCGGGCAGGGCGGCGCGCACCGCCTCCAGCAGGATCTCGTCGGGCAGGGTCGTCCGCTCGCCGGGTCCGGCCGCGGGCGCGTCGTCGGGGGCATCGGCGGGCGGGGGCGGGGCCTCGTCCGGGTCGGGCGCGGGCAGGGCGCGATGCGCGAGCGTCAGCTCGGCGGCAAGCGCGAGGTCCTCCTCCGCCACCGATGCCGCCCCGCGCAGCGCGGCATGGGCGCGCGCGGCGGCCAGCGCGAACAGCGGCGCGCGAAGGCTGCCTATCCCCAGCGCCGCCGCTAGGGTCGCAAGCCGCGCGGGCGCGTCGCCCGATCCGACGACCGCCAGCCGTCCCCGGGCCGCCGCGACCCGCGCGGGATCGGGGGCCGGGCCGTCCGCCTCCCGCAGGCCGTCGAGATCGAGGAACAGCCCCAGCCGGTCGGCCAGCGCGGGCGGGCAGCCCTCCGTCGCCTCGGCGCCTTCGTCCAGCGCGATCAGGCAGCCGGCGTTGCGGTCGAGCCACTGGCCCAGCCGCGCCCCCAGCGCCGGGGGGCAGCGCTCGGCCATGGCGAGCACGACGGCCGCCGGGCCGTCGAGCAGCCCCGCGCCGCGGACCGCGGCCCCGGCCGCGAGACTTGCGGCGAGGTCGATCCCGCCCGACAGCGCGGCCTCGGTCACGCCCGGATGCAGGCGGAGGACGCGCAGGCCCGGCGTGACGAGCGCCCGCGTCACCGCGTCGCGCGCGCCGCCGGCGCGCGCCCGCAGCCACAGGCCCCCGAGGCCCGCCGGGTCGACCGCGAGGACCGCCAGCGCCGCGCGGAGGCGCGCGGCCGTCACACGGGCACCGCCGGCAGCACCTCGTCGAGCGTGCGGGCGACGCGGGCGGTCGACCCCGCCTCGTCCAGCGGGTCGCGCCGCAGGCGGTGGCGCAGCGCCATCGGGGCCACCGCGCGCAGGTGCGCCCGCGCGACCGCCGCCGCGCCGTCGAAGGCCGCGAGCGCGCGCGCGGCGCGCAGGAGCGTCAGCTCGCCGCGCAGCCCGTCGGACCCCAGGGCGATGCAGAGCGCCGCGCAGTCCTCCAGCGTGCCGTCGGGCGTGGCCACCGACGGCAGCGCCGCGCGCGCCGCGACGATCGCCCTGCGGAGCGCCGCGTCCTTCTTCCGCCACTGCGCCAGGAAGGCCTCACGCGCGGTGTCGTAGGCATGGCGCCGGCGGATCACCTCCACGCGGGTGCCGATGTCGCGGGGGCTCTGCACCTCCACCGAGAGGCCGAAGCGGTCGAGGAGCTGGGGGCGGAGCTCGCCCTCCTCGGGGTTGCCGGAGCCCACCAGCACGAAGCGCGCGGGATGGCGGATGGACAGGCCCTCGCGCTCCACCACGTTCTCGCCCGATTGCGCCACGTCGAGGAGAAGGTCGACGATGTGGTCCTCAAGCAGGTTGACCTCGTCGATGTAGAGGTAGCCGCGGTTCGCGCGCGCCAGCAGCCCCGGCTCGAAGGCCTTCTCGCCGCGCGTCAGCGCCCGCTCGATGTCGAGGGCGCCCACCACCCGGTCCTCGGTCACGCCCAGGGGAAGGTCGACGACCGGCGTGGGACGGGGCGCGACCCGGCGGCCCGCGCCCTGCGCCCAGCCCGGCACGTCCTGCGCCCGCGCCGAGTTCACGGGGCAGCCCTCCACCGCGCGGATCGGGGGCAGAAGCGCCGCCAGCGCGCGCACCGCGGTCGACTTTCCCGTGCCGCGGTCGCCGAAGACGAGCACGCCGCCGATCCCGGCATCCACCGCCGTGAGGATCATCGCGCGCTTCATCTCGTCCTGGCCGACGATGGCCGAGAAGGGGAAGGGGTCGGTCATGCGGGGTCCGTCGTCAGGTGATCCAGCGGGTTCCGCCCCCCCCAGGTCCCGGCGGTGCCGAGGATGCGGAAGCGGGCGTAGAGCTCCTCGCGGAACCAGCCCTCCTCGCGGACGGCGCGGATCGCGCGGCCATGCGGGCCGTCGCCCCGCGCGAAGTGCGCCATCGCGGCGGCATCGGGCCAGACCGAGAAGGTGACCTGGTGGAGCACCGGCACCTCGCCGATCCCGATCTTGAAGACCACCGCGGGATCGGCCCCGATCACCGCCGAGATGTCGGGCACCCGGCCCCAGAACCGCGCGAGCGCGCGCAGCCGCAGGGTCGCCCGCGTCATCGCGGCCAGGGGGCCGTCGAGGTCGCCCGCGCCCTCGAACGGCCGGCGGCCCGACCAGTGGCCGCGCACCGACGCCGGCGAGAGGAAGATCGTGAAGTCCTCGGCCGCGCGGGCGCGCCAGCGGCGCCAGGGCTGGGCGGCCGCAACCCGCGCCCGCGCGGTCGCCTCGTCGGGCCAGGTGACCAGGATGGCGTAGACGCCGAGGTTGGGCCGGGGGAAGAAGCCCTCGCCCGTGCCCGAGCCGCAGAGCTTCCAGAAGAGCGCGTCGGGCACCCGCCGCATCGCCAGCCGCGCAAGGCCCATCTGCGCGAAGACCCAGACCCGCGCGAAGCCGGGCGGAAAGCGGAACAGGGTCAGGCTGACGGTCTGCACCGGCGACGGGTCCCTTCCTCGTCCCCGGACCGGGGATGCGAAACTGCTTGGAACTTGCGGCAGGGCGGGCGTAATGTAAACCCGACTGGACAGATGGGGCGACAGAAATGCGGACATCGACCCCTCTGGACGGGACCGGGCCGGGCCCGGGCCGCGCCGTCGTGATCGGCGCGGGGGTGGGCGGCCTCGCCGCGGCGATGCGGCTGGGCGCGAAGGGCTATGCGGTCACGGTCGTCGACCGGCTGGACAGCCCCGGCGGACGGGGCACGGCGATCCGGCAGGGCGGCTACCGCTTTGACCTCGGCCCCACGATCGTGACGGTGCCGCAGGGCCTGCGCGACCTCTGGGCCGCCTGCGGGCGCGACTTCGACGCCGACGTCGACCTGCGGCCGATGGACCCCTTCTACGAGATCCGCTGGCCGGACGGGTCGACCTTCGCCGCGCGGCAGGACGGCGCGGCGATGCGGGCCGAGGTCGCGCGCCTGTCGCCCGGCGACCTTGCGGGCTACGAGCGGTTCCTGCGGGACGCCGAGGCGCGCTACGCGTTCGGATTCGAGGATCTGGGCCGTCGGTCGATGCACCGCTTCGGCGACCTTCTCCGCGTGCTCCCGCGCTTTGCGGCGCTTCGCGCGGACCGGTCCGTCCACGCCCATGTGGCGCGGCGCGTGCGCGACCCGCGGCTGCGGATGGCGCTGTCGTTCCACCCGCTGTTCATCGGGGGCGACCCGTTCCACGTCACCTCGATGTACATCCTGGTCAGCCATCTGGAAAAGCAGTTCGGCGTCCACTACGCGATGGGCGGGGTCGCGGCACTGGCGACCGCGATGGCGCGGGTCGTCGAGGCGCAGGGCGGCGCGCTGGTGCTGGGGGCCGAGGCGGACCGCGTGACGGTGCGGGGCGGGCGCGCCACCGGGGTGGCGCTGGCCGACGGACGGCACCTGCCGGCCGAGGTGGTGGTCTCGGACGCCGACGCGGGCCACACCTACGACCGGCTGCTGCGCGACCTTCCCCGCCGGCGCTGGACCCCCCGCCGCCTGCGCCGGGCGCGCTGGTCGATGGGGCTCTTCGTGTGGTACTTCGGCACGCGCGGCACGCGCGCGATGTGGCCCGGCGTGGGCCACCACACGGTCCTGAACGGGCCGCGCTACCGCGGGCTGCTGCGCGACATCTTCCTGAAGGGCCGGCTGGCCGGGGACATGAGCGTCTACCTCCACCGCCCCTCGGTCACCGACCCCTCGGTTGCGCCGCCGGGGTGCGATGCCTGGTATGCGCTCTCGCCCGTGCCGCACCTCGGCCACGCCGATCCGGTGGACTGGCAGGCCGAGTCCGAGCCCTACCGGCTTCGGCTTCTGAAGACGCTTGAGGATCAGGCGCTTCCGGGCCTGTCCTCGCGCGTGGCCGAAAGTCTGGTCTTCACGCCCGAGACGTTCCGCGACCGCTACCTCTCGCCCCACGGCGCAGGCTTCTCGATCGAGCCGCGGATCCTCCAGTCCGCGTGGTTCCGGCCGCACAACGTCGTGCGCGAGCTGCCGGGGCTGTATCTCGTCGGCGCGGGAACGCATCCGGGCGCCGGTCTGCCCGGCGTGATCGCCTCGGCCGAGGTTCTGGGGACGCTCGTGCCCGACGCGGCGCGCGCGGCCGCGTCGGAACCGGGGCCGGGCCTCGGGATGGCCGCCGAATGAGGGACGAGGTCTGGATGGCGCCGCGCGCGGACGGGATCGACCCGGCCGACCTGGCGCATTGCCGCGCTGCGATCCGGGCGGGGTCGCTGTCGTTCCACGCGGCCTCGCGGCTGCTGCCGCGCCGGGTTCGCGACCCGGCGCTGGCGCTCTACGCCTTCTGCCGGCTCGCGGACGACGCGGTGGACGAGGGCGCGGACAAGGTCCGCGCCGTGCTCGGCCTGCGCGACCGGCTCGATGCGGTCTATGCCGGCCGGCCCCGGAACGCGCCCGCCGACCGCGCCTTCGCCGGCGTGGTCGCGGCCTTCGACATGCCCCGCGCGCTGCCCGACGCGCTGCTGGAGGGCCTGGCCTGGGATGCGGCGGGCCGCCGCTACGCCGCGCTGTCCGGGGTGCTCGCCTATGCGGCGCGCGTGGCGAGCGCGGTCGGCGCGATGATGTGCGTGCTGATGCGCGTGCGCGACGCGGACGCGCTGGCGCGGGCCTGCGACCTCGGCCTCGCGATGCAGCTCACCAACATCGCGCGCGACGTGGGGGAGGATGCCCGGGCGGGGCGGCTCTACCTGCCGACGGACTGGCTCGCAGAGGCCGGGATCGACCCCGACCGGTTCCTCGCCGATCCCGCGCCCGACCCCCGCATCGCCGCGCTGACCGCGCGCCTTCTGGCCGAGGCGGATGACCTTTACATCCGCGCCTCGGCCGGGGTGGCGGCGCTGCCGGTGGCCTGCCGGCCGGGGATCCTCGCGGCGCGCCATGTCTACGCGGCGATCGGCGGGGCCGTGGCGCGCCGGGGGTTCGACAGCGTGTCGGCCCGCGCGCGGACGGGGCGCGGGCGCAAGCTGGCGCTCCTCGCGCTGTCGGTCGCGCAGGCGGGGGCGACGCTCGTCGTGCCGCGCGCGGCGACGCTGCACGCGGCCCCGGCGCCCGAGGTCGCCTTCCTCGTGTCGGCCGCGGCGAAGGCGCGCCGCGACGCCGGGCGGACCGAGGCCCTGCTCGCCGTCCTCGCGCAGCTCGAGGCGCGCGACGCGGCGCGCCGGGCGGCGACGGGCGGCGCTGCGGGCCTGCGCGGCTGACCGCTTCCCCTGGCTGCGCGCGCAGCCTATATCCACCCCACCCGACCGGAGGCCGCCGCGATGGACTGGATGCTGTTCCTCACCTTCCTCGCCGCGACCTTCGCGGCGGCGGCGACCGGCGCGATGTTCCAGCCGGGCGCGTGGTACGACCGCCTGCGCAAGCCCGCCTGGACGCCGCCGCCGATCGTCTTCCCGATCGCCTGGACGACGCTGTACCTGCTGATGTCCTGGGCCGCGATGCGGGTCGCGCTGCTGCCGGGCAGCGGTCAGGCGCTGGCGTTCTGGTCGGTCCAGATCGCGCTCAACACCCTCTGGACGCCGGTGTTCTTCGGCCTGCGCCGGATGCGTGCCGCGATGGTCGTCATCGTCGCGCTGTGGCTCGCGGTGGCGGCGACGGCCTGGGCCTTCGCGCGGCTGGACGGCTGGGCGGGGGCGGCGATGCTGCCCTACCTGCTCTGGGTCACGATCGCCTCGGCCCTGAACTGGAGCGTCTGGCGGATGAACCCCGCCGAGGACGCCGCCCTGCGCGCCTAGTCCGCGTGCCGCCAGCCCGCCCGCCGGGGCACGCGGACGGCGATCATCGGCTTCAGCCAGGGCGCGCGGAAGCGGCCGAGATCGAGCGCCTCGTGCATGCCCCGCGTCGTCTCGCCGCCGATCCGCGTCTCGACGATCGACCGGCTGTAGAAGGGCGCGTCGAGAAGCGGCATCACCTGGCGCGGCGCGAAGCCCGGATCCGCGCGCGTCTCGCGCCCGATCCGCCACAGCGTGCGGGGGAGCGCGGCCCTCGGCGGCGGGTCGGCGCGGGTCGCCGTCCCGTCCCGCGCGACGTGGAGCGCGAGGTCGGTGTCGGTGCCGTCGCGCCGGCGCGCGTCGTAGAAGCAGGTGGCCCCGTCCGCCAGGGGAAAGCGGCCCCAGGTCCAGCGGTCGAAGTCCGCCTCGAGCGGGCGCGTACCGAAGTTGCCGTCCATGTAGCCGTGGCCCTGCCAGCGGTGGCCCTGCGTCAGGTCGACCTCGATCCGCGCGACGGGGGCGAAGGGGCGCCAGAGATGCGCGCCGTCGGGGGTGAGCCAGACCTCGACGCCCGTCACCGCCTCGGGCGTGACCACGATGCGGCCCGCGACCGGCGTGACCAGGGGCGGGGCGCCCATCTCGTCGATGTCGACGATCATCTGGCGGCCCGTCCACCGCATCCGGCTCGGTCCGACCACCAGGGTGTCGGGCGTCCGGCGCAGGGCCGCCCGGCCGCGGTCGGTCATCGTGAAGCGCGCGCCGGGCCCGAAGGTCGCGACGTTGAGGCAGCAGTGGTTCTCCGGGTCGCCCCGTCCCGACCAGGCGTACCAGGGCGAGAAGACCGACCCGACGAAGCCGATGACCGAGACCGCGCGCCGCCCGTCGTCGGCTATCCCGTCGAGGTACCACCAGGCGTAGCCGCCGGGCCCGACGCGGATGTCGAAGCATGGTCCTCCAGAATCGCCGCGGCCGCGTGCAGGCCGGACCGGGCCGCCATCGGCACCCCCGCCCCCGGATGCGTCCCGCCCCCCGCGAGGTAGAGGCCGGGCATCCGGCTCCGCGCCGTGGGACGGCGGAAGGCCGCCAGCACCCCGTGCGGCGACAGGCCGTAGATCGCCCCCCCCGACCCCGGGAACAGGCGGGCGAAGTCGCGCGGGGTCGTCAGGGCCCCGGGCCCCGGCGGCGGGTCCAGCGTGATCCCGAAGCGGGCGAGGTGCGTCAGGGTCGTGTCGCGGCATCGGTCGAACTCTCCATCGGGGGGCGGGCGCGCGGGCGACAGGGGCGGGGCGTTCAGGATGATCTCGAACCGTTCCGGTCCGGCGGGCGGCGGTCCGGCGGCCCGGTCCTCGGCGCAGAGATAGAGGCTGGGCGCGCCCTGCGCCTCGCCGCGCGCGAGCGGCGCATATTCCCCGGCCGGGTCGGCCGAGAAGAAGACGTTGTGATGGATCAGGTCCGGCCCGAAGGCGGGCCGGGTGGCGCGGGCGGCGAAGGTCCAGACCTGCGCCGACAGGCTGCGCGGCTGGGTGCCCGCGACCGGCACGGCGGCACGCGCGGGCTGGCCGAGAAGCCCCGCCGCGAGCGCCGCGGGGTCGCCGGCGAAGACGACGTGGCCCGCGCCCAGATGCGTGCCGTCGGCCAGTTCCACCCCGGTCGCGCGGCCCTCGGCCTCGGCGATGCGAACGGCGGGGGTGCCGAGCCGCAGGTCAACCCCCAGCCGCCGCGCGAGCGCCGCGAGGGCCAGCGCCAGCGCGTGGATCCCCCCCTCCACCGCCCAGACGCCCTGCGCCTCGGCCCTCCAGATGAGGCCGAGCACGGCGGGGGACAGTTCGGGCAGGCCCCCGACGTAGGTCGCGAACCGCCCGAACAGCTGGCGGAGCCGCGGATCGGTGAAGCGCGCGGCCAGGTCGCGGGCCAGCGTCCGCCCGGTCATCAGCATCGGCCAGAGCGCGGGCGACCGCAGCGAGGCCGCGGCCACGGCGCGGGTGCGGGGCAGCGGCTGGAGCATCATCGGCCCCTCGAAGGCGCGGAAGGCCTGCGCGGTGGCGCGGTCGAAGGCGCGGAACTCCGCCTCGGCCCGGGCGCCGGCCCAGTCGCGGATCGCCGCCGCGCTCGCCTCGGGATCGGCGTGCAGGTCGAGGCTGGTGCCGTCCGGCCACCAGTGCCGGGCGAGGATCGCCTGCGGGATCAGCCGCAGATGGTCGTCGAGCGACTCGCCCGCCGCCGCGTAGAGCCGGTCGAAGACCCCGCGCAGCGTGAGCACGGTGGGCCCGGCGTCGATCGGGCCGGTCGGGCCGGGGACCCGGCGCGCCTTGCCGCCGGGCGCGTCCCGCGCCTCGATCAGGGTGACGGCGGCCCCGCCCTGCGCAAGGGCGATGGCCGCGGCGAGCCCGCCGAACCCCGCCCCGATCACCACCACGCCGGGGCCGCCCCGTTGTGCCGTCGGTCCATCCATCGCGCGATTGTTGACTCCGGCCGATACACTGTCCAGTATGATTTACAGGTTGCTGTCAGAACGAAATGACAGTTTGGGGATCGGGGGCTGACCCATGGGGCTGCAGACGCGGATCGAGTCGGCCGTTGCCGCCGCCGTGGCGATCGGCCAGCACGGCGACGCCCCGCCGCGCCTGTCGCAGGCGCTGCCCTATGCCGTGACGCCGGGCGGCGCGCGGATCCGGCCGACGATCCTGCTTTCGGTGGCGCTCGCCTGCGGCGACGACGCCCCCGGGGTCGCGGACGCGGCGGCCGCGGCGCTGGAGCTGATCCACTGCGCGAGCCTCGTCCACGACGACCTGCCCGCCTTCGACGACGCCGGCCTGCGGCGCGGCAGGGCGACCGTCCACCTCGCCTTCTCCGAGCCGCTGGCGGTGCTGACGGGGGACAGCCTGATCGTCCTTGCCTTCGAGGTGCTGGCGCGCGCGGGGGCGGCGCATCCGGCGCGCGCGCTGGCGCTGGTCCGGACGCTGGCGCGGCGGACGGGGATGCCGCACGGCATCTGCGCGGGCCAGGGCTGGGAATCGGAGGCTGCGGTCGACCTGCGCGCCTACCACCGCGCGAAGACCGGGGCGCTGTTCATGGCGGCGACCGAGATGGGGGCGATCGCCGCCGGGCAGGACCCCGAGCCCTGGGAGGAGCTCGGCGCGCGCATCGGCGAGGCGTTCCAGGTCGCCGACGACCTGCGCGACGCGCTGTACGACGCCGCCACGCTGGGCAAGCCGGCGGGGCAGGACGCCGTCCACGCGCGCCCCTCGGCGGTGGCCTCGATGGGCGTGCAGGGCGCGATCCGGCACCTCGACGCCATCCTGTCGGGCGCGATCGCCTCGATCCCCTCCTGCCCGGGCGAGGCGATGCTGGCCGCGATGGTGCGGCGGCACGCCGAACGGATGACGCCGGTGGCGCCCATGCCCGTCCGGTCCTGAGCCTTGGCGGGCCTGCCGGGCGCAAGGGCGGGCGGCCCGGCGACCCGCGGGCCTGCGCGCGGGCTGGCCGGGCTGGCCGCCTCGCCGCGCTTTCAGGCGCTGGCCGCGCGCCTGCCGGGCCTGCGGCACCTCGCCCGGGCCGAGGGCGCCGCGCTCTTCGACGTGATGCAGGGCTTCGTCCGCAGCCAGG
>ERZ1066119.740-NODE-740-length-20860-cov-8.143812_pt1 | contig 20860 bp, 17 predicted proteins | sample MGYA00382766_ERZ1066119 | MGnify/ENA primary metagenome ERZ1066119 (study PRJEB33369, sample SAMEA5778349) | biofilm metagenome | biome: Industrial cooling water; feature: Water cooling tower basin; material: Biofilm | place: United Arab Emirates | collected...
GGTTCCAGTACATCATCGGATTGCCGCCGAAGTCGTTGGTGAAAAAGTTGGTGCCGACGTAGCGGTCGAGCATCAGCAGGATGAAGGCGCCCGTGAGCGCGGGAAAGATCGCGACCGCCAGGATCTGGCTGCAGAACGCGGTCCAGGTAAAGACCGGCATCTTCATCATCGTCATACCCGGTGCGCGCATCTTGATGACAGTCGCCACCATGTTGATCGCCGATAGCGTCGTCCCGAGCCCTGCAATCTGCAGCGCCCACAGGTAATAATCCGGTCCGACGCCCGGACTGTTTTCGAGGTTGGCGACGGGCACGTAGTTCAGCCACCCGGCGGTCGAAAACTCGCCGACGAACAGCGAGACCATCACCAGCATCGCGCCAGCCACCGTCAGCCACAGGCTCAGGCTGTTGAGATAGGGAAACGCCACGTCGCGCGCGCCGATCTGAAGCGGCATCACGTAATTGATAACGCCCGACACCAGCGGGATGGCCACGAAGAAGATCATGATCGTCCCATGGGCGGTGAAGATCTGATCGTAGTGGTGGGCGTTCAAATAGCCCTCGCTGCCGCCGAAGGCGATCGCCTGCTGCAGACGCATCATCAAGGCATCGGCGAAACCGCGCAGCAGCATCACGATCCCGAGGATCAGATACATGATCCCGATCTTCTTGTGATCGACGCTGGTCAGCCATTCGCGCCACAGCCATCCCCACAGCCTGTAGCGCGTGACTGCACCGGCGATGCCTGCTCCCAGCAGCACGACGACGGCGAAGGTCACCAGCAGAATGGGTTCGTGCACCGGGAATGATTCCCAGGACAAGCGGCCGAAGATCGTCTTGGCGAGCGAGCTGTCGATCACGATGCAGTCTTCCGTTGGTCAGGCACGAACGGCAGCCGGGTGCCGCAGATGAGCGGGCGGGTTGCCAAGGGTCATGTTTCGGTTGGCGGGGGAATTGGGCTTCGAGGGTCCCGGAGCAGCATCCGGGTCGGCGGGGGCGGTGACGTTCTTGCCGGTGCCCTTGTCTTCAGGAGCCTTCTGGAGTGCACCCTCGGCCTTGGGTCCCATCCGTGGCATCGACCCATGGCCGCCGCCGCCGTGCATCATCTCGCTCATGCAGCTCGTGCCCGGCTCGACGCAGCGCTCGACGATACGGCGGAAGAGATCGTCGTCAACACGGCGGAAAAGCATGGGGGGCACCTTCTCGCTCGGTTTCACGAGCTGACGATAGGTCGCAAGATCGAGCAGTCGACTTCCTCCCTGCGCGCCTCCAATCCATGCTTCGAACTGCTGATTGCTGACGCCGCGGATGCGGAACCGCATGTCGCTGAACCCCGCGCCGCTGTAGTTTGCCGACATACCAAAGGAATCGACCGGCCGGTCGAGCTTGGCGTGCAGGGAACTCTGCATGCCCGGCATGGTGTAGATCATGCCCGCCATGGTCGGCGCATAGAAAGTGTTCATCATGTTGCTGCTGGTGAGGTCGAAGCGCACCTGACGGCCGACCGGCAGCACGAGGTCGTTGACCGTGGCGACGCCCTGTTCGGGATAGATGAACAGCCATTTCCAGTCGAGCGAGACGACCTGAACGACAAGCGGCTTTTCGACCGGTATGTTGCTGCGCAGGCTCGCCGTCTTGTCGCGCGGACGGAAGGGATCGAGAAGATGCGTGCTCGACCAGGTCAACGCACCGAGTGCGATGATGATCATCAGCGGCGCCGACCAGATCAGCAGCTCGAGCGAGGTGGAGTGATCGAAGTCGGGATCGTAGGTGCCGCCCTTTCCCTTGCGATAGCGCCACGCGAACACGACGATGAGTATCATCACGGGGACGATGATGAGGAGCATCAGCCCGGTCGAAATATAGATGAGGTTGCGCTGTTCGCGCGCCACATCGCCGGCCGGGTTGAGGACAGCGCCTTGGCAGGCAGTGACGAGCAGGCCGAGCGAGGCGGCCAGCCAGAGTTTGGCAGTTCGAAGGCGGCTGTCGGCAAGCGAACTCATGATCCTGCCCCTAGAAGTTCCCCCACCCTCGCAGAAGTGGACATTTTGTCCAATGGCTGCGACGCTGTTTGCGCTGCTATGGCGTTGACACCTCGACTTCGCTCACGCCTCCATTGCGGCGAAGCTCGCCAAGGAGTTGTTTGGCTTCGATGACCGCCGCTACCCCGCCTTCGAGTTCGACCCCGCTGGAGCGCGATGCGCAGCTGGTCAGCGCACAGGACCCTGAGATCCGGCCTGGCGATATCGCGATCGGGGTCGTCATCGGGCGTACGGGCGAGTTCTTCGACTTCTTCGTCTATGCAATCGCTTCGGTTCTGGTGTTTCCGGCCTGGGTGTTTCCCTACGCCGACCCGCTCACCGGTACCCTTTACTCCTTCGCGCTGTTTTCGTTGGCGTTTGTCGGCCGGCCGCTCGGCACGCTGCTCTTCACCGAGATCGACCGGCGCCACGGTCGCGGGGTCAAACTCACCATCGCGCTGTTTCTGTTGGGCGGGTCGACCATGGCGATCGCGCTTTTGCCCAGCCATGCGCAGGCGGGAGCGTTGAGTGCGTGGCTACTGGGTTTTTTCCGGCTGTGTCAGGGCGTTGCGCTGGGCGGGGCGTGGGACGGGCTGCCCACGCTCCTGGCGCTCAACTCTCCGCGCGAAAAGCGGGGCTGGTACGCCATGATCCCGCAACTCGGGGCCCCCATCGGCCTTCTCATGGCCAGCGTCCTGTTCGCCTACTTCCTGGCGATCCTCGCGCCGCAGGATTTCCTGCAATGGGGCTGGCGCTACCCCTTCTTCGTGGCCCTGGCGATCAATGTCGTGGCGCTGTTCGCCCGGCTGCGGCTGGTGGCCACCCCGGAATTCGTGCGCCTGTTCGAATCCGGTGAGCTCCAGCCTTCGCCGCCGTTCGAGACGCTGTTTGCCGAATGGCGGACGATCCTGCTCGGCGCGTTCGCTCCGCTGGCCGCCTTCGCCTTGTTTCACCTGATGGCGGTTTTTCCGCTCTCCTACGTGGAGCTTTACGAAGGTGCGGACCCTTTGCGGTTTCTCTTGCTCGAAGCGGCGGGCGCGGTTGTCTGCATCCTCGCCATCCTGGCGTCGGGCGTCGTCGCTGATCGAACCGGCCGCCGCGCGGTCCTGGGAGTGTCGGCCCTGCTCATCGGTATCTTCAGCGGCTTCGCACCGCAGCTGCTTGGTGCCGGCCCGCTCGGGGAAACGCTCTACATGATCGGCGGGTTCGCTTTGCTGGGGCTTGCCTTCGGCCAATCGTCCGGGATCGTGAACGGCGGGTTTCGGCCGCATTACCGGTATTCCGGTGCGGCGATCGTCTCCAACGCGGCATGGTTTCTTGGTGCCGGCTTCGCACCTTTGGTCGCGCTTTTTCTCGCGAGCCGGTTCGGTCTGTGGTCAGTGGGACTGTATTTGCTTTCGGGCGTGATCTGCACGCTCGCCGTTCTCGGCCTCACCCGCGTCTCCGCTATGCAAGAGGCCTGACTCCACAAGGATCGTGCTGCCTATCCTAGTCGGGGCCCAGTGCGTCTGACAGCAAGGTCGCGCCGCGACGCTGGTCCGGATCGAGGAGCGGTTGCAGCAACGGGTTCGGAAATCGCCGATCCATCGTCACCGCGTAGAAGGTTTCGGCGATACCAGAGAGGCGGTCAGCCTCGACCAGCGTGCCCGCGGCGATCTCGTCCCGAACGACGATGGGCGGTACGACCGCGAGCCCCACATCCTCGCGAGCAAGCAGGCGCATCATCGCCATGTCCTCGACCTCCGCAGCGATCTGCGGCCGGATACAAAGACGATTGACGAGGGCATCGAAGCCCGACCTGACCCCGCTGTCGATGGTGGGGAGAATTACTGGATGGGTGCCAATCAGATCGGCCAGGCCGAGCGTATTCTCTGCGAGACGCTCCGGCGTGCCGACAAGACTCACCGTCTGCTCGGCCAGATGATGGGCAACAAAGGGAGTGAGCGCATCGCGCGATGGGGCCTGGTTGATCAGCGCTACATCGAGGTTGTGCGCCTCGAGCGCGCGCAGCAGCTCGCCAGAGCTGCCGGAACGCAGGATGATCTCGATGTCGCTGCGTACGAGTAGGGGTCGCAGAAACGCCATCTGGAAATTGCGTGAGAGGGTCGCCAGCGCGCCGATCCGCAGCGCCTGCCGCACGGCGCCGACCTCGCGCAGCGTACCCAGCAGTTCGTCGCCGGTGGCAAAGATCGCGTCGGCATGGTCGAGAGCGATACGACCAGCTTCGGTCTCACCAGCCCGGTAGCGGATGAAGCCATCGGCGTTGGCGCGCGGACGCGGCGTGCTGAAGTTGCGGTTCGAGGGGCGCAGGCGGTTGCCGCCAGGGCAGGTATAGCTGTCATCCTCATGATCGAAGATGAAGGCCGATCGCTCGAAGGTGTCGTCGCGGCGGGCGGACTTGTCGAACACGGGGATATGCGGCTCGATCCCGCGATCCTCGACCAGCCAGGCAAGGTTCGGAGCCGAACCGTATGCGGTATCGGCCACCAACGGGCCACAGGCCGAAGCGGTCTTGCGAGCGCTCGATCATTCGGCGCTGGGCGGTGACCTCGGCCTGGCGCATCGCGGTGGTCGCCTCGACATCGACGATGACAGCATGGTCGAGATCGATCAGGTGTTTGTGCTGTAGGCGTAAAAGGCCGAGCCGCGTGTCTCCGCGGTCCGGCGCGAGGCGGGGTCAGTGAGGTTGATCCGCTTGGGCGTCACCGGGGTCGCTCCGCCGAACGCGGCATCGTCGAGCACGTCGAGACACTCGGCGACCGCGCGCCCCGCCACGTCGGGCGGTAGGCCTTCTTCGCCCGGCACCGAGCGCTGCCGGTGCACATCGGCCCGGATCAGGCTGGCATCTACCGCGAAGCCCTCGGCGCCGACCAGCCCCTCAGCCATGCAGCACTCCACGGTCGTCTCGAATAGCTTGCGCAACAGATCGTTGTCGCGGAACCGCCCATGCCGGTTCTTCGAGAACGTCGAGTGATCGGGCACCGCGCCATCCAGATCGAGTTGACAGAACCAGCGATAGGCGAGGTTGAGATGCACTTCCTCGCACAACCGCCGCTCCGAGCGGATGCCCATGCGATAGCCTACGATCAGCATCCGGATCATCAGCTCGGGGTCGATCGAGGGCCGCCCCATCGCGCTGTAGAACGCCTTCAGCTGCTCGCGGAGGCCGGACAGATCGACGAACCGGTCGATCGCGCGCAAGAGGTGATCGCCCGGCACATGATCCTCTGTTTCTGCGTGAGCGGCCGCTTAGTGCCGACGTTCTTGCCGGCATTCCACGGAACTCGGTTCTGCATTGCAGGGTCAAAGCGAGAGTAGCCCATCGTCGTTCTCCATGGCCGCGATGGCCTCCTAAAGAACGATCACGTGGGCAAAGCTTGGGCCGATTGCTGACTGTCTGCTTATTGTAGCTTCTGCTGCATAATCGGACCTTTATCGGAGGGTCCGTGGCTACGAAATGAAATGGCATTCGCCCATAGGCCTTGGAAGCGATTAGGCTCTACACCGGCGAACGTGAAATCAGGGCTCCGCGCGGGCAGACATTTCGATACCAGCGTCCCTCGATATCTTTCATCCCGGATGCGGGCCGGAACTTTTCGGCACCGACATCCCGGCCGCCCCCTTGATCGGGTGCGGGATTGCAGGCGCTTACGATGACGGCGAGCAAGGCGACCCAAGGCCTCATTGCAGCATGGCGCGCATGATCACCTCCTCGCCAGACAGCGGCACGGTAAATTTAGGATCCACCGGACAAGAGGTCGTGCAAACAGTATAAGGAAAAGAATTTTTCTCGATCCACTGTGCGGCTTGGGCGACGACGGGCTCGGCGGTGTTGTTGCCCATCGCATCGAAGCAGCCGCCGTCCGTTCCGACCCAGCCTTGACCGCTGCGCCGGGTGACGTTGCAACCGTCGAAATGCGCAACAACGCCGCCGTGTCCGTGCGAATTGCCGTAATTCGTGTTCCCGTCATATTCGATCCAGAGCCGTGTCGGATCCGACAGCTTCCGGTCGCCAATCTTGGTGATGGAGTAGCGCCGAACAGTCGGGTTGCCGAAATTGTCCTTCGGGCGAGGGGGCGCGATCGCCTCCATCCGCTCCGCTACCGATTGCGACAGCGCGCGCGCATCATCCACGCTTGTTCCCGCAAACGCTGCCGCTCCCAGTACGTTCACGCCATCAACGGCTTCGGCCAATTTGCCGTTCACAATCCGCATCAACGGCAGGGTCGTCTGCACGACCCGTTTGTCGGGGGAAGGAGGGATGGCCTCGACCAGGCGTCCGGCAATATAGCCGGTCCTGCTCGCCAGCAGCAGCACCTCGTCTTCCGGATTCGGCGTAATCACGGGCGAACGGCTTGTGCTTTCCAGTGGCGGCATGCGTACGATCAACAGGTCGCCCCCTCGCTGCCCGCCGCGCCAGCTTTCACGCACGCGATAGAGGTAGTCGAGCGACAGACCGTCACCGCGATCGACGGGACGAATGCCCTCGAGCACCGCAAGCGCGACGATCGGTGCCGACGCCAGATGCTGGCGCAAGCCCTTCGGTGTCTCATGCAAGGGCGGCAACAGTCCCAACTCGACCGCCTGCGCATATTGCCATGCCGTCAGTCCCGAAAAGGCCAGGCGCCGCGAATCGGCCGCTGTTTCGACATTGGGCAATCTTTCGCCGCCAAGCCCAACCGCACGCAGGGCGAACGCGTTTCGCTGTCCACCTTCGAGCTTCGCGGCGGCCTCGCCAAGTTCCAGCGCCCACCGATCGGGTGGGATTGTTTCAACATCGCGCGCCAGTTCGGGAAACCGCGCGGCGGGCACCAGTGTGGCGCCCTTGCCAGCGATCCGCAGCGTCAAGCGCGTTTCGACCGGCTCGGCGCGGTATGACGCCGCTGTCCCGAGTTTGGCCAGGCGATCCCCTAATGTGCGAGTGCCGCACGGATCGCTGAGCCGAATATAGGAGCCTGCGACCCGAACCTCCCCATCGCGGTCGCCGAACCACGCATTGCTCGCGAACGAGCAATTGGGCGCGTCCACGCGATATTCCGGGCCGAAGGTCACACGGGTCAATTCGTCACCGCGATAGGGGCGTCCGCGCATGTCGGCGAGCAGCCATTCGCCGCGAATGAAGTCATCGCGTGGATACGTCGCAGCAACATCGACCCTGGCGAACCGCCATGTCTCGCCGCCGCGCTCGACAAGCAATGTCTCGCTATCCGGCCTTGTGATCGACACCTCTGCGCCATCGAAAGGCGGCAGAGCGGAAAGCGACCGGCAATTTTCGGGACGCCCGCCAAAACCATGCTCGACGCCGAAACGCCTTCCGCCCAGATCGCGCAGCTGACCCTGGGAAACGGTGCATCCGCTGCCCCACGAGAACATCGGGCTCCAGATCGTCAGGCGGTGGTTTTCCGAATCGACCGGTCCGGACAGCGGTCGCCACTCGCCATAAAGGTCCTTTACAGCATCGGTCAGCGGAGCGAGCTGGCCAGGAGGCGTGGGGGCTGCGACGGGTCCGCTGGTTACCCCTTCACTGGTCGCGCACGCGGCCAGCGCCGCGGCGAGCACGAACGAGATGGCGACACACTTAGTTCGCATCGAGATACACCCGGCAAATCTCCGCCGCACCCGGCGGGGGCGGTGCGGGTGGCGGTGGCGGAGCGGGTGGCGCCATCTCCTCAGGGTCTCGTTGAGGCGGTTTAGGTGTGGGAAGAGTATCCGGCAGGGGTTTGTAACCGGGCGGCGGCACCCATTGTTCTGGCGGGCGAGGAAACATCAGGCGGCATTCTTGTGCTGCGCTACGCATCGATACGGTCGCGAGCGTTTGCAACACCGCATCGCAATCTTGCTTGGTACGGCAGGTTCCCCAGAACACTGGTTCCTCTTCTTGTCGCCAGATTGCCACCGCGGCGCTGTCCGCCCCTCCGTAATGGCTAGTGATGAGATAGCGCACAGCGCCATCGTCGAGATGCTTGCGGAAGGCAGGCTTCCCGTTGATCGTGATAGCTTCGCCCCAGTTGCCGCCCATGGGTACGCCGCCGTAATGATCAAGCGCATAGTCGAAGCGCAGGTCGCCAGAACGCCAGACCAGATGGGTGCTGTCATCGCCCAGCGGACACTCGCTGGCATCGGCGAGGCAGGTTTCGGTAGCTCCCGCGAAGTTGAGACCTACCGGAAAGGAAAAGCTGAGGCCGTCCAGCGAGATGCCGCCCGATAAATTGCTCGACGGCTGTGCCACGATAATATCGGTGGGTTCACCGCAGCCGGTGAGCAAACACGCGGCGACGGCGGTCAGACGGAACTTCACGGCAGCGTGCCCTGCCGATTGCCGTTCCCCCCGTTGAGCAGCCAGATGTCGCGCTCGATGCGCTGCATGGTGGCAAACGTGGCGGCTTCGTCCGCACCGCTGACTTGCGGCAGGCGATCGACTTCGCGATCGAGCGGCGCGACCCGCGCTACGAACGGCAGGCCAGCGAAGGTGCTTGGATCCCCCGTAACCTCAACGGCTAAGAGCCGTGGCGACGATGTTGCCTGCTGCACCTCGCGGACCGACCGGGTAAAGGCCTGTGCAACCTGATAGCCAAGGCCGGTGCCATAGACGCTGTCCGGACCGAGTTTTTCGCGCAGGAACTCAGCCGCGCCGTGATGCGGATCGCCTATGCGTCCGCTACGGCTCGCTTCCAAATAGGTGCCTGCTCTCTCCAGCCAGGCGCGTTCCTGCTCATAAGGCGCCGGTCGCACCTCCTCGATGAAATTGCCGCGCGAATAGTAGGCCGCGCGAAGTCGCCCACCGGCAGCACGCAGTGCCTTCTCGACGCTGGCAGCCGATCCGCCGGGGCGCAGGTGAACAAGCTGGATCGCATTCTCGGACTTATGGCGCTCGGCTGCGAGTTGCACCGAATAGAGCCAGAAATCATCGTCGGACAGGCTGACCGGCACGAAGCCGTAGGCCGGACGGAGCGCGCTCGTTCTGCCGTCGCTCATGAGCAATTGATTGAGAACCCTGCCCTCCGCATTGCGCAGCACGACGTAGAAGCGCCCGGTTTCGGCGGAGAGTCCCGGCGGGCCGCAACTCGTAACAGGCGGAGGGGGAGGCGGAGGGGTGCCTTTCGCGGCCGGACTGCTGAACAATTGTGAAGGCTGCTCCTCACTGAAGGGGAACGGCGTGACCTGGCCCGTCTCGCTGGTAAAATGCTGCAAGGGTGCGGAGAAGAACCGTTCCTTGTCAGGCGACAATGTCAGGGGCGCCCCGAACACTGTGAACCGTTCGGCGCTCCTGCCCTTGAACCGCGCGATGGTGCGCACGGTGATAATGCCCGTCGGACGCGCGCCACCGCCCCTCGTTCCGTCGTCCTCGACGAGCACCAGATCGGCATAGGTCGCCGCCTCCAGCATCTCATTCGCGAAATACTGGCCGCTGGCGTGACCGACCGGTTCAGGCCGCTGTATATAGGTGCAGGCGTCTGCGGCCTCGGGCACCGCGGATATGGCGATGAGCGACGCGATCAGAACGACTCTATTCATTGATTGCCCTCCCCGGTGCGCAACGCCCGTGCGATGGGCGCCAATCGTTGGCGCAGGTCGTCGAGCGCGATCAGTTCGGGATGGAGCGATACCGGACGCACTGTGCCATTCTCGTCGATGCGCGACGGCGGCATCCAGGGTATCGAGACGAACCAGCGACCATCCTTGCGCGCGGCGCCCTCGCCTCCCTGAACATTGGCCGAGTGGCGGTAGAGCGCATCGTTCAGATGCAATACCCAGCGCGAACCCGGTTCGAGCGAATTGGGCAACCCAGGCAGCAACACCGGTTCGTCCATCGCCTGCCCATACACGCGCTTTCCTGCCTCGCTCGAGCGTTCGCCCGAGGCAAGCCGCTGGCGTAGCTCGCTTCCCGGAGCAACGGCGCCCAACAAGGTTTCGACTACTCGCCAGCGAACCGTGGACGCGAAACCGTCCGGCCCGTTGTCGGAAATGTCGATGGCCACCGGCTCGGCGATCACGACATCGGTGGAGAGCACGGCGCGCTTCTCGACCGTTGCCCGACCATTCATGGCCTCCAATGCTTCGATCGGGTCATAGCCCGCTCGCCGCAGCTTCTGGATCCGGTCCAGCGTCTGGCCGTAGGCCACGAGAAAATGCGTCTGTTGCAGCGATCCTGCTCTGGAAGGTTTGGTGGCGATCCAGCGGCTCTCGGTCTCGCCGGCGCGGGGCGGTTCGAGCCGCATGATCGGCGTCCGCTCGACCAGTGCACGGATGGCGGCAAAATCCGGATGCGCCTCGAGCGGATACCAGATGGCCTCGGGATCGCGACGGCTCAGGAGGTCCTGCCGATAGACAGCGGACTGGTTCTCCATCGTCATCCGGACCAGCGGAGGGAACCTTATCCTGCCCGCTACTGCCGCGTCGGAGATGGCGCGCACATCTGCGGGACGCACACCGACATGGCCTTCGATCTCGCTGATGGTGATCTGGGCCTCGAGGCCGATTGTAGCCAGCTGAGCGGCGATGTCGTCGCGTGCGGATTTCAATGCAATCGCGCCTTGCGGCACGACCTGCCCCGTCACGAATGGCCGGAGCGCGGCGGGTGCAAGGGCATCGAGCGAAACTGCACCCGTATGAAATACATGGGCTGTCGCCTGGTTCTCATCGATCCAGATCGCAGCGACAGCATCGCCGCGCCCCGACATCATCTCCCTGTGCCAGGCCTTGAGGGTGGCGAGACGGGCCATGTCGGCAGCTTAATCGGTCTCGGCTGCGGCCCGGCTGCCGAGCTCGCGCTCGCGGTCGGCCAGCGCCGCCTGCTTGCGCTGACTGTCCCAGACTTCGCGGGGCACGATCCCGCGCACGACACGGTAGGGTCCGGGGCAACCCCCGGTCCCGACTGTGTCCAGCGGTGGTGTCACCTCGCCCGGCTGCAGACCCATCAGCACGACATCGCTGTTGGCGTAGACTTTCGCCCCGGAGAACCGGTTCATCACCGCCACGCGCGCCGGATCGGTCAGGTCCAGTGTCTCGCTTTGCTCCCAGATCGCGATCGTGGGCTTTTCTCCTTCGGGAAGAAGCCACAGGCACCCGTCGCGCAGTTCGAGACGAGCCGGGACGTCCGGCACGCCGGCCAGCGTGCGCGGCATGCCGTCGGTGCGGAAGGCGAACTGCGGAAAGCCTTTGATGCGCGCGCCGCCTGGCGGGATTGGTGGCGCGGCGACGGGGAATGGTTCGGGTTCCTCGAACACGACGTAATCCGGCAGATCGATCTCTCCGCGCGCCGCCGCTGCGCGGATCGGAGCGGCGCTCTGACCAAGCGTGATCCTGACGGTACCCGTCATCTCGTTGCTGCCTGCACCAAACCAGCTGATGCCAAGCCGAGACAGGTCTTTCACCAATCGATCTTGGGTCGCGCGCAGTTCGATGAGTGTCGGCCCGACTCGCTCGATCGGGATGAACAGCGGGTCACTGGTGTATTTTGCCAGCGTTCTCGCCGCATCGCGGGTAAAGGCGACTGCCACGCCGTAGGTCGGCTCGTGCTGGATCCACAATCCGGCGAAGGTATCCGGCTCCTTCTCGCGAAGAACGCCTTGCAGGTTACCGATCGAAGCGTCTGGGGCCGTGGGCGGCGGTGGCGGGCCTGGTTCGGTACGAGGGCCGATCGAGCCGCGCAGCTGGATTTCCATACGCCGGTGCGCCTCCTCCACGCTGACGCAATAGGCGCGGGCGTACAGGGCGGTTTCGGCGAACTCGCCCTTGAAATTCTCGATGCCCTCGATCTCTTCGGCGGTGAGGTTCGGGCAGGTTTCGGACAGCGGTTTTTCTTCCTGGGCATGGGCGGGCACGGCCATTGCGAAGGCGACCGCGCTCGCGGAAAGGATAAACCGGGTCATGGCGCCTTCTCCACCGGGGTCGGGTCGGCGATGCGGCCGAAGAAAATCAGCGCGCCGCTCGCCCGATCGCGGATGCTGACGAGAAACGGGCGATTAATAATCATGTGCGGCACGTCGGGCATTCGTCGTCCGCCAACGACCACAATCTTCGCCGCAGTCACCGCCGCTGCCTCGGTTCCTTCTTCGTCCACGCGCAGGAAGGTCGCATGCGCCACGTCGTCGATCTTGAGCGGCGCGCGCGCCATCGCGGAAAAGTCCGCGCAGGCCTCGGCAAAGGCGCAGGGCATTCCGGCGGCGATCAGCGCGTCCGTGACGCTCTGGTCGAAGCGCGCCTCGAAGCGCGGCAGGCGCAGCAGGATGGTCTGCTCCTTCGCAGCGCCAAGATCGAATTTGCCGTCGCTGCCCTGCTCCGCGATGGAAAACGAGGTGGAAGCCAGACCGCTTTCCCATTTGCGCAGCGTTGCCGCGTCTTTCGGCAGGAACACTTCCATCACGAAGCGCCCGTCCTTTCCGTAGGGCAACGCCACCGCCTGCCCGTCGCGCGTTTCCCGATATTGCATCGGCGCGAGGCGCTCCATCATGTAGAGCCCGATCCTGGAGCCATCGCCGCGAGTGAACTCTCCGAAGGAGCCGTCCTCGAAGGGCACGGACCAGTCAGCCTTGAACCACACTGCATTGGTCAGCACGGCGGCAGTCGTATCGCCGAACCCGCTCGCCTCGACGATTTTCGTGATCCGCTCGCGCGTTTGCTTCGCGACCCAGCCGTTGATCCGGTCTGCCGAGCCCTGCGGATTGCCGCCGAAATCGACTGTGTCGGCGGTCGCTCCGAAGGCCGTGCGCGCGGTCCGCAGATAGTCAGGTGCAAAGGTCAGCTCATTCGAGAGCCAGAGCGCGTTGGCGACCGACAGCGCGACCTTGTCGTCGCCCGTCCTGGTGAGAAAATCGTCGTAGGCCTTGACCAGCAGCTCGGGCCGGGCGGCGGGATCCCAACCCAGCAGCGCGCGCATCTCGGTCTCAGTCTGCCCGCGCGCACCAACAAGGGCTAGGCCCAGCCCCTCGCTCAGCGACAGCGGCGAGACGAACAGATTGTCGTTGGACCCCGCAGCCTTTGCCAGTTCGGGATAGAGCCGGGCGGCAAGCCGAGCCTGGCCCGCGGTCAGGTCATGCGCGATGGCGCCGCTCGCCGCTTTGGTCGAATTCGGATCGGGCGTGGTGGTACATGCCGCCAAACCGGCGGCGACGACGACGGCTGCAAGCAATGCGTTTCTCATCGATCCTGCTCCAGAAATTCCACCAGCCACTCGGGCAGCGGTCGCAGATGGCCTTCGGGCGTCCGGCACAGGCCGAAACTGAGTTTGCTGCCCGGCGGACATGTGGCGGGGTCCATCACCGGGGGCGGTGGGCTCGTAACGACCATCGAAGCGCCGACCGGCGGCGGCATTTTCACGCCGTCCGGTCCGGTCTGCCGAAGGTCCGCTTGCCGCTTCTCGAGCCAGGCATAGGCGCGCCGGGCTTGCGCTTCATCAAGGCCGTAACTCTCCCGCAGCCGGCGCAGCGCATTGGCCTCATTGTCGCTCGCCTGCTGCGCGCCGCGCGCCGCGGCGCTTTCCAGCCCTTCCACCTTGATGACCGTGCCCGGCCCGCACGCCGCGTGGATGGGATCGACCAGCGCCGGCTCGGTCACTTCATGGACGGATCCCATGAATTCGACCGCCTCGCCAACGCGCGCATAGCCGGAGACTTCCCCGCTGCCGAATGCGAGGTAATTCTGGGTGTCCACGAAAAGGCGCGCGCCAAAGGGAAACAGCACCAGCGCATCGCCATGATCCGCTGCCCGAAAGCAGCCGTTCTTGAGGACGATCCTGGCGCGGCTGTTGATAGCATTGAGGGGGCCGGAGGGCCGGTCGTGGCGGGGAAAGATGCGGATATGCCGCGCAACCGCGGCAGGCACGGCCACGTCACTCGCAGCCGGACGCGGTGGGTTGACGAGTGGCACCACTGGCGCAGCGCGAAACTGCAATCTGACGGATGCCGGTATCGTCACGCCCTTGCGAGCGACCAGCGAGCGGAATTCTTCTTCCGACACCAGCACCTCGGCGGTCACGTGGCTGGCGGCGATCCCGGTCGACTGCAGGACCCGATCCTGACGGAAGGTCTCCCACATCCATTGGGCGCCAGCCTGCATCTGCTCCATCGACCAGCGCACCGTTTTGCCAAAGAAGCGCGGATGTCGGGTGTATTTGCGCAAGGTTTCAGGACCATCGCGGAGGAACTGAAACACGACCGAGGGATCGCCTTCGTTGTCGTAATAGACGGAGACGTAATTGCCGCGCTCCTCGCGCTCGAGCCGGCGAGAAAGCTCCGCCACTTCGTCCATCACGCTGTTCTGGAAATCGCCGACGCGCTGGAACTGCGCGTCCGCCGCGTCCTGATCGGCGGTGCGCGGCGGCGGCTCGCCCGGCTTCACCGGTGTGAAGTCGGCCGGCGGGGCATTGAGAATGGTGGCGTAGCCGCCTGACCCGAACTCGGCGCGGAACGGTTGGCCGCTGGCCGCCGGCGGCGCCGGGTCGATGGCAGCCGTGCACCCCGCCACGGCGAGCGCGGCCAGGCCAGACAGCGCGAGGCGTGGCACGAACCGCCTCGGACTATTCGGTCGGTTCAAGAGCATCCAGGCGGACCACTTCATCGTGTGGGCAATTGTCGGGAATATTGGTGCCGTAGAACCGTTCTATTTCCATCACCGACCAACCGTTGCCGTTATTGCGAGGCCAGGCCGCGCTCGCGCGAATGGGCTCTCCGAACCGAATCGTGAGATCGCGCCGGCCATCCCGAATGCCGGTTCCCTGATTCACCAAAGCCACGTCAGGATCGAACAGCACAGTCGCCGGATGTGTCCCTGCAGTAACAACGCAGCCGTTACGAACCTCCAGCTTTCCGCGGAACAGGGCTTCACCGCCGCCAAACTTGGCCTGGGCGACGCGTATGAGTGCCGGCGGCCGGTCAAACGGCGCGCATGATACCAACCCAAAAGCAATCAGGCTCGCCAGGCTTGGCCGCATGATCGCGCAGGCTGCTGCCTTTCGAATCTTTGACCTCCCATTAGGTTTCCGGTCGAGGCCATGAGCATGACGGCCATTTGCCGCGAAAGGCATTCCCCGGGTCATTGTCCAACCCGCTGCACTGGTGGAGCAGGCGGCACATCGACGGTCATCTCGCACCACTGCGGCTCGGTGTTCCCGCCGCGCAGTCTTTTGTCCGTCAGGACGCGCTCCTGCTTCAGCAAACAGTCATTCGCCTTCCGCAGCGCTTCCTCTTCGCTCAGCATTTTGTGCGCGGCGTTCTGCTTCACCGCAGACCACACCCCGCCATACCCCGCCGCCTGATCGAGCGACTTGACCGTAACCACCCGGTGCCGCCCGCACGCTTCGATCAGCGCCGCCGGTGGCGCTGCCACGTCTGCGCGATAGCCGAGTTGCATGCGGGTGCCGACGCGGGCCATCTGCCGCGCATCGGCGGAGTGGCGGGAGCGGAAGGCGAGGTGGCCCTCTCGATCCCGGTGCAATCCGACGCCGAGGGGGAAGATGGCGAGCGGATCGTCAGCGCCTTCCTCATCGATGAAGAAGCACCCGTCACGCAGCACAATCGTGTCGTAGGTTGCCAGATCGGGGGTGGGGCCCGCCAGCCGCGGTTCGTTCGGGAAGTAGCGGATCAAACCCTTGAGATCGTCCGGCACAGCGGGCAGATCCGGCTCCGCCCGTTCGCTGAAACGCAGAATGAGGTTGGAAGGGATATTCCAACGGTTCGCGGTCCGCATGGCCGCGAATTCGGTGCGGGGGATCGCGATGTTCAACCACGGTGCGCTCATATTGCCGAATCCCGGCGACGCGATGTCGTCACCGATACGACGTGCCCAGTCTCGCGCGACGCGATCCTGATCGGTGCGCGCGAACCCAGCGGCCGCAGGCAAGAACAGCGGATCGCGGGTGTAGCGCCGCAAGGTCACCGCAGGCTCGTTCAGGAAGTAGGCGACGCCCGTGACCGTGCCAAGGCCGTCATGCTGACGCCCGTCGCGCCAACGCCATTCAATCCCCCCGAAGTTTCCGATCTCGCCAGACTTGAGACGGCGCAACATGGGCAGATGCCGCTGCTCCAGCCTGTCCGCAAACCGCAAGCGGCGATCCTGCAGCGTTGGGACATAGGGTTCTGGCCCAAGCCTCGAGACCGGCGGATAGGGCGGGGCCTCGATAATCGTGGCGTATGCTTGGCCTTGATCGGCTTGTGACACCGGAGTCCCATCCGAACAGGCAGCGAGCAGCATAAGGACAGCGGCTAGATGGCAGGCGATGGGGCGACTCCTCATGTTACAGTGTAACCTAATCAAGCCTCTCTGAACCATTGATAAATCACCACGGCAGCACCGATTACTAGTGCCGAGTCGCCGCAATCTAAGCTCGGACCAAGACATTGGCCTTGGTTGTTAGGGCTGGGTGCGGAACGTAATGGCGCGCATCGGTTTGTCGAAGACCTGCCGCTCGCGCCGCTCGATTTCATCTCGCGGCTCTCCCTCGTAGGGGTAGGCGCCTTGGTCCTTCAGGTCCTGGATGATGCCGAGTGATTGTTCGCTCATCCGCATACGGGAATAGTCAGTCAGCGCCTGCCGGATATGCGCCAGAACCGCGATGAAGTCCGGCTCGTTGAGGTTATCGAGCTCGAGCAGGTTGTGGTCAGCAACCTCCTGGAAGAAGGCGCTGTAGGCATAAGCTGAATATTCAAACCCCGGTGCGGTGACATGGGCCGGCTGCGAGCCGAGCACGATCCCGTCCTCGCCGCCGAAATGGATCTGTCGCGTGTCGCTGGCTGACTTCCACTCGATGACCTTGACTTTCAGGTCGTCGATCGTTCGGTTGGCAAGCTGGACAATCGTATGTGGCAAGTCCTGCCAGCGGTGGATCGTGACGTCGGGATCGACCTTGAACCCGTTATACCAGATCTCGGCGTCGGGATATTGCAGAACATAAGGCGCGAAAAGCGTGCTGAATTGCCGATAGGCGTCGGGTGTCGATAGCTCGTCGAATGTGTCCTTGAGCGTGGTGAGCGCGACGATCGTGCCCGTCGCCTCGGCAATGGGCTTCGCAGCCTCGGTGACCTCACACCGCTCGAGCGCCTTCGAATGGATTTCGATCGTCCGCGACGAGAGCTGCGGCGGACCACCCTCAGAGGGTTCTTCTAATGTCGTCGTGAACCATTGCGCTCGCTGGGCGAGCGAGAAGAAGCGCAGTCGTCCACGCCCTTCCTTGCCATGGATCGCACGCCCCAGCTTGGATGTCCGGTGCGCGCTACGCTTCCAACTATCGCCCAAGTTGCCAAAGTCGTGCGTGGCGCTTTCGGCGGTGATGCCATTGCCATTGTCGACCACGCGGATGGCGGCCAGCCCGCCGAGATCGTTGCGTTCGAGGATTACCTCTATTTTGGTCGCGTCCGCGTCGAGCGCATTCCAAACCAACTCTGCCAGCGCGCGAACGGGATCTCGAGTCGCGGCATCGCGCTCGAGAAAGTCCTGTTTCGCGTGCAGATTGAGTATGGTCATCGCGATGGTGTCCCGTGTCCCCCACCGTGTAGCCGGTGATCAACTTGAAGGCGAGCACGCCACGCGAGCACCAAGCCGCAGGTTTTTTACCAGGTAGGGATCCGACTGCCGGCCCAACCCGAGCTGTCTGGCTCGTCGTATCAGCAGCGTCAGCTTCCCCATTGGTCAGCTCGAAGTGGCCATTCCGCAAACGGCCAAAAGAAGCACGAACAAGACGCCGGCTGAGCCACGGGCCATTTGTACGACGGGCTGCCAGCTGGGCGGGCGCATCACGCGGCGAAGAAGTCGACGGTATCGGTTGCAAGATCGGCCCACTTCAGCCTCAAGTGATGGCCTTTGGGCCTAGGCAGCGTCTTGCGATCAAGCAGCCTGCCTTGCACCTCAAAGTCGGCATTTATCCTGACGATGAGGATCTTGCTGAAGTTGCGGTTGAGATTGAGGGTCACCGTGTCGTTGCGCTTGAACGGGGTGATCGTCTTCACCTCCACGAAGTCGTTACCGAGCTTCCCGTCCGACCCCTGCGCGTAATTCCGGTGGAGTTTGATACCGTAGGCGATTGCGCCGTAGAGCTCGCCGAGATCGCCATATACCTGCAGGTGGCTACCGGTGAGACTGTGATAATCCTGCGCCGCGGCGAGTAGGGATTGAAAGATTGGCACCAGCTCGACGGGGAGGTTTGGATACCGTGCCCTCGCCTCTAGCAGGTCCAAATGTGAGTTGATCTCGGTCCACGTAATCCATTCGCCGTCGTCGTAAATGGCATTGTCCGGATTCCATGTACTTGTCTGGTCGTACAACATCGCAAGCGACGCTTAACGCAGATCGGTAAACGCCCCCTTTTCGTCCCCGCGGTTGATGGAAGGCACAATGTCAGTTTTTCAGTCTTCCGCCCCCATAGCGGACAGTCCGCAAGCGGCCCAGTTCCCGCCTACCCCCGACCGTTTTCCTCATGGCCAATCAAGGCCGAGGAGAACGACGATGGGCTACTCAAGATTTGACCCCGCCATCCAGGCCCGTGCAGCATGGAATGCTGGCAAGACCGTTGGCACGAAGCGTCCCCTGACGCAGAAGCAGATCTGGGCGATCCGCTTCCACCTCGATCGAGAGGGCCGGCTGCGGGATAAGGCATTGTTCGATCTCGCAATCGACAGCAAGCTGCGCGGCTGTGACCTGGTCAAGATTAAGATTGGCGACGTCGTAGCTGGGACCGACGTCCGGACCCGGGCAATCATCATTCAGCAAAAGACCGGTCGTCCGGTCCAGTTTGAATTGACCTCTGATGTTCGTGCAACGCTGCTTTCGTGGCTGGAGCGTCGCTGCGGTTCGACCACCGACTATCTCTTTCCAAGCAGGATCGATCACGGCGGTCACATGAGCACGCGCCAGTACGCTCGTTTGGTAGATGAGTGGGTCACAGCAATCGGCCTTCGGAAGTCCGAGTACGGGACGCACTCGCTTCGCCGGACGAAAGCCGCGATGATCTACCGCGCCACGGGCAACATCCGCGCGATCCAGATACTGCTGGGTCACACCAAGATCGAGAATACCGTTCGCTATCTAGGGGTCGACGTCGAAGACGCCCTGCTGCTGGCGGAGCGCACCGAAATATGACTTTTCAGGCGGCCGGCCGGCCATTTCGGTCGGCCGCTTTGAAGCAAGTGCCGAGGTGCACTGATTGACCGACTTTGGGTGGAAAGCGGTCGTTCTATTTCGGGCCTTTCGAAAATAAGAATGCGAGCCAGAGGGGAAAGGGTGCGTATAGCAACAGTAATAAAATCAGGCCTGGCAAATTTGTCAATTCTAACTCAAAGATGATCCCATAAGCGTAAAGCGGTGAGGCCCCGGCGAACACCGCCACAAGAACAGCCAAAGACGCGCTGATGATGGTCGCTAAGATAGCGAGAATGTATAGGACGAGTCTCACTCAGGAACCTCACTTGCGGTCGATTATGCAGTTCCCTTGACCGTCTGCAATGGAGCTGGCTCGCTTCTGGTCCGCTTCTCGGTCGTGCCAAAGTCGGCAACTAGGGCACGAGCGGGAGTGGAAAGCGAACGTTACCTGCTATGAGGTGTTGGCGGAGGAACTCGCTATGGACAAGGCATTCCCAATCTGGGCGGTCGTGGTGCTGCTCGCGGGTTGTGGCGCACAGTCTTTTCCGTACGCCCGGTCAGCGAGCGTTGCTGAGGGCAAAGTGGGGGAGCTGTCCAGCGATACCGCGCTGATAGAGGCGCATCCGCACGTGCTGAGCCGCAGCGGCTCTGTGCTCAAGGTAGGTGCGCAGACCTTTCGGGACGAGGGCGATTGTGAGGCAGGAGACTGCACTCGTTACCGTGCGGACGGCGTCTGGCACGATCAGTACGTCGGCATAAAGGTCGATTACTACGAGGAGGACGACTACTTCCTTGTCGATCGCGATGTCCACATTCCGATCGGCTCCCGGCCGATAACATCGCCCTCTGGCAAACGCTTCTTTACCGGCCACCATGACGATCGCGGCTGGTCTCCATATCAGGGCGCTTCGGTCTGGGATTGGTACCCGTACCCGCGCCGCCTTCGCATCGTGGATACCAATCTCGTTGCTTTCGAAAGCTTCGTGGCATGGCGAGGCGAACAATGCGTCGAGTTCACCGGAGCCCGTGGATACAATGTCGGGCTCAGTACCACGCGAACCTTCTGGCTCGTCGAGCAGCGCGGTGACTGGCAATTGCTTGAGGAGCGACCCGCAGCTTGCCCGGTGTCCTGAAGCGGCTCCGACGGCGGGAGAGGCCGTCCCATACCAGAATGCCGCGGCGACCTGAAGCGATAGGCTCGAAGGAAACGCGGCGTTAGTTGCAGCTTCCGAAATGGACATTGTTCGGACCGAATAGATTGGCCTCGGGATCCAGAGTCAGTTTCCAGCCTCCGCCCTTGTAGACGTCTTCGATGTAAGTGTTCCGGGCGTAATTGAGAGCCAAACGCTGCGTTCCGGCGTCGATGACAGCGAGCCTCCCTTCGCGCGCAAAGCGGATATGAAGTTTAGGTCCTGGGCCCGAGACGCAGCTGTAGTACCTCCCGCTCGAGGGCTCGTTGCGATAGTAGCTGGGTTGGCCTGGCGGTGCTCCAATCCACCACGCTATGGCCGCGATGCACAGCGCGACGCTCACATAGCGGAGACTTGTCCAATTCAATCTCACTGTCGGGTGCACGATGATTTGCGCTTAGGCATTGTCGAACTTTGCAACCATGGCATCGCCCTACCAAGTTTCGATACAGAAGTCTGCTTTGGGGTCGGAAGCGGAATGGCAGCTTACGGCGCTCCGGCCACCAATAGCGGCCAGTCCGCTACTGATGCTGTGGACGGCTCTCCACCCCCTCCTGCGGTAGTATCGCAGGGTCGAGCT
>ERZ1066119.747-NODE-747-length-20720-cov-7.314977_pt1 | contig 20720 bp, 19 predicted proteins | sample MGYA00382766_ERZ1066119 | MGnify/ENA primary metagenome ERZ1066119 (study PRJEB33369, sample SAMEA5778349) | biofilm metagenome | biome: Industrial cooling water; feature: Water cooling tower basin; material: Biofilm | place: United Arab Emirates | collected...
CTCTCGAGAGAACCTAATTTTTATATTCCCAACACTAGGCAACAGTAAGATGGTCATAAGGTTTAGAGAATATGAGTATCTGTATAGAGATTTAGCAAACACCGACGAGTATGACATAGTTAAGTATTGCGATATCTATGCAAAATTTTCAATCTTTGCAGCGTTCGCTCTTTCAGGTAACAGATCGTATGAGAAGCTCAATCTGCTGCTTCGTATCAATGTAACAGCCTCTAAAATTTCCAAGTCAACTGCAATCCGATAATATCGACATCGCTATCAACTTTTCCTCTCAAGTTACCGCTAGTACTGCTAGATAGATCGATGTTACTATCATCGACAAATAAGTGAGCGTAACCTATATCGAAGTCGATCGCCTCAGAAGCTTTGAAACTAGCACCGATCGCTAACCAAGTACGATTACTATCCGGAATTCTAGGCGATCTGTACGTACCGTCTACGGGACTTGGATCGTAGGAAACACCAGCACGTAATTTCCAAGCCTCACTCACAGCATAATCGATTCCTAAAGAATAGCGAAAAGTATCGTGCCAATTATTCGGAATGATACTCTCAGGTTCCGTAGGGTTATCAAATGTGACTCGCAATTCTTCAAACCGACTCCAATTCGTCCAAGTCACGTCACCTGTAAGTGCAACGCGCCGACTGATTTGATGATACGCATTGACAGATAGAGTATCGGGTAGGTTCAATTCACCCTTGACACTACCATCTTGAAACCGTCCAGTTGCAGTTAAAGCCGAAACCGCCGCAGGGACGTTAAAATTGGCTTCACCTTCTAAATCGTGGGTAATCGCCGAACGATAAGCTAAGCCGAAGCGAGTCTTCCGATTGGGTTCGTAAAGCAACCCCAAGTTATAACCCCAACTCCAATCATCGCCTTCTAGTTCGACGGAACCATCGGCGGTTTGAGGCGAGGTACGCAATCTAGCAGCACCAATCAAACCAAAATCGATCGCATTTGATAGTTTTGCCTCGGCATATTGTAAGTTGATGCCAGCACCCAAAGAAAGATTATCTGTCAGTTTTGCAGCAACAGTGGGATTAATATTAATCGTGACGAGTTCCGAATTAATCGCGTAGTAGCGCCCCACCCAATCGCGATCGTACCTCGTCTTTAGACCAAAAGGCGAATTGACTCCCAAACCTAGCTTGATGCGATCGCCTGCATTCCAGACAGCGTAGAAGTTAGGGACGAAAATATTCACGCCGCCATCTCCGCCATCTCCACCTGTCAAAGGTGCGCCAGTGACATCTACCGAGCCTCGATCTTGGAACAAAGCTGTAGGAAATATATAGTATCCCGCCGCGATCGCCGAGTTATTTGACAGACGAGTTAATCCGGCGGGGTTGAAAAAGATCGTGCTGGCATCATCAGCCGCTGCACTATTAGAAAAAGCACTACCTAAACCGCGCACGCTTTGTTCGAGGATCGCAAAACCAGATGCTAAAGCAGTACTAGTCGTGGCAAAAAATTCTAACGTCAAAAACAGCGGCAATAGCGCTGCGATTGACTGCAACATTCTCCTCACTCTGACTCCTCGCTCTTATGTTTGGATAAAGCAAAAGCAAATATATACCTTGGAGCGGTCATGCTTATAGTTATGAAGCTAAATAAACAAATAATTATTAGATCGTTACATTTCGACTGAGTTTCAGCGCCAATACAGAAAATAGAACAGGCAACAACAAGAAGAAATAGTAGCAAGGGAGCAGGGGAAGATAGAAGATAGAGAGACGGTTGAGTAGTTTGTCATCTCTATCTGGCGAGATGGTTTTTTAGTGCTTTCCATATAGTACTGAGAACAAATGCTACCGATTAATTCAGGGTGAGAATTCGTCCTTAAGGTGTATTAAAAATTATGATGAAGTAAGTTAACCTTGCAGAGCTAGATCGTGTTTCGTAACTCACCATTCACTCACCCTCTGCTGGTACTTTTAAAGTAGAGCCATGGTAAATCTTCTATAGGGGAAGGTGTAGGGTAGGATAAATGATTTGACAAAACTATAGTCTGGCTGTGAGTGTAACTACTTAGGTCGGTACGAGCTTTATAGATAAAAGTTTTTCTAATGTTGCAATTTACAAAAGTTGACTCAAAAGTTGACTCAAAAGTTGACTGATGATAGAGGAGCGAACGGTTAATTTTGTCTTTGCACTCTCAGACTCAACTACACTGATGGAGTAACAAATTACAATGAGGATTCGACTGGAGCGAAAATTAAGCTCATGCCCCCATCACCTGCGTTGTAGTGTCTGCGATCGCATGTTTGAATCAGGTAAAGTCCGCACGCTTCTACACAACGACGAAGGATTTATCCAAGGTGACATATGCCCGGAGTGCATGAAACTATCTGTCGAAGCCATTCAGCATAACATTAGAGAGCGGGCAATGCTGCTATTGGAAGAAACAGATGACAGTGGCGGTACGACTTTCTCACCCCAAGCGCGGGCAATGGAATTGCTCGACTGCTCGACGGAAAACGTCAAGTATCCCCAGTTTTATCATTGGTGGTTGGTACAACTAGAGATCTTCTCCCGAACATCTTCGGCTGCCAAGAATGTTACAGCCACAGAAAATTGGAACTACAGAGAGCGATCGCGAAAAGCACAAGAGCGCAATTGGCGCGAGCGATTGCGGACGTTTTTTGAAAAAGATGAATCGGAAAAGTAGCGGCGATCGCGTGACAGAATTATTCCACTTTTTCAACCTGTTTTTTCCAGCTATTTTCTGAAAACTAGTTTTTTAGAACTTACGCCACAGTTTGTGGAGCGATTGCCAAAATTTCAGGAATACCTCTTCTAGCCACAACATGCCCCGATCGAGCCATGCCAAAATTTGCTCTAGTGGATGTTTAACATAACCCATCAAAGTTGCAGGGGTTTCAATCCAGTCTGGTGTCGGCTGCATGGATGAGTTTTGAGTTGCTGATGTAGAAATATTGCTAGGATCGGTCTTGCGAAGCGATTGTTTACCTTTGCTAGTTCTACTAATTTCAGCGCTTTTTGCTCTGGATTCGATCCTCCTAATTCCACTGGCTAAAGATTCGCTCCCCCCAACCCCCCTTGATAAGGGAGGCAATATGCTCTCGCTAGCACGGTTCGGAAGTTTGATAAATTGAGAATTAGACTGCCGCAAACCTTTGTCAGAGGAACTGTCTGCGGTAGTTTGTTGCTGTTTAATTATGCCTTTAGGCGCTCTAATTTTGGACAGAAATTGACGTAACCTGCCGCGATCTTGAGGGAAAGTATAATCAGTGCTGGGGTTAGCGGGGAGAGCAAAAGTAGTCACGGAGCGATCGCCTGTTGTCTCTTGCGTAACCGAGCCGAATAGATCTCTAGCCGTCAGCCAGGGATCTGCTAGCTCTTCATCGGCTGAATCATAACTAGTAGGAAGTTTAGCAGTGGGGCGACTAGCCGGAAATTGAGGATTTATGGGGATCGATCTACCTTTGAGACGGGGGGAAACTCCCTTGCGAGTCGTACCATTTGTTATGGGAGGTACGGTAGCGCGATCGTCTGTCCCAAAAAAGTAATCGATCGCTGCCCAAATCAGAGATAGAATTCTTGTCGTCGTGTGGGCTTTGCTGCTTGCCTCAGTTCGCACGTCTGCTGTAGGACGCTCTGAACCACCAAGCTCGGTACTTTGAGAGAAAATACTTTGATAGAAGGCGATCGCGGCTGACTTGACTCGGACGAGATGATGAGATTCTACCTCAGCTACAGTATGGTCTAGAGAAGTAAGCCAAGGAGGAGTCGTAGGAGCGAGCTGTGCGCCCCCACGAGAGACGGGAGCCGGGTGGGTAGACGCTCTTGTGGTTTCCTCACTGTTCGCACCGCATAGTTGGGATTGATGCCCAATTTTTCGACGGTATTGCCAGTATTCAGCTATAGCAGTCATTATTCGGTCTTGTAACGCCGCCTGCTGTTGAGGATCGAAAACATCCAGAGTTTGATTTTGTGCTGTTACTAATACCAAGTTTCGGCTAGCCAGTTGCGAGGCAATACCTTTTATAGAGTAATTGGTAATTGGTAATTGGTAATTGGTAGCTGGCAGTTGGCAGTTATTCTCTTCTGCTCCTAGTCTCCTCGTCTCCTCTGCTTGTTCGCTTCCGGCTCCCGTAACGCATAGCAAAACTTGCCGAATCGGAGTATCAACTGTAGGCGATTCCTCTTGCATAACCGCGTCATCAGCCGGTAGCTGACGCAGGGTTGCTTCGACTGCTCGATCGACCTGATTTGCCGTCGATCGCCTGGACTGCAACAGTAGAAATAGGGGGTACATTCCCACAGCTGCAACCCAACTAGCAGTAAATTTGAGATTGCGCCAAGCGCGATCGCACTGCTGGGTAAAGCGGCGCGACTGCTGGTGAACGAATCTAAACAGCCTGCTTTGATAGCGATCGGAGGAAGCGGGAGTCATAGACTGAGTGCGGACTAAGAATTATAAATTATGAAACGAATGGTCTAAAAAATTAATAAGTATTTTATCCAGAAGGAGCCAGGAGTCAGGAGTCAGGAGTCGCGTGGGAATACTGTGCGACTGCGACTGGCGGAGTCGCGTATCAGACCCCTTGCCTTACAAAGTTTAGTAGTTCTTAATTAGTCGCGGGGTTTGAATCACATCGCCTAATTAATCCTTATTCCTCCTGACTCCTGACTCCTGACTCCTGACTTCTGTTCAACCTTGAGGCGAACAACATTCATGCTGGCGGAGATGCACCGATCTGATCGAGAAACAAATCCTCTTATAACGTTTATTGCGAATTGAAATCTTAAAATCGATCGATTCTTATCATTTCTCAACCGTGCCCTTATTTTTATAATTTAGTGCTTTTATAATTTAGTGTTCTCATAACTGGGCTAGATCTATGGCATCTTTTGCACCACACTCCAATCTAGAGGTAATTTCACAAGCGATCGCCCAGTTACGCCACTATACTCAAGTCAATCTTCAGATGGATTGGTTGGGGTGGCTGGAGTCAGAATTGGGATCGGGAGTCGGTGTTAATTGCTCTCTCAACACCAGAGGACATATTGCCTGGGAAAAAGGAAAAAAAGTCTTGTGGTTGCAGCAAAAGTCGATCGTTCCGCCGCAGCTACACGGCTATCCTCTAGCAGGGTTATCGCTGCGACTGGCTTTGACTTGGTGGGCGGAATTGGCTCAAATTTATGTCAATGACAAACTCGTACAAGAAGGGGACTTATTCGATTGCTCGACGAGAATACTCCTCAGTCCTAGCGTGACTCCTGGGGAAGAATTTAATGTGAGTTTACGGCTGATCAGTCCAAATCACGACGATGGAGCCTTAGTGCGATCGCTTTGCCTTTACGAGTCAAACGATCCAGAAGATCCGGAACCAGGTTTTGTTGCTGATGAATTAGCTATCATCCAGAAACATTTAGAAACTTTTGAACCAGAACAATTATCCACTCTTGCAGATGCGATCGCTCAAATCGATTGGTTAGCTTTACCAGATCGAGGCAAATTCGGGCGATCGCTCTATACCTTACGCCAAAATCTCATCCAATCCAAAATCCAAGTTGCGCTGGAAGCGCACCAAAGGTGCGACCCAAAATCTAAAATATTTCTCCTCGGTCACGCTCATTTAGATTTAGCCTGGTTGTGGGCTGTCAGCGAAACTTGGGAAGCCGCTCAGCGCACTTTTACATCCGTTCTCGATCTCCAACAAGCTTTTCCGGAACTAACTTTTTGTCATTCTACTCCTGCTCTTTACGCCTGGATCGAACAACATCGTCCCGATTTATTTACGGCAATTCAGCACCAAGTCAAAGCGGGACGTTGGGAAATTGTCGGCGGTTTATGGGTAGAGCCAGAACTCAATACCGTCAGCGGAGAATCAATTGTCAGGCAGCTATTATACGGACAGAGATACGTGCAAGCAAAATTTGGTCAAATCTCCTCTGTTGCCTGGTTGCCGGATAGTTTCGGCTTCTGCGCCACTCTACCGCAGTTTCTCGTTTTGGGAGGAATGGAGTACTTCGTCACCCAAAAACTACGCTGGAACGATACCACCCAATTTCCCCATGAGGTCTTCTGGTGGCGATCGCCTGACGGTACGGATATCCTTAGCCTCATGTCTGCACCCATCGGTGAAGGCATCGATCCGGTCAAAATGGCAACCTATGCTTGCGACTGGACAACTAAAACTCAATTAAAACAAGCTCTCTGGCTACCTGGTGTCGGCGATCACGGTGGTGGCCCCACCCGCGATATGCTCGAAGTAGCGCGACGCTGGCAACAATCGCCCTTTTTTCCTGAATTAGAATTTACCACCGCTGAGGAGTATTTGGAGGAAATTCGAGAGTCGGTAGTGGGAGAGTGGGAGTTGTCGAACGAGGAAGACATGGGGACATGGGGACATGGGGGACAAGGAAGCAATTCTAGCCACCAGCCACCAGCCACTAGCCACTCACCAAAATTACCAATTTGGCAAGATGAACTTTATTTAGAATTTCATCGCGGCTGTTATACGTCTCATGCAGACCAAAAGCGGTATAACCGACGTTGCGAAGACTTGTTATATCAAGCAGAATTATTCGCAACTTTGGCAATGCTGACTGCGAAGACAGCCTATCCTAAAACAGAAATTGAAGATGCTTGGAAAAAAGTTTTATTCAATCAATTTCACGATATTTTACCTGGCTCCGCTATTCCTGAAGTTTATGTTGATGCTAACCGAGAATGGGAAGCCGCAGAACAAACAGCAACAGCTATTTTAAACCGATCGTTACATGCGATCGCCGCTCAAATTGATTTTCCTCCACCTCCCCATCCTGAAGCACAGCCAATTGTCGTTTTTAACTCTCTCAATTGGGTGCGATCTCAAGTTGTTGAACTTACAGTTCCAAACCTACAGGATACTAACTGGCAGGTCTACGATTTAACTGGAAGAAACATCCAATCCTACACTATCGTTCCTGAATCTAGCAGCGATCGACAAACATCTACCGTACTCATTTCTTTTCTTGCCAAAGATATTCCTTCCGTTGGTTATTGCCTTTATTGGTTATGTCCTCGTACAAATTTCATTGCATTGAGTTCTCAGGGAGCGAGTTCTAATTTGCCAGCCGAGTATGGTATTGAAAATGAGTTTTTGCGCGTTACTGTAGATTCTAATACGGGAGATTTATCCAGCGTTTTTGACAAAACTCATCAAAGGGAAGTCCTGAGTGGTGCGGGAAATCAACTGCAAGCTTTTCAAGATAGCGGACAATATTGGGATGCATGGAACATTGACCCAAATTATGCCCGATTCCCTTTATCACCTGCCGAACTCATAAGTATGAAGCAAAGTTGCGATCGCAATTCACTACAAAGTTGTATCAGTGTAGAGCGAAAAATCGGTCAGTCAATTTTTCGCCAAGATTACATTTTAGAAGCAGGCTCTTCCGTTCTCAAAATTAAAACTAACGTTGACTGGAAAGAACGCCATGTCATGGTAAAAGCTGCTTTTCCCCTGAATGTGACAGCAGACTATACCAATTATGAAATTCCCTGCGGTGCGATCGCTAGACCGACTCAACCCCAAACTGCTGCAGAAAAGGCAAAATGGGAAGTTCCAGCTTTACGTTGGGCTGACATGAGTTCGGAGATTTACGGTGTCAGCTTGCTCAATGATTGTAAATACGGCTACGATAGCTTACCGAATCAACTTCGTTTAACTTTATTACGCAGTCCAGTATGGCCCGATCCTGACGCAGATGCAGGCTTACATGAATTTACCTATGCACTGCATCCCCATGCTGGCACATGGCAACAAGCGCAAACAGTTAGACGTGGTTACGAACTGAATATACCGTTGCAAGTTTTACTATTGCCTGCTGCGGCTGCTACATCAGGAAAGATGCCAAGTACTGCGAGCTTCCTCAAAATATCAGCCGACAACTTAATTCTGATGGCGTTCAAACCTTCAGAAGACGACTCGCAAGAATTAATTTTGCGGTGTTATGAATGCCACGGCGATACCGCTCAATTCAACCTACAGAACACCTTGAATTTAAGCGTAGCTGACGATCTCGATTTTTTAGAAAGACCCATAGCTACCAATCTAGCCGATCGCACAGCCAAGAGTATTTCACCGTGGAAGATTGTCACCTTAAAGCTAAAGGTTGGATGACATGAGACGTTATGGTGAGCATCCTGCTGGCTTCTCTTTGACTGTGGAGCTTGCCTGCTGCCCACCAACAATACAAAAGTATAACTATTTTTAATCTTCGTGTTCTTCAAACGGATCTCTTAACTCTTTTGCTGGAGGACCGAAGGAGGTATACACTGTCCAGCCAGTAATGGCAATCAATACGGCAGCTAAGGAAATGCTAAGAACTGTTGCGGGTTCCATCATAGCGATAGATTATGAGTACTCTTCCTATACAATATTACAGAACGTTAAAAAATGCTTTCGCAATTCATCATAGGTGAGTCATGGCACAACGGACTTGGTTGGGAGAAATCCTCAGACCCTTGAATTCAGAGTATGGTAAAGTTGCCCCTGGTTGGGGAACTACTCCTGTAATGGCAATTTTCATACTATTATTTTTCGTCTTTCTCTTGATCATCCTGCAAATCTATAACCAATCATTGCTGATTGAAAGACCTGACATTGCCCCCAATTGGACTGGTTTAGGTGGTTAACCTTTAGAAAGCTGAGAAATATTAACAATACTTATAACTTGCATTCCACCCAGAATCGATCTGGGTTTTTTTTTACTGATAACTGGTCGCTAGTCACCGATCGCTGATAACTGGTCACTAGTCACTGTTCGCACCCTATACTAAGACTGGGGGAATTGACTTTGCAGGAGGGTCAGTTATGAATATCTTCGGTATTGGTTTGCCAGAAATGGCTTTAATTTTTGTAGTCGCACTGTTAATCTTTGGTCCCAAAAAGCTGCCAGAGATCGGTCGGAGTTTGGGGAAGGCAATTCGCAGTTTTCAAGATGCTTCTAACGAGTTCCAGTCAGAGTTTAAACGCGAAGCAGAACAGATAGAACAAGCAATGCAGACAACTGCCGAACTAGAACCAAAGCAAATTCCGCCAGCAGCAACAGAAGAAACCGTTTCTACTAATACGACAACTTCTTCGACACAGCAAAGTTAGACAAAGAAAAGCTAGATCGATAGGTGTAATGACAGAAGCGCTCGCGTCTAATTCAACTTCCAATCGGGCTATAATTGTGCCGCAGCTCATCGTTGGTTTGGGAAACCCAGAGCCTAAATACGACCAAACACGCCACAATATTGGCTTTGCTGCTGTTGATGCGATCGCTCGTGCTTGGCAAATTCCACTGGCAGAAAATCGCAAATTTCAGGGCATATTTGGTGAAGGCAGGAGTAATATAAATAAGATCCGCTTACTCAAACCCCTGACATATATGAATAAATCCGGTCAGGCAATTCGCGCTGTCACGGATTGGTACAAACTACCACCAGAATCGGTACTGGCAATTTACGACGATATGGATCTACCGTTGGGAAAAATTCGCCTGCGCTTATCCGGTTCGGCTGGCGGGCACAACGGCATGAAAAGCGCGATCGCTCACCTAGGAACGCAAAACTTTCCCCGCCTGCGAATCGGTATCGGTAGACCTCAAGGCAACAATACCAAGGAAGACGCATCTACTATATCTTACGTGCTGGGACGCTTTTCCTCTGCCCAAGCTCCATTAGTATCTGAAGTTTTGCAAATGGCGTTAGAAGCTGTAGAACTGAGCTTGAAGCAAGGAGTAGCCCAGGCAATGAACTGCTATAACAACCGCAATATCTCGCCAAATACGAAGGATACAAAACAGGCTGTAGGTAACTAGCGATCGCCTATCTTGTATCCTTATCTCACTTTTTATTTGACACGGTGACTTACTTCCTTCAATCTAGTTCAGTAATGTCACCAATTTAAAATCTATTAAATTGCTTATCTATCTATCTCATCCGTCGCTTGCGTCGAGCTGCAACAGCTTTGCGTTTGCGTTTCTCTTGGGGTGTTTCAAAATGACGATGATATTTTACGTCCGCCAAAATTCCTGCTTTGGATACTTGGCGCTTGAACCGCCGTAATGCCGAATCTATTCCTTCGTTTTCTCCGAGAAGCACTTGGGTCATTCTATCTCTTTCCTCAAATCATCAATTCAATTGTAGTGTCCCCTGAAGTTCGTTTGTTCGGTGACTACATACCATAAATAGTGCCAAACATCAGTTTAGCATTATCGTCGCTGCCTTAACTAGGAGCTGCCAGCACTATAGGCTAGGGCTAGAAGAGAACTAACAGAACGGAATTTAGATTCTTCTATCTCCTGCCTCTTTCTCCTTAATACCCGATCTTTTGGGCAACATAAATACAGTTGCACTCTTGTCCTATCAATGCTCGATCTCATTGCTGCTGCTTTTGAACGCCAAGATTATGACACTGCAGCCCAGTTATTACAGCAGCTGCGACATAGTTCTCCCGCAGACCCTTGGGTACAATTTTACTCAGGTAGATTAGATGAAATATCTGGCAAGTTGAACGCAGCAACAGAGATTTATCGGCAACTGTTACTGAGTTCGGGTCAGATTCACGCTAGGATTGTGGCGCAAGCGCGTCAGGGTTTAGACAGAATTGAATTAGTCGTAAAGACACAACGCCACCAGGCGATTGCTCAAGCGACTGCCGATCCCGATCGCACGCAAAAAGGCGTATTGATATTAGAACCAATTGCTAGCGATCGCAAGTCAGAAGCAGCCCGTAAGTTATCCCAAATTATGCAGATTGACCCCTATACAGCTCGACTTCAGCTACCAAGTCGCGGTTGGCGGCTGTATCGTATAGGAGCAATTGGCGAACTACAGTTTTTCGGTCAACAACTTTTAGCTGCTGAAATACCATGTTTTTGGGCAACTTTGGCAGAAATCGAACACATCCAAGTTTTCCAAGGGCGATATTTTGAAGCCACTTCACAAGTTAGCCTTGTTTGTCAAAATGAAGCAGATGAGCTGAGTTTTTTGAGTTTTCAATGGTCGGAAGTGACTCATAAAGTGATGGGATTATTACCTCTTTTCGAGCAAGTCGTAGACCTGAATGTACGTGGCAAACTACAACGCAAAACCCAGACTCAAGACTACGCCCAATTCTGCGATTTACACTTACCCAGTCGAGGTTGTATCGTTCGACTATGCGATCGCAATTATATGTTCCACAACGGCATTGCTTTTTCCGAGCAGCAAACGCACCATCAAACTACTGTCAGAATCAACTGGAATCATTTACAGAATTTCCTCGATCGCCAGCTCGAACGCGCTGAAGTTTGTTCGGATTTTACCATTTTTGCCGAAACATTTTTGGATCGGAGCGATTTACTTGCTCCAATCCCATCTCACATCCATCTATTTCGCCGCGATCCCTCTAACTGGGATGCAGCATTTCATCTCTATAGCGGATTAGCTTTCTTGAAAGGAGGGAGCAATTAATGTAGAGCGCAAATGACACACACTCTACATTTTCTGCTTCCATCTAACCAGGAGTCTTAACCTGGCGTGCCATATCCAAGAAAGAACTCATATTTGCTCCAGGGCGGCGACGGCTGTTAGAAGCAGATGGAATCAGATACTTGGGCGCAAACGTAGATGTAGCAGCCTTACCATTGCTATCGGCAATAGCTTTCACTGGCTTAGTTGGCTTGACAGCCTGAGCTTTGACTCCCTCAGCAGTTTGTACCAATTCTACCTCTACTTTAGGAGGTTGTTTTTTAGTAGGAGCTGCCTCAGCTTTTGTCGCTTCTACTTTTTTAGCTGGCGCAGCTGCATCAGCAGTTTCTGCCTTCTCTGCCTTAGCTGGCTCTGCTTTAGCCTTAGACTCCGGCTCTTTAGCTGTTGTAGCGCTGACGAGTTATGACGCTTTAGCTTTAACATCGTTAGTTGCTGAAGCAATTGATTTAGCAGCAGCTTTTAGCTCTTTAGGTACTTCTGTTTCTTCTAGTTCAAGAAAATAACCGTTACGCTTGCGAGGTTTATCGGGCTTACCTTCCAGAGATTTCTTGCTACTGAAAAAACCTAGAAAGAAGGATACTATCCCACTCAGTATTTTTTTGATTGAACCGAACATTTCCAACACTCCTGGCTTCTGGCGATGAGATTGACGGCAACTTCTGAAAACTTATCTAGACAGCGATCGCAACAACAAGATTGACTGTGCTGCCCTCCTGCTGTCTGACAGCACTTTTTTCTATCTGTGCTATTTCGATTGCAATCGCGATCGCTTCACTGGGCTAAATACCCCTAGATGCTTCTGGATAGGTAACTTAAATTTGGATCTAATCAAAACTAATTATGAAATTTTTTGGGAATTTTATGCAAGATTAATATTTATTTCTTAACATTTATTTACTCCAATTGTGTCAAGTACTATTACTTAGTCCGTTAGGAGTAGATAACCGTAGCTATTTGTGATAAAAGTTTACAGATTTTTAAGAAAGTGATTGTTAGCAAAAGGTAAGAGGGAAGTCAGAAGTCGGAAGTTGGCAGTATTTCACGCACCACGACGCAGCTAAAAGGGCGCGAAGACGCTTCACCGCTCGCTGCTTCACCACTTACCGCTGCCACTGCTCCAATATGTAGTCATAGAATTTCTCGCAATCGACTCGCTCCATTGCTTGAATTTTGCGCCCGCCAGGTTGAATTTTGGTGCGACCTTGGCTGATACCTGTAGTAATAATTGTGGTTTCCCATTCCCCCAGTTGATAAAACTCCGGACGATCTAGATACGCTGTGGCTAACACGTCCCAAAAATAATAATCCTGAGGAATGACTAAGGCATAACACTGTCCCACCAAGTCTGAAAGGGGATAATGACGCTGTTTGCCCATTTGCCGCACGATCGCCGATGTGACTGGCACATTATTCGTTAAATCGAGCGGACACATCACGATCGGAATCTGGGTTTGCCAAACGCGATCGACAGCAATTGCATCCCAGTAAGCATTCCATTCCGCTGAACCATCCTGTCCCGGCTCGATGCTTTTTTCTACATTACCAGGGACATTCAGCGCCCCACCCATCCAAACTAGGCGTTGAATCTTAGCTGCGATTTCTGGAGCTGTTTCTAAAGCAACTGCAACAGTGGTAAGGGGACCAGTTACCATCAAGGTTACGGGTTCTGGGGCATTTAATAAGGTATGGATCGTAAACTCCTGACCTGTTTGTTTGGCCAAAGGCGTGCGAATGGTATCTTGCTGGTTGAGAATGGGTAGGCAATCGACAATTAGAGAATCGCGGCGATAGAGACGAGGAAAAGGATTAATCCCGCGCACGGTACTAGCTGCAACTGGAATGCGATCGCATCCCATGAAATCGAGAATTTTACGGGTAGCACTGACGGCGGCGCGAGCGTAACAATCGGCAGGAGTAACAACAACACCCAGACACTCAAACCGCTCCATCGTCATCAGTAGCATAGTTGCTAGATAATCATCTACACCACCGTCACAATCCATAAGTACGAGTTGTTTAGACATAAATTGGAGAATTATTAATGGATGAGTTTATGGCAGCCGCGATCGCTCAAGCGCAACAAGGGCTAGCAGAAGGCGGTATTCCTATCGGTTCGGTACTAGTCAAGGATGGCAAGATTGTCGGTAAGGGACACAACAAGCGGGTTCAAGACGGCGATCCTGTCACCCATGCAGAAATCGATTGTCTCCGCAACGCAGGTAGAATCGGCAACTATAAGGGTACAACTCTTTATTCCACACTGATGCCCTGTTATCTCTGTGCTGGTGCTGTCGTACAGTTTGGAATTAAAAAAGTGATTGCAGCTGAATCTGCCAACTTCGCTGGAGCCAAAGACTTTATGGAGGCACACGGCGTAGAGGTAATCGATCTAAATATGTATGAGTGTAAGCGAATGATGGGAGATTTTATTGAAAAAAATCCCTCGCTTTGGAATGAGGATATTGGTGAATAGGGAATGGCATAGCGCGTCAAACTCTACTCGATCGCAAAAAATAAGAGCGCCAAATCGCGCTCTCATTTTATTTATTTAACTTGATTCAAGCAACTTGCGAGTGTATTTCCTCTTCACTCGGTATCCAGTTAGCTGATAAGTCTTCGACTACACCTGTTTGTCCTAGTTCCCTATCTCTCACCACTCTGACTATTAAGGTTGGTTGATAAACTCCATCAATAATCTGGTGTCCGTAACCGATGACACTGCCAGATTGTCCGCTAGCGTGATGAATAACGCGATCGCCGACTTGAAACATGGCTCGCTCTCCTTATTTGAGGATATGGTTGTCTGCTGTTTCTTGTCTAGAACCTGGATCGTTATATTGATTAAGTTGTTATTCTCCTTGTATTGACTTGCCGTGGATTGTATGTTGAGAGCCAATGCCGATTGATGGATTTGCCAAAATATTTTTCTCTTCATGGCGAACACCCAATCTGCAATTGACTCGAAAATTGACTCGAACGAACTGCCCAGACAACACTCAATCTATTGAGAGAAAGTCATTTCGACCGGCAGCTACTAATATTGACTTTACTCTTACTTAATTCCAACGCCACCATATCAGAACCAATTTAACGAGTCAACAAGCTGAAAATATTTTGTAATCAATATTATGAATCATTTTATAACTCAGTACGATTTAAGTATTCCTTTAGTTCTACTTTAACTTTTATGTATTCAGCCTCAAACTCAGAGACAATTTCTCTACTCTTTGGTGACTCAATTATGCCACTGTATCCATGATTTCTAATTACTTCGATCGCTGCATGAAATGCATCGCTGCCAAAGTATCGCTACTAGGCTTGAGAATTGGGATAAATGTTATCGGTGGTGTTTGGTGAGTCCCAAGCGAACGACCATAACTTACAATCGCGAACTTTCAAAATTTTTCTTTATCAAAAATTTACGCGATCGGGACAAAATTGCGTGATTTACTCGATGTGAAAGCTGACAATAGTAGTCCATAGTGAAGCTACGAGATCCAGCAGAATTTGTGGCTCGGTAAAATATGTGACTAATAGTTTGCTATCAAGACTTCAAGTGCTGCATCTATCACGGTTTATTCGCTCAACGCGATCGCCAACAACAACACTGGCAATAACAGTACTGGTAACACCAGACAGTTGGCAGTGCGACAAGTATTTATCCACTAGAGCAAGTCTATTAACCTTTTCTATTTCTCATGGGTGTCTGTCAGCATGAACTCTAACCCCGTCTCTTCAACTCCACCCTTAATCCTTGTGGTGGATGACGACATTACTATGAGGATTTTGCTGCGTCAAGCAATGGAAAACGATGGCTACAGGGTAGTAGAAGCGCTAAACGGACAGCAAGCATTAGAGGCATACACTCAATTTCATCCAGATTTGGTCTTGCTCGATGCACTCATGCCTGTGATGGATGGCTTTACTTGCTGCAGTCAGCTACAAGCTCTTTCTGACGCCAAACACGCGCCCATTTTAATTATCACAGCTCTGGAAGACCAAGAATCAGTCGATCGTGCCTTTCGCGCAGGTGCAAGCGACTTTGTTACTAAACCGATCCACTGGGCTGTTTTACGGCAGCGAGTCCGCCGACTTTTACAACAAACCCAGCTTTACAAGCAATTGGCGCGATCGAATCGCGAATTACAAACAAAAATCCACGAACTCCACCAAGCGCAAAAAGCACTGCAAGAGAGCCGCGAACGCTATGCTTTAATCGCTCAGAGCACTCACGATGGTTTGTGGGACTGGAATATCAGAAGCAATCTGATTTATTACTCTCCTCGTTGGAAATCGATGTTGGGCTATGAGGAGAAAGAAATAGGTAACAACTTGGCAGAATGGTTTGACCGCATTCACGCTGAAGACAGAGCCCAGTTTCAGGGAGAATTAAGCGCCCATTTAGCAGGACTAAACAGTCATTTTGAAACTGAATGTCGGCTGTTGCACCGTGATGGTAGCTACCATTGGATGCTTTGTCGGGGACTAGCTGTGCGCGACTGTGAGGGCAAACCTTACCGCATGGCTGGTTCTCAGACTGATATTACTCAAAATAAAGCAGCTGAGGCGAAACTACTGCACGATGCTTTCCACGACGGGTTAACAGGTCTACCAAATCGCCTCTGGTTCATGGAACAATTAGAAAAAGCGATTTACCAGACAAAACAAGACCCAAAATATCAATTTGCCCTGCTATTTTTAGATCTCGATCGCTTTAAAGTGGTCAACGATAGTTTGGGTCATGCTATGGGCGATCGCCTGCTCTCGGAAATCGCTACTCGCTTAAAAGCGTGCTTGCCATCCAATAGTACTCTCTCTCGGTTAGGAGGAGACGAGTTTACGATCCTGCTAGAAAATTGCGATGCTATTCAAGTCCAGCAGATTGCAGACCAAATTCATCGAGAATTATCAACCCCCTTCAACCTCAAAGGCAACGAAGTATTTTGCACCGCTAGCATTGGTATTGCTTTAAGTCATAGTGGATACGAACATTCGGAAGATGTGCTGCGAGATGCCGATATGACCATGTATCGTGCTAAAGCTTTGGGTAAAGCGCGATCGGAAGTTTTTGAACCTGCCATTCACGATCGAGCGATCGCCAGAATGCAGCTTGAAATCGATCTGCGACGGGCGCTAGAACACAAAGAATTTCTGGTAGTCTACCAGCCGATCGTCTCGTTGAACAGCGGTCGAGTCTCTGGGTTTGAAGCATTGATCCGTTGGCAGCATCCCCAACGAGGTTGGGTATCGCCTGCAGAATTCATTCCTGTAGCTGAAGAAACTGGGTCGATTGTCCCGATTGGCTGGTGGATACTCGAACAAGTGTGTCAGCAGTTACGCGCTTGGCAGCAGCATTCTGTAGTTGACTCTCGATTAACAGTGAATGTCAATCTTTCTGGTAAGCAATTGTCGCAACCAGATTTGGTGCGGGAAGTGAAACAAATTCTGCATAAAACGGGGCTTTCTCCTAGTAGCTTGAAGTTAGAAATTACGGAAAGCGTACTGATGGATAATGTTAATGCTGCGGTTGCTATTTTGCAGCAGTTAAAGACCTTGGGAATTCAATTGGCGATCGATGATTTTGGTACGGGTTATTCCTCCCTCAGCTATCTCCACCGCCTACCCATAGATACGCTGAAGATCGATCGCTCTTTCGTCAACAATATTGATTGCGATCCAGAAAAAATTGAGATGATCCGTACTATCGTCTCTATGGCATGGAATTTGGGCATCAATGTGGTTGCTGAAGGGGTAGAAACGAAAAAGCAAATGTATCAATTGCAAGCCTTGAGATGTGATTACGGACAGGGTTATTTCTTCTCTCGTCCGTTGGATGCTGAAGCTGCTAAATCTCTAAAGTATTTTGAGATTAAAAGTACAAGCAGCCGTTCTTCGCGCAGATCGAAACAGCATATGCCAACACGTCATATCGATTTGATGGAAACCCGTCACGTCGATTTATTAGAAAATAGTTCTCAACACGCAACAAAGACATCTGTTCTACCCGATTTAGTCGATCTGGGCGGGCATGGATTATCCGATCGCAGATAAGCAGGAATATCTCGTTTATCTCGTTTAGAATCAGTAATGATGACCAATGACAGCCTTAACGTGAATCGATACTTAGATGTAATTAAGCTGTTGTGGAGTGCCGCGATCGCGGCTGAGTTAGAATACCGCGCTAATTTTGTTTTAGCAACTCTCACCAGCCTCGGCAATCTTGCCGGCAGTTTGTTCGGACTTTTCCTATTCTATCGCACTGGTTATACTTTCCAAGGCTGGCAATGGCAAGAAGCCTTAATCGTATTGGGTGTGTTTACTTTACTCCAAGGTTTTTCCAGTACGTTTCTCTCGCCCAATCTCAACAAAATCGTTACCTACGTCCAACAGGGAACGCTGGATTTCGTGTTGTTGAAACCGATTAACAGCCAGTTTTGGCTTTCTACCCACACCCTTTCCCCTTGGGGCATTCCCGATATTCTTTTTGGCAGCATAATTATTGGTTACGCTGGTAGCTTACTCAGTTTAACGATTGGTGACTACTTACTGAGTGCAATTCCATTAATCTTTGGCTTTATTAGCCTCTATAGCTTGTGGTTTATGCTAGGGGCGACGAGTATTTGGTTTGTCAAAATTTACAACGTCACCGAGGTATTAAGAGGATTACTAGAAGCAGGACGGTATCCAATGGTAGCTTATCCTATTGCCTATCGCTTCTTCTTTACCTTTGTCGTTCCCGTTGCTTTTCTCACCACAGTTCCAGCCGAGACAATGTTAGGACGAGTTCAGTTAGGTTGGGTAATTGGTGCGGGAGTGTTGGCATTATTTTTATTTGCGATTGCTACTGTTTTTTGGCGGTTTGCTCTGCGATTTTATACTAGCGCTTCGAGTTAATAAGATGTAAGATGTATTATCTTTCCCATGTCTTAGAAAAGCATGAGTTATTCATATGTAATAAAATGCTAAATCTCTATATTATTGGTGATGCAAATGGCGCAGGAAAACAACTGTATCGATGAGTTTGCTGCCAAATATGAGGATGCTACGATTACATATAATGCTGAGCTGACAGAATTCCTGCACAACAATAGACTCTCTAAGCAAAAAAAACTGTAACAAAATCAGCAAACTGTTTGAGCATTATAAAATGTCAATAAAATGGAGATTAATTTTAAAATCGCCGAAATTTCTGATATAGAAAACCTGGTAAAGTTTATTAGAGAATATTATGAATTCGACGATCTTATATTTGATGAAGACAGCATCCGCGCAACATTATTAAAGCTGCTGCTCGATGCTACTTTGGGGCGAGTGTGGTTGATGCGTAAAGGAGAAGCAGCAATTGGCTATATTATTATTACTTTTGGTTACAGTTTAGAATATCGAGGCAGAGATGCATTTATTGATGAGTTTTATATTCAAGCGAGCGATCGCGGACAAGGAATAGGCAAGCAAACAATTCAATTTCTTGAAAGAGTTTGTTCTGAACTAGGAATTAATGCTTTACACTTAGAAGTTGAGCGGAAAAATACAATAGCGCAAAATTTCTATCGTCAGGTTGGTTTTGTAGACCAAAATCGCTACTTAATGACTAAGCTGAACGTTCTTCAAAACAATGAGCCGATCGCCTAGTTGCACGGTTGAAATCGATGCATAGATTCTGATGCAGAAGATATTGAGGCAAATACTGGCAGTTATCCCATCTTTGTTACCTCCAGTAGTAGCGATCGCCTCCGCGTTACTCGTAAGTGCGGGATTGATGCTTGTTGCTGGGGCAAATCCAATTGCAGCTTATACGCTTCTATTTCAGGAATCTCTCTCTACTTATTTCGGTTTTGGTAATACGCTAACAAAAATGGCTCCTCTACTATTAACCAGTTTAGGAGTCTTGGTAGCTCTAAGAACCGGACAATTTAATATTGGTGGCGAAGGGCAGATCTACCTGGGGGCATTAGGAAGCGCGATCGCGGGATTATCGATTAAAGGTATACCTGCACTAATTCACGTCCCTTTGGCACTACTAGCAGGTTTTATCTTTGGGGCAATTTGGGGTTTAATTCCTGGCTATCTCAAAGCGGTGCGGGGAGTCAATGAAGTCATTACCACGCTACTGCTAAATTATATTGCTTTTAACTTAGTTAGCTACCTGGTTCAGGGACCGTTAATGGCTCCTAATGCACCCAGCCCTTATTCTCCTATCATTGCCAGGTCTGCCCAATTGCCGGTTATCCTGCCAGGTAGTTTAGCCCATGCGGGAATTTTGGTCGGACTCGTAGCGGCTGGAGTGCTATGGGTGCTACTGCAACGATCGCCTTTTGGATATCGTACCGCTGCCGTGGGGATGAACCCAGTTGCAGCCCGTTATGGTGGTATATCCGTACAACGTACCATCATGCTTGTCATGGCGATAGCTGGGGGTTTAGCTGGGTTGGCTGGTGCATCGGAGGTAATGGGGTTGAAATTTCGCCTGTTCGAGCAAGTTTCACCTGGTTATGGTTTCGATGCGATCGCGATCGCTTTTTTGAGTCGCGGTAGCGTTCTTGGAGTCGTTTTGATTTCTCTATTTTTTAGCGCCCTCCGTAGCGGTGCAAATGTGATGCAACGTAGCGCAGGCGTTCCCGTAACAATCGTTTTTGCCCTTCAGGGGTTAACCGTGCTGTTCGTAGCTATTAGCCAGCGCTGGTTGGTTAAAGCGCCGCAAAGCGAAAGCATCGATCGAAAAGTTTTTCCTGCCAACAAATTGTAAAATTGGCGATCGCAGTGCGTCAAGAAGCGGTATTGACGAGATATTTTGCTAATAATTCACGAGTTGCTCGTATAAATATATCTCGTATAAACGTATAAACATATTAAACATATGTGCAAAATATATGTGAAGTTGAACTATGTTTTGCGAAATGAGCTTGTGACAACCAGTATTTTAACTACATCTATCTCTAGCAAACACGCACGAGCCCCATTCAAAAAATGCGTCATTCACAGCAAATACAGCAAAAGTCAATATCGATCGATTTTATTTGCCTCCTCAACTCAATTCTAAATCGGCGATCGTCAAGCACTTCATCATTTCTTTAAATGAAATTTACACTTACTTTATCTTAAATCTCTATCTAAAGAGGTAGGATAAGTACGTGTTAAAATTTATACACAGATACGGAAAGATCGATTACCCTTGTTAATTAAGCACTCATAAATGAAGAGTAAGCATATAAGTAACTGAAA
>ERZ1066119.751-NODE-751-length-20606-cov-32.715829_pt1 | contig 20606 bp, 18 predicted proteins | sample MGYA00382766_ERZ1066119 | MGnify/ENA primary metagenome ERZ1066119 (study PRJEB33369, sample SAMEA5778349) | biofilm metagenome | biome: Industrial cooling water; feature: Water cooling tower basin; material: Biofilm | place: United Arab Emirates | collected...
GCCAAAGCCGCGGAGCCCTTAGCGTAAGTCCGGGCCCGTTCTATGTGCCGTCCCCGGGGAGGCGGCGGTGCTGAGCCTCGGCCACCGCAACCCCCAGGGGCTGGCCGTGGCCCGCGACGGCCGCATCTGGGAGTCCGAGCACGGGCCCCAGGGCGGGGACGAGGTCAACCTCATCGCCCAGGGGGCCAACTACGGCTGGCCCCTCGTCACCTACGGCGTCGAGTACGGCTCCACGGCCTGGCCGCTCGACCCCGAGGGCCGGGACCACGGCGAGTTCCAGGAGCCGGCCCTGGCCTTCGTCCCCTCGGTGGCCACGTCGGCGCTGATCGAGCTGCAAGGCGACGAGTTCCCGCGCTGGGACGGCGACCTGCTGCTGGCGTCGCTCCGGGCCGAGACGCTCTACCGCCTCCGGCTGCGCGGCGACCGCGTGATCTACGCCGAGCCCATCCGCCTGGGGCGGCGCATCCGCGACCTCGCGCAGATGCCCGACGGGCGGGTGGTGGCCTGGACCGATTCGGGCGTGCTCACCGAGCTCGCCCGCGCCACCGGCGCCGGCGACGCCTTCGCCGCCCTCTGCGCCGGCTGCCACGCCCCCGCCTTCGGCGAGCCCGCCGGGCCAAGCCTCGCGGGGGTGGTCGGGCGCGACGTGGCCTCGGTGCCGGGCTTCGACTACTCGGAGGCGCTGCGGGCGCTGGAGGGGGCCTGGACGCCGGAGGCGCTGGACGCCTTCCTGCGCGACCCGCAGGCCTACGCCCCGGGCACGACCATGGACCTGCCCCCGCTGGACGACGCGGCCCGGGCCGAGGTGGTGGCCTACCTGTCGCGGGACGCCGGCTGACCCCTCAGGCCGCCCGCGCGTCCAGGAAGGACCGCTCCAGCAGGGCCGCGAGCTCCGCGTCGCCCTTGGCCCGGGCGGCCCGCGCGAAGGCCTCGCCGTAGGCCGCGAGCACCCGGTCCTCGCGCCAGAGCGCCTCGAAGGCCCGCCGCGCGGCGGCGCCGAGCGCCGCGCGGCGGCCCGGGTCGCCCCCGATCGCGGCCAGGGCCGCCACCAGCTCGTCCCCCGTGCCGAACAGGAGCCCGCCCCCGGCCGCCTCGACGATCTCGGGGAAGGGGCCGAGGCGGCGGGCGATCACCGGCGTGCCCATGCGGAAGCTCTCGATCAGGATGGCGCCGAAGGTCTCGTAGCAGATGGACGGCACCAGCAGCGCCAGGGCGCCGCGGTAGTAGGGGGCCAGGTCGTCGGGGGGCAGGCGCCCCAGGAAGCGGATGCGGGGCTCGCCCGCCGCCTGCGCCCTGAGCGCCGCCCCGTGCTCGCCCTCGCCGATCACCAGGAGGTCGGCCCCGGGGTGGCGGGCCATGGCGGGGATCAGGTCCTGCACGCCCTTGATCCGCTCCAGCCGGCCCACGAACAGGAAGAAGGGGCGCGGGTGGACCGCCCGCGCCGCCGCCTCGGGGGGGGGAAGCGTCGAGAGGTCGAGGTCGGGCAGGAAGGGGGGCAGCACCTCCATCGCGGGCCCGAACCCGAAGGCCCGGTGCTTGTCGCGGCTGAAGCGGCTCTTGGCGATCACCAGGTCCAGGCCGGCGACCGCGCGGTCGAGGGCGCCGGTCTGGCGCCAGAGCTGCGGCGGGCGGCGGTGCGCGAGCACGCAGCGCAGGCAGTCGCGGGCGTCGCAGGGCTCGAGGCCGTGGCGCATCAGCACGTGGGTGGGGCAGACCAGCCAGTGCTCGTGCGCCTCGTAGACCCTGAGCCGCCCCGGCAGGCCCAGGAGGCCGGGCCCGCCCAGGAGCGAGACGTTGTTGTGCCACACGACGTCGAAGCGCCCCCGGGCGGCGAGGCGGCGCAGGCGGGCGCCGTGGACGACCGGGCGGCCGAGCTGCTGCGTCAGGAGGCTGGACAGGGGGCCGAGGCGGCTGCGCAGCCCCACCACGCGCACGCCGTCGGCGCCGGGCGGGGGCGGGTCGGGCGGGGGCGGGGGCAAGGGGGGGGCCGCTTCGGGCGGCTCGCCTCCCATGGTCAGGAAGGCGTCCTCGTCGTGGGCGACGGTGACGTCGTGGCCGCGCGCGGCGAGCGCGCGGGCCATGCGCTGCACCACCACCGCGTCGCCCCCGAACGAGAAGGGCGGGTAGAAGGTCGTCAGCATCAGGACGCGGAGCGGTCTCAGGCCGGGGCCTCCGGGTGCGCGCCCCGTGCGGCGCGGGGTCGAGACGGGTGGGAGGCTGGCCGATCGCCCGCGCCGTGGCAACGGTCCCGTCGCACAACGCATCGTTGCCGGATTTCCCCCGTGCAGCGGCGGGCCGGGCCTGCTAGCCTCGGCGTCGTCGGGGAACGGGCCGCGCGCGGCGGACACGCGCCGGCGGGGGATGGGCAGGTGATCGGAGCGACCAAGCGCATCCTGGTGACGGGGGGCTCTGGCTTCCTGGGCTCGCACCTCTGCGAGCGCCTCCTGGCCGAGGGCCACGAGGTGCTCTGCGTGGACAACTTCTTCACCGGGCGGCGGCGCAACGTGGCCCACCTCCTCGGCAACCCGCGCTTCGAGCTGCTGCGCCACGACGTCACCTTCCCGCTCTACGTGGAGGTGGACGAGATCTACAACCTCGCCTGCCCGGCCTCGCCCATCCACTACCAGCACGACCCGGTGCAGACGACCAAGACCAGCGTCATCGGCGCCATCAACATGCTGGGGCTGGCCAAGCGGCTGCGCGTGCCGATCCTCCAGGCCAGCACGTCCGAGGTCTACGGCGACCCGGCGGTGCACCCGCAGGACGAATCGTACTGGGGCCACGTCAACCCGATCGGGCCGCGCTCCTGCTACGACGAGGGCAAGCGCTGCGCCGAGACCCTGTTCTTTGACTACCACCGCCAGCACGGGCTGGCCATCAAGGTGGCGCGCATCTTCAACACCTACGGGCCCAGGATGCATCCCCAGGACGGCCGCGTGGTGTCGAACTTCATCGTCCAGGCGCTGCGCGGCGATCCCATCACGATCTACGGCGAGGGCCGGCAGACGCGGAGCTTCTGCTTCGTGTCCGACCTGATCGAGGGGCTGGTGGCCCTGATGGCCACGCCCCCCGAGGTCACCGGGCCCGTCAACCTGGGCAACCCCGCCGAGATGACCATCCGCGAGCTGGCCGAGCGGGTGATCGCCAAGACCGGGTCGCGCTCGGGGCTGGCCTTCCAGCCGCTGCCGCAGGACGACCCGATCCAGCGCCGGCCCGACATCGCCCAGGCCCGGCGCCTCCTGGGCTGGGCGCCCGAGGTGGACCTCGAGCGCGGCCTGGACGCCACCATCGCCTACTTCGCCGCGCCCGAGGCGCCGGCCCAGGAGGCCGCCCTCCGGCGGCTCGTCCCCTGAGGCCGGCCCTGACCCCGGCCCAGGCTCCGGCCGCCGGCCGGGCGGGGCGGGGGCTGCGGTCGGGGCTCGCCCTTCTCGCGGCGCTGCTGGCCTCGCTCTGGGTGCTCGCCGCCAACGGCGGGGCGCTGTTCTACTTCGACACCGCGAGCTACGTCGAGCGCGGCCAGGAGGTGCTGGCGCTGGTGGGGGTGGACATGCCCCCCCTCGCCGCCCCGGTCCGCGACGACCTGGGCGGCCCGCCCGAGCCCGCCCCCGACCCCGGGGCGCCCGACACCCCGGAGACCGTGGACGGCTCGCGCTCCATGGTCTACTCGCTGCTGGTCGGCCTGTTCCTGTGGGCGGGCGCGCTGGAGGGGCTCGTGGTCCTCAACGCCGCCCTGGCGGTGGCGGCCACCTGGCTCGCGGCGCGGGTGGCGCTGAGGGAGGCCGGCGCCGGGCCGGCGCAGGGGATGTCGCCCGGCGTGGCGACGCTGCTGGCGCTGCTGCCGGCGCTGCTGGGCTCGCTGCCCTTCTACGTGGCCTTCCTGATGCCCGACATCCTGGCGCCGGTGCTGCTGCTGGTGGCGGCGACGCTGGCGGCCTTCGCGCCCCGGATGCGGCCGTGGGAGCTCGCCCTGGCCTGGGGCCTGGGGGCGCTGGCCGTCACCACGCACCTGTCGCACCTGGCCATCGGCCTCCTGCTCGTGCCCCTGGTGGGGCTGGCCGCCTTCCTCGTGGGGGGGCCGCGCCGCTGGCTGGCGCCGCTCGCGATGGCGGCGATCGCGGCGGCGGGCGTGGCCGAGCAGGGCCTCCTGCGCGTGGCCGCCGAGGTGGCCGAGGACGCCGAGGTGGTCTACCGCCCCTTCCTGACCGCCCGGCTGATCCAGGACGGGCCCGGCCTCGCCTACCTCGAGGAGAACTGCCCGGACGAGGCCATCCCGACCTGCCCGCTGCTCGACGCCCTGGGGGCCTCGGACGACCCCGAGCGCCTGACCGCGACCAGCATCTCCTTCGACACCTCGCCCGGGCGCGGCTCGTTCCGCCTCCTGCCCGCCGCCGACCAGCTCGCCATCGCCCAGGGGCAGTTCGACTTCGCCCTCGACGTGCTGCGCGACCGCCCCCTGGGCACGGCCTGGGCCTTCCTGCGCAACGTCCTGCGCCAGCTCGCGCTGAACAGCGTGGACATGACGCTCCAGACCAACCCGATCGTCGCCCGCGCCGAGGACCTGCCGGGCCTCGCCCTGGGCGGCTTCCGGCACGGGCGGCTGACCGAGGCCCGGGGCTGGCTGGCCGTCGCCGACCCGGCCCAGGCGCTCCTCTACGCGGCCTCGGCCGTCGCGCTCCTGGCGCTGGCCCTGCGGCGGCGGACGCCGGCGCGGCTCCGGGCCTTCCTCCTGATGGTCGGGGTCGGCGTGCTGGTCAACGCCCTGGTCTGCGGCGGCCTGTCCCAGCCCGCCTCGCGCTACGGGGCGCGGGTGATGTGGCTGCTGCCCACGGCGGCGGCGCTGGGGGCCCTGGCGCTCCGCGGCCGGGCGCCGCGGGCCGCCGATCCGGGCTTCTCGACCTGGCAGGGGCGGGCGTGACGATGCCCGTGGCCGCCGACCCTGCGCAGGGCCGCGCGATCAGCGTGGTGGTGCCCGCCTTCCGGGCCGCCGCGCTGCTGCCCCGCGTGCTCGAGCCGCTCCTCGCCATGCGGGAGGCGGGCGAGGTGGCCGAGGTCATCGTGGTGGACGACCGCTCGCCCGACGACACGGCCGAGGTGGCCAGGCGCCTGGGCGCCCGCGTCCTCGTGGCGCCCGTCAACGGCGGCCCCGGCGCGGCGCGCAACCTCGCCGCGCGCGAGGCCCGGGGCGGCATCCTGTGGTTCGTGGACAGCGACGTGGTGGCCGCGCCGGGCGGGGCCGCGCGGATCGCCCGCGCCTTCGCCGAGCCGGCCGTCAAGGCCGTGTTCGGCTCCTACGACGCCGCGCCCGACGGCACGCCCTGGTTCTCGCGCTACAAGAACCTGATGCACCGCTTCTACCACCAGGGCGGGCGGCGCGAGGCGCAGACCTTCTGGGCCGGCTGCGGCGCGGTCGAGCGCGAGCTGTTCCTGGCCATCGGCGGCTTCGACGTGGACGCCTACGCCGTGCCCTCGATCGAGGACATCGAGCTCGGCTACCGCATCCGCCGCGCCGGGGGCCGCATCCTGCTCCTGCCCGAGCTGGAGGCCAAGCATCTCAAGGTGTGGACGATGCGCAACGCCGTCTTCACCGACATCTTCCGCCGCGCCCTGCCCTGGTCGCGCCTGATGATCGCCCGCGAGGGCCTGACCGACGACCTCAACACCGGCCGGGGCGAGCGGGTCCGGGCGGCGGTGGCGGGGCTCCTGATCCTGTCGCTCCTCGCGCTGCCCTTCGCGCCCCGGGCCTGGCCGCTGGCGCTCGCCCTGGCGCTGCTGGCGCTGGGGATCAACTGGCGGCTGGCGCGGTTCCTCCACGCCAACGGCGGCCTGCGCTTCGCCGCCGCGGCCCTCCTCTACCACCAGGTCTACTACGTGTACTCGGCCGCGGCCTTCGCCTGGAGCCTGTTCGAGTTCCACGCGCTCGGGCGGCGCGACCGCCTGCGCGTGCGCTGAGGGCCGGGGCGTGCCCGGCGGCACCGTGGACATCCTGATGTACCACTCGATCGCCGCGGCGCCGGGCCCGACCTCGATCGCGCCCCGGGCCTTCGCCATGCAGATGGAGGCGCTGGCCGCCTCGGGCCTGCCGGCGCTGCGCATGGACGAGGTGCCCGGCCACCTGGCGGCCGGCCGGGGGCGGGCGGTGGCGATCACCTTCGACGACGGCTTCCTCGACTTCGCCGAGGCCGCCTGGCCGGTGCTGCGGCGGCTGGGCCTGCCGGCCCTGGTGTACCTGCCCGCCGCCCGGCTGGGCGGGGCCGAGGACTGGGCGGGCGCGCCATCCCCGCCGCGCCCGCTCCTGAGCTGGGACCGGGTCCGCGCCCTGGCCGCCGAGGGCGCGGACTTCGGCAGCCACACCGCCACCCATCCCGACCTGTCGCGCCTCCCCGCCGCCCGGGTCGCCGAGGAGCTGGAGGCGGCGGCGGCGCGGATCGGGGCCGAGCTGGGACGCCCCCCCGCCCACTTCGCGCCCCCCTACGGGCGCGCGACCGCCGAGGCGAGGCGCCTGATCGCCGCGCGGCACGCCACCTCGGCGGGCACCCGGCTCGGCGTCGCCGGGCCCGGCGCGGACCTCCACGACCTGCCGCGCCTGGAGATGCTCTACTTCACGGCCCCGGGCCGCTGGCGCGACCACCTGGCGGGGCGGGGCGGGCCCTACCTCGCGCTGCGGCGGGCGTTGCGGCGGGCCCGGCAGGCGGTCGTGGAGCGGCGGCCGGCCTGAGGCGCCGCCACTGGTGGGGCGGGGGAAACAATGCCCGCGCCCGGCCCGCTCTGGTCCCTCCCGCGGGGCCGGAGCCCAGATGGGAGTCGAGGAAGCCCGCCGGGAGGTGTAGGATCGGCCATCGAGGCAGGGTCGAGAGGGCCGCATGACGCTTCCGAGGCCCTGGGCCCCCGAGGGGGCGGCCCTGGACGCGCCAGGCCCGGCCGGTGGCCGGTCGGCGGCCGGGCGATCCTGCCTTGACAGGTGGCGCGGCGTCAAGGATGCCTCCGGCGCGATCGGACCGAGGTCCGAGGCGGCCCGTGTCGGACGGGGGGCTGGCCCCGGACGGTTCGGCCCGGGGCGCGCGCCTCCGGGACGGCGGGGTGGTAGCGGGACGCCGCGCGACGGGGGCCGGTCGGCCCGTGGCGCCGGCCTGCCCGAGGGAAGCGGGTTGGGGAGCGAGGTGATGTTCGACATGGCTGAGACCGACAGGACGCGCGTGGCGATCATCGGCGGCGGGCCCGCCGGCCTGACGGCAGCCTACGAGCTGCAGCGCCGCAGCGCCACGCACGACCCCATCGTGCTCGAGGGCGGGCCGATGGTGGGCGGCATCTCGCGCACCGAGTCCCACGATGGCTACCGCTTCGACATCGGCGGCCACCGCTTCTTCACCAAGGTGGGCGAGGTGGAGGCGATGTGGAAGGAGGTGCTGGGCGGCGACTTCATCACCGTCCCCCGCCTGAGCCGCATCTACTACCGCGGCCGCTACTTCGAGTACCCCCTCAGGCTCTTCAACGCGCTGAGCAACATCGGCGTCTACGAATCGATGCGGATCGTCGCGAGCTACCTCAAGTGGCAGATCCGCCCGCACCGCCAGGAGGAGAGCTTCGAGGAGTGGGTGATGAACCGCTTCGGCGGGCGCCTCTACATGCACTTCTTCCGCAGCTACACCAAGAAGGTCTGGGGCATAGATCCCAAGGAGATCCGCGCCGACTGGGCGGCGCAGCGGATCAAGAACCTGTCGCTCTTCAAGGCGGTGTGGAGCGCGCTCGCGGGGTCCAACGACACGGCGAGCCTGATCGAGGAGTTCCAGTACCCCCGCCTCGGCCCCGGCATGATGTGGGAGCGCACCGCCGAGCTCGTGCAGGCCAAGGGCGGGGAGGTGCGGCTCAACACCGAGGTGGTGCGCGTCAACCGGGAGGGCGGCCGCGTCACCTCGCTGGACGTGCGGCGCTGGCCCGTGGGCGGCTACGGCGAGCCCGGGCGGCTCGCCCCCGGCGAGGAGCCGCCCCCCCTCGAGCGCGTCGAGGCCGACGCCTTCGTCAACTCCATGGCGCTGCGCGACCTCATCCACCGCATCGACCCGCCGCCGCCCCCGGAGGTGATCGCCGCCGCCGACCTGCTGCGCTACCGCGACTTCCTGATCGTCACCCTGGTCCTGAACAAGAGCGACCCGTTCCCGGACAACTGGATCTACATCCACAGCCCCAAGATCCGCTGCGGGCGCATCCAGAACTTCCGCGCCTGGTCGCCCGAGATGCTGCCCGACCCCGACACCGCCTCGATCGGCATGGAGTACTTCTGCCAGGTCGGCGACAGCCTCTGGACCATGAGCGACGAGGACCTGCGCGCGCTCGCCTCGCGCGAGCTCGAGGCGCTGGGCCTCGCCCCCGCCTCCAGCGTGATCGGCGCCGCGATCATCCGCCAGCCCAAGGCCTACCCGGTCTACGACGGCGACTACAAGGGCGCCCTGGACGTGATCCAGGCCTGGCTCGGCACGCTCGAGAACTTCCAGACGGCGGGGCGCAACGGCCTGCACCGCTACAACAACCAGGACCACTCCATGCTCTCGGCGATGCTCGCCGCCCGCAACGTCCTGGGCGAGAAGCACGACGTCTGGGGCGTCAACGTCGAGCGCTCCTACCACGAGGAGTTCCAGGTCAAGCGGGAGCGCCCGGCCCTGGACGCCCCGGCCGTGGGGTGACGGTCGCGCCGGGCGGGCCGGGCATGGCGGGCGGGTGGCGCGCGCGCCTGGGGGCGGCCCGGGGCTGGCTGACCGCGCGCAACCTCCACTCCGCCCTGGGCCTGTCCTTCTCGCTGCTGCTGATGTTCGTGGCCCTCACGGGCACGCTGTCGGTCTATGCGCCCGAGCTCGACTGGCTGGCGCGGCCGGCGCTGCGCGTCGAGCCCCTCCCCGGGGGCAAGCGGCCCCTGGGCGAGATCCTCGACGCCGCGCGGGCGGCCGAGCCGGGCTGGCGCCCCATCGCCCTCCAGCGCGTCCCGCGCCCGCGCTTCGCCGACCAGGTGACCTTCGCCGTCCCCGGCCAGGGCCAGCGGCTGGCCTGGGTGGACCCCTACCGGGCCGAGGTCACGGGGACCGGGCCCGCCACCACCGTGCGCGGCGTCCTGCGCGAGCTGCACCGCGCCCTGTCGAGCCGCAGCGCGCTGGCCCAGGCGCTCGTGGCGGCGCTGGTCCTGCCTCTCGGGGCCGTGGCGGTGGCGGGGCTGCTCATGCACCGCCGGTTCTGGACGAGCTACCTGCGGATGCCGCGCCGGGGGGGGAGCCGCCGCGCCGTCCTGAGCGACCTCCACCGCCTCCTGGCCGTGTGGCTGCTGCCGTTCCTCCTGCTGCTGCTGCTGAGCGGCCTCCAGTTCCTGTCCGAGGTCGCGGGCCTCTCGCCGCCGATGGCGCCGATGGCGATGGTCGAGCCCGCGCGCGAGGCGCCGCTGCCCGCGGGCTTCGCGGGGGCCGACCTCGACCGGGCGGTGGCGCTGGCCGAGGCGGCCCTGCCGGGCCTGCGGGTCGAGGACGTGCTGCTGCCCCGCTCGGGCAGCGAGCCCCTGGCGCTCCGGGGGCCGTCGGGCGCCGTCCTGGTGCGGCCCACGGCCAGCGCCGTGGCGGTGGACCCGGGGACGATGGCGCTCCTGAGGGTCGAGCCGGCCGGGGACATGGGCCTGCGGCAGCGGCTCTTCGAGGCCGCCCGCGTGGTCCACTACGGCACCTGGGGCGGGGGGGCGACGCGGCTGCTGTGGTTCCTCTCGGGGGCGGCGCTGGTGGCGCTGGCCGCGCTCGGCGGGATGATCCATGCCGAGCGGCTGGCCAAGCAGGGCGGCGTCCGGGGCGCGCCGGTCCGCGGCCGCTGGGGGCATTACCGGGCGGGCATGGGCCCAGTGGGCTGGCTGGGCGGCCTGGCGGTGCTCGGGGGCCTGGCGCTGACGGCGCGGGCGTTCCTGTGACGCGCGCGGGAACCCCGGGAGGACGGGCATGAGCGAGCGGCTGCGCATCGCGGTGGTGGGCCTGGGCGCGGCGGCGCGCGCCATCCACCTGCCCGCCATCCGCAAGGTGGCGGGGCTGGATCTGGTGGGGGGCGTGGATCCCTTCGCCGACCCGGCCGCCTTCCCCTTCCCCGTGCACGGCAGCCTCGCCGCGCTGGCCGCCGCCACGCCCCCGGACATCGTGGCGATCGTCACCCCCCCCGACAGCCACGCCGCCCTGGTCCACGAGGCGCTGGCCTTGGGCGCCCACGTGTTCTGCGAGAAGCCCTTCGTGCCGACGCTGGAGGAGGGGCGCGCGGCCATCGCCGCCGCCGCCGCCGCCGGGCGCCACGTGGTCGTCAACAACGAGTTCCGCTTCATGAACGCGCACGAGGCGGCGCGCGCGGCCATCGGCACGCCCCCCTTCGGCGAGCTGCTGTTCGTGTCCATGCACCAGACCTTCCTCGTCACCGAGGCCACCGAGAGGGGCTGGCGCGGGGAGGGGACGCGGCGCACCTGCTTCGAGTTCGGCACCCACGCGCTCGACCTGTGCCGGTTCTTCTTCGGGCAGGAGCCGCTCGCCATCGCCGCGCGGATGCCCAAGCCGGGGCGGCCCGACGGCCCGGACTACCTCAACCTGCTCCAGCTCGAGTTCCCGGGCGACCGGGTGGCGCACGTCACGCTGGACCGGCTGTCGCGGGGGCCGCACCGCTACCTCGACGCGCGGCTCGACGGCACGGGGGCGACGGTCGAGACGCGGATCGGCGGGCGGGCCGAGGTGGCCTTCGGCATCCGCGGCGGCGCCAAGCGGCCCTTCGCGCGGCTCGACCTCGCCCCCAGCGCCTCGGCCGACCTCTTCGTGGGCGAGCGGCGGCGGCGGCTCGCCACCGACCCGCTGGACCTGTTCCCGCACTCGACCGCCAAGCTGCTCGGCGCCATGGTCGCGGCGATCCGCGAGGGCCGGGCGCCGCCCTGCGGGGCCGAGGACAACCTCCGCACGCTGGCGCTGATGCTGGCGGCCTACGAGTCGGCCGACCGGGGCGGGGCGGCGGTCCCGGTCGGGGCGGGATGAGGCCGCGGGCGGCCTTTACCGAGCCGGCTCGGGCCGATGAGGCCGGGCGGCGTGCCGGCGGGGAAGGGGCGCTGACCCCGCCCGGCGGCGCTCAGCGCACCTTGGACAGCGACCGGCCGGGGCCGAGCCAGTAGCCCACGGCCTCGCCCGCGCCCCAAGACAGGCAGAAGGGCACCAGGAGCGGCAGGGACCGCAGGAGCTCGCGCCCGTGGCGGCGCTTGGCGCGGACGCGCGAGATCGTGCGGGCGAACATCAGCGGCGGCAGCAGCACCAGGGCGGCCGCTCCCATCGCCGCGCGCTTGGGGCCCGACATCCCGTCGCGCCGCGCCCCCGCGTAGCTGCGGGAGTAGAGGAAGCGCTGCGACAGGTAGAGGCCGACGCTGTAGTGCATCCGGTGGCCCGCCACGAGCCCCGGGACCATCAGGAGCGTGCCGCCGCCTTCGCGGATCGCGTCGTGGAGCGCCCCCTCCCAGCGGCCCTGGGCCAAGACCGCGTCGTGGCGGCGCAGGACCTCGGCCGGGTAGGCCACGTTGTTGCCGGGCAGCCAGCCCGAGGGGCCGGCGGGCAGCGGCGGCAGGGTCGAGCTGTACTCGCACAGGAAGGCCGCCCAGTCGGTCAGGGTGCCGGTGGCGGCGTTCTCGACCGGGCCGCCCACGGCCTCGACCCCCTGGTCGGCGCCCTCGGCCAAGGCGTCGAGCATCCCTCGCGCCCAGCCGGGCGGCACCACCACGTGGTCCTCGATCACCGCCACCGCCGGCGCCGTGGCGCGCCGGATCCCTTCGGCGCGCATCAGCGGGATGGGGGCGTCGGCCGGCGCGGCGAGGACCACGGCGCCCGGATGCTCGCGCCGGACCCAGTGGCGGACGTGCTCGCCCAGGCGGTCCACGACGACCGCCTCGACCCGCGCGCCCGCCTGCGCCCCGAGCGCGCGCAGGCAGAAGTCGAGGTCGTCGTAGGAGTTCACGGAGGGGATGACGACCGACAGCTCGGGGAGCGGCTCGGGGAGGGGCTCGGCGGCGCTGGCGGGCACGGGGGGCTCCTCTGGGGCGGCGCGGGAGCGGTAGGGCCGGGGGCGGGGCCGGTCAAGGACGGGGGCGGCCGACACGCTTTCGCCACCCCGACCCGGCAGGTAGCGTCGCGCGCGGGACGAGGGGCCGATTCGAAGGGGCGATGCCGCTGGACAGCCTGGATCATCGGCCTGCGTCACGGAGCGACCGGGCGGGCCGGGCGGCGGGGCCGGCCGTGGCCGTCGCCGGGGCGGGGCTGATGGGGCGCTGGCACGCGCAGGCCGCGCGCCGCCTGGGCGCGCGCGTGCTGGCCGTGGCCGACCGCGACGAGGCCCGCGCCCGCCGCGTCGGCGGCCCGGGCGTCGCGGCCTTCGCCGACGCCATCCAGATGCTGGACCGGGCGCGGCCCGAGGTGCTGCACCTCTGCACCCCCAGCGCCACCCACGAGGCGCTGATCGAGGCGGCGCTGGCGCGCGGCGTCCACGTGCTGGCCGAGAAGCCGCTGGCGGCCGACGCCGCCGCCACGCGGCGCCTGTGCGACCTGGCCGGGCTGGCGGGGCTGCTCCTCTGCCCGGTGCACCAGTACGCCTTCCAGGGGGCGGTGGCGCGCGTGCTCGCCGGGCGGGGGCGGCTCGGGGCGCTGGAGCTCGTGGAGCTCGACTTCCACTCGGCGGGCGCGGCGGGAGCGGGGCGGGCGGAGCTGCCCCGCGTCGCCGCCGACATCCTGCCCCACCCGGCCTCGCTCGCGCAGGCGATCTGGCCCGGCCGGCCGCTTGCGAGCCTCGGCTGGATGGTGCGGCCGGCGGGGCCGCGGGGCTGGGAGGTCTCGGCCGAGGTCGAGGGGGCGCTCCTGCGGATCACCCTGAGCCTGGGGGCGCGGCCCACGCGGGCGGCGATGGCGCTGCGCGGGCAGGGCGGCTCCTGGGAGGCCGACCTGTTCCACGGCTACGCCCTGTTCCGCGACGGGACGGCCACGCGGGGGAGCAAGCTCCTGCGGCCCTTCCGGGACGCCGCGGGCCACCTGGGGCGGGCCTCGGCCAACCTCGCCGGGCGGGCGCTGCGCGGCGAGGCGGCCTATCCGGGGCTGCAGGCGCTGGTGGGCGCCTTCTACGCGGCCGCCGCCGGGCGGGGGCCCGCGCCCATCGGCGCCGAGCAGGCGGTGGAGGCGGCGGCGCTGCGCGACCTGTTCCTGGAGCGGGCGGCATGATCGACGTGGCGGTGATCGAGCTGGTGGGGGGCGGCGCCGCCGAGGCCTGCGCCGCCGCCCTCGCGGGGGAGGCAGCGGGGCCCGTCGCCATCGAGCGGCGGGCGCCGGGCGACCCCGTGCCGGCCCGCCGGCGCCGCGCGGCGGAGCGAGGGACGGCGCCGGCCGTGCTGCTGGTCGAGGACACGACGCGGCTCGCGCCCGGCTGGGCGGCGGCGCTGGCCGGGGCCTTCGCCGACCCCGCCGTGGCGGCCGCCTGGGGGCCGGTGGCGGTCGAGCCGGCGCTGCCCGCGCGATTCCGGGCGCTCGGGCGGCTCGAGTACGGCCGCTTCGACGGGACGCGGCCGGCGGCCGCGCCGCCCGGCAACGCCTTCGCCGTCCGCCGCGCCGACCTCCTCGCGGTGCTGGGCTCCGGGGAGGGGGTGGTCGAGCACGAGGTCGCGGCGCGGCTCGCGGCGCGCGGCCGGGCGGTGCGGATGCTGCCGGCCCTGCGCTCGCTCTACGCCGCCCCGGACCCGCATGGCGCGCGCCTGGCCACGCGCTTCGGCCACGGGCGGCTCTACGGGTCGGGCCGGGGCGGGGGCCGCGCCCTGGGGGCGGCGCGCGCGGCCCTGGCCCCGCCGGTGCTGGCCCTGCGCGCCCTGCGCGCGGCGCGGGCGGCGGGAGGGCCGGGGCTCTGGCTGCCCGAGCTGCCCTGGATCCTCGCCATGTCGGCCGCCTGGGGCGCGGGCGAGCTCGCCGGGCAGGTCCTGGGGCCGGGCCGCAGCGGGGAGAGCTGGACCTGATGCGCATCGGCGTCGACGCCTCCACCTGGGGCAACAACCGGGGCTTCGGCCGCTTCACCCGCGAGCTCGTGGGGGCGATGGCGCGGCGCGGGGGCGACCACGACCTCGTGCTCCTGACCGACGACGCGCTGCCCCTCGACGGGCTCGGCCCCCGGGCGGCGCTGGCCCCCGTGCGCTCGGCGCGGCGTGTGATCGACGCGGCCACCGCCTCGGACCGCCGGGGCGTGGCCGACCTCCTGGCCTTCCGGCGCCGGGCGGCGGCCGAGCGGCTCGACGTGCTGTTCTTTCCGGCCGTCTATTCCTGGTTCCCGCCGCCGCGCGGCCTGCCCAACGTGGTCACCTTCCACGACGCCATCGCCGAGCGCTTCCCCGATCTCGTGTTCCCCCATTGGCGCCAGCGCCTCGCCTGGACCGCCAAGACCTGGGCCGCCAAGCGCGCGGCCAGCCGCGTCCTCACCGTGTCCGAGAGCGCCAAGGCCGAGATCGTGCGCTTCCTCGGCATCCCGGCCGCCCGCATCGACGTGATCCGCGAGGGCGCGGCCCCGGCCTTCGCGCCGGTCGCCGACCCCGCGCGGCGGGCGGTGGCGCGGGCGGCGGCGGGCCTCCCCGAGGGGGCGCGGTTCCTGATCTACGTGGGCGGCTTCGCGCCCCACAAGAACCTCCTGCGGCTCCTGGAGGCCTTCGACCGGGTGCTGGCGCGCGAGGGCCTGGGCGACCTCGCCCTGGTCCTGGGGGGCGACCCCGGGGGCGGGGGGTTCCACTCGATCACCGACCGGCTGCGCGCCGCGGTGGCGGCCTCGCCCCGGCTCGCGCGGGCGGTGCGCTTCCCCGGCTACCTCCCCGACGACGACCTCGCGGCGCTCCACACGGAGGCGCTGGCGCTGGTGCTGCCGTCGCTGTCGGAGGGCTTCGGGCTCCCCGCGCTCGAGGCCATGCGCTGCGGCGCCCCGGTGCTGGGCGCGGCGGGCGGGGCGGTCATGGAGGTGGCGGGCGGGGCGGGCCTGGGCTTCGACCCGCTCGACGCAGGCAGCATCGCCGCCGCCATCGAGCGGATCGCCCGGGACGGGGCGCTGCGCGGGCGCCTCCGCGCCCAGGCCATCCCCGAGACGGGGCGCAACACCTGGGAGGAGGGCGCCGAGCTGGCGCTCCGCGCCATCGAGGCCGCCGCGCGGGGGCCGGGGTGACGGGGGCGGGCGTGACGGCCGCGCCGCGCCTCAGCCTCGCGCTCGCGCTCGGGGGGGCGGGGGCCAACCTGCCCGCGATCCTGGCGGCGCTGCCGGAGGGCGGGGCCTTCGAGATCCTCCTCTGCCACGCCGCCGACGACCCCCCGCCCCCCCTGCCCGCGCGGCCCGACCTGCGGCTGGTCGGGGGGGCGCCCGGCGCGCTGATCCCGGAGCTCTGGCGCGACGGCATCCTGGCCGCGCGCGGCCCCTTTGTGGCGACGCTGACCGCCCATTGCCCGCCCCGGCCGGGCTGGATCGACCGGGCGCTGACCCTGACCGACGGCCCCCACGTCGCCTATGGCGGGCTCATCGCGCTGGCGCCGGGGGCCGACCGGGTGGCCCGCGCCATCCACCTGCTGCGCTACGCGGGCGCCGCCGTCGCGGCCGAGCCCCGCCTGGTGCGGGACCTGTCCGCCGACAACGCGCTCTACCGCCGCGACGCGATCCTCCTCTGCCCCGACCTCCTGGCCGAGGGCTTCTGGGAACCGGGCTTCCACGCCCGCTTCCTGGCGCGGGGGGAGACCATGGAGCTGCGCCCCGACCTCGTGGTGGAGCACCGCAACCGCTACTCGGCCCGCGCCTTCCTGGACCAGCGCCGCCGCCACGGGCGGGTCTTCGGCCGCCACCGCGCGCGGGCCGCGCCCCTGGCGGCGCGGGCGCTGATGCTGCTGGCCTCGCCCGCCGCGCTCCCCGTCTTCGCGGCCAAGCGCACCGGCCGCATCCTGAGGGAGCCGGCGCTCCGGGCGGGGCTCGCCGACGCGGCGCCCTGGCTCTACCCCTTCATGGCCGCCTGGTGCTGGGGCGAGGCCCAAGGCTACGCCGACGCGCTCGGGATCGGGCCAGGGGACCGGCGGTGAGCGCCGCGCCTCCCCCCTTCCACTGCCCGCGCTGCCGGGCGGCGGTGGCGCGCGAGGGCGAGGCCTGGGCCTGCGCGGCCTGCGGCGCCTCCTACCCCATCCTCTGCGGCATCCCCGACTTCCGCCTGGCCCCCGACCCCTACCTGTCCCTGGAGGAGGAGCGCGCCAAGGCGGCGCGGCTTTACGCCTTCGCGGCCAGCCACGGCTTCGCCGAGACCCTGGCCGAGTACTACCGCATCACCGACGACGTCCCCCCCGACATGGCCCGCCGCTTCGCCGCCTACGTGCTGGCGGGCGAGGCGCGGGGACGGGTGGCGCTGGCGCGGCTCGGGGCGCCGGACGGGGCGCTGCTCGACGCGGGCTGCGGGGCCGGGGGCCTGGTCCTGGCGGCGGCGCGGGCGGGAGAGGCGGCGGTGGGACTCGACATCGCCCTGCGCTGGCTGGTCATCGCGAGGAAGCGGCTGGAGGAGGAGGGGCTCGCGGCCACCCTGGCCTGCGCCGACCTCCTCGCGCCACCCTTCGCCCCGGGCGCCTTCGGGCGCGCCGCCGCCGCCGACCTCGTCGAGCACCTGCCCGACGCCGCCGCGGGGGCGCGGGCGCTCCACGACCTGCTGGCCCCCGGCGGGCGGCTCCACGCCACGGGGGCCAACCGCTTCACCCTGGCCGCCTACCCGCCGGCCGGGCTCCGGGGGGTGGGGTTCCTGCCCCGGGGCCTGCGGCGGCGCTACGTCACGATGCGGCGCGGGATCGACACGCTGCGCCACCTCGCGCCGCTCTCGCCCGGCGGCCTCGCGCGCGAACTGCGCCGCGCGGGCTTCGAGGCCGTGGCGCCCCTGCCCCTGGCGATCCCGCCAGAGCGGGCGGCGACGCTGGGTGGGCTTCAACGGCGGGTCGCGCCGGCCTATGCCCGCTTGCGCGAGGCGCCGGTGGCGGGGCGGCTGCTCCTGGCCCTCGGCCCGGCCTTCGAGATCACGGCGCGGCGCCCCGAGAGGGCAGGGGACAGCGGGGAGGACGGCTCATGAGGTTCGCCATCGTCGGCGCGGGCGGCATCGCGGGCCTGCGCCGCGCCGCCATCGAGGCGCTGGAGGGGGCGTCCCTCGCCGGCGCCTTCGACCTCGATCCCGGGCGCGCGGCGGCGCTGGCGGGGGGGGCCACGGCCTTCCCCTCGCTGGAGGCGCTGGTGGGCTCGCCAGAGGTGGACGCGGTGGTGGTTTGCACGCCGCCCGACAGCCACGAGCGGATCGCGCTGGCGGCGCTCGGGGCGGGCAAGCACGTGATCGTCGAGAAGCCCATGGCCCCCACGGTCGAGGCGTGCCGGCGCATGGAGGCGGCGGCGCGGGCGGCCGGGCGGACGCTGACCGTGGGCTTCAACCACCGCTACTTCCCGGCGGTCAAGGCGGTGCGCGCGGCCATCCTGTCGGGCCGCCTGGGGGATCTCTCGCACGTCCGGGGCTATGCCGGGCACACGGGCCTGTCGGAATTCAAGGCCCCCTGGATGTACAGCAAGGACGTGATGGGGGGTGGCGCGCTCCTCGACAACGGCATCCACATGATCGACCTCGTCCATCACCTGATGGGGCCGGTGACGGGCGTCCAGGGCCTGACCACCGATCGCAGCTGGGGGCTCGACCGGGTCGAGGACAACGGCTTCGCGCTGCTCAGGGGCGCGGGCGGCGTGGTGGGGAGCCTGGGGGCGAGCTGGACCGAGTGGAAGGGCTACGGCTTCTTCGTCGAGGCCTACGGCACGCGCGGCATGGCGCGGGCCTCGTATGCGCCGATGATGTACTCGGAGGTGACGATGGACCGCCCCGGCGGCGCGCGCCGCAGGCGGCGCGACCTCTACCCCCGGCTCATCCTGGCCGAGAAGCTGCGCGGCTGGCAGTCCACGGCCACCCAGACCTTCGTGGAGGAGATGCGCGACTTCGCGGCGCTGGCCACGGGGGGGGGCCCGGGGGGCGTCGTCGCCACTGCCGGGGACGGGGTCCGCTCCATCGAGATCGCCCAAGGGGTCTACGAGTCCGCCGCCAGCGGGCGCATGGTCGAGCTGGCGCCGGGGCCGTGAGCGGGGAGGCGCCCGCCCCGTCGTCCGCCCCGTCGCCCGCGCTGTCGGTCGTGCTGATCGCCCGCCACCCCGGGCAGCGGCCCGAGCCGGCGCTGGCCGCGCTCGCCGCCGAGCCGGGGATCGGGGCGGCCGAGGTGATCTTGGCCGACGGGCGGCCGGGCGCCGCCCCGCCCTCGGGGCCGCTGCCGCCCCGGCTCTCGGTCCTCGCCGCCCCCGGCCTCGCCATGCCCCGCCTCAAGGCCCTGGGGGCCGAGGCGGCGCGGGGGGAGGCGGTGGCCTTCCTGGAGCCCAAGGGGGTGCCCGAGCCGGGATGGCTCGGGGCGGCGCTGGCGGGGGTGGCGGCGCATCCCGGCGCGGCCCTGGGCGGCGCGGTGCTGCCGCCCCGGGGCGCCGGGCCGGCCGACGGGGCGGCCTTCGTCTTCGAGTACGGGGCCTTCGCGCCGGCCGACCTCGCCGCGGGCCGCTGCCGCGACCTGCCCGGCAACAACATGGTGCTGCCGCGCCGGGCGCTGCTCGGGCTCTGCGGCGGGGTGCTGCGCGCGGAGGGGCTCAACAAGCCCTTCGTGCAGGCGCGGCTCCTGGGCGGCGGCGTGGCGCTGGCGATGCTGCCCCGCATGGCGGTCAGGATGGCCCCCGGGCACCGCCTCGGGCCGCTCCTGCGGAGCCGCTTCGGCTACGCGCGCTGCTACGGCGGCACCCGGGCGGCGCTGGCGCCGGACCGCCGCTGGGCCTATCGGCTGGGCGCGCCCCTGGTGCCGGCCCTGCTGCTGGCGCGGCACCTCGGGGCGGCAGGGCGGGTGGACCTCGGGGCCCGGAGCCCCGGCCTCCGCCCCGCCCTGGCCCTGCTCTGCCTCGCCTGGTCGGCGGGCGAGGCCCTGGGCTCCTGGGCGGGGCCGGGGTCGGCCTGCGACGCCCTCTACTGACCGCCGCGCCCAAGGAGGACGCCCGTGTTCTGGAACTGCCCCGACTGCCACGGCGCCCTCGCCGCCTCGGGCGAGGAGGTCGCCTGCGAGGGCTGCGGCCGCCGCTACCCGGTGGTGGCCGGGCTCCCCGACCTGCGCGTGGACGCCCCCGCCTGGATCGACTTCGGCCGCGACCGCGACCGGGCCCTCCTGGTGGACGACCTGATCGGGCGCGAGGGCCTGGAGGCCGGAATCCTCGACGTGTTCCGCCGCTCGCGCCGCTTCGAGGAGCCCAAGGCGCAGTTCCGGCTGAGGCAGGTGCTGGCGGGCATCGGGAAGTGCGAGGCCCAGCTCGACGGCTGGCTGGCGCCGCTCCTGGCCGAGCCGGTGTTCGAGCTGGGGGTGGGGCCGGGCCAGCTCGTGGCGGCCGCGGCGCGGCGGGGGATCGCGGTGCACGGCATCGACGTGTCGCTCGAGTGGCTGGTGGTGGCCAAGCACTGGGCGCGCTCGCTGGGCGTCGAGCCGAACCTCGCCGGCGGCATGGCCGAGCGGCTGCCGCTGGCCGACGGGCGGGTGGGCCTCCTGGTGTCCATGGACGTGATCGAGCACGTGGGCGACCAGGGCCGCTACGCCGCCGAGGTGGGCCGCGTGCTGCGGCCGGGCGGGCGCTTCGCCCTGGTGACGCCCAACCGCTTCAGCCTCTCGCCCGAGCCGCACGTGGGCGTCTGGGGGGTGGGCTGGCTGCCCCGGCGCCTCCAGGCGGGCTGGGTGCGGCTCGCCTCGGGGCGCGACTACGCCTACAACCGGCTCCTGGGCACGGGCGAGCTCAGGCGGCTGTTCGCGCGGGAGGCGGGGATCGCGCCCCGCATCTCGTTCCCCCCCATCGCCGAGGAGGAGATCGCCCTGTTCGGCCGGCGCAAGGCGCAGGCCGCGCGGCTCTACAACGCCGTCGCGGGGTCGCGGCTGGCGGCGCCGCTGATGCCCTTCGCGGGGGCCTACTACCGGGCGGTCGGCACCAAGCCGGGGACGGCGGGGCCCTGAGGCGAGGACGGCGCATGGACCGGACCCGGCCCTACGCCAGAAATCTTGCGGCGTTGGCTGGGTGAGCTATTGGTGGGGAGGGGACGGGAGCCGAGCCGCCCCGGCAGCGCGATGGCGCCCTCCGCGTCGCCCTCCGCCTCCAGCGCCGCCGCCCTGAGCCGGCGCAGCGCCCGCGAGCCGGGCTGGGCGAGCAGCGCGGCGTCGAGCAGGGCGGCCGCCTCCGCGTCGCGGCCCTCGGCGACGAGCAGCGCGTGGAGGAGCCGCGCCGGCGCCTCCGCGCCCGGGTCCTCGGCGACCAGCGCGCGGTACTCCCTCTCGGCCCCGGCCGCGTTGCCCGTGGCGGCCCTGACAGGGCTCGCTGCAAGAAAGTGCCCTGAGCGTACGCCAAGAGCGCCTCACGGGGTTGCGACATAGAACGGGCAGGATAGCGCGGTAGGCGGCGGCTAAGCTCAGGGCTCACAACCAGAAGATCACGAGGGCGGCCGGGGCGCAGGCTGACAGGAA
>ERZ1066119.757-NODE-757-length-20382-cov-13.864023_pt1 | contig 20382 bp, 19 predicted proteins | sample MGYA00382766_ERZ1066119 | MGnify/ENA primary metagenome ERZ1066119 (study PRJEB33369, sample SAMEA5778349) | biofilm metagenome | biome: Industrial cooling water; feature: Water cooling tower basin; material: Biofilm | place: United Arab Emirates | collected...
CGGAAGGGCTTTTTGAGGAAGATGCCGCCGGGGACTGGCTGCGGCCCGGTTTCCGAGAAGCCGCTAACGTAAACGACACCCAGCTTTGGCCGGAGCTCGCGGGCGCGGCGGGCGAGTTCCCAGCCGTCCCATTCCCCGGGCATGCGAATATCGGTGATCAGCCCGGCGATATCGACGTCGCTCGTCAGGACCGGCCAGGCCTCGTCCGCCCGGCTCGCGCAGATCGGCTCGTAACCCAATTCGCGCAAATCTTCGCACGTCGCCTCACGGAGCAGAAACTCGTCTTCTACCAGCAATATGGTCGTGCTCACGCCTGCCCCTCACTCCGCTAGCGGAAACAACAGCCGGACAGTGGTCCCCGTTCCTGGCTGCGATTCGATGTCGACCCCGCCACCCATCTGCTCAATGCTTCCCACTACCTGACTCAGACCAAGCCCTGACCCCTTGCCCGGTGCCTTGGTTGTGAAGAATGGCTCCGTCGCCCGCTCGATCACGTCCTCGCTCATCCCGCAGCCCGTGTCGGTAACGGCAATCTCTGCCAAGCCGTCATCGCGCAGACGGGTGGCGATCGCAAGGTGGCCACCCTGATCCATCGCATCGCGCGCGTTTATCGCCAGATTGACCAGCGCACTTTCCAACAAGGAGCGATCAATACTCACAGTGAGCGGGCCGGGTGCCAGGTCGAAATTCGTGGTAATCGCGCCGCCCATGGTCGGGGGTATCAGCTCCCTGATACCGTCGATCACCGCGTTCAGATCGAGCCGGGCGGTTTGCAATGGTTGCTGCCTGGCGAAAGCGAGCAGCTGATCGACCAGCGCCGCCGCGCGCTCTGCACCGGCGATAGCGTTGTCCAGCGATCGATTGTTTGCACCCGCGGCCTCATGGCGCCGCAATCGGTCCAGATTACTGATGACGATGCCGAGCAGATTGTTGAAGTCGTGAGCGATGCCGCCGGTGAGCTGCCCGATCGCCTCCATCTTCTGCGACTGGCGCAGCATCGCTTCGGTCTTTTCGCGCATCTCGGCTTCGTAGCGCAGCGCCTCGTTAGCGCGTTGCAGCTGCGCAGGAGATGGGATGGCTACCAATCGGGGCAAAAGCGGAATGAGTAGGGCGGCAGTCGCCACCGAGGCTATGGCGGTGATGACCTTGATCAGTGCTTCCCAGCCGTAGGCCGGGATCCATAAGGTCACGATACCCATGATGTGGGTCATGCCACAGGCGAAAATGAAAACTGCGAACAGCCCCACCATCCAGCCGAATTCGACATCCTTGCGCTTCGTCAGCAGGCTGCCGAGGACGAAGGGGATGGAAAAATAAGACAGCGCGATCAATATGTCCGAGACCACATGGGTCCAGATCAACTCGGGCTCCCATAGCAGGCAATAGCCGTGCGGCGCGAGCCCTCGCACGGCCAGGAAGTTTTGCAGCCACTCGAACATCACGGCCCTCCAGGCGATGCGGTTCATCGCGATAACGCAGCAGGCGCTTGGGACAAGTAGTGCTCGCCGCCACACCCAAAGCTGGACGTCGCTTACGAACAACCAGTGCCCAGCGAAATCCAATGAAGGCACTTGTCGCCCAAAGTCTTTATGTTAGCGTCCGGCTCAGGGATCGCGCCTAACAGCTTGGGGGAGCTGATGTTCGGCCTGAAAATTCCCGCAACAGCAGATGAGGTCGAAACCTTCGCCAAGAGCGGCGAAGTCGTGGGCAGCTCAACATGGTCCGAAACGCATGTCTACGGCAGTGGGGCAACCGGCGGGGGTCATGTGAGTTCGATGGTCACACAACGAGACCGCTTCTTCCTCAAGTCTTCCGAACCGGGACAAACGGAGATTGACCTTCACGGCATCGGCTTTGGCGTGAGCGATGGCCACCGCGTAACCGCAGTTTACGCGCGCAAGCGCGGCGCGGCGTCGGGCTGGTTGGCGGGATTGAAAAATCATACGACCGAACGCGAAACCGAAATTGCTTACGGCTTCAACACCTTGTCGGGCACCGGCGTGAATGGCTGCGTAGCGCTGGCCATGCTTTTCATACTGCCGCCGTGGCTGTTCTTTCAGGGCCTGTTGGTAGCTCGAAGCGTCATCATTGCGATCGCCTTAGGCATTGGCAGTTTCGCAGCCGTCGCTCTCTTCCTCAAGAGCCTGTCCAACAAGCGGAAGGCCACCGTCGCCGCGATCCGCGCCGGTATCGCGAAGCATTATGCCGAGGCGAACCTTCCCTGACGGAATGGGCAGTGGTTACATGCTCCGGGCGATCAGCATCTTCATGATCTCGTTGCTGCCGCCGAAGATGCGGGTGATGCGGCTGTCGCGGAACATCTTCGCGATCGGATACTCGTTGATGTAGCCCCAGCCGCCGTGGAGCTGGAGGCATTTGTCCACGACCTCGCCTTGCAGCTCGGTCAGCCAGTATTTGGCGATGCTGGCGGTGGTGACGTCCAGTTCGCCGCGCAGCAGTTTGGCGATGCAATCGTTCAGGAACACCTTGGCCGCGGTGCCGCGCGCCTTGAGGTCGGCGAGCACGAACTGGGTGTTCTGGAAGTCCCAGATGGTCTGACCGAAGGCCTTGCGCTGCTTCACATATTCGACCGTGGTCTCGAGCGCTTTCTCGATGGTGCTCATGGCGCCCACCGCGATGACCAACCGTTCCTGCGGTAGCTCGCCCATGAGCTGGTAGAAGCCCTTGCCCTCCTCGCCGCCAAGCAGGTTGTCGGCCGGCACGAAGACATCGTCGAAGAACAGCTCGCTGGTGTCGGCCGCGTCGAGACCCACCTTGTCGAGCTGCTTGCCGCGGCGGAAGCCATCGGCGCCTTCGGTTTCCAGGCACAGCAGGCTGATGCCCTTGGCGCGCTGAGCGGGATCGGTCTTGGCGACGACAACGATGAAATTGGCGAGTTGCCCAGATGAGATGAAAGTCTTGGCCCCGTTGAGGCGATAGCCGTTGCCATCGCGCACCGCGGTGGTGGCGATGCTTTGCAGATCGCTACCAACGCCAGGTTCGGTCATGGCGATGGCGCTGATCAGCTCACCCGAGACGAGGCGCGGGAGGAAGCGCTTCTTCTGCTCCTCAGTGCCGTGACGCACGATGTAAGGCAGGATGATGACGTTGTGAAGCGAGGCAGCGAAACCGTCGACGCCCTTGGCCGCCTGCTGATCGAGGACCACCAGATCGTGCCGGAAATCGCCGCCATGGCCGCCGTATTCCTCGGGCACGGTCATGCCGAGCAGGCCGGCGGCGCCAGCCTCTTCCCAAAAGGCGCGCTCGACCATGCCGTCCTCGCGCCATTTCTCGACCCGTTTCTCGGGCGCGTGCTGCTCGAAGAACTTGCCCACCGCATCGCGGAAGACGGCAATGTCCTCGTCCTGCATGAACTCGGGATCGGGAACGTCGATGACGGGCATTCGCGGTTATCCTCTTGTCAATTTTCTACCCAACTCCGTTCTCCCTGAGCTTGTCGAAGGGCGAGTGGCGAAAGGTTGCGCCATTGTGGTTCGACAAGCTCAGCACGAACGGAGGCTGGGTAATTTTTGTCGCGGGTTTATTTCCCCGTCCAGTTGGGCTTGCGCTTCTCGGCAAAGGCCAGCGAACCTTCGCGCGCATCCTGGCTGACGAAGACCGGACCAATCAGCTGCGCCTGGCGGTCGTAGCGCTCGTCCATGCTCCAGCCGCGGCTTTCGCGGATGATTTGCTTGGAGACCCGCACCGCCAGCGGTCCGTTTTCGGCGATGCGCGAGGCGAGTTCCAGCGCGCCGATCAGGGCCGAGCCATCGGCAACCCGGTTTATCATTCCAATCTCATAGGCGCGCTGGGCCGTGATGAAATCGCCGGTCAACGCCAGTTCCATGGCGATCCGTTCAGGGATTTGGTCGGGTAGCATCATGACGCCGCCTGCAGCCGCCACGAGTCCGCGCTTGACTTCGGGAATGCCGAATTTCGCGTCCTTATTGGCGACCACCAGATCGCAGGCGATCATCAATTCTAGCCCGCCTGCCAGCGCATAACCCTCCACCGCGGCGATCAGCGGTTTTGCGGGCGGCTTCTGAACAACGCCCCCGAAACCGCGTCCTTCCACAATGGGGCTTTCGCCGCGCAGGAAGCCTTTGAGGTCCATACCCGAGCAAAAGGTGCCGCCCGCGCCGGTGAGGATGCCAACGCGCAGGCTGTCGTCGGCATCGAGTTGGTCCATCGCGGCGGCGATGCCCTCGGCGGCGGCCTTGCTCATCGCATTCTTCGCTTCGGGCCGGTTGATAGTGACGATCAGCACGCCCTCGCGCACCTCGGTAAGAACCTCTTGCGTCACCTGATCGACTCCCGTTGCTTATGGAAACTTGTCTTGCGCCTGCATGGGGCAAGGTTTACGCATACGTCAACCGGCATTCGCCGCAAGAATCGTGTTTTGGAAGAGGCCAGCCCGATGCCCCACGCCTATATCATCGACGCAGTTCGGACGCCGCGCGGAATCGGCAAGCAGGGGAAGGGCGCGCTGGCTCACATGCATCCGCAGCATCTGGCCGCGACGGTGCTGGCCGCGATCCGGGACCGGAACCACCTCGATACCGCGACCGTGGACGACATCATCTGGTCGGTCAGCACGCAGGACGGGATGCAGGCGGGCGACCTTGGCCGGATGGCGGCGCTCGATGCCGGCTACGACCTCAAAGCCAGCGGCACCACGCTCGACCGCTTCTGCGGCGGCGGGATTACGTCAGTCTCGCTGGCCGCGGCCCAGGTTATGAGCGGGATGGAGGACTGCGTCATCGCCGGTGGGACCGAAATGATGAGCCTGACCGCTCAAATGGCGCGCGACAAAATGGCCGCCGGCATGAAGCCCCCCATGATGGGCAGCCACAATGCCCGGTTGCAGCAGAGCCACCCCCAGAGCCATCAGGGGGTATGCGGCGATGCCATCGCCACGATGGAAGGCTTTACCCGCGAGGAGCTGGACGAGGTGGGCTTCCGCAGTCAGCAGCGCGCTGCGGCGGCCATCGCCGAGGGGCGCTTCGATCGCTCGGTCGTGCCGGTCGTGGACGAGGGCGGAACCACCGTCCTCGAACGCGAGGAATATCCGCGGCCGGACACCACGCGCGAGGGGCTGGCCAGTCTGGAGCCCGCCTTCGCCAAGATCGCGGATATGCCGGTCGATGCAGAAGGCACCACATTCCGCGGGCTGGTGAACCGAAAATACCCGGAGCTGGAGATCGAGCACTTCCACCATGCCGGCAATAGCAGCGGCGTAGTCGATGGCGCAGCAGCCGTGTTGGTGACAAGCGCCGCCTATGGCCGCGAGCATGGGTTGAAGCCGCGCGCCCGCATCGTCGCCACTGCCAATATCGGCGACGATCCTACGCTGATGCTGAACGCACCCGTGCCCGCCGCCAAAAAGGTGCTGGCGAAGGCTGGTCTGACCAAGGACGACATCGACCTGTGGGAGATCAACGAGGCCTTTGCGGTCGTTGCGGCTAAGTTCGTGCGCGACCTCGGGCTCGACTGGGATAAGGTCAACGTCAACGGCGGCTCCATCGCGCTCGGTCATCCAATCGGCGCGACAGGATCGATCCTGATCGGAACGATGGTCGACGAGCTGGAGCGCCAGGACAAGCGCTACGGCCTCGTCACCATGTGCGCGGCAGGCGGCATGGCCCCGGCGATCATCGTCGAGCGCGTGGACGATTGGGCGGATTGAGAGGAGACGGCAGATGACGCGGAGCTACAGCAACCTCATCGACGGCGAGCTCGTCACCACCGCCGCCACGCTCGATGTCATCAATCCGGCTACCGAGGAGGTGATCGCCAGGGTTCCGGCCTGCGGCAAGGAGGAACTCGACCGCGCCGTCGCCGCCGCACGCCGCGCCTTCAAAGAGTGGCGCAAAACCCCGGTCGAGGAGCGCCGCGCCGCCATCCGCGCCATTGCCGCTGCGATCAAGGACAACACCGACGAGCTCTACCGCCTGCTGACCCAGGAGCAAGGCAAGCCGCACCATCAGGCCAAGGGTGAAATTCTGGGCGCAGCGGGCCTCGCCAATGCGCAGGCGGGGCTCAGCCTCGACGAAGTCATCAACCAGGATGATGAGACCCGTTTGTCCCGCACGCGCCGGGTGCCGGTGGGCGTCGTCGGTGGCATCGTGCCCTGGAACTTCCCCGTGATGATGGCCGTGCAGAAGATCGTGCCGGCGATCCTGTCCGGATGCACCATCGTGTTGAAGCCCAGCCCGTTCACGCCGCTCACCACGCTGCGGCTGGCTGAGCTGATCAAGGACATCGTGCCCCCCGGCGTGGTCAACATCATCACCGGGCCGGACGAGCTGGGCCCCCTAATCACCGAGCATCCCGATATCGACAAGATCACCTTCACCGGCTCGACCGCCACCGGCAAGAAGATCATGGAAGGCGCCAGCAAGGACTTGAAGCGCATCACGCTGGAGCTGGGTGGCAACGATGCCTCGATCGTGCTGCCCGATGCCGATGTCGCCAAGGTGGCCGAACAGCTGTTCTGGTCCAGCTTCACCAACGCCGGGCAGATCTGCGTGGCGGCCAAGCGCATCTACATCCACGAGGACATATACGACGAGCTCAGCCAGGCGATTGCGGACTATGCGAAAACCGTGAAGGTCGGCGACGGATCGCAGCAGGGCACCGGCGTCGGGCCGATCCAGAACAAGAAGCAGTTCGACCGTGTCTGCGAGCTGATCCAGGACGCGAAGGACAACGGCTACAGGTTCCTGCTCGGTGGCGAGGTCGACCCCAGCGGCACCGGTTACTACGTGCCGATCACCATCCTCGACAACCCGCCCGAGGACGCGCGGATCGTGGCCGAAGAGCAGTTCGGCCCGGTCATGCCGCTGATGAAGTTCTCAACCACGGAGGAGGCCATCGCCCGCGCCAATGCGTCCGAATACGGCCTTGCCGGCGCGGTATGGACCGGCGATCCCGACAAGGGCGTCGAGGTCGCCGAACAACTCGAAACCGGCACCGTCTGGGTGAACGAGTTCCTCCATATCTCCCCGCTCGCGCCCTTCGGCGGCCACAAGCAATCCGGCTTCGGAGCGGAATACGGCGTCGAGGGGCTGATGGAATTCACCTATCCGCAGGTAATCACGGTGAAGCGCGAACCGGCGAACTAGCTTTGGATGCGATGCGCGGCGGCGGCGTGCGCTGCCGCCGTAGCAGAGATGTCCCGCCTTGGCACTTGATGCTCACGCCGTGGACGGCACAAGCAGATCGGGATAATTTGCGATCGGGCGTAACTGATTATCGAGGGGCAGCGCGATGGGGGTGGCGGAACTGGTCCGAAGGCTTTCTCCGGGTAGCAGCCATTTCGACCCCGAGGCAGACGCCTATCGTCGCCTGTTCGAGCGCGGTTACAGGCCCTCCGCCCTGATCGATGTGGGCGCTTATGAAGGGCACTGGACACGCACGGCGCGCAAAGTGTTCGGCACCTTGCCCACGCTGATGATCGAGCCGCAAGCCGCCAAGACAGCCATGCTGCAGCGCGTTTGCCAGGAGCTTCCGCAGACCCGCTTCGCTTCGCATGTACTGGCGGCGCGAGCGGGCGAGACGGTGACATTTTTCGAGATGGAGACTGGCTCCTCCCTGTTTCCCGAGCGGAGCGACGCGCCGCGAACCGCAGTCGAGCATCGCACCGAGCAACTCGACGCCGTGGCCCCATCCGGCGACAATATTTTCCTGAAAATCGATGCCCAGGGGGCGGAGCTTGAAATCCTGTCTGGCGGCGAGAGGACACTGAGGGGTTGCAGCCTCGTCCAGCTCGAGGCGGCGGTCGCGCATTACAATGAGGGCGCCCCCTCACTCAGCCAGGTCCTAGCCTTCATGGAGGAGCGCGGCTTCGTTATGCTCGATATCGCCGGCCAGTCGCGGATTCAGGGCCATCTGGTCCAGATCGACCTGCTTTTCGTGCCGCAAGGTTCACCCTTGCGGGGAGATTTCTTCAGCTTCTGCTGACGCCCGGGGTTGATGGCCAGAAGCTAGTCTGGCGTCCGATTGGCTGCCGAGAGACTGACGGCAACCGTCGTTTACCGATGCGGCCGAGCAGTCGGGGTTGCTTTTCCGCTCGGAAGCCCTATAACCTATTTGGCTCCTTTATGTCGTCACGCGAGCCAATGATAATCTGCATCTCGCCGAAATGTCGGAGTGAAAGGACACGCGCTGACGGAGAAATTACCGTGTAAGGAACTGTGATAACAGTGAAAATCCTGTTAGCCGAGTTTCGCAAAGTCCCCCGGTCGGTATCAAGCAACCCACAGGTCGGAGCGCCTTTCCGCCTATCGTGGGTATAACCTCTCTGGAGAATGCAGAAGGCGCAGAAGGTTCAGGCAGCCACTACCGTCTGTTCGATCGCACCGAAAATCGAATGACCGTCCTTGTCGCGCATCTCGACCCGCACGGTGTCGCCGGGTTGCATGAAGCGGGTCCTTGCCTCGCCGCTCGCGATCTGCTCGATCATCCGGATTTCGGCGATGCAGCTATAGCCGAGGCCGCCTTCGCTGACGGACTTGCCTGGGTCGCCATTGGGCCCCTGGTTGGAGACGGTGCCGCTGCCGATGATCGTGCCGGCGCCGAGGCTGCGGGTCCTGGCCGCGTGGGCCACGAGATCGGCGAGCGAGAAGGTCGCGTCGACCCCGGCGTTCGCTCGGCCGAAAGGTTGGCCGTTGTAATCGACCATCAGTGGGAGGTGGATGACATTACCCCGCCAGGCATCGCCGATCTCGTCAGGCGTCACTGCTACGGGGGAGAAGGCGCTGGCGGGCTTGGACTGGAAGAAGCCAAAGCCCTTGGCGAGCTCGCCGGGGATAAGACCGCGCAGGCTCACGTCGTTGACCAGCATCAGCAGCTTGATGTGTCCTGCCGCTTCGTCGCTCGACACGCCCATCGGCACGTCGTCGGTGATGCAGGCGATCTCGCCTTCCATGTCACAGCCCCAGGCCGCGTCGCCCAGCGGGATGTCTTGCCGGGGCGCGAGAAAGCCATCGCTGCCGCCCTGGTACATCAGCGGATCGTGATAAAAGCTTTCGGGAACTTCGGCGCCGCGCGCCTTGCGCACCAGTTCGACGTGATTGATGTATGCCGACCCGTCGGCCCATTGATAGGCGCGGGGGAGGGGGCTGAGCGCCTCGCGCTCGTGAAAGCGCTCGCAGGGCACCGCCTGGTGCTCGACATCGGTATAGAGCGCTTCCAGCCGGGGGGCGACCCGCTCCCAGTTGTCCAGGGCGTGCTGGAGCGTCGGGGCGATGTAGCCGGCAGCGCAGCAGCGTGTGAGGTCTTTCGAGACCACGACGAGCTTTCCGTCGCGGCTGCCGTCATTGAAGCTGGCAAGTTTCATTCAAGACCTCTCGGGATTGTCGATCTGGTTGTCGGGGTGAGCGCGCTGGAACGCATCGAGCTCGAGGCAGGCGGCCTCGATCCGCGCCATGTGACGATAAGGCGCGAGGTCGAGCGCAAAGCGCCGCGCGTTGTAGAGTTGGGGCAACAGCACGACCTCGAACAGGCCTGGCGCGCCGAACAGGAAATCGCCGGTGCCGTGCTGCGCCAGCCGAGCCTCCACGGGCAAGAAGGTGCGCGCCAGCCAGTGTCGATACCAGTCATCGATCTGCTCTTGGGAGGCGCCGAACTCCTGCTTCAGATAAGTAAGCACCGGCAGGTTGTTCACCGCATGCGTTTCGGTTGCGATCGCATAGGCAAGCTCGCGCACGGTGAAGCGGTCCTCGATGCCGGGCGGGAGCAGGGGCGGGTCGGGATAGGCTTCCTCGAGCCATTCGAGCTGCGCCATCGACTGCGCGCGGTCGCGCCCATCGGCCTCCAGCAGCGGGACCGAGCCGAAGGGATCGCGCGCGACATAGCCTTCGTCCTTCTGCTCGGCCTTAACCAGATTTACCGGCACGTAATCGTAGGGAAGGCCCTTGAGATTGAGCGCGATCCTCAGCCGGTAGGTGGTCGAGCTGCGGAAATAACCGAACAGCTTCATCAGAACGCGGGGATGCCGGTGATCGCGCGGCCCAGGATCAGCGCGTGCACATCATGCGTGCCTTCATAGGTGTTGACCGTCTCCAGGTTCACCATGTGGCGGATCACCTGATATTCGCCGCTGATCCCATTACCGCCATGCATGTCGCGAGCGAGGCGGGCGATGTTCAAAGCCTTGCCGACATTGTTGCGCTTCACGATGCTGATCATCTCGGGCGCGAACTGCCCCTCGTCCATCAGCCGCCCGACGCGCAGGCTCGCCTGAAGCCCAAGCGCGATTTCGCTCATCATATCGGCGAGCTTGAGCTGGTAGAGCTGTTTCGAGGCGAGCGGCACGCCGAACTGCTGGCGATCGAGCCCGTATTGCCGCGCGGCGTGAAGGCAGAACTCGGCCGCGCCCATCGCGCCCCATGAGATGCCGTAGCGGGCGCGATTGAGGCAACCGAACGGCCCTTTCAGCCCTTGCACCTCGGGGAAGATCGCATCAGGGCCGACCTTAACGTCGTCCATCACGATCATGCCGGTGGTGCTGGCGCGCAGGCTTAGCTTGCCTGCGATCTTAGGGGCCGACAGCCCCGCCATGCCCTTGTCCAGCACAAACCCGCGGATTGCCCCGCCATGCGCCTCACTTTTGGCCCAGACCACGAAGACATCGGCGAAGGGGGAGTTCGAGATCCAGGTCTTTGAGCCGGAGATGCGGAAGCCATCGCCGTCCTGCCGCGCCACGGTTTTCATGCCCGCCGGATCTGAACCGGCATCGGGCTCGGTCAGGCCGAAACAGCCGATCAGTTCGCCCCGGGCCAGGCCGGGCAGATACTTCCGTCGCTGCTCCTCGCTGCCATAAGCATGGATGGGGTACATCACGAGGCTCGACTGTACGCTCGCCATCGAGCGATAGCCCGAATCCACCCGCTCGATCTCGCGCGCTATGAGGCCATAGGCGACGTAGCCCGCGCCCGCGCCGCCGTATTCCTCGGGGACGGTCGCACCGAGCAGACCCGCCTGGCCCATCAGCGGGAACAGTTCTGGCGCGTCAATCTCATTCGCGAAGCCCTCGATCACGCGGGGCTGCAGCACATCTTGCGCAAAGCCGTGCGCGGCGTTGCGGATCATTCGCTCGTCTTCGGTCAGTTGATCGTCGAGCCGGAAGGGATCGTCCCAGCCGAAAGGCGCCATTTGGGCCATGCAGTCTCCTCTGTCGCGCCCCGCCATGTCAGGCCGGGCGCGCAGGGGCAAGTGGGGCGGGGTTCAGTTAATTTCGAGCGCCTGCTGCACGGTGTCGATGATCACCGCCGGTGGGCAGGGCTTGGAAAGCGCTGAAGCCTTGGGATAAAGCGCCTGCACCTCTGCCGAAGTTACCTGACCGGAATGAAAGATGACCGGCACATCCTCAGCCATCATCTTTTCGGCCAGCGAATAGGCGGTTCCACCGGCGAGGTTGATGTCGAGGATTGCCACATCGGGCTTGTTCTTTTGGAACGACAACATGGCTGAAGAAGCGTCATCGAAGGGGCCTTCGACGGTGAAGCCCGCTTCTTCGACCGTATCGCACAGATCGTGCGCCACAATGGGCTCGTCTTCGGCGACCAGAACTACCGGTTGAGACATGCAATGCACTCCCGTTGATGCTGGGCGGCCCGGTCCCAGTAACCCTTGTGGCGGCCAAACGGTTCCGAGTCGAGTCAGCTGATTGCGCCAAAGCGCGATGCAAAGCCTGCTGTATCGCCGGCGGCGAGCAGCCGCGCCTGCTCCACCCAGCCATCGCGCCGAATGCGGCCCTGAAAACGGCCAAGCTGAGCGTCGATCCGATCGATGTCGGCATCGTCCCAATCGGCAATTTGAGAGAACCGCGTCACGCCCAGCTCCTGGAGTTGGGCCGCCAGCTTGGGACCCACACCCTTCATGCGGGTGAGATCGTCTGCACCCGCTGCGGCTTCGGCGGCGTGGATCTGCTGATGCTCGACCGCCGCTTCTACCGCCTCGCCCACGCCCGCAAGGCCGGCCGGCGTGGCCGGGGGGATCGGCACCCGAGCGGCGGCCGCGGTGGGCGCATCGATGAGCGCCTGATTGCGCGCTGCGCGCCTGGCGCCCTCATCCAGCACGTCTCGACGCTCCCCCGTGACCCGAGTCCGCCGCGCGGCGTGGAAGATGTACCAGGCGATCAGCGCCGCCACGGCAACCACCAGCAGGATCAGCAGCCAGTTGGCTTCGATAAAGTCCATTTGCATGTCTCCTGCCGCGGGTCCTAGCGGCGGCGAACCGCAGCGTCGAGATCACACCTTGAGGCGGAAAAGCGCCCGGTCTTCGGGCCCGAAGCCGCGTTTCCAGATCACGAAGCCATAGATGCCGAGGATCGCAGGCACGCCGATCGCGATCTCAATCCATTCGGGCAGCAGCGTGGCCGTGAAGCCGAGCACGACCGCCGGTCCGGCAGCCCAAACCAGCGACCAGCGAAAAGCACTTACGCGCTGTCCCAGCCTGCGCGCCAGCATCCGCGATTTGACCACGCTTGCGAAACTCAGCGCCACTAGCAGAGCGATGGCCGCGCCCGCTGCCTGATAGGTTTCGGGATAGCCCGACTGGCGGAACAGCAGAATTAGGCCCACGGTCAGGCCGCCCTGCAGCACTATTGTAGCGATCGAAACGGCAAGATTCCGGACACGGGCGACATAAATCAGCACCGCCTCGGAAACCACTGCCGTGGCCGCTGCGACCTCAGCAAGTAGCAGAAAGGACAAAGCGCCGTTCCCGCCAACAAAGTTGGGACCGAGCAGTCCCATCACCGCTTCTCCGGGAATACCAAGGGCGAGGGCGATGCCGGCCTGCGCTGCGATGATCCAGAAGCCAACCTGCGACGTGTGGCGCGCGATTGCCGGCAGATCGCCGGCTTTTAGATTGCGCGTTATCACCGGCCCTAAGATGGGCTCGAAGCTGGTCTTCAACTTGGCCGGCAGGCTGGCTACCTGCTGCGCTACATAATAAATCCCGACCACTCCGGGCGAAGCGAAGAGGCCGAGCAGGAAGATGTCGAGGCGGCGGGTGCCCCACTCAATGGCATCGGCGGCGGCGAGCGGTGCAGCTCGCGCAAGGGTGCGGCCAAGCGCTGCCGGCCTCCCGCGAGGCAAGCCGTACGCCTTAAAGAAAGGGATCGCAGCCGCTACGAGGCCTGCATAAACCGATAGCAGATAAGCCAGCGAAAGCCCCGCGCCGCGAGTGGCGGGCAGCAGCCAGAAGACGCCTGCCATGATCGAGATCGTCCACGGCTCTACGATGGCACGGGCCCGAACCGTAGTCGCAACATCGAAGCGGTAGGCCTGCGCCGCCAGCAGGATTTCCGTCAGCGCAAAAGCAGGGATCGACAGAACGATCAGCCGGTCAAGCGACGTATACTCGCCGCTCGGAAACAACGGCGCAGGAAACAGCCAAAGCAAGGTTCCCGCAACCAGCGATAGGGCGAGGGCGAGGAAAATCCCTTCCCAAACAAGGTTCGCGGGATGAGCTTCCTCCCGATCCGACAGGCGCTGCGCCAGGCCGCGCTTCTCGCCCATCGAAGCCAGCATCGCTGCGAGCTCGACCACCACCAGCGCCGAGGCGAAGCGACCGAGGGATTCGGCACCATACAACCGGCCGGCAATTACTAGGAAAGGAATTCGGGCGGCCAGCCGGAGCAGGAAGCCGGCGAAGTTCTGGCGCCCACCCTTGGCAAGAGCCGCGGTGTCTTTGTCCAGCGGGGGGTGGGCGGGGCTGGCAGCCACTGTCCCAGTCACGCGCAGATCTCGGCCTCGGACCGCAGCGGACGGGCGAGCAGAGCGGCCACGACGTCGCGCGCGGGCTCGCCGTTCAGCAGTTGGTTCACTGCCTCGACGATCGGCATGGCCACGCCTCGGTCGCCGGCAATTCTCGCCAGCACCGGGGCTGTGTGTGCGCCTTCGGCCACCGTGCGCCGATCGGCCAGTAGTGCGGCGGAACTGGAGCCTTCGCCAAGCGCTTTGCCCAGTGAGAAATTGCGACTGGCGGTCGAACTGCAGGTGAGCACGAGGTCGCCGAGCCCGCATAGCCCGGCCAGGGTTTCGGCCCGCGCCCCCAGCGCTTCGCCGAAGCGTAGCATCTCCGCATAGCCGCGCGCGATCAGCGCCGCGCGGGCGTTCTGGCCGAGACCCAACCCATCAACCACGCCGCAAGCGATGGCGAGCACGTTCTTGACCGCTCCGCCGATCTCCGCGCCGATAAGGTCATCAGAGTAGTAGGGCCGGAATGCGGGCCGTGCGATCTGCGGGGCAAGCCTGTCCCATTGCGCCTCACCGCCACCGCAGGCCAGGGTCACGGCCGTGGGGAGCCCGGCGGCGACCTCATGCGCGAAGGTCGGACCGGAAAGCACGGCGATCTCACTCTTCGGCGCGACAGCGCGGATGAGGTCGTTGAGAAGTTGCCCGGTGGCTGCATCGATCCCTTTTGCACACAGCACCAGATCGCGCGGATGGCTGGCCATGGCTCCGAGCACGCGGCCCGTGTGCTGCGCGGGCGTAACCACCAGCAGGGTGTCGAGCCCGGCCATCTCACCCAGCTCTCCGGTCGCCCGGATGCCGGGTACCAGAGTGGCGGAGGGGAGGTAGAGCGGATTGCGATGCTGATGGTTGACCGCCTCCACCACCTCGGGCTCGAGGGCCCAGAGCAGCACGTCGCGTCCGTCGCTCGCCAGCATCTGCGCTAGGGCCGTACCCCAGGCGCCGCCCCCCAAAACGCCGATACTCATGCCTTGTACCCCGCTCCACGGACGGGCTCGGCTTCGGGATCGAGCGGCCAGCGCGGGCGGGCCGGGGTGTCGAGCGGGTCGGCTCGGAACTCGGGTAGTCCTAGGCGTTCGCAGCCCGCCCAGGCGATCATCGCGGCATTGTCGGTGCACAGCGCCGGCGGCGGCGCGACGAAGCGCATGACGTGGTCCGCGGCGAAGGCTTCGAGAGCGGCGCGCACCTGTGCATTGGCCGCGACGCCTCCCGCCACGACCAGAGCGGGAGCGGGGGGTGTCGCCGCGAGCGCCATGCGCAACCGGTCGGTGACGCAATCGATGGCCGCCTGTTGGAAGCTCGCCGCGATGTCAGGATCGCGGTGCACGCCGCTTTGCTTGGCGCGCAGGACGGCGCTCTTGAGACCAGCGAAGGAGAAATGGGGCTCGGCGCTGCCCACGAGGGGGCGCGGGAGGGGTACGGCGCGGGGGTCGCCCTCCCTGGCAAGGCACTCGACGGCGGGGCCGCCGGGGAAGCCAAGGCCAAGGATTTTTGCTGTCTTGTCGAAGGCTTCGCCCAAAGCGTCGTCGATTGTAGTGGCCAGGCGGCGGTACTGGCCGACGCCTTCGACCCGCAGGATTTGGCAATGCCCGCCGGAAACCAGCAAGAGGATGTAGGGAAAAGCCAGATCGGGGTCGGCGAGGCGTGGGCTCAGCGCGTGGCCTTCCAGGTGATTAATGGCGATCAGCGGCACCTCGCTCGCCATCGCCAGCGCCTTGGCGCTCACGAGGCCCACCATCACCCCGCCGATGAGCCCTGGCCCCGCGGTGGCGGCAACGGCGTCGCAGTCGGCCAGATCCACACCGGCGTCGCCGAGCACAGCGGCGATCATCGGGGCCAGTCGTTCGGCATGCGCGCGCGCGGCAATTTCGGGCACTACCCCGCCATAAGGCGCATGCGCATCGTCCTGAGAAGCGATGCGCTGGGCCAGTATAAGCCGTTCGCTGCTGACCAGCGCCACCGCGGTTTCATCGCAGCTCGATTCAATGCCCAGCACCAGCGCCATCCCGCTTCCCTCTAGCGTTATGGCAGGTTACGGCAAGGTGACCGATGCCTGGCAGCCCTTCTCCCGACAGACCGTTCCGCCTTGGCACTCGCCGTTCGCCGCTGGCGGTGGCTCAGGCAAAGGAAACGCGGAACCGGCTGTGCGCCGCGCACGGCTGGCCTGAAGAGGCGGTGAAGCTGGTGCCGGTGACGGCGAGTGGGGACAAGATCCAGGACCGCCCCCTGGCCGAGATCGGCGGCAAGGCGCTCTGGACGCGCGAACTCGACCGCTGTCTGATCGATGGAGAGATCGACGCCGCCGTCCATTCGCTTAAGGACGTCGAGACCGCGCGGCCCGATGCGATCGCCATCGCCGCGGTCCTGCCGCGCGCGGACAAGGCCGATGTGTTGCTGGGGGCGCTGACGATCGCCGCGTTGCCGCAGGGGGCGGTTGTAGGGACCAGCGCGCCGCGCCGGGCGGCCCAGCTTCGCCATCTGCGTCCCGATTGCAGCGCGGTGCTGTTTCGCGGCAATGTCGCGACGCGCATGGCCAAGCTTGCCGCGGGCGAGGTCCAAGCTACCTTCCTGGCTGCGGCCGGGCTGATCCGCCTTGGCGAACAGGGCGCGGGGACGAGGCTCGAGCCCGAGAAATGGCTCCCCGCACCTTCGCAGGCGGCCATTGGGATAGAATGCCGCGCGGACGATGGGGCGACGCGCGAGTGGTTGGCCGGAATCGATCACGCTGAAAGCCATTCCGAAGTGCTCGCCGAGCGAGCGCTACTGGCGGCGCTCGGGGGTTCCTGCCACAGCGCGGTGGCATGCTTGAGCCGTTGGGACGGAGATCGCCTTCATCTTACGGCGGCGATCTTCAGCCCAGACGGCGCGGAGCGAATCGTGGATGATGCGCGCTTTGCACCGGATGATGTGGCGGGCCCTCAAGCGCTTGCCGGCCGTCTGTTGGACGAGGCACCCGCAGCCGTGCGTGCGACATTCCTGCCGCCGGAATGACCCGCCCGCTGGCGCTGCTGCGGCCAGAGCCCGGTTGGAGCGCCAGCGCGGCTGCCGCCCGCGCCGCAGGGCTGAAGGTCCTGGGGCGGCCGCTGTTCGCCGCCGAGGCGGTCGCCTGGCAGTTGCCAGCCGGACCGTTCGACGCCTTACTAGCGGGCAGCGGGTCCGCCTTTCGCTTGGGCGGCGAAGGACTTGCAAGCCTGGCCAGCCTGCCGGTTTACGCAGTCGGCGACGCCACAGCCGAAGCGGCCCGGGCCGCCGGGTTCAAGGTAGCGCGCACTGGCGAGGGCGGCTTGCAGCAGCTTCTTGACGGGGCGGCCGGCAAACCCTTGCGCTTCCTGCGATTGGCGGGGGAAGCCCGCGTCGATTTGACGCCTCGCCCGGGGCAGACCGTCACCGAGCGCGTGGTCTATCGCATGGCGCCTGTGCCCATCGGCATTGATTTCGCTGAGGAGATCCGGCGGACCAAGCCGATTGTCGCCCTCCATTCCGCAGCCGCGGCAGCGCATTTTGCGCAGGAGCTGGAGCGGCTCGGCATTGCGCGGGGAGAGCTGACCGTGCTCGCATTGGGCACACGCATCGCCGAAATTGTTGGCCCCGGCTGGGCGGCGCTCCACATCGCCGACCGGCCGAGCGATGCCGCGCTGCTGGCCAAGGCCGCCAGTTTGTGCAAATGACTGGCCGCGCAGGGGAGAAGGCGGGGGTGTGGCCCCTCGCCGAGGGTTCGCAGAACGGGAGCGCATGGACGATTATTTGAGCAACCGGCAGGACACCCCGTCCGTGCGGCGATCGGCGCGTCCGATTGTTGTAGCGCTAATCGGTGCCTTTGCGCTCGGCGGGGCATTGGCGGGTTATGGCGTTTATCGTTTCGGCGACTGGGCCAGCGATGGGGCAACGAACCGAGCCGAAAGCCCAGCTGTTCGTGTCGCCCCAACCCTGCCGCCCAGCCCTACACCGAGCGCAACGATGAGCGAAGCCGCGCAGGAAGCTGCGCAGGCCGTGGAGCGCGTTGCAGAGCAGCAGGGCGGGCTCGACCAACGCATCGCCGCAGCCGAGCAGCGCATTGCCCGGCTCGACCTTCAGGCCCAGGCCGCCGCCGGGAACGCTGCGCGGGCGGAGGGCTTGCTGATAGCGTTTTCTGCTCGGCGCGCCCTGGACCGGGGGGCGGATCTTGGCTTTCTGGCGGACCAGCTTCGGCTTCGCTTTGGAGACGCGATGCCCAATGCGGTTCAGACCGTGGTGGCATTCGGCAGGAATCCGATCACTCTTGATCAGCTCATCGCCCGGCTCGACGGCATGGCGCCCGATCTCGCTCAGAACAACCGCGGCTTCTCTTGGGAGCAACTTGGCAACGAGATATCGCAGCTCTTTGTCGTACGGCGAGAGACCACGCCATCGCCGCAGCCGCGTCTGCGGCTCGAGCGCGCGCGCCTTTTCCTGCAGAGTGGCCGAGTTGACGCTGCCGTCGCCGAGGTTCGCAACTTGCCGGGCGCGGCGAGCGCGGAGGATTGGATACGTGATGCGCGGCGCTATGCGGCCGCGCAGAATGCGCTCGACCTGATCGAGACGGCCGCCGTGCTCGAGCCGCGGCGGCTGCGCGACGGGGCGGGCAATCCGATCGAGCAGGCAAGCCCCGCTATCGCCGTTCCCGCAATGCCTCCGGCGCAATAGCTAGGCGCGCAGAAGTTCGGGCAAAAAGCCTGACATTCCGCGCGCTTCGTTCATGAACCAGCGCTTCAGCGGCGGCAGGCGCTCCACACCGGCCATGCCGAGGCGGCGTGCAGCGGAGGCGGCGTCGCCACGCAGACCGAACAGTCGGTTCAGCCCGTCGGTGGCTAGCGCCACCATGAAGCTGTCGAGCCCGCGCCAGCGCTCGTAACGCGCCAGCAATTGCGCATCGCCCGGCTCCAGCCCCAGCCGCGCGCCCTCGTCGAGCACCTCGACCAGTGTGCCAACATCGCGCAGTCCGAGGTTGAGACCCTGGCCCGCGATCGGATGGATGCCATGCGCGGCATCGCCGACCAGCGCCAGCCGATCGCCGACTATCTTAGCGGTGTGATGAAAGCCCAGCGGATAGGACGAGCGCGGGCCCACGGCCGTGATGCGCCCGAACATTTCGCCCATGCGCTTGTCGAGCTCGGCCAGAAAGGCCCGATCGGAAAGCTTGAGCGTGCCCTCAGCGTCGCCCTCGTCCACCGTCCAGACCAGCGCGCTGCGGTGCTGGCCTTCCGCATTGTCGCGCATCGGCAGCAGCGCGAAGGGGCCGGCGGGATAAAAGATTTCCCAGGCCACATTGTCGTGGGGCTTCTCATGAGTGAGCCCAGCGATGATGGCGCGGTGACGATAATCCCATTTGGCGACCGCGATTCCGGCCTCCTCGCGCGTTGGCGAGTGGCGGCCCTCCGCGCCGATCATCAGTGCTGCTTTCAGCTCGCGTCCATCCGCCAGGGTGGTGGAGACGCCGTGCTCGCTGCGGCGGCGTTCGACCACTTCGGACTTGGCATGCCAGGCGATCAGCGGCTCGCCGCGCGCCGCTTCGAACAGAGCCAGCCGCAGAGTGCGGTTGGCAAACATGCGCCCCAGCGTGCCTTCGTGCGGGGCGGGGGTGAAGTTGATGCGGCCAGGACGCTGGCGATCGGTCACCGCGATCGATGCAATCGGACAGGCTTGCGGCTCGAGCAGCGGCGCAATGCCGATGTTGCGGAATAGGTTCCAACTCGCGGTCGAAATGGCGCTGGCCCGGCCATCGAAACCTTCCGCGGTCAGCTCGGCCGGATCGGCGCGATCGACGACATGGCTGGAGAAACCCTTTTTCGCCGCCGCAAGCGCCAGCGTCATGCCGACGAGCCCGCCGCCCAGGATAAGGAGATCGCGCCTGTCGTCCATCGTCACTCTCGTTGCGCCAAAGCGAGCCTCGCCCTAGAGCCTGCCGCGTGATCCACGCAAGGCCGACGAGATTTTGGCGCCTGTTGCTGGCGATGTTGCTGGCGCTCGCTGCGCTTTGGCCGCAGGCCGCGGCGGCGCAGGCGAGCGGCAACAATATCCGCGCCACACTTGTCGCCGATGGCCGGCCGGTCGCGGGCAAGACCTGGACCGTCGCGCTCCATTTCGTGCCGAGGGCGAAGGAATGGCACGGCTATTGGAAGAACCCGGGGGATGCCGGCCTCGGGATGACATTGAAGTGGCAGCTTCCTGCAGGCTGGCAGGCTGGCGAGCCGCTTTATCCGGTCCCTTCGCGGCTGGTCATTGCCGGGCTGATGAACCATGTCTTCGAAGGCGATTATGCGGTGCTGGTGCCGATCAGCATCCCTGCGGGCGCCAATCCGGCGGCCGCACCGCCAATCCAGCTTCAAGCCGATTACCTGGCCTGCACGGACGAGATTTGCGTTCCCGAGCGAGCTCGGCTGACGCTGGACCCGGCCGCCGCCGGGCCCGATCCGCGCTTCAATCGCTGGCGAGCCGCCATTGCGCCCCTGCTCGATCAGCCCGCGCGCTACGCGATCGAGGGCAAATATCTTCGGATCGCGGTCCCGCTGCCCGCCGCTGTGGAACTGCCGGATCCGCATTTCTTTGCCGAGCCGCGCGATCTGGTGAGCTACGCCGCGATCCAGACCTTTTCGCGGCA
>ERZ1066119.778-NODE-778-length-20016-cov-8.364962_pt1 | contig 20016 bp, 13 predicted proteins | sample MGYA00382766_ERZ1066119 | MGnify/ENA primary metagenome ERZ1066119 (study PRJEB33369, sample SAMEA5778349) | biofilm metagenome | biome: Industrial cooling water; feature: Water cooling tower basin; material: Biofilm | place: United Arab Emirates | collected...
GTTGTCGGTGTCGGGGCCTTCGTAGGCGATTCGCCCGATGCCGGGGAAGTACTCTGTACAAACCTTTGCATACATTTATAACAAATTGATTTATAGAGTTTAAGAACTATGTTACTTATAACTTAACAGGTGACGTAACATCATTTATGAGCAGATAAAATTGAAGCCACCCGCTAGAAAGTGTAGATATTTTTAGAAAAACTATTGACTGGTATTCTTGAGGCGGTATAATTTTACCAACGAAACTTAGTGCGTTAACTTAATCTTATGCATCCACTCCGCTGGATTGTTGTCGGGTTCCTCTTCGTGGCCACGGGATTAAGCTTTCTGGACCGTCAAGTACTATCGATAGCCATCCTTAAGATCCAACAGGAATTTTCCATCACTGACGTTCAATACGGCTGGGTCAACACTGGATTTCTCCTGAGTTACGCACTTATGTTTACACTGGGGGGAAGGTTGATCGACCGTTTTGGTAGCCGGATGGGACTGGCCGTAGCCGTTGGGATCTGGTCGTTAGCTAATATGCTGCACGGCACGATGACGACGTTCTGGCAATTATTCACCTACCGATTTGTCTTAGGTTTGGGTGAGGGCGGGTGTTTCCCTGGTGCGGCAAAAGCGGTTTATACGTGGTTTGACGAGCGGGAGCGCGCTCTAGCTAACGGCATTGCCATCGGTGGCGCGGCCATCGGGGCGGTAATTGCTCCCCCTTTAACGGTCTATCTTTCAGGTAAATTTGGTTGGCGAGCTGGGTTTGTTATCCCAGGACTTGTTGGTTTATTCTGGGTAGTGGGATGGTTACTTCTACCTCGCACCGCTGACAGTGAATCACCCACTGCTGACTTAAAAACTGCTTCAAGAACTCCGCTAATAAATATTCTTCGCCTACGGCATACCTGGGTATTTATCCTCATCCGGTTTTTGCTCGACCCCATTTTCTACTTTTTGATGTTTTGGATTCCGAAATATCTCAACCAAGTACGGCTTGTCTCGTTTGAGCAAGTGGGGCGGTTATTCTGGATTCCATTTCTAGCTTTAGGTGTCGCAAACATTCTCGGTGGCTGGCTTTCTGACCGGCTCATCAGACGAGGTAATTCGGTTAACGTAGCCCGAAAAACTGTCATGGGCGCAGCAGCGGTGTTGACAATGATAGCCCCTACAATTGCTTGGGTGTCCGCTATTGAAGTTGCCATATTGCTTATGGCTGTTTTCCTGTTCGCGCATGGCTTCTGGATTACGAATTTCATAACCTCCATTGCTGATCTCTTCGGCGAAAACGCCACATCCACTGTGGTAGGGTTATCGGGCACTGCCGGTGCCGTTTCAGGTTTGCTCATTAATCCATTGCTGGGTTGGATAATTCAGACTTACTCGTACACGCCGCTATGGTGGGCATCTGGACTGTTATACCCGTTGGCCTTCATCGTGTTTTTGCGAATGATTCCTCGGCTGGAACCCTTGCCGCTCAGCACATCCTCTCCTGCCTTTTCCGGCTCACCCCGCTCCTAAGCACAAAGTCTTTTTCAAACCAGGATTCGTTTGTTGGCAATAATCCTAGTGTCCTAACCTAATTCATCACTTTTTAAAGATATGGCACTATTCTCTTTAACCTCATCACTGGACCAAAAAATGGCTTTCAATCAGTATCGGCCAACATTTGGTAAAGCTCGAATCGGCGTATTCGGCGTCGGCTATTTCAAATACTGGGAACAGTTTGAAGGGTTATTTGAGCAAATGCACGAAAAACAGGCAGTGCTTGTGAACTTGATAAAGCAAAATCCAGAGGTTAGTGTGACCGATTTTGGAATAGTCGATGACGTAGCCAAAGCATACGCATTAGTGCCGCAACTACTGGCGGCAAATTTAGACTTACTTTTCTGCGATATGCTGACTTACGCAACATCCAGTACGTTTGGTATTGTGGTGAAATCCATTGACGTACCCATTGTGCTAGTGGCCTTGCAACCCCAGAAAGCCCTTGATTACGGAAATGCTTCGACCTATCAGCAACTTTACAACGACGACATCTGCTCGTTGCCTGAGTTCGCCGGAGTTGCCGTCCGGATGGGCAAGCCCGTACCGGACGTGGTCATTGGCACCCTCTATGACGACCCTAAAGCTGAAGCCGAGATCCGACGCTACTGTCGGATCGGAGCTGTACTACATGGGTTGAAAACAGCCCGCATTGGTCACATCGGCCATCCAATCGAGGCCATGCTCGATATGCACTCCGACGCTACCATGCTGACGGCCTATTTCGGTGCCCATATCGTACAATGTGAAGCCCACGAAATCGTCACGCGGTACGAACGAGCCAAGCCCGAAGCCATTGAGCAAGCCAAGGAGCAAATCATCGACTTTTTCGACACGCCCGATCCTGTATCCGATCCAATTTCGGAAAAACTCCGAGACGATGACCTTCAGGTAGCAGCCCAGGCAGCGGTGGCGTTAGAAGAGTTTATCAAGTCCCGTCAACTCGACGGATTGGCCTACTACTACGACGGCCCTGACGACAGCCTGACACGCGTCGTCATGTCAAACCTGATTGTGGGCAACTCGCTACTTACCGGGGCGGGGTTTCCGATGTGTGGCGAGTCGGATCTTAAAACCTGTTTGGCAATCCTCATCATGCAGCGATTGGGAATCGGTGGAAGCTTCGCAGAATTCCATCCGGTTGATTTTAACGAAGGTTTTGTGCTGGTGGGCCACGACGGGCCACACAACATTGCCATCGCCGAGGGGCGCCCGGTGCTTCGGAGTTTGAAAAAGTACCACGGCAAACCAGGCATGGGCGCAGGAGTGGAGTTTAAAATCAAGGAAGGTCCCATTACGATGCTCAGTATTACGTCGACCTTCCAGGGGCAAATCAAATTCGTCATTGCCGAAGGCGAATCCATCGCTGGCCCGATTCCGCCAACGGGCAATACCAACACCCGTGGATATTTCCAGCCCGACGTGCGCACCTTCCTGCATCGCTGGATTCGCGAAGGCCCCACTCACCACTTTGCCCTCGGGGTAGGCCACCACGCCGAAACTCTCCAACAGATTGCCCGCTACCTGCGGCTGGAATCGGTTATTGTCCGATAAAAAACACAACCTCAAGCCACTCCAATGAAACAGTTTTCGCGCACATTCCGACCTTTGACCGGGGCTGTCTGTCTGTTGGTGATATTGGCCATTCAGCCAGCATGGGCACAGCAACCTGCCTCCCAAGTCCTAAGTGTAAGCGGCACCGTCCGTGGAACCGACGACAACGCCCCGCTTGTAGGCGCGACCGTTAGTGAAAAAGGCAGTACCAACGGCACCGTTACCGATGCCGCCGGACGATTTTCGTTGCGGGTCGGAGCCAATGCCCTGCTGGTAGTGAGCTTCGTGGGCTACCTGTCACAGGAGGTAGCCGTAGCCAACCGCAACACCATTGCCGTCAGCCTACAGGCCGATCCAAAGCAATTGCAGGATGTGGTCGTGATTGGCTACGGAACCCAACGAAAAAAAGATTTAACCGGGTCAATTGTCACGCTTTCAAGCAAGGAACTCGTGCCGGTACCTTCAGCCACGAGCGTCGACCAGATGTTGCAAGGCAAAGTGGCCGGAGTGCAGATCACCCAGACGTCCGGAGCACCGGGGGGCAATGTCAATGTCGTGGTACGCGGAATCAGTTCCATTACAGGCGGAAATTCGCCGCTGTACGTGGTGGATGGATACGCCATTGGCACCGGCGGGGGCGGCTCAGATGTGAGTAATTTCTCTTCTGCCTCTTACTCTGCGGGTAACATTGCGGGAAGCAGTGCTATCAACCGCATTAACCCCCTGAGCACCATCAATCCCGGCGACATCGAGTCGATTCAAGTACTTAAGGATGCCTCTGCCACGGCGATTTACGGGTCGCGAGGAGCCAACGGGGTCATCATCATCACCACCAAGCGCGGCAAACTTGGTAAGCCCACCATCAGCTTCGAGCAATCGACGGGTATTCAGGAATTGGCCAAAAAACTTGATTTGCTGACCCCACGTCAATATGCTGAGTTTGTCGCCGAGGGTCGCGACAATGCCTGGGTATTTGCCGGGGGCCGCGCCACTGATCCCAACTCGGTGCGCAGTACGGCCACGCAGGTGAAACCTGAGTTCCGTAACCCGGAGCAGTTTGCCAATTCAGGCTATGGTACCGACTGGCAGGATCTGATTTTTCGGAAAGGCGTCGTGCAGAATTACCAGCTTTCCACCACCGGCACTGCCAAAGACGTGAGTTACTTCGTATCGGGAGGGTATTTCAAGCAGGACGGCATCATCATTGGTTCCAATTTCAACCGCTTTACCCTGCGGACCAACGTCGACGCGCAACTTACGCCCAAATTAAAGTTGGGAGCGTCTTTTGCCGGTACCCACTCCTACGGCGATTTTGCCAGGGCTGAGGGACACCTTCAATTCCGGGGACTGATTGCAGCGGCCACGGCCAGCGATCCGACCATCCCAGTGTACGACTTCAACGGCAACCTGTACTCCGAATTTTCTAGCCCCACGGGCATACCCGTGGAGCACCCCCTGCTGATTGCCTCCGAATTTTCCGACAAGCGCAATAACACCAACGTGTTCACCAACAATTATCTCCAGTACGAAATCGCCCCCGGCTTGGTGCTACGCACATCGCTGGGTGTTAATTATTCCAACAACGTGACCCGGCTCTGGAAGTCGTCGAAAATCGGCCTGGCCACCAGCCGAACCGGGGCCGCCACAGCGGGCGTGACGGCGGTGAAAACAATGAACTGGCTCAACGAAAACACGCTGAACTTTCGCCGCCGTTTTGCCGAAAAACACGAGCTTGACGTGCTGGCGGGTTTCACCGCCCAGAAAAACACCGACGACATCCTCCAGGCCGGCGCTTCCGATTTTCCTACCGACGAGGTGCCCTTCCTGGCCGCAGGCACCGTGGCGGCGGGTACTAACTACCTCAGCGAATGGTCGATGCTCTCCTGGCTGGCGCGGATCAACTACACCCTGGCGGGTCGGTACCTGCTGACGGCTACCATCCGGCAGGACGGCTCCTCGCGCTTTGGAGCCAAAAACCGCTGGGGTACCTTCCCCTCGCTGTCGCTGGCCTGGCGGGTGTCCGATGAAGCGTTTTTGAAAAACAACCGGGTCGTCAGCGACCTCAAGCTCCGAGCCAGCTACGGGGTGGCGGGCAACAACTTGATTCCCAACTACGCCACGCAGGGCCTGCTGGGCATCGTGCGGAACGTGTCGAACGGGCAGCTCGTTTCGGGGGTCAGCCCGACGAGCCTGGCCAACAACGCTTTAACGTGGGAAAAATCGGTGCAATACAACCTGGGCCTGGACCTGGGGCTGTTCAACAACCGCCTGACCTTCACCGCCGACGCCTACACCAGCCACAAGCGCAACCTGCTGCTCAACGTACTGCTTCCGGCGGCGTCAGGCTTCGACAATTCCTTGCAAAACATCGGCGAGGTTGAAAACAAAGGCCTGGAATTATCATTCAACGCCGAGACCGTCCGGAGCGAGGCGTTTCAGTGGAACACCGATTTTAACATCAGTTGGAACCGCAACAAAGTGCTGGCCCTCAACGCCGAAACCGCCCGCATCAACACCTCGCCTTACCAGGTGGCCGAGGTTGGATATCCCATCGGCAGTTTCCGGCTGCTCAACATTCTGGGCGTGTTCCAGACCACCCAGGAGGTGGCTTCCAACCCCCGCCAGCACCCCCGCACCCAGCCCGGCGACTACCGTTTTCAGGACGCCAACGGCGACGGCACCATCAATCAGGCCGACCGCACCATTGTGGGCACACCCTGGCCCGATTTCACCTGGGGCCTGGGTAACCGCTTTAGCTACCGCAACCTGAGCTTAAGCATCCAGATCAACGGTAGCCAGGGCAACGAAGTGTATTTTCAGGCCGGTGAAACCGTGCTCAACACGGCGGGCGTGCAAAATCAGCTCGCCGTCGTGGCCGACCGCTGGCGCTCAGAAGCGCAGCCGGGTGGCGGGGTTTACACCAGGGCCATTCGCAACGACTACGCTTTTGGCTTCGGGGCCGGGTCCAACAAAGTCCTCTTCGACGGCTCGTTCGTGCGCATCCGCAACGTCAACCTGGCTTACGCGTTCCCCAGCCCGGCGCTTTCCCGGCTGGGGTTGCAGGCCCTGTCTGTGTACATCGACGCTACCAACCTCTTCACCTTCACCCGCTATCCCGGTTACGACCCTGAAGGCAGCACGACTGGCGACAACATCGCCCGCGCCGGCATCGACTTCTTCGCCTACCCAAACCCCCGCACGTACACGGCGGGGCTACGCCTGACTTTCTAAAACCACGGCTTTCCGTTTTCAGACATGAAAAAAAATGCCTTTTTTCTCGCCATTCTTGGTTCGCTGGTGCTGAGTTCCTGCCGGAACTTTCTCGAACTCAACCCCGAGTACCTCATCAGCGACCAGACGTTTTACAAAAGCCAGGGCGATTTTGAAAGCGCTCTGGTGGGGGTCTACGGCACATTCCGGGGAAATTACAACACGAGCAACCTCCAGCAACTGGCCGAACTGACGACCGACAACGCCGAGATTCAGTGGTCCTCGCCCTCCGCCGACGAAATGCAGTTGGACCAGAACGGCGTCATTTCGACCAATGTCTTCGTGCGTAACGCCTGGAACGTCAACCTCTACACGGTCTCGAAAACCACCGCCTTGCTCAACCGCATCGACGCTGTGCCCTTCGACCAGGCCGTGAAAGACCGCATCAAGGGCGAGGCCAAATTCCTGCGGGCGTTTGCCTATTTCAACCTCGTGCGTCTGTTCGGCAACGTGCCTCTGGCCGACCGGGAATTCTTCAGCCCCGACGAAGTGGCCGCCGCCGACCTCTCGCTCCAACCCAGCACGAAGGTGTACGAGGTGATTCTGACCGATCTCCTCAGCGCCGAAACCCTGCTGCCTGCGGCGGTTAACGCCGACAAAACCCGCGCCTCGCGGGGTACGGTCAAGGCCTTGCTCGGCAAGGTGTACCTCACCCGGCGGGAGTTCGACAAAGCCGCCGCCAAGCTGAAAGAAGTGGTTGACTCGCGGCAGTACAGCCTCGTGCCCAACTACCCGACTCTGTTTACCAACGGCAACAACAACCTGGCGGAGTCGCTCCTCGAAGTTCAGTTCGTGGCCGGGCGCGGCATGGGCAACAACTACTCGGCGCAGTTTACCCCGGCCATTACGAGCATGGCCATTTTTCCCGGCAACCTTCAGGGGGCCGGGCGCATCGTGCCCACGCTCGATTTGATGCGCAGTTACGAACCCGGCGACGCCCGCCGGGCGGTTTCGGTGGCCGATTCGGTGACGCTCATCGGGGGTCGTAAATCCTACTCCCGCTACGGGTTGAAGTTTGTGGACTTCCGTGCCATCGATTTGGCCGACGGCACGGTGACGTTCACGGCCCTGCGCTACGCCGACGTGCTGTTGATGTACGCCGAGGCCCTGACCGAACTCGGCAACCTGCCCGAAGCCCTCGGGCACCTCAACGCCGTGCGTGCGCGCGCCCGCCTGGCTTCCCTGAGCGGTCTCGGACAGGCCGAACTGCGTTTAGCGCTGGAACGCGAACGCCGGGTGGAATTGCTCTACGAAGGCCATCGCTGGTTTGACCTCGTGCGCACGGGTCGCGCCCGCACTGTACTAAATGCCCACTACGCTAGCCAGCGGCAGACGTTCTCGCTCGACGAATTCGAGTTGATTTTTCCGATTCCTCAGGCGGAAGTGGACCTGAATCCCGAAAAAATCCGGCAGAATCCGGGGTATTGAACGTCGCCTCCGGGCAGCAACCAATCCAATTTTCCATGCGTCTCCGCACGTACCGATGGCTACTGGTTTTCGGCACCCTGCTGGCGGGGCCGGTTGCTGGCGTTGGTCAGAACAAGTGGGAAGCCGCCATCCAAGCCTTTGAAAAGTCCGACCGGGAGACACCGCCCCCAGCTTCCCCCATCGTGTTCACGGGCAGTTCGTCGTTCACGCTCTGGACCGACCTCCCGGCTCAGTTTCCCGACAAGCCCATCCTCAACCGGGGCTTCGGCGGCTGTCAGTTGAGCGACGTGCTGCATTTTGCCGACCGGGTCATCCTGGCCTACCGGCCCCGGCAAGTCGTGGTGTACGCGGGTGACAACGACCTGGCCGTGGGCAAATCGCCGCAGGAAGTCTACCGGCTTTTTCGGGTCTTGTTCCGCCGCCTCCGTCAAGCGCAGCCCGGCCTGCCGGTGGTGTTCGTAGCCATCAAGCCCAGCCCGGTGCGCTGGAAATTCCGCGTTGAGGCCGCCGAGGCCAATCGGCTTGTACGCCGGTTCCTGCGGCGGCAACGCAACGCCGACTTCGTGGACGTGGTGCCGACCCTGCTCGACCCGCTCACCCAGCGGCCTCTGCCCGAGCTATTCAAACCGGACAGCCTCCACCTGAACGCAGCAGGCTACCAACGGTGGGCGGTCTTGCTGAAACCCGTTTTACGATGAAACCAAACCAATTCCTGTTCTGCGTTCTTTTTTGCGCACTGCTGCTTCTGGCGGGTGGGTGGTCCGTACGGGCGCAGTTGGTTGACAATCCGCTGCACGGACCGCGATTCCACAACATCACCCTGGAGCTTTCGCTGAAGCCGTTCAAGAAAAACGACCCGGCCTACTTCCGGTCCGTGGCTACCGAACTCTTCACCCAATGGCATACACTGCTCCGGCACACCGATACCGTTTCAGTGATGCTCTGGACCTCCGACGGCTCCGAACTCCTCGACTACCGGGGTCGGCCCGACCAGCCGTTGGAGTGGGCGCGGTACCTGGGCAATCCCAACACAAAGCACCCGGTCGGTTCCGGTCCGGCGGAGCTTTCCCTGCACGAGCGCGCCCTGGTGTACCTCGACAATCCGCCGAAATTCACGTATGGCGATTTGAAAACCATCGTGCAGACCCTCAAAACGGTGGGTAGCCACCTCACCGGCAAGCCCGTGCGGGTAGGCAGTACCTTTGACCCCGGCCCTGAATTTGCCCGCTCGGATTTCAAGTACAAAAAACACCCGGAGATTCTGGGCGGGAACGCCATGGGCCAGAAAAGCTTCGTCAGTTGCTACGCCACGCTCCGCGCCGACCACGAGGCCTACGCGGGATTTCCGCAGGGCATTCCCGAAAATACGCCCTTTGGCACGTTCTTCGGGCGGCAGAGCCAGCGATTCCTCACCGACCTGGGCTTTGATTTTCTGTGGTTAAGCAACGGATTTGGGTTCGGGGTCGAAGGGTGGTCGTCCACCGGGGCTTTGTTCGATGGAACGAAATTCGAAGCAAAGAAGCTGCACGAAATCAAGGCCCGGATTCTGGATTTCTGGCAACGCTTTCGTCAGGAATGCCCGCACATTTCCATCCAGACCCGGGGCACCAACCTTTCGACGGGCATCGACCTGGCCCGCGATGGCGTGGATTTGAAGGCGATCTACGGCGGGGGATTCAACCTGCTGCCGCCACCCAACTCGCCCTGGGCGGCCCTCGACGGCGATTTTGGCCTTGAACTAAGCGGCTACATGGCCCGCATGGCCGAATTGCCCGACGAGCGCTACCTGTTTCGTTTCTACACCCACGACCCCTGGTGGGTCAACAGCCCCTGGCTGGATCGCTTCGGGCAGGAACCCCACGACATTTACCTGCCCCTGGCGGTGGCCCGCATCAATGCCCGTGGGGAGGTACGTCTGCCCACTCACCTGGCTTTCCTGACCGCCGACAATTCCTACGGCGAACTCCCCACGCAGGTACCCGATGAGGTAACGCCACACCTGCTGAAAGCCCGCTACGATTCGCCTACCGCACCGGGGCCACTGGTGTGGGTGTACCCCTTCGAAGAATACCACCGCTGGGCCTCCCAGCAGCCCGAACGCCTGCCCGAAGTGTACTACGGCGACTGGCTCATCCGGCAAGCCATCAACAGCGGGTTTCCGCTCAACACGGTCATTTCCACCTCGGCATTTGAGGCGGTAATGAGCCGGGATCCGGCGTATTTCCGGGAATCTGTCCTGGTGAGTGTGGTTCCTGAGGTCGGGTCAGCACTCGAAACCAGGTTGATTCGGTTTGTGGAAGAAGGTGGCAAGCTGCTCGTCTACGGCCCTGCCGATCGGACCGGCCCGAGATTTAAAGCGTTACTTAACCTGCAAAACGCCGCTTCGCTCGAAGGAGAGTTCCGGCTGACCTCTACCCTGGCACCCGACCACTTACTCCAGCCTTACCCCGACCGGCTCATCCACCGGGCTTTGTTTTCGGGTGGCGGTCTGGCTACGGTCGTGCAGAATCCCCGGGATGATGGTACCCGCGTTCTGGCCCGGGTGCAGCAGGATAAAGTGAGCCGTGACGTGGTCTGGACCCGGACGCTCCCTGCCTGGAAGGGTGGTCAGGTAGCTTACGTGCGGGGTACCAATTCAAGCCGGTTTACGGGAGGGAAACTACTCACCCCCGACGATCCGGGCGAGGTATTCACCGGGCCACTGCTACTGAGGCACGTTTTGAACGAATTGGGGGTAAGCTATTCCATCGACAAGCGTGATCCCACGGTAAAAAGTCCCGTGCTTGCCATCGCACGCAGCAGCAACGGATTTTTCTTTTCGGGCTATTGCCCCAACACCACCGTCAGGCATCGCTTCCGTCTGCCCCAGGGGGCACCCCTGCTGACCGGGTACGAAACCGAACTGGTCGATGGTCATTCGACGTACCACCTACCCAAAGCCTGGCACCGCGAAAGCCGCGTGTTCGTCGAGCAGTCGGAAGGGCTGATTTCTTGCCAGGAGATGACCTCGGGCGTACCCCGAATCAAGCGCTGCCTAAGGCTGACGGGTCTGAAAAACGCCACAGTCCGGATTTACCCCGACGACGGACTTTCGCAAAAAGCACTGCGGGTGTACACCAATGTCAATTATCCCTGGAAAGCCCCCCAGGCCGACTTCCAGCCGGGAGACGGCAAGTATGGTCGACACTACGTGGTGCGAAACGTGACGGGCACTTTGACTGCATTCTGGTAAACCAACCCGATACCGATGAAAGCAACCTTATTCTCCACACAGTTCTGGATCAGTTCCACGCTGGCAGCCATGATCTGGGGCTGTCAGTCTAGCAATGCGCCTACCGTAACCTCGCAGACTGCGGGAAAGCGGCCCAACGTGCTCATCATCATGACCGATCAGCAAACCAACGATGCCCTGAGTTTGATGGGGAATCCCAACCTCCGCACGCCCCACATGGATGCGTTGGCCCGGCAGGGGGTATTTTTCACCGAAGCGTACTGCACGACGCCGGTTTGTGGCCCCTCCCGGAGCAGCATGCTTACCGGTCGCATGGCCCACGAAACCGGCGTCGTCTGGAATTCGACTCACATTGCCGCCAACCTTCCCACCCTGGGTCACTTGTTCGGCAAGGCCGGCTACAACACGGCCTGGGCGGGCAAGTGGCACCTACCGGAAGCTTACCCGGCGAAATCCGGCCTGGATTCCGTCGGTGGATTCAAGGTCATTCCCTTTCAGGCCCTGGAAACGTCCTGGGAAACCGGGGCATCCACCGATGCGCCCATTGCCGAAGCCGCCGCCCGCTACCTGCGCGGCTACCGGGAGAATAAACCCTTTCTGCTGGCTGTGTCCCTGCACAATCCACACGACATTTGCTTCGTGCCCCGCAACCCCGGCGCGTACGCCCGGGCCGACCAGATTCGCGAACCGCTCCCCCCCCTGCCAGCCAATTTTAACCCGCCCGCCGACGAACCGGAGTTTTTGGCTGAAAAGCGAAAAATGGATCACTACGGGGATGAATTGCTCCTGGCCCAGCCCTACACCGAGGCCGATTGGCGGGCGTATCTGCATCATTATTATCGGTTTACCGAAAGGGTGGACGCTGAAATCGGGAAAATCAGGGAGGCCCTGCACACGAGCAAACTCGCCGACAATACCCTCGTCGTTTTCCTGAGCGACCACGGCGACGGGGCCGCCTCCCACCGTTGGGCAGCGAAACTCAGCCTTTACGACGAGGTGGCTACAGTGCCCTTCAGCCTGAGTTGGAAAGGTCATATCCCCGAAGGCCGCATCGACCGTTCTCACCCGGTTTCCCTGCTGGACCTCCTGCCCACGCTCTGCGACTACGCGGGTGTACCGGGTGCACCATCGGGCCGGGGCCTCAGCCTGCGTCCAATCATCGATAACCCGGATGCTTCGTTCCGGGAGTATGTGGTCGTGCAACTCGAAGACGACAAACTGGATGCCTCCCGAGTCGGGCGGATGATTCGCGACCGCCGGTTCAAGTACAACTGGTTTAGCAGCGGAGCCAGAAACGAGCAGTTGTTCGACCTCTGGGAAGATGCGGGCGAAACCCGTAACCTTGCTTACGAACCCACTTACCAGCCCGTTAAAAACCGCCTTCGGGAGCAGTTGAAAGCCTGGATGCAAGAAACCAACGACCGGGCGCGGTTACCCTAAAACTCCCATTGAACCCCAAAATTCTGGTTTTTCTCACCCCTCGGAATTAGCCTGACGACGTTCCGACTTTCCGTTGACCGATGCGCCTTCTCCTTCCGCTTTCGCTCCTGGCCATCTTCCTGCAATCCTCAGGGATCAGTAGCCTGGCTCAGACGCCCACGCCTCAATCGGTACGGGCCGGTTTTCTGAACCCGCCCCGCGCCGCTCGGCCGAAAGTGTACTGGTGGTGGCTCAATGGAGCCGTCGATACGACCCGACTTCGGGAGGAACTCCGGGCCATCAAAGCTGCGGGTTTAGGCGGGGTCGATTTGTTTGAAATCGGGGTGAACGCCACCAACAACAGCGACGGACGCATCCCGGCGGGGCCGCCCTTCATGGGGCCGGAGTCGCTCGCGGCCATCGTGATGGCCATCCGCGAAGCTACCCGGCTCGACCTGGAACTGGGCCTCAATCTGGCCAGTAGCTGGAACGCCGGAGGAAGCTGGACCCGCCCCGAACACGCGGCCAAGTCATTGTACGTATCGCGCCAACGTTTTTCAACTCCCGCTCTGGCTACGCCCGTTACCCTGACGTTTCCTGAGCTTCCCCGACTCGACAATCGGAATCGGCCCCTGTTCATTGAACGTCGACCCGACGGACGACCCGTGTACCACGAAGAAGTGGCCGTGCTGGCGCTGCCCGCCGGGGCGTCGGCACCGCTCGACACCGCACAGATTCTGAATGTAAGCCAGTATTTCGACCCCCAATCAGAACGCCTTACCTGGTCGGCTCCGCCCGGCGACTGGGAGATTCACCGCTACGTCTGCGCCAACTCGGGCGAAGCGCTCAAACTACCAAGCCCTAATTCGCGGGGACCAATCATCGACCACTTCGACTCCAGCGCCACCCGGGCACACTTTCAGTATTTCATTGACCGACTGAAACCCCACCTCGGCGATTTTCGGAAAACGGCGTTAAAAAATCTCTACCTGGCCAGCTACGAGGCCACCGGAGTGGTCTGGACGGCAACGCTACCCCGTGAATTCGAGAAATTGCATGGGTATAGCTTGCACAAGTTTTTACCTGCCCTTTTCGCCCAGGTTCCGATGAACGCCACCCTACGCAACCGGGCCAACGACGATTTGACCCGCACTCTCTCCGAACTGCTCATCACCAACCATTACCGCAAGGGCCGGGAAATCGCCAACGCCGAAGGCCTGCTCCTGATTTCTGAAGCAGGTGGGCCGGGCAAACCCCTGCACAACGTGCCGGTGGAGGCCCTCAAAGCCCTCGGTTCGCTCGACGTGCCGAGGGGTGAGTTTTGGCACCGTTACCAGTATTTCGACATCGACAGCACCGACATCATGTGGCTGGTGAAAGAAATCGCCGCTGCGGCGCACCTCTACGGTCGGCGGATGGTAGAGGAAGAAGCCTTCACCAGTTTTGAGCACTGGCGTGAAGGACCGGCTGATCTGAAACCATTGGCGGACAGAGCTTTCTGCGAAGGCATGAACCGGGTGGTCATCCACGGTTTTCCGCACAACCCGCCGGGTACGGGCTACCCCGGCATCAGCTACCATGCCGGGACGCATTTTAACGACAAACGCGTGTGGTGGCCCAAAATCAAGCCTTTTAACGACTACCTCGCCCGGATTTCGCACGTCTTGCAGGAAACCGATTTCGTGGCCGATGTCCTCTACTACTACGGCGATCAGGTACCTAATTTCGTGGCTCCCAAAAACACCCGCTTTCGGGTGGGGCCGGGTTACGACTATGAGGTCATCAATTCCGATGTGTTGCTGCGAGAACTAACGGTCCGAGAAGGAAAAATTATCCTGCCCAGTGGTGCTCGATTTTCGGTATTAGCCCTCGACTCTGCCAGTCGGGTGAGCACCGCCGTAGCCGGAAAATTGAGACAGCTCTCCCGACAGGGAGCCATCATCGTAGGATGGCCCACGCCTGCAAATCGACCCGTGGCCGACAAAACGCCTGTTCTGAACCGATTGCGTGCGTTGGGACTGACACCCGATTTTGACGCAGGGCCAGGCACTGACCGGGAATTTGACTACATTCATCACCGCCGGGACGATCTTGACGTGTACCTGGTTCGCAACGCGACCGACCGATGGCTTTCGCGGGAGTGCACGTTTCGCCAGTCCGGAAAAATTCCTGAACGCTGGGATCCCGTTACGGGCCATATCGCACCGATTGACGTGTACCGATTTAGTGGCCCGGGCACTCGTCTGCCAATCACATTTCCGCCAAACGGAGCTTACTTCATCGTGTTTCGCTCCGGTAGAGCGGTTCCTGCCTTCACCGGGCTGGCTCCGGGTAAGGACGGACAATTACCCCACACCGATTATACTACCCAGGGCCTGCGCGGACTAGATTCCGTGCCGCTTCGCTTGATTGGAAAACAGGGTCGGGTTTTGATCCATTCTGGGCTGACCAAAATTCCCATCAGAACCGAGTGGCGCTTGCGTTTTCCGGCAAATTGGGGCGCTCCCGATTCCGTGCAGTTCCCTGAGCTACGCTCATGGACCGAATCGGAAGTACCTGGCATTAGATATTTCTCTGGTATCGCTACCTACGAGAGTACGTTTGCCGTCGACGCTTCCGCTCAAGCCGATGAACACATCACTCTAAACTTGGGCGATGTTCGCGAAGTGGCCGAAGTATGGCTCAATGACCAACCACTCGGCACTACCTGGACCAAACCACACCGCCTGGACGTAACCCGACTGATACGCCGGGGGGAAAACAAGTTGCGGGTAGAAGTTGCCAACACGTGGTCAAACCGACTGACCGGCGACGCACTTCGAGGGGAAACATTCACGAGTACGCCCATCCGGCAAGGCGTGAAAGGTCAGACTTGGGACCGTTTGCCTTTGATCCAATCTGGCTTGTTGGGGCCGGTCGTGCTGGAGCGAACTCGAACAATTCGGCGATAGAAACTGCTATACTTACCGAGTCAAGGGTTTTAGAGGACAAGTATCCAGTTGAGTACAACACTGGGGGTGAAAAAGTACGGGGCACATCTGCCAGAATTTAGAACACTCGGCAGATGGCACCCATTTTTCAATGATCGCGTCTGTTTAGGACGCTGTGGTATCGTCGTAACTGGGATTGGCTGAAATGGAAAATTTGTATTTGTCCCCCCGGTAAAATGAGCGCTCCAATTCGACAACGCGCTCATCGTGGCAAATAACGGCACTGTCGAGAATGAAGACGGGAATGGGTTGTTCCACTTCAAAATTATTTCCGGGCGTTTTCGATGTCATAATCTCCACGCTGTAGGTCTGCGTTACCTCCCGGATTTTCAGATGAAACGTACTCTCATACACCTTGAAGTAGGATACTTCGTTAGGCATCCGGACGATGCGTGGGCAAAGCAGGACGGAAATGTATTTGGTTTCGTCCTTGACAAGCTCATCGTCGGCGTACCGAAGTTGATGAATCTTCATGACAGGACCTTCGATGATGAAATGCCGACCCGCGATTTCGGAGGAGATGCCCTCGGGCAAAATTGTTTTCTCGAGAACAATACTCTTCGGGGTGAATCCTTCGGCAATCAACCCTTCGTGAAATCCGCGGCGCGTGGCATGAATTGAGCCTAACGTGCGGATTATCCGATGGTCCGCCGTACGGTTAAGCACGAAGGTTCCCTTACCTTTCATGCGTTTTGCCCATCCTTTTAATTCAATTGCCTGATGAATTTTTCGGGCAGTCGTGTTGCTGATTTGGTGCGTTTTGATTAAGTCATTTTCAGAAGGCAATTTATCTCCTGGCTGAAAAATTCCTGACTTAATCTGTTCAATGAGTGCATCACTGATTTCGATGAACTTCGCCTTCATAATTAACGGGTAGAGAAGGATACACGTACGGATTGGTCGCTCGTGTCCACCCCCAAAGGATTTGTGGAGGGTATTCTTGCCGGAAATTACAAGAATCTTATTGAAACTCCATGCATGTTTCCACACCGGTCAGTATCCCATTCTACAGTCAGGTAGAAGTGATAATGGTTGCCGACCCGGCAATGGAACTTGGCCCGTCCGTTGGAAGAACCGTTGCACCGCAACTCGGTGCGGGTGCAACGATGACACGTTAGAGCAATCATGCCACTAAAGTACCAAGCTTGACTTTAACGTGAGTTATGGGTTATCTATGTTGTGATTCAAAAGGTTACGTCCCGTTAGGGACGACATGTTGGTAGAAAGTCGGGACTTCGCCGTGTTGCGTCCCGTACGGGACGTGACCTCAGCGGCAGGAAACCTTTCTACCAACATTCCGTCCCTAACGGGACGCGTTGACAACCCATAACTCACGTGACTTTAGCCATTTGAATAGAAGCCCGCTGCGGAGAGGATGCAGATTTGACGGGGGCGTTCGGCGGTGACCTAACTTCCGTTTCCATACCCATCCTGCCCAACGAGTTTCTGACGATAATGCTACCTTTTGGCAGCCAGTTTTGCAAGCGCGTTTTTGTCCATATGCAACTGCTGGTGGCCGGGACGGTACTAACACCATGCAAGCGAACAATCACATCGGTATTGAGAATCATGCGTTTAAATTCCAATAAAGCAGGAAGTCCCATCGCATTTTGAGCTAGGCGTAGTGGTCGGCATTGGCAGGGGGCCGTCTTCCGCTAAATCACGCACTGGCCGTTTTCATCCAGGGTCTGGTTGTTGTGGGCATTGATGAAACCGCACCGGCGGCCCGGCCTCGAATGGCGCTGGTGGCAACGCATCTATGCCCGGGGCATCTACGGCACCAGCCGCCCGGCGGGACGCCGTCCGCAGCAGCGGTAGTCATTTCCCGGTTCGCCGGTGCGGTCAAGTGCAGCGGACTGCGCTGGGTGAGTGTCATGTTGCTGAGGCAAATATCGTGGGCAAATCGGGTGTGGGCGCTGCCGTTCCTGACGGCTCCGTCCGAGTGCTACTACGCCGACCAACCTCGCGCCCATAAATCGCTGACGGACTGGGCACGCCTGGTATTGCCAGAAGTGAAGCGCTGAACCTGGGAGCGCTGGGTCATTGCCGTGGGCGACAGCAACTACTTCTTTATTGACCTGCTCAAAGCCCTTCATGGTCAGGTTAGTCTAATTAACCGCCTGCGGCTGGATGCGGCCTTGTTCGAACCGACTCCCCTCGCCGGACGGGGCAACGGGGTCGTCGGCGGTTGAAAGGCGAACGAGTGCCCACCCTGGCCACTCTGGCGGCAGGACCCTCGAAGCTGTGGCGGAGGTTGACGGTGTTCGAGTGGTACAGTTCTCATTACTAAAAGCTTAAGTACATCAAGGGCACCGCCATATGGTATCCCACGGACAAGCAGCCAGTGGCCAATTGCTAGGTTGTGATTCGATTGGACGACACACTGACGGACTTTGTCAGTAACGACGAACACCCGAGCGCGGACGAGTTAATTTCGTATTTTGTGCGGCGCTGGTCAAGGAAGACTACAGCACGGGCCACCTTGCTTTCCGTTGGTGCGGGCGCATCTGGACGTGGAGATGCAACAGCAGTGGAGCCACGGGGCCATCGCCCGTACCACCCCAGTGTTGATGGGCTTGTATTCAATCGTCATCTTACTGGCCCACTCTCTTCACCAATAAGGCCGGTTGGCCTGTCAGGTCAGCAGTTGGATCGCAAAGAACAGTTAACTTCAGCGATGCCCTGGCGGGCGTCAGGCGCTGTTTGTAGCAGGAAATGAATTTTTCCACATTAGAAAAAGACACCATACACGTAAAAATGAGCCCACACCATCGGCTGCCGCACCAGGCCAGCTTTGGCAGGAGGCATTAGCTTGGGCGACTTAAGACTAAAGTCAAGCTTAGGCCCTGTCTTTAAGCATATCACGACATCGATATTTTACCAGAAGCTTGACATTTTTGATTTAATTGCGCCATATTTGTCAACCGAAACCTGAACCATGAATTACGTAGCTGAACGCATCGCGATGGCCCGGAAGATGGCTGGCCTTTCTTTGCAGGGGCTATCCGACTTGATGGGCGGACTGGTGACCAAACAGTCCTTAAGTAAGTACGAGAAGGAAGAAACTCAGCCTGACACCAAAGTCATTGAGGCCATTGCGGCGGCGTTGAACGTGCGCCTCGACTTTTTTTTACGGGGAAAGCCGTCTGAGATAAACAAAATTGAATTTCGTAAAAAGATGCGGTTGAGCGCGACCGACGAAGAGATGATCCGCCAACAGGCCATTGATTTTGTGGAGCGGTACGAAGAACTGGAAGAACTCACGGGTTCGGTGCTCCCCCTTGTCAATCCGGTTGCCGACCGGCTCATCCGCCGCGTCGAGGACGTTGAAGCCGTGGCCGACTGCATCCGGGTAGCTTGGAAACTGGGCGAAATGCCCATTGCCAACGTCATCGAAACGTTGGAAGAACAGGGGTTTAAAGTCCTGGAGGTTGATGCCCCCGAAGAGTTCCGGGGGCTGTCGGGCGTGTCCAGCAGGGGCAGTAACGTGATCGTCCTCAACACCCGGGGCTGCGACAACGTGCGAAAGCGCTTCACCGCCATCCACGAAGCCGCCCACATCCTGCCCCAGTTTGACCCGGCTCTGAGCACTCGGGAGCGGGAAACCCTCTGCCATGCCCTGGCCGGAGCCATTTTGATTCCCAGGAGTCGGTTTGTCGATTTCTTTGGGTACTCCCGTCGCACGATTTCCATCGCCGAATTAAAACAAGCCAAAGAACTTTACGGCATTTCGTGCCGGGCGTTGATTGCCCGCGCCAAGAACATAGGGGTCATCTCGGAACAAACGCTAAAAGGACTATTCATCGCCCTGAACCGTATGGTTGGTCCGAAAGGCGACCCGGGAAAATACAAAGAGGGCTGCCACGAGAAGGTACACCGCTTCGACCGGCTGCTGATGCGGGCCGTCAGCGAGGAAGTAATTTCAATGAGTAAGGCCGCGGCGCTCAACAAGCAGTCGTTGGGCGAATTTCGCGAATCACTGCTCATAACTGAATGACCGCTTCGATACCCCGGACGGTGACAGTCAATGACGCCAACATCTTCATTGATCTTCACAAAACCGCGTTACTGGCCACCTTTTTTGAATTGCCCTTCGACTTTCGCACGACCCGGGTGGTGTTGCGAGAGTTACTGGCGGAGCAACGGGAGGCCGTTGAGGCGTACGAACAGCGGGGCATCCTGATGGTGCGTGAGTACGAGTGGCGAGAAATCGAAGCGTTAGGGACGGAAGCCGGGCTGTCAAGGAGCCTGAGTATTCAGGACATCTCGGTATTCGTCTATGCACGTGAAGTAAACGGGATGATTCTGACGGCGGATAACAAGCTGCGAAAAGAAGCATCTCGTCGGGACATCGAGGTTCACGGCATGGTCTGGATTTTCGAGGAGTTGGTCCGAGGGGGGAAGCTGTCGCGTGACCAAGCCACTGAGCGGGTTGAACTGCTTTTGAGGGTGAATCCCTTTGCTCCCGTGAAGGAATGTGAGGCGTTGATAAAACGGTGGCAGGGCCAGGACTGAAGAAATGGCAGGATTTTTCGGCCTTCCTCTTTTTGAACCCGCCGTGAATTTGCCCTAAAACTCTGACAGATC
>ERZ1066119.779-NODE-779-length-19996-cov-19.754075_pt1 | contig 19996 bp, 22 predicted proteins | sample MGYA00382766_ERZ1066119 | MGnify/ENA primary metagenome ERZ1066119 (study PRJEB33369, sample SAMEA5778349) | biofilm metagenome | biome: Industrial cooling water; feature: Water cooling tower basin; material: Biofilm | place: United Arab Emirates | collected...
CCCCCTCCCCCCGCCGACGCCGCGCCCCTCGCCGACGCCGCGCCCCCTGGCGGCCCGCCCCCCGGCGCCGCGCTTGCCGACGCCCCGCCCGAAGCCGAGCCCGGGACGCTCGCCGCGCGGCGCCTCCTCCTCGAGGAGGCGGGAGCCGCCCGCGAAAGGGCGTTGGCCCTGCTGCAAGTCCCTCCGCCCTGACGCCAGGGCGGCCGGGCGGCGCGATCGCCCACCGCCGCGCCATCGCCCCGGCCGCCCGCCTCGGGGGCGGCCGGGATCCGGGCGGCCGGCCCCCGCCGCCCCTCCCCCGGCGCCGCGCCCCCCCGGGGGGGGGCGTTGCGCGGCCCGCCGCCACCGCGCGGTGCGCTCACGATTCGTCAACCACCCCATGCCTAAGGTCGTCCCGGGCGGCCATGGGGCCGCGGGCGCGTCAGGAGGCGTGGCGATGTCGGCAGAAGGCCGGTGGACCGGGGACGGGCAGGGGGCAGGGGGGGCGACCCCCCCGGCCGGCCCCCGCGCGCCCGTCCTCTGCGCGTCCGCCCTCCTGAGCCTCCTTCTCGCCCCGCCCGCCCGGGCCGACGACGCCGACCTGTGCCTGCTCGCCGCCCAGGACGCGCAGCGCCTCTCGGGCGTGCCGCTCGACGTGCTCCTGGCCATCACCCTGACCGAGACGGGGCGCGGCCCCCCCGGCGAGGCGCGCCCCTGGCCCTGGACCGTCAACGACGGCGCCGAGGGTCGCTGGTTCCCCACGCGAGAGGAGGCCGTGGCCTACGCCCAGAGCCTCCTGGACGCCGGCCGGACCAGCTTCGACGTGGGCTGCTTCCAGCTCAACTGGCGCTGGCACGGGGCCAACTTCGCCTCGCTCGACCAGATGTTCGACCCCTTGGGCAACGCCAGCTACGCCGCCGGCTACCTCGCCTCGCAGCGGCCCGAGGGCGCGGACTGGTCGGTGGCCGCCGGGGCCTACCACTCCGCCACGCCGGAATACGCCCTCCGCTACCGCGCCATCTTCGACGCCCACCGCGCCGCCCTCCGCCCCGGCGAGGGCGCGCTGGCCCTGGCCTCCGCCGAACCCCCGGGGGCCGCCCCCGCCGACGCCCCCGCCGACGCCGACGCGGCCCCGCGCGTCAACTCCTACCGCCTCCTGCGCCGCGACGCCGGGTCGCCCCGGCTCGGCTCCCTCGTGCCCCTGGACGGATGATGACGCTCACCCCCGGCCTCTTCTTCCAGACCCGCGTGATGATCGCGCTCGCGCTCATGGCGGTCATCGTCATGATGGTGCTCCCCGTGCCCGCCTGGCTGATAGACGTGGGCCTCGCGGTCAGCTTCGCGCTGGCCATCCTCATCTTCACGCTCACGCTCTTCATCGAGCGCCCCTTGGACTTCTCGGCCTTCCCCTCGATCCTCCTGGCCTCCCTGATGCTGCGGCTCTCGCTCAACGTGAGCACGACCAAGCTCATCATCGCCCAAGGCCACACCGGCACCGACGCCGCCGGCCAGGTCATCGAGGGCTTCGCCATGTTCGTCATGGGCGGCAGCATGGCGGTGGGCCTGGTGGTCTTCCTGGTCCTCCTGATCGTCAACTTCATGGTCATCAACAAGGGCGCGGCGCGCATGGCCGAGGTGGGGGCGCGCTTCGCGCTCGACGCCATGCCCGGGCGCCAGCTCGCCATAGACGCCGACCTCGCCTCGGGCGCCATCACCCATGCCGAGGCGCGCGCCCGCCGGGAGCGCGAGGGCCAGGAGACCACCTTCTTCGGCTCGCTCGACGGCGCCAGCAAGTTCGTCAAGGGCGACGCGGTCGCGGGCCTGCTGATCACGATCCTCAACCTCGTCGTGGGCCTCGCCATGGGCGTCTTCGCCCACGCCATGCCCCTAAGTGACGCCTTCGCGACCTACGCGGTCCTCACCGTGGGCGACGGGCTCGTCAGCCAGATCCCCGCCGTCATCATCGCCGTGGGCACGGCGCTGCTGCTGGCGCGCGGCGGCTCCACCCAGACCACCGACAAGGCGGTGGTGAGCCAGCTCGGCCGCCACCCGGCCGCGCTGGCCACCGTGGGCGCGCTGATGGCCCTCTTCGCGCTGCTGCCGGGGATGCCCTTCCTGCCCTTCATCCTGGGCGCGGGCCTGCTCGGCTTCGCCGCCTGGCGCGGCGCCAGCAGGCCGCCCGAGGCGGAGGCGTCCGCCGCCCCGGAGGCCCCGGCGCGCAAGGCCTCCATGGGCGACCTGCTGGACCTCGACGACATCCACCTGGAGTTCGCGCCCGACCTCGTGGACATGGTGCTCGACCCCGCCACGGGGCTCGACGCGCGCATCGGCACCATGCGCAGCCACGTGGCCCAGTCCTTCGGCCTCATCCTGCCCGAGATCCGGCTCACCGACAGCGCCGCGCTGCCCCCCGGCGGCTACGCGATCCGCATCCACGGCGTGGAGCAGGCGCGCGACACCCTGCGCCCGGGCCGCGTCCTGGCGCTGCTGCCCGCCGGCGGCGCGGCCGCCGCCCAGGGGGCGCCCCCGGGCGAGGACGTGCGCGAGCCCGTCTACGGCGCCCCCGCCCGCTGGGTGGCGCCCGCCGACGACCTCGCGCTCGCGGGCCTCACCACGGTCTGGCCGGCCGAGGTGCTGGCCACGCACCTGCTGGAGGTCATCAAGCGCAACTTCGCTCGCCTCCTGACGCTCAAGGCCCTGCGCCGGCTCCTGGACGAGATGGTCAACCTCTCGGACGCGGCCCGCGCGGAGGCCAACCGCAAGGTGCTCGACGAGCTGATCCCCGACAAGGTGCCCGTGGACCTGCTGCTCGCCGTCCTGCGCCTCCTGCTGGAGGAGCGCGTGTCCATCCGCAACCTCCCCCTGATCCTGGAGAGCATCAGCGAGGCCCGCGCCTCCCACCCCACGCCCGAAGGCATCGCCGAGCACGTGCGCGCGCGCCTGGGCTTCCAGCTCGTGGCCGAGCTCAGGCGCCCCGACGGCACAATCCCCCTCGTGCAGCTCGCCCCGGAATGGGAGGAGGTCTTCGCCACCTACCAGCTGGGCACGGGCCCCGGGCCCGCCGACGTGGCGCTCCCGCCCGAGGACTTCAACCGCCTGGCGGCCGCCGTGGCCGACAAGGTGGCCCAGGCGGCCGAGGGAGGGGCCTACCCGGCGCTGGTGACCTCCACGCGCCGCCGCCGCTTCCTGCGCACGGTGCTCGCCGCGCGCGGCATCCCCAACCCCGTCCTCAGCTTCGAGGAGATCGGCCTGGACGCCCGCCCCGCCCTCGTGGGCCTGGTGCCGGCATGAGCGCGCAGACGATCGCGGCGCTGGCCGGCCTCCAGGGGGGCCTGGAGGCCTGGGCCTGGGGCGCCTTCCTGGTGCTCCTGCGCGTCGGGGGCGCGGTGGCGCTCCTGCCGGCCTTCGGGGAGCAGTCGGTGCCCGCGCGGGTCCGCCTGGCCCTGGCGCTCGCCTTCGGGGCCGTGGTGCTGCCCGCCGTCGGTCCCTCGCTGCCGCCCTTCCCGGGCGTCGCGCGGGCCGTGCCGGCGCTGCTGGGGGAGGCGGGGGTCGGCCTCCTCCTCGGCCTCGGGCTCCGGCTCTTCGTCCTGGCCCTCCAGATGGCCGGCAGCATCGCCGCCCAGGCCACCTCGCTCTCCCAGCTCTTCGGCGCCGGCCCCGGCGGCGAGCCCTCGCCGGCCATGGCCCATCTCCTCGTCTTGGGCGGCCTCGCGCTGGCCGGCCTCCTGGGCCTGCACGTGCAGGTGGCGGCCTACCTGATCGGCTCCTATGCGCTGCTGCCCGCCGGCGCGGGCCTCGACCCCGGCCTCGCGCTGGACGCCACGCTGGGGGAGGTGGGTCGGGCCACGGGCCTCGCCTTCTCCTTGGCCGCGCCCTTCGTGGCGGCGTCGCTGCTCTACAACGTCACGCTCGGCGTCATCAACCGCGCCATGCCGCAGCTGATGGTCACCTTCATCGGCGCCCCCGCGCTGACGGCCGGCGGGCTCCTCCTGCTGCTCGTGGCCGCCCCCGTCCTCCTCCAGCTCTGGTCGGGCGAGCTCGGGGTCTTCCTCCGGAGGCCCTTCGAGCCATGAGCGACGAGCCCGAGAGCGACGACAAGACCTTCGACCCCACGCCGCGACGGCTGGAGGAGGCGCGCAAGAGGGGCGAGGTGGCGCAGGCGCCCGACCTCGTCACGGCCGCCGCCTACGCGGGCTTCCTGCTCGCCGCCCTCCTCTTCGGCGGCGCCTCCATGCTGGGTCTCGCCGAGGCCCTGCGGGGCCTCCTGGCCGAGGCGGCGCCGCTCTCGGAGGCGGCCTTCGCGGGCTCGCCTCAGCCGCTCTGGGGGGCGGCGCTGAGCGAGGCGGGGCTGGCGCTCCTGCCCTGGGTGGCGGTCCCGGCGGCGCTCGCCGTGCTCTGCCTGCTGGCCCAGGGCTCGCTGGTCGTGGCCCCCGAGAGGCTCGCGCCGCGGCTCCAGCGCGTCTCGCCGCTCGCCGCCCTCAAGCAGCGCTTCGGGGCCGATGGCCTGGGCGACTTCGTCAAGGGCCTCGTCAAGATCGCCCTCTACGGCTTCCTTCTCGGCCACACGGTCTGGAGGGCGCTGCCCGACCTCCTGGACGCGGCGGCCGAGGCGCCCGCCGTGGCCATGCTCGCCATCCTCGGCCTCACCCTCGACCTCGTGGTGGTGATCGTCGCCGTGGCCTTCGTGCTCGGGGCGGCGGACCTGCTGTGGCAGAGGCTCCTGTTCCTCAGGCGCATGAGGATGACGCGCCGCGAGGTGATGGACGAGTCCAGGGACAGCGAGGGCGACCCCCACCTCAAGCAGCAGCGCCGGGCGCGGGCCGTGGAGATCGCCATGAAGGGCATGCTGGCCGAGGTGCCCAAGGCCGCCGTGGTGGTCGTCAACCCCACGCACTACGCCGTGGCGCTCTCCTGGGACCGCGCGCGGGGCGGCGCGCCCGTCTGCGTGGCCAAGGGCGTGGACGACCTCGCGCTCGCCATCCGCAGGCGCGCCGAGGAGTCGGGCGTGCCGGTCCGCTCCGATCCCCCCACGGCGCGGGCGCTCTACGCGACCGTGGCCCTGGGCGACGAGGTGCCGCGCGCGGAGTGGCGCGCGGTGGCCGCCGCCATCCGCTTCGCCGAGCGCGTCCGGCAGAGGAAGGGGGAGGCATGAGGGGGCTCGTGGGGCTCGCGGAGGTGGCGCGGGCGGCGGCCGAGGCGGCGGAGGCGCGGCTCGCGGCGCTCCGGCGCGAGGACGCCGCGCTCGTGGCCAGGGTGGAGGCGATCGAGACGGCGCGCGCGGCCCGCGCGGCGCAGGCGGTGGCGGGCGACCCGGCGCTCATGGCCGGGGCCGACCTGCGCTGGGAGGCCTGGGCCGAGGCCCGCGTGGAGGCGATCCAGCGCGACAGGGCGCTCCTGCGCGCGCGCATGGAGGAGGCGCGCGAGGCGCTGCGACTGCGCTTCGGCCGCCAGGTGGCGACGGAGGCGCTCGCCGCCCGCGCCCGGGCCGAGCGGGCGCGCCAAAGGGAGCGGCGGGCGGAGAGGGGTTAGGCCGGCGGAGGCCTTCGCCCGCGACCCCGCCATGGGGCGGCTCCTTGCGTCCTGCGCCGGAGGGGCCGCCGGCGCCCCCCGGGGGGCCAGGCGCCGCTCCCCCGCGCGCGCCGCCACCTCCCCGCCGGGCCCTCGCGGCGCGCGGGTCTCAGGCCTCCTGGCGCACCAGGTCCACGATCAGGACGTCGGTGATCATGCCGCCCACCTCCTCCCGGGCGGCCTCGCGCAGCATCCGGCGCAGGTTGCGCATGGGCTCGGCGGCCGTGAACATGCCCTCGAAGCCCCCCGTGTTGGCGTGGTCGAAGAGCGCCTGGAGGAAGACGTCGCGCAGCTTGGGCTCGATGAGCAGCACCGCCTCCTCCTGGCCCTGCCGCACCTCCACCGACAGCGACAGGAGCACCAGGGCCTCCACGGCTCCCCCCTCCACGACCGGCACGACGAACTGGTTGTTGAGCCGGACGTAGTCGAAGCCCTCGGGCGGCGCGGGCTCGCCCTCGGCCTCGGCGGGCGCCGCCTCGGCGGGGCCTTCCCCGGGCGCGCCCTCGGCCGGCGCCTGCGCGCAGGGGTCGGGCGGCGGCTCGGCCGGCGTCAGCGCGAGCCCCGCGCCGACGCCCCCGGCGGTGCCGAGGAGCAGGAGCAGGACGGGCAGCAGGAGCGTCTTCATGGGCAGGCCCTCAGAACGGCAGGAGCAGGCCCACCGCCTGCTGGCCCGCGCGCGGCTGCTGCATGTCGGTCACCTGGCCGCGCCCGCCGTAGGAGATGCGCGCCTGGGCGATGCGGTCGTAGTCCACCTCGTTGAGGCGGCTGACGTCGGCGGGGCGCACGAAGCCCGTCACCAAGAGCTCGCGCAGCTCGTTGTTGACGCGCACCTCCTGGGAGCCGGCGATGGCGAGGACGCCGTTGGGCAGCACGTCCGTGACCGTGGCGGCCACGCGCAGCGTCATCTCCTCGCTGCGGCGGATGCTCCCCTCGCCCTCGAAGGAGGAGCGCGAGTTGAGCCCCACGGCGGGCGAGAGGGAGGCCTCGCCCGTCAGGACGGGGGCCAGGGCCTCGGGCAGGCCGAAGAGGGCGTCTATCCCCATGGCCTCGCTGCCCTGCCGGCCCCTCTCGCTTTGGTTGCGGAACTCGGCGCTATCGTCGATGTTGATGACCACGGTGAGGAGGTCGCCGCGCTCGGAGGCGCGGTCGTCGCCCACCAGCGCGCCCCCGCCCTCGTCCCAGAGCGAGGCCCGCGCCGCCTGGCGCGGCGCCTCGAAGGGCAGGATGGGCGCGAAGGGCGACGGCGTCGCCATGGCCAAGGTCTCCACGGAGGTGGAGATGGGGGTGAAGGGCGGCTCCTGGCCGAGGGGCGAGCTGCCGCAAGCGGCCAGCGCGAGCGGCGCGAGAAGGAGGGCGGGTCGCATGGGCGGCTCCTCAGAAGGCGACGTAGGCGGCGCCGTCGAGGCCGACGCGGGCCGTGACGGTGGTGCGGGACTCGAGGTTCATGACGCGGATCAGCTCGCCCGCGCCCGCGCGGTCGAGCGCCCGCCCCTCGGTGGCGATGGTGAGCCCGCCGCCCTGGTAGATGAGCGGGACGACGGCGTTGCGCTCCACGAGGGCGGGGGGGACGAGGTCGGACGGGTTGATGGGCCGGCCCGCGTAGAGCGCCACGCGCGCCTCCATCCCCACGGCCTGCGCAGCGTCCGTGACGGCGCCGGGCACGACCTGGTCGGAGAGGACCAGGTCCTCGGGCATGATCACGGCGCGGGCGGGGATGGTGCGGGCGGGCACCAGGATCTCGGCCGCCGCCGGGCCGGCGGCGAGCAGGAGGGCCAGCAGGCGGGTCATCGGATCGCCACCGTGGCGCCCAGCATCTGGTCGGCCGCCGAGATGACCTTGGAGTTGAGCTCGTAGCCCCTCTGCGCCTCGATGAGGTCGGTGACCTCCTTGACGGCGTCCACGGCCGACTCCTCCAGGTAGCCCTGGCGCAGCGTGCCCAGGCCGTCCTGGCCAGGGGCGGAGGTCAGGGGCGGCCCGGAGGCCTCGGTCTCGAGCGCGAGGTTGGAGCCGATGCTCTCCAGCCCCTTGGCGTTGGCGAAGCCGGTGAGCGTGAGCGCGCCCAGGCTCTCGGGCGCCACGCGGTCGCCGAACTGGGCCAGCACTTCCCCCTCGGGCGTGATGGTGACGGAGCGGGCGTCGGGCGGCACGGTGATCTCGGGGACCACGGCGTAGCCGTCCGACGTCACCAGGAGCCCGTCACCCGTGAGCTTGAGCGCGCCGTCGCGCGTGTAGGCCGAGCGGCCGTCGGGCAGGCGCACCTCCAGGAAGCCGTCGCCCTCGATGGCCACGTCGAGGTCGTTGCCGGTGGCCGAGAGCGCCCCCTGCTGGAGCATGACCGTCACGGCCGTGGCGCGCACGCCGAGGCCGAGCTGCACGCCCGCGGGCACCAGGGTGCCGTCGGAGGCCGCCACCGTGCCGGGGCGCACCACCTGCTGGTAGGAGAGGTCCGCGAACTCGGCCCGGCGGGGCGAGTAGCCCGTGGTCGAGAGGTTGGCCAGGTTGTTGGAGATCACCTCCACCCGGGTCTGCTGGGCGGCCATGCCGGCCGCGGCGATGTCCAAGGCGCGCATCTACCTCACCGTGATGGACTGGATGGTCTTGCGGACGCGGTCGTCCTCGCGCTCCAGGAAGCTCTGGCCCATCTCGTAGGCGCGCTGCACCTCGATCATGCGGGCGACCTCGGCGACGGGGTCCACGTTGCTGCCCTCCAGCGCGCCCTGGAGCACGCGCGGCGCGGGGGCGGGGTCCCAGCCCCCCGGCGCGTCGAAGCGCGCCCCGGCCTCGCGCCGCAGGCCCAGCGGGTCGCGGGGCACGACCACGCCCACCTGCCCCATGGGGAGGCCCCCGGCCGACACGGTCCCGTCCGCGCCGACCGCCACGGGACCGGCGCCCTGCGGCACGAAGAGCGGCGCGCCGCCGGCGTCGAGCACCCGGGCGCCGTCGGGCGTGACCAGGTCGCCCGCCTCGTTGGGCAGGAAGCGGCCCGCGCGCGTCAGGCGGGGGCCTCCCTCGCCCTCGACCACGAAGAAGCCCTCGCCCTCGATGGCCAGGTCGAAGGGGCCGCCCGTCATCTCGATGGCGCCCTGGGACTGCACGATCTGGCGCGCGCGCGCGGCGCCCATGGAGAGCGACGGCCCGTCGCCCGTCCCGCGCAGCACCTCGGCGAAGATGACCCGCTCGGCCCGGAAGCCGGTGGTGCTGGCGTTGGCGATGTTCTGGGCCACCACGCTCATCTGGGACATGAGCCCCGTCTGGCGCGAAAGCGTCGCGTAGATCGCGTTGTCCATGCCTCAGCCTCCGGCGATCATCGGGACGATGCCGTCCTGGAAGAACGACACCAGCGTGGCCGTCATGAAGGCCATCGAGACCCAGAACACCGCGACGATGGCCGCGAGCTTGGGCACGAAGGTCAGCGTCATCTCCTGCACGCTCGTCAGCGCCTGGAGGAGCCCGATGGCCAGGCCAACGACCAGCGTCACGCCCAGGATCGGCAGCGACATCACCGTCGCCACCCAGAGCCCCTGGCGCAAGGCGTCGTAGAAGGCGGCCTCGGTCATCGTCACACCGGCATCCGCAGGATTTCCTGATAGGCCTCCACGACCCGGTTGCGCACCGTCACGGCCGCGTCCACGGCCAGCTCGGCCTGCGTGAGCGCCTGCACGAGCGCCTGGGCGTCGGCGCGGCCCGTCATGGCGGCCACGGCCGTGCGCTCCCCGTTGGCGACGGTGGCGGCGAAGTCCTGCGCGATCCCGAGCAGGCCTCCCGAGGTGCCGGGCTGGGCCTCGGTGGCGGGCCGCGCGGAGGCGTAGCGGTCGGCGGCGAGCGCCGTGAGCGACGAAAGGTCCATGGGCCTGTCCTATCGGCGGAGGAGATCCATCAGCGCGGACGACATGGCCCGCGTCTGCTCGAACATCTTGAGGTTGGCCTCGTAGGAGCGCGACGCCTCGCGCGCGTCGGCGATCTCCACGACCATGTCCACGTTGCTGCCCGTCACGTAGCCGGCCTCGTCGGCGAGCGGGTGGGCGGGGTCGAAGGTCCGCTCCCCCTCCGTGCGGTCGAGGCGCACGGGGCCGGGCTCCACCAGGCCGTCGGCCACGCTCTCGAAGCTGGCGAGCTTGCGCTGGTAGCCGGGCGTGTCGGCGTTGGCGATGTTCTCGGACACGAGGCGCAGGCGGGCGGCCTGGGCCTGCATGCCGGACACGGTGATGCGCAGGGCGTCGGCGAAGTCGGCCATCAGCGCGCCCCCATCGCGGCGCGCAGGACCGTCAGGCCGTGGCGCCAGGCGGCCAGCGCCTGGTTGTGCTCGCGCGTGGCCTGGGCGGAGGCCCACATCTCCTGCTCGATGCTGACGGTGTTGCCGTTGGGGGAGGACTCGCCCGGGGCGTCGAAGGGGCGCGCGGCCGCGCCATCCCCCCCGCCCAGGTGGCCCGCGCGGGTCGCGCGCGGCCCCCCGCCCTCCGCCGCCTCCGCGAAGGAGGGCAAGGCCTGGGCGCGGAAGCCCGGCGTGTCGGCGTTGGCCACGTTGACGGCCGCCAGCGCCTGCCGTTGGCCCGCGTGGCGCATGAGCTGGCCCGAGACGCGGAACACGTCCATGGAATCGAACATCGGGGCTTCTCCCTCGACCGCTGCAAGGAAGCCTTAAGCCTGATTCCCTAAGGATCGGTTCACGGGCTGCGAGAATCGCGCAGGCCGAGGGAGATTCCGATGCACCAGGCCGACCCGCTCCTGCTGCGCGCCGCCGCCGCCCTGCGCGAGGCGCGCGTGGCCCGCCCCCTGGGCCGCGTCCTGGGCGCCTCGGGGGGGCTCGTGCGGGCCTCGGGCCTGCCCTCGGCGCGGCTGGGGGACCGCGCGACGATCCTGGCGCGAGGGGCCGCCCTGCTGGCCGAGGTCATCGCGGTGGCCGATGGCGAGGCGCGGCTCCTGCCAGAGGGCGCGGCGGACGGCGTGTGCTTGGGCGACGCGGTCCGGCTCGACGAGGCGCCGCCCTTCGCGCCCGACGAGGGATGGATCGGCCGGGTCGTGGACCCCGACGGGCGGCCGCTGGACGGCCGGCCGCTGCTCCCCGGCCTCCGGCCCCGCACCTTGCGCGCCCCGCCCCCGGCGCCCCGCGCGCGGCGCGCGATGGGGGAGCGGCTCGCCACGGGCCATTGCGTGTTCGACACGCTGCTGCCGATCGCGCGAGGGCAGCGCGTCGGGCTCTTCGCGGGCTCGGGCGTGGGCAAGTCCACGCTGCTGGCGGGGCTCGCGCGCGGGGTGGAGGCGGACGTGGTGGTCATCGGGCTGGTGGGCGAGCGGGGGCGCGAGGTGCGCCACTTCGTGGAGGAGGTGCTGGGCGAGGCGGGGATGGCCCGCGCCGTGGTGGTCGCCGCCACCTCGGACCGGGCGCCGCAGGTGCGGCGGCGCTGCGCGCTCGCGGCCACCGCCGTGGCCGAGCACTTCCGCGACGAGGGGCGGCAGGTGCTCCTCCTGCTCGACTCGGTGACGCGCTTCGCCGAGGCGCACCGGGAGGTCGCCGTGGCCGCCGGCGAGGGCGCGGCGCTGCGCGGCTTTCCCGCCTCCACGGGGCCGGCCATCGCCGCGCTCTGCGAGCGCGCGGGGCCGGGGGAGGGGGAGGCCGGCGACATCACCGCCGTCTATTCGGTGCTCGTGCAGGGGTCGGACATGGAGGAGCCCGTGGCCGACTGGCTGCGCGGCACGCTGGACGGGCACGTGGTGCTGGACCGCGCCATCGCCGAGAGGGGGCGCTTCCCGGCCGTGGACCTGCTGCGGTCCGTGTCGCGGTCGCTACCGGGCGTCGCCACGCGGCCCGAGAACGGCCTGATCGCCGAGGCGCGCGCCCTGCTGGGCGCGCACGACCGCGCGGCGCTGATGATCCGCGCGGGGCTCTACGCGCCGGGCTCGGACCCCCAGGTGGACGCCGCCATCGCCGCCGAGCCGGCGCTCGACCGGTTCCTCGCCACCCCGTCGAGCGCCGGCGTGCAGGCGAGCTTCGCGGCGCTGCGGCAGGCGCTGGCCACGGCGCGGCCGGCAAGGAAGTAGAGGAAGGCCGGGGGACGCGGGCGCCCCCCGGACCCCCCCCGTGCGGGGCTCCACCCCGGGGGCTGGGCGCCCGCACGCGGAGGGGTCCGGGGGCGAGGGGCCATCGCCCCGAGCGCGGGTCTCCCCGGCCTTCCTTACAGCGACCGCTCGACGGTCTCGCGCTCGAAGATCTCGATGACGTCGCCTTCGCGCATGTCGTTGTAGTTCTCGAAGGCCATGCCGCATTCCTGGCCCGACTGGACCTCGGGCACCTGGTCCTTGAAGCGCTGGAGGGTCTTGAGGGTGCCCTCGTGGATGACGACGCTGTCGCGCAGGAGGCGGACGCCCGCCGACTTGCGCGCCACGCCCTCGGTGACGAGGCAGCCGGCGACCTGGCCGACGTTGCTGACCTTGAAGACCTTGAGCACGCGGGCGTAGCCGATGAAGCGCTCGCGCACCTCGTCCTTGAGGAGGCCCGAGGCGGCCGCCTTGATGTCGTCCACGAGGTCGTAGATGATCGAGTAGTACCGGATCTCCACGCCCTTCTGGTTGGCAGCGGCCCGCGCCGGGGCGTTGGCGCGGACGTTGAAGCCGATGACGGGGGCCTTGGAGGCTTCCGCCAGCCCGATGTCGCTCTCGGTGATGGCGCCGACGCCGGAGTGGAGGACGCGCACGCGCACCTCCTCGTTGCCGACCTTCTCAAGGGCCTGGACGATGGCCTCGGCCGAGCCCTGCACGTCGGCCTTGACCACGAGCGACAGCTCGGCGGTGGCCGCGTCGGTCTTGGCGCGGGCCATGAGCTGCTCGAGGGTCTGGGCGGCGCCGGCGGCGGCGCGCTTCTCGCGCGAGAGGTTCTCGCGGTAGGCGGCGATCTCGCGGGCCTGGACCTCGGTCTCGACCACGTTGAGCACGTCGCCGGCCTCGGGCGTGCCGTTGAGGCCCAGGACCTCCACGGGCACGGAGGGGCCGGCCTCGGCGACGGTCTCGCCCTTGTCGTTGACGAGCGCGCGGACCTTGCCCCACTTCTCGCCCACCACGAAGATGTCGCCCTTCCTGAGCGTGCCGTTCTGCACGAGCACGGTGGCCACGGGGCCGCGGCCCACGTCGAGCTTGGCCTCGATGACGGCGCCCATGGCGGGGCGCCCGGGGTTGGCGGCGAGCTCCAGCACCTCGGCCTGGAGCGCGATGGCCTCCAGGAGCGCGTCGAGGCCCTGGCCGGTCTTGGCCGAGACCTCCACGTCCTGCACGTCGCCCGACATCTCCTCGACCACGACCTCGTGGCTGAGCAGGTCCGTGCGGACCTTGCGGGGGTCGGCGTCGTGCTTGTCCACCTTGTTGATGGCGACGATCATGGGGACGCCGGCGGCCTTGGCGTGGCTGATGGCCTCCACCGTCTGGGGCATCACCGCGTCGTCGGCGGCGACCACCAGGACGACGATGTCGGTCACCTGGGCGCCGCGGGCGCGCATGGAGGTGAAGGCGGCGTGGCCGGGCGTGTCCAGGAAGGTGATGAGCTGGCCGCCGTCGGTCGTCACCTGGTAGGCGCCGATGTGCTGGGTGATGCCGCCGGCCTCGCCCGCCACCACGTTGGCGTGGCGGATGGCGTCGAGCAGCGACGTCTTGCCGTGGTCCACGTGGCCCATGATGGTGACGATGGGCGCGCGGGGCTGGAGATCCTCGGGGCGGTCGGAGACGGCGTCGATGGCCTGCTCCACGTCGGCGTCCGACACGCGCGCGATGCGGTGGCCGAACTCCTCGACCAGGAGCTCGGCCGTGTCGGCGTCGAGCGACTGGTTCTGGGTCGCCATGACGCCCATGCGCATGAGCGCCTTGATGACGTCGGCCGTGCGTTCCGCCATGCGGTTGGCGAGCTCGCCCACGGTGATGGCCTCGGGCACCTGCACGTCGCGCACGACCTTCTCGCGCTCCTGGTGGCCGCCCATGGCCTTGGCGCGGGCGCGCTCCTGCTTGCGCTTCATGGCGGCCATGGAGCGCTGGCGCCCCTCGCCGTCGAGCGCCTGGTTGAGCGTGAGCTTGCCGGCGCGCCGCGCGTCCTCGGTGCCGGCGGGCTTGCCCTTGGCCTTGTCCTGGGCGGGGCCGCGGGCGTCGCCGCGCTCCCTGTCGGGCTTGCGCGCCATGAGGGCGGCGCGGCGGTCCTCCTCGGTGACGGAGCCGGGCACGGGGCCGCGCGGCGCCTGGGAGGCGGCCTGGGCGGCCACGGCGGCCTTGCGCGCGGCGATGGCGGCCTTGCGGGCCTCCTCCTCGGCCTTGAGGCGGATCTCCTCCTGGCGGGCGGCCTCCTCGCGCTCCTTGGCCTCGATCTCGGCGCGGCGGGCGGCGCGCTCCTCGGCGCGCTGGGCCTCCTCGGCGGCGCGGCGCGCGTTGTCCTCGGCCTCCCGGGCGCGGGCGGCGGCGACGGCCTTGAGCCGGCGCTCCATCTCCGCGTCCGAGATGCCGGCGGGGCGGCGCGAGGGGTCGCCCAGGCGCGGCGAGGGGCCGGCGCCCGGCCCCGGCGCGGGGGCCGCGACGGGGCCGCGCAGGACGCGCTTGGGGGCCTTGGTCTCCACCACGACGTTCTTGGTCCGCCCGTGGCTGAAGCTCTGCTTCACCTGGCCGGGGCGGGCCGCGCCCAGGGGGGGGCGGGCGCCGAGGGGTCTCTTGTCGCCGGTGTCGGTCATGTAACGCTTTCGTCCTCGGGACCGCCCTCACCCCCATTGGTGGAGCCGTCCAGGTCAGGGTCGGATTCACGGAGGCCGCGGAGTTTCGCGGCCTCCTCTACAACACGGTCGGCCAGGGCGCCAGACGCCAGGGCCATGTGGATCACGCTTTCGCGGCCGAAGGCCGCGCCGAGTTCGGCGCCGGTGAGCATCCCGAACCAGCGCGCCCCCTCGGGCGTCCAGAGCTTCTCCTTGCCCCGCTTCGAGCCGTCCGAGGCCTGGAGCAGGACGCGCACGCGCGCCCATTCCCGCCGCCCCAGGCCCTCGGCGGCCCTGACCAGGGCCTCCTTGACCTTCTCGAAGCCCGCCACGGCCAGCCCCGCCTTGCGGGCGAGGCTCAGGAGCTCGACCACGCGCAGCGCCAGGAGGCGCTCCACCCGGTCCGCGAGGTCGTCGGGCACCGTCGCGGGCGCCTTGGCGGCGCGGGCGAAACGCCCCTGCCGCGCCCTCTCCAACATGGGGCGCGAGGCGGTCACGTAGAAGCCCCGGCCGGGCAGTTTTCCCGCCACGTCCGGGACCACGGCCCCGTCGGGGCCGAGCACGAAGCGGATCAGGCCCGACTTGGGCCCCGTCTCGCCCGTGACGAGGCAGCGCCGCTCGGGCTCCTCGCGGCTCTTGGCGGCGCCCCCTCGGGTCATGGCGACCGGAGGAGGCTCAGGCCTCCTCCGCCTCCTCGGCCTCGGCCGTGGCGCGGGCCACCTCGTCGGGGTCCACCCAGCCCAGCGCCACGCGCGCGCTCATGACCATGGCGCGGGCGTCCTCCAGGGACAGGCCGAAGCCTTCCAGGATGCCCTGGTCCTTGACCCTCTGCCCGTCCACCTCCGTCCAGCCGCCCGCCAGCTCCCAGTCGGCGCAGGTGGCGAAGTCCTCCACCGTCTTGATGCCCTCGCGGCCCAGCGCCTCGACCATGGGGGGGGTGAGGCCGGGGAACTCGATCAGCTCCTCCTCCACGCCGAGCGCGCGCGCGCGGTCCAGGATGGCGCGGCGCTCGGCCTCGATGTGGTCGCGGGCGCGCGCCTGCAGCTCGTCGGCGGTGTCCTCGTCCACGCCGTCTATGCCCAGCAGCTCGTCGCGCTCCACGTAGGCCACCTCCTCCAGCGTCCTGAAGCCCTCGGCCACCAGGAGCTGGGCGAAGAACTCGTCGAGGTCGAGCGTGGCCATGAAGAGCTGCGTGCGCTCGTCGAACTCCTTCTGGCGGCGCTTGCTCTCCTCCTCCTCGGTGAGGATGTCGATGTCGAGCCCGGTGAGCTGGGAGGCGAGGCGCACGTTCTGGCCGCGCCGGCCGATGGCGAGGCTGAGCTGCTCCTCGGGCACCACCACCTCGATGCGCGTGGCCTCGTCGTCTATGACGACCTTGCTGACCTCGGCGGGCTGGAGCGCGTTGACGAGGAAGGTGGGGATGTCCTGGTTCCAGGGGATGATGTCGATCTTCTCGCCGCCCAGCTCGTTGACCACGGCCTGCACGCGGCTGCCGCGCATGCCGACGCAGGCGCCGACGGGGTCGATGGAGTTGTCGTAGCTCACCACCGCGATCTTGGCGCGGGAGCCGGGGTCGCGGGCGACCGCCTTGATCTCGATGGTGCCCTCGTAGATCTCGGGCACCTCCATCTTGAACAGCTCGGCCATGAACTCGGGGGCGGTGCGGCTGAGGAAGATCTGGGGGCCGCGCGGCTCGCGGCGGACGTCCTTGACGTAGGCGCGGATGCGGTCGCCGGGGCGCCAGGCCTCGCGGCCGATCTTGTCGGTGCGCCGCAGGATGGCCTCGCCCGCGCCCACGTCCACGATGAGGTTGCTGTACTCCTCGCGCTTGACGGTGCCGTTGACGATGGTGCCGACGCGGTCCTTGAACTCCTCGAACTGGCGGTCGCGCTCGGCCTCGCGGACCTTCTGGAGGATCACCTGCTTGGCCGATTGCGCGGCGATGCGGCCGAGCTCGACGGGCGGGACCTCGTCCACCACCTCGTCGCCGGGCTTGGGGTCGGCGAGGTAGGGGCGGGCCTGGTCCACGGTCAGCTGGGCCTGGTAGTTCTCCAGGACGTCCTCGGGCCCGATCACGGTGCGCACGCGCGTGAAGGTCGCCCGCCCCGTCTTGCGGTCGATCTTGACGCGGATGTCCATGCCGTCGCCGTAGCGGGACTTGGCGGCGCGGGCGAGCGACTCCTCCATGGCCTCGACCACCAGGCCGGGGTCTATCATCTTCTCGCGCGCGACGGCCTCGGCGGTCTGCAGGAGCTCCAGCTGGTTGGCGGACGTGATGGCCATTAGTGCGTCTCCTCCTTGGCCGGGGAGTCGTCGTCCTCCTCCCCGTCTATGATGGTCTCGACGGCGTCGAACTGCGCCTCGTCTATCTGGCCGGCGTCCTTGCGGCCCCGGAGCGTCTCGCGGATGAGGTCGTCGGTGAGCACGAGCTTGGCGTCGGCGAGCCAGTCGAAGCGCAGGCCCACCGTGACCGTCCCGGCGCCCTCCTCGATCTGGAGGAGCACCTCGTCGCCCTCGGTGCCCTGGAGCACGCCCTTGAAGCGCTTGCGGCCGTCCACGGGCTCGGAGAGCTCGATCTTGGCCTCGAAGCCGGCCCAGTCGGCGAAGTCCTTGAGGCGCGTGAGAGGCCTGTCTATGCCGGGCGAGGACACCTCCAGCGTGTAGGCGTCCGCGAGCGGGTCGTCCACGTCGAGCGCGGCCGAGAGGGCGGTGGAGAGGCGCGCGCAGTCGTCCACCTCCATGGTGCCGTCGGGCTTCTGGGCCATGACCTGGAGCGTCTTGCGCTGCCCGCCCATGAGGCGCACGCGCACGAGCTCGAGGCCCAGGGACCCGGCCACGGGGAGGGCGATGCCGGCCAGGCGCCGGTCCATGGCGGCGCGGGCGACGAGATCGGTGAGGGGTTCGGCGAGGGGGCGTTCGGTCATGGGCGATCCGGGCGATGCGGCGGGCCAAGGCCCGAGATCGTCCCGTGGGCGCCGGGGGTGGAGGCCGGCGCGGCCCTGTCGAGGGGGGATATACGGGCGGGGCGGGGGGGTTGCAAGGGCGCGGGGCGCCTCAGGCGGCCCACCACCAGGCGGTCGCGGGGCGGGCGCCGCCGGCCACGAGCCCGGGCCGGTGCGCGACCCCCTCCGCGAGCCGCAGGCCGGCCGCCCGTGCGGCCCCGCGCAGGGACTCGGGCAGGGGGGCGGCGTCGGCCTCGCGCCCGAGCAGCGCCGCGAGGCGGGCCTCGGGGTCGGGCAGGGGGAGCAGGGCGACGGCGTCGAAGTGGGCGAGGGCGGCGCCCCTTGGGTGCCCCTCGGCGCGCCGGAGCCGCCAGGGCGGCGCCCCGGCGGAGTCCAGCCGGTAGGGGCCGCTCCCCACGGGGCCGGGGCGCCCGCCGGGCCAGACGGCGAGCGCGGGGTCGAGGAGGCGCAGGGGGAGCGAGGGGTCGGGGGCGGGCAGCCGAAGGCGCAGGGCGCCCCCCTCGGCCCGGGCCTCGGCCTCGAAGCCCGCGCGGTCGAGCGAGGCGGCGGCGTCACGGGCGGTCACGGGGCGGCCGTCGTGGAAGCGCGCGGCCGGGTCCAAGGCGAGGCGCCAGTCGCGCCCGCCGCCCTCCCAGGACAGGGCGAGGCCGGGGAGCAGGGTGCCGCCGGGGCCGGCCTCCACGAGCCCCTCGGCGAGCCCCGCCTCCACGAGGGGGAGGAGGGCCGCGCCTTCCCAGGGGCCGGGGAGCGGACCCGCGACGGCCAGGCGCAGCGTGCCGCCGCGCGCGGCCACGGAGACGCCGGCCGCCGCCAGGACGCCCGCGAGCAGGCCGCCCCCGAGGAGGCCCCGCCGGGTCAGGCGGGGATGCAGGCGCCGCTCGGGGAGGGCGCGCCTCACGCGGCCCTCCCGGCGCGGGCGGCGAGCCGGTCCATGGCGCGCAGGAGCGCCTGGGCGATGCCGGGCTCGCTCAGCGCGTGGCCCGCGCGCGGCACGATCTCGAGCGAGGAGCCCGGCCAGGCGCGGTGCAGCGCGTGGGCCGAGGCGGGCGGGCAGATCATGTCGTAGCGGCCCTGCACGATGGTGCCGGCGACGCCCGCGAGGCGGCCCATGTTGGGGAGGATGGCATCCCCGGGGGCCAGGAAGCCCTTGTGGAAGAAGTAGTGGTTCTCGATACGGGCGAAGGCGCGGGCGTAGTCGGCGGGGGCGTCGAAGGCGGGGGCGGAGACCAGGCGGGGGCCGTGGACGCCCCCGGCGCCCTCGGGCTCCATGGCCGCGAGCGCGTTCTCCCAGCCGGCCCAGGCGCGGGCGTGGCGCAGCTCCTCCCCGGGGTCGCCCCCGAACAGGCGGCGGTGGTAGGCGGCCACGAGGTCGCCGCGCTCGGCCTCGGGCACGAGGCCCGCGAAGCGCGCCCAGAGCTCGGGGAAGAAGGCGCCCGCGCCGCCGCCGTAAAACCAGTCGAGCTCCGCTTGGGTCATCAGGAAGACGCCGCGCAGGACGAGGCTGCGGACGCGGCCGGGATGGGCCTGAGCATAGAGCAGCGCCAGCGTCGCCCCCCAGGAGCCGCCGAAGACGGCCGCCCAGGCGGGGATGCCCAGCGCCTCGCGGATGCTCTCGATGTCGGCGACGAGGTGCCAGGTGGTGTTGGCCTCCACCGAGGCGTGGGGGCGCGAGCGGCCGCAGCCCCTCTGGTCGAAGAGCACGGCGCGGAAGTGGCGGGGGTCGAAGAAGCGCCGCATCATGGGCGAGCAGCCCCCCCCGGGGCCGCCGTGCAGGACGACCACGGGCAGGCCGGCGGGCGAGCCCACCTCCTCGACGTGGAGCACGTGGCCGTCGCCCACGGGGAGGGCATGGGTGGCGTAGGGCTCGCGCAGGGGGTGGAGCGCCGGCCCACGGCCCTCGGGGGCCGCGCCTCTGTCCATGCCGGGGTCCATGGGGTCCATGGGCGCGCTATATAGGATGGGAGGGGCCTGCGCGAGGGAGAGGGCATGGGTGACGCAGAGACAAGGCCGCAGGCGCCGGGGGGCAGCGTGGACCCGGCCGAGGTCGCCAAGTTCGAGCGCATGGCCGAGGCGTGGTGGGACCCGAGGGGCAAGTTCCGCCCGCTCCACCTGATGAACCCGGTCCGGCTCGACTACGTGGCGGCGCAGGTCGCGCACCGCTTCGGCCGCGACCGGGGGCGGCCGCGGCCCTTCGAGGGGCTGCGGCTGCTGGACGTGGGCTGCGGGGGCGGGCTGCTGAGCGAGCCCTTGGCGCGGCTGGGCGCCGAGGTCGTGGGCGTGGACGCGGCCGCGCGCAACATCCCCGTGGCGCGGCTCCACGCCGAGAGGTCGGGCGTGGCGGTGGACTACCGGGTGGGGACGGCCGAGGGGCTGCTCGCGGCGGGCGAGAGCTTCGACGCGGTGCTCGCGCTGGAGGTCATCGAGCACGTGGCGGACCCGCCGGGCTTCGTGCGGGCGCTCCATGGGCTCGCGCGGCCGGGGGGGCTGGTGGTGATCTCCACGCTCAACCGCAACGCCAAGAGCTTCCTGTTCGCCATCGTCGGCGCCGAGCGCGTGGCGCGCTGGCTGCCGGTGGGGACGCACGACTGGCGCAAGTTCGTCACGCCCCCGGAGCTGGAGGGCATGATCCGCGCGGCGGGGCTGCGGCCGCTGGACGCCACGGGGATGGTGTTCGACTTCGCGCGCTGGGCCTGGCGGCTGTCCGAGCGCGACCTGAGCGTCAACTACGTGACGGCGAGCGCGCGGGACTGAGGCGTGGTAGGAGGGGGCGGG
>ERZ1066119.781-NODE-781-length-19920-cov-7.980166_pt1 | contig 19920 bp, 18 predicted proteins | sample MGYA00382766_ERZ1066119 | MGnify/ENA primary metagenome ERZ1066119 (study PRJEB33369, sample SAMEA5778349) | biofilm metagenome | biome: Industrial cooling water; feature: Water cooling tower basin; material: Biofilm | place: United Arab Emirates | collected...
CTGGGCGGGACAGATGCGAACGGTGTGGAACGACCACCAGCGCTTCTTCCAGACCTATTTCACCACCTATCCCGGCAAGTACTTTACCGGTGACGGCTGCCGCCGCGACGAGGACGACTATTACTGGATCACCGGGCGGGTGGACGATGTCATCAACGTTTCAGGCCACCGCATGGGAACCGCCGAGATCGAGAGCGCGCTGGTTGCCCATGCCACGGTCGCCGAGGCCGCAGTGGTGGGGATGCCGCACGACCTCAAGGGACAGGGCATCTATGCCTTCGTGACCCTCAACGCCAACGAAGAGCCAGGCGAGGAGCTTCGGCTGGAGTTGGTGCGCTGGGTGCGGCGCGAGATCGGGCCGATCGCCACGCCCGACGTCCTCCAGTTTGCGCCTGCCTTGCCCAAGACGCGCTCAGGCAAGATCATGCGGCGCATCCTGCGCAAGATTGCGGAAAATGAGCTGGGCTCGCTCGGCGATATCTCGACGCTGGCCGATCCGTCGGTCGTCGAGGCGCTGGTCCGGGGACGGCAGGCGGGAGATGCCGAGGCCGCCTAGAGGCAGGCTCAGCCGAGCAGCGCCAGTGCGGCGAGGGCCGAGGCGGCAAGGACCGCCGGAACGGCGAAAAGGCCGCGCCATTTCAGCAGGACCAGCAGCGCGAGTGCGAAGATGCCGGCGCTGAAGGCGAGATCGGGTGACGCCACTGCCGTCTGACGGCCGAGTTCGGCGAAGGTGACGGCGATGAGCCCGACCACCGCTGCCGCCACGCCGGCGAGGAAGCGGTGCAGCCGTTCATCCTCCACCAGGGCTTCGAGCCGCTCATAGAAGAGGAGGGAAAAGGCGAAGGCGGGAAGGAAGATGCCCGCCGTGATGGCGAGCGCACCGGCCGGGCCGCCGCTGATCCAGCCGGCAAAGGTCGCGAACACCACCAGCGGGGCCGGCAGGAGGCCGGCAAAGGCGAGGCCGTCGAGGAACTGCCCGTCCGTCATCAGCCCGCGCCCGACCGTGTCGTCACGGACGAAGGGAATGGCGGTGTAGGCTCCGCCGAAGGTCAAGAGACCCGCCTTGAGGCCCGTGACGAACAGGGTCCACGTATCTGCGGTGCCGCTGGCGCTCCCCGCGGCGGGTGGCTGAGGCACGGGCAGGAGGAGCATCGCGCCCGCGGCCGCGGCGAGCAGGAGAAGGAGCAGCGACCAGCGCTGCCGGCGGGCGAGCACATAGGCCAGCCCGCTGACCGGAAGAAGAAGCCAGAAGCTCGCTCCGACAAGGGTCAGGAGGGCTGCAGCAGCGGCGATCAGCCACAAAGCAGGATCGGCGAGGATGTGCCGGCCGATCCGGATCACCGCCAGCAGGACGACGGCGAGGACCGCCGCCTGGACGCCGGTGAAGAGGGTCGCGACGAGGGCGTTTGCCATGGCCTGCAACGCGTAGAGCCATGCGACCAGCAGCATCAGCAGCACGCCAGGGGTCATGAAGCCGAGCCCGGCAAGCAGGCCGCCGATCCGACCCTTGGCGCGGACGCCGAGGTGGACGCACAGTTCATGCGCTTCGGGACCGGGAAGCGCCTGCATGACGGCGAGAAGCCGATTGAAGCTGGCAGGCGAGATCCAGCGTTCACGCTCGACCAGCTCGCGGCGGATCATGGCGATCTGCGCGACAGGGCCGCCGAAGGCGAGCAGGCCGAAGCGGAGAAAGCGCCAGAACAGGGCGAGGTGGGTCAGCGCCGGCGGGCGGCAGTCCTCCTCGCCTGCTTCGGGGGCGCCCCTCATCGGCTTAGCGCACCGGCCGCTTTTCCAGCTTCCGCGCAAGGGTGCGCCGGTGCATGCCGAGCCGGCGCGCCGCTTCCGAAATGTTGAAGCCGGTGGAGATCAGCGTCTCGTTGATCTTCTCCCATTCCAAGGTCTTGATCGACGTGGCGCGGCCCTCGACCGCGACCTGCGCATTGCCGCTGCTCCGGCCGAAGGCGGCCTCGATGTCGTCGGTGTTGGACGGCTTGGGGAGGTAATGGGCGGCGCCGAGCTTGATCGCCTCCACCGCCGTCGCGATGCTGGCAAAGCCGGTCAGGACCACGATGCGGGTGGCGGGATCGGCCCGGTGCAGCGCCTCGACGCAGGGCAGGCCGGAAAAGGCGCCGAGCTTCAGGTCGACCACGGCGAAGTCGAACTGCTCGGTCGCGAGCAGGTGGTCGAGCTCCTGCGGACTCACCGCGGTGCTCACCGCATAGCCGCGGCGCTCGAAGGAACGGGCGAGGGTGCGCGCGAAATCCGTGTCGTCCTCGACGATGACCAGCCGTTTACCATCCTCGCTCATGACGCAACCTCCCCCAGCGCGACCAACGGCAGGGACAGGCGGACGGACGCTCCGCCTTCGGGCCGGTTGACCGCGCTCAACGCTCCGCCGAGGCGGCGCGCGACATTGGCGGCGAGGAACAGGCCGAGACCATGGCCGGTCCCCTTCCGCGACCGGCCGATCTGCCCCAGCTTCTGCAGTTGGCGCGGCGAAAAGCCGGGACCCCAGTCGAGCACCTCGACGACCAGCTGTTCCTCTTCGACCTTGGCGATCATCTCGATCCCGCGGGGCGAGACCTCGCCGGCATTCTCGAGCAGGCTCCACAGGGCCTGCCGGAGGGCAGGCTCAGCCGGGACTCGGGCGGCTCCGAGCTGGGGAAAGGCAGCGGACAGGGGCACGCCGACGTGCAGTGCCGACCAGTCGGACACCAGCCCCTCAAGAAGGTCGGCCGCAGCGACGGAGCCCATCGCCTCGCCCCGGGTGAGGCCGGAGGTGTCGAGAATGTCGCTGACGATCTCGCGGCAGCGCTCGACCGCGATCCGGGCATCGGCCAGCTCCTCGCCGAGCTGGGGATCGGACTTGAGTGCCGGGTGGCGCTGCCAGTCGCCGACGAGGACCGACAGGGACGACAAGGGCGTCCCCAGTTCATGCGCCGCGCCGCTTGCGAACAGGCCCATGCGGACGATCGAATCCTCCTCGGCGGCACGCTGGCGAAGCTCGGCGACGTAAGCGTCGCGGGCGCGAAGGTTGCGGCTGATGCGGGTCATGAAGACGACCAGCAGCACCGCCACCATCATGAACGCCACCTCCTCGCCCAGGAGGCGCAGATCGATCCCGCCGGCCTTCATCGGCGGCAGGTTCAGCGGCAGGTGGGTGAAGGTAAGGAAGATGAAGGCAACGATCGACACGGCGACCAGCAGCCAGGCGCGGCTCGCCGGGAGCAGGATCGCCCCCAGCACGATCTGCAGGAGGTAGAGGGAGATGAACGGATTCTCGACCCCTCCCGAAAGGTAGAGCTGGGCGGTGAGGGCCGCCATGTCGAGGAGCAGCGCTAGCATCAGCTCGCCCGGGACCACCCAGGCCTGCCGCAGGGTCACGGCGAAGAGGATGTTCCCGACCGCCAGCAGCGCTGCCACCGCCAGCATCTGCTGGAGCGGCAGGCGCACGTCGAGGAGGTAGTGGGCGACCAGGATCGCCGCCACCTGCCCCGCCACCGCGATCCACCGCAGCTGGATCAGCAGGCGCATGTTCTCGATCACCGCTTCCTGCGGCGAGCGGCCCGGGAGCTCGGCCGGCTGGCGGGTCAAGGCGAGCAGGGGCGCATCCATCAGCCCCGTTTAGCAGGAGTGCGGGAGAGCAGCACCACGCCCCAAAGGCCAAGGCCGGCGAGGGCGAACCAGGTCAGGGCATAGACGAGGTGGGTGTTGCGGAACTTGACTACGGTGAGGCCGCCGACGGGCAAGCCGCCCGGATTGGCGGAGGCGTCGGCGTCGATGAAGAAGGGCGGCACGCGGCCGAGCCCGCGCGCGGCAGCGATCGCGGCGACGTCGCGCGAGTACCAGCGTTCTTGCCGCGGCCGGTTGGGACGAAGAAAGCGCCCGTCCGGCTCGCTCAGGCGAACGAGGCCCGTGACCGCGACCTCGCCTGTTACCTGCCCTTCGGGGCGGCGGTCAGGAGAGCGCCGGTCGGGTGGAACGAAGCCGCGGTTGACGAGAATGGTCCCGCCCGGCCCGACAAGCGGCGTCAGTACCCAGAAGCCCGGCCCGCGCTCGGTCAGTGCCTCGACCAAGGTCTCGCGCCGGTGGTCAAAGCGGCCGCTAACCGTGACCTTGCGATACTCGAGCTCGTCGGCTGGAAGACTTGCCAGCCTGGCCGGATAGCCGATGCGTTCGGCCGGCGCATTCACCCGCGCCTCCACCCGCTCGATCAGGTCGAGTTTCCACTGCAGGCGCTCGACCTGCCAGATGCCCAGCCCCGTGAACAACAGGGCCAGGGCACCGCACAGGCCGAGCAGAAAGAGGCGTTTCACGCCCCTGCCCTCACGGCGTGGTGCTCACCTCGCCGGTCATCATGCCGGGCATCATGTTGGTGTTGAGGTGGTACATGATCCACAGCGAGCCGGCGATGGTGATGAACAGGATCACCGCGGTGAAGGCATAGCTGAGCAGCGTCCAGCCGCCCTCCGCACTGGTGGTGACATGGAGGAAGCAGATGGTGTGGACGATGATCTGCACCACTGCACAGACGATGACGATCGCCGCCGTCCAGTTGGCCGGCGTGATGCCCGACATGACCAGCCAGAAGGGTATGGCCGTCAGCGCCACCGACAGGAGGAAGCCGACAAGGTAGCTCTTGGTGCTGCCGTGACCGTGCGTGTCGCCGTGGCTGTGCAGCTCATGGTCGAGGTTGGCGTCGGAAGCGCTCATCGGATCATCCCAAGCAGGTAGACGTAGGTGAAGACGCCGATCCAGACGACGTCGAGCAGGTGCCAGAACATGCCGAGGCACATCAGCCGGCGCTTGTTGGCTTCGATGAGGCCGCGCTGGGCGACCTGGACCATCATGATGCCGATCCACAGGATTCCGACGCTGACGTGGAGGCCGTGAGTACCGACGAGCGTCCACACGCCGCTCCAGTAGCCGCTGCGCTGCGGCACGGCGCCTTCGTGCGCGAAGTGGTTGAACTCGTAGAGCTCGACCCCGACGAAGGCGATGCCGAGCAGCGCCGTGACCAGCAGCCAGAGCTGAACCGTGCCTTTCTGCCCCCGCTCCATTGCCAGCATGCCGAAGCCATAGGTGATGGAGGAGACGAGCAGGAAGGCGGTGTTGAGCGCCACCAGCCTCAGGTCGAACACGTCCTGCGGAACGGGACCGCCGGCGAAGCTGGTGGACAGAACGCCGTAGGTGGCGAACAAAGCCGCGAAGATGAGCGCGTCGCTCATCATGTAGATCCAGAAGCCGAGCAGGGTCGGGCTGCCGTGCCCGTGCCCGTGCTCGTCCTCGACGAGGTGGAAGGTCTCGCTCAGCGCAGCTTCTTGGCTCGCCTGGTCGTAGGTGGTCGCCATCTGGGGTCAGGCTCCTGCCGGCGCGAACGGGCCGGTGGGTTCGGGATCGGGGTTGGGGCCCTTGCGGGGCTCTAGGCTGGGCTCGGCTCGCGCCTTCTCGATCCGCTCCACCTCCTCGGCCGGGATATAATAATCACGGTCGTAGTTGAAGGTGTGGGCGATGGTGACGACGAGCAGGCCGATGAAGGCGAGCGCCGCCAGCCACCACATGTACCAGACCATGGCAAAACCGAGCACGGTGGCGAAGCCCGCCTGGTACACGCCCGTCGCGGTCGGCTTGGGCATGTGGATCGGCTTGAAGCCGGTAAGCGGCCGCTCGTAGCCACGCGACTTCATGTCGTACCAGGCGTCGAGGTCGTGCACCCGCGGCGTGAAGGCGAAGTTATAGGCGGGCGGCGGCGAGCTGGTCGACCATTCAAGGGTCCGGCCGCCCCACGGATCGCCGGTGTGATCGCGAAGCTGCTCGCGCTTCATGATGCTGACCACCAGGCCGATCAGGAAACCGGTGATCCCGATCAGGATGATGAAGGCCCCGATCGCCGCGACGATGAAGTAAGGCTGGAGGCTCGGATCCTCGATCCAGCGCAGACGGCGGGTCACGCCCATCAGGCCGACGATGTAGATCGGGGTCCAGGCCACCCAGTAGCCGATCACCCAGCCCCAGAAGTGGACCTTGCCCCAGAACTTGTCGAGCTTGAAGCCGAACGCCTTGGGGAACCAATATTCGATGCCCGCGAACAGGCCGAAGATCACGCCGCCGATGATCACGTTGTGGAAGTGGGCGACCAGGAACAGCGAGTTGTGGAGCACGAAGTCGGCCGGAGGCACCGCGAGGAGCACGCCCGTCATGCCGCCGACCACGAAGGTCAGCATGAAGGCGACCACCCACATCATCGGCAGCTCGAAGCGGATATCGCCCCGGTACATGGTGAACAGCCAGTTGAAGATCTTCGCGCCCGTCGGGATGGAGATGACCATCGTCGCGATGCCGAAGAAGCTGTTGACCGACGCACCGGACCCCATGGTGAAGAAGTGGTGCAGCCAGACGAGGTAGGACAGGATGGTGATGACCACCGTCGCGTAGACCATCGACGAATAGCCGAAGAGCCGCTTGCCGGTGAAGGTCGAGGTCACTTCCGAATAGATGCCGAACACCGGAAGGATCAGGACGTAGACCTCGGGGTGGCCCCAGATCCAGACCAGGTTCCAGTACATCATCGGGTTGCCACCAAGGTCGTTGGTGAAGAAGTTGAACCCGAGGTAGCGGTCGAGCATCAGCATCGCGAAGGCGGCCGTCAGGACCGGGAAGATGGCGATGGCCAGCGCCTGGCTGCAGAAGGCGGTCCAGACGAAAACGGGCATCTTCATCATGGTCATGCCCGGCGCACGCATCTTGATGACGGTCGCTACCATGTTGATGGCGGATAATGTCGTGCCGACACCGGCGATCTGCAGCGCCCAGAGGTAATAGTCCGGCCCCACGCCCGGCGAGTTCTCGAGGTTGGTGACGGGCACGTAGTTGAGCCAGCCGCCGGTCGAGAACTCACCCACGAACAGCGATGCCATGACCAACGCCGCACCGGACGCGGTCAGCCAGAAGCTGAGGTTGTTGAGATAGGGAAAAGCGACGTCACGAGCGCCGATCTGGAGCGGCATGACGAAGTTGATGACGCCCGAGATCAACGGGATCGCCACAAAGAAGATCATGATCGTCCCGTGGGCGGTGAAGACCTGATCAAAGTGGTGGGCGTTCAGATAGCCCTCGTTGGCGCCGAACGCGACCGACTGCTGGAGGCGCATCATGATGGCGTCGGCAAAGCCGCGCAGCAGCATGACCGTCGCGAGGACGATGTACATGATGCCGATCTTCTTGTGGTCCACGCTGGTGAACCACTCGCGCCACAGATAGCCCCAGAGCTTGAACTTGGTCAGGGCCGCAAGAACGCCGACCCCGCCGAGGATCACCACGATGAAGGTGGAAAGAATGATCGGATCGTAGAAGGGGAAGCTGTCCCACCCCAGCCGTCCGAAGATGATCTTCCAGATATTTTCCATGACTTGGTCTTCGGCTCCGGTGGTCAGCTCTGGGCGGTGGCGCGATCAAGCGGCGACCGGCGAGGCTGGAAACTGCTCATGTTGGTGTCGGAGGAATCCTCCGGCTGGTTCACGCCGGCGGCGCTGTTGGCATCCTGCGGCGCGGTGAAGTGCGGTGCGACGTCGATCTCGCCCGGCGACTTCTGGAGCGCGCCCTCGGGCTGGCCCCGCCCGGGCAGGCTTCCGCGACCCGGTGCCATCTCGTGGCCGCCGTGCGAACCGCCGCCGCGCGCCATGTCGCGGCGCATGACCTCGCTCATGCAAGGGGTGCCCGGCTCGACGCAGCGCTCGACGATGCGGCGGAAGAGGTCGCCCTCAACCGACGCATAGCGGACGATCGGATGCTTCTCGGTCGGCTCGACCAGCTTCAGGTAGGTAGGAATGTTCAGCCCCTGGCCCGACGCCTTGGTTCGGGCGACCCACTGGTTGAACTGCGCCGCGGGCACGCCGTGCAGCTTGAACTTGTGGTGAGCAAAGCCTGCCCCCGTGTACATGCCGGAAAAGCCCTCGTCGCTGACCGGCCGGTCGAGCACCGCATGAAGCGTGCTCTGCATCCCCGGCATGGCGTAGATCATCCCCGCCATGGTCGGCGCGTAAAAGGTGCTCATCATGTTGGACGAGGTGATGTCGAACCGCACCTCGCGCCCGACCGGGAGCACCAGTTCGTTGACGGTGGCGATCCCCAGCTCGGGGTAGATGAACAGCCACTTCCAGTCGAGCGACACGACCTGTACCCGCAGCGCCTTTTCATTCTGCGCATTGGGGTCGAACACCGCCGCCTTGCGGTCGAGCGGGCGAAAGGGGTCAAGGAGATGGGTCGATGACCAGGTCAGCGCGCCCAGGATGATGATGATCAGCAGCGGCGCCGACCAGATGACGAGCTCAAGGCTGGTCGAATGGTCGAACTCGGGATCGTAGGTGCCCTTGTTGCCCCGCTTGTACCGCCACGCGAAGATGACGGTCAGGATCATTACCGGAATGATGATCAGCAGCATCAGCCCGGTCGAAATGTAGATGAGGTCGCGCTGCTGCCGGGCGACGTCGCCGGCAGGATTGAGCACCGCCCGGTCGAAAGCGGGAAGGATCAATGTGAGTGCGACGATCGGCGCGGGCCGGAACCGCTTGAGCGAGGAAATGGGCTGCAGCATGAGCGCGAGTTAGGCAGCGGCGGCTGCCCGCGACATTGGACATTTTGTCCAATCCCCATCCCCGGGCGCTTGGGCCAGAGCGGCACCACAAGAAGCGTGCGCGCGAGGCCCGTTGCGTGCGCGCCGATGGGAGTGAACCGAGCCTCATGACTGCCCCAGCGAACGCCGCTTCCTCGTCCACCGCGCTCGAACGCGACGCGAGGCTGGTCAATGCGCGGGACGGCCAGATCCGCCCGGGCGAGATCGCCATCGGCGTGATCATCGGCCGGACGAGCGAGTTCTTCGACTTCTTCGTCTACGCGCTGGCGTCCGTGCTGGTCTTTCCGGCCCTCATCTTTTCCTTCACCGACCCGCTGACGGCGACGCTCTACTCTTTTGCGGTGTTCAGCCTGGCCTTTATCGGCCGGCCGATCGGGACCTTGCTGTTCACCTGGATCGATCACCATCACGGACGCGGGGTGAAGCTCACCACCGCCTTGTTCCTGCTTGGCGGCGCGACCATGGCGATTGCCCTTCTGCCGAGCTACGATCAGGTCGGGCCGGTGGTCATCTGGGTGCTGGCCTTCTTCCGGCTGCTCCAGGGCGTCGCGCTCGGCGGGGCGTGGGACGGCCTCCCCTCGCTGCTCGCGCTGAACGCGCCCAAGGAAAGCCGCGGCTGGTATTCGATGATCCCGCAGCTGGGCGCACCGCTCGGCCTGGCACTCGCCTGCGGCCTGTTCGCCTATTTCCACGCCATCCTCGACGACAGCGACTTCCTGCGCTGGGGCTGGCGCTATCCCTTCTTCGTGGCGCTTGCGATCAACGTCGTGGCCTTGTTCGCCCGGCTCCGCATCGTCGCCACGCCCGAGTTCACCCGCCTGTTCGAGAACCGCGAGCTCCAGCCCTCGCCGCCGTTCGAGACACTGCGCGCGCAGTGGCGGGTGATCCTGCTCGGCGCCTTTGCCCCGCTGGCGAGCTTTGCCCTGTTCCACGTCATCACCGTCTTCCCGCTGTCCTATTCGCAGCTGTTCGGCCAGGCGCAGCCGACCCGCTTTCTCATCGTGGAGGCGGTAGGCGCGGTGATCTTCGCGCTGGCGGTGCTGGCTTCGGGCCTGCTCGCCGACCGGGTCGGCCGCCGCGCGGTGCTGGGCGTCTCGGCAGCGTTGATCGCGGCGTTCAGCGGCTTCGCGCCCCAGCTGCTCGGCGCCGGCCAGCTTGGCGAGACAATCTTCCTGTTCGGCGGCTTTGTCCTTCTCGGCCTTGCCTTTGGCCAGTCGGCGGGGGCGGTGAACAGCAGCTTCGAGCAGCGCCATCGCTACACGGGCGCGGCGATCGTCTCCAACTCGGCCTGGTTCATCGGCGCGGGCTTCGCGCCGCTGGTGGCGCTGTGGCTGGCGGCCAATGTCGGCTTGTGGTCGGTCGGCCTCTACCTCCTGTCGGGGGTGATCTGCACCCTGGTGGCGCTCTACATCAACCGCGAGTGGGGCAAGCGCGACGCCGACACCGAGCCGGCCCACAAGCCGGACACGCTGACCGCCTAGTCGCCGGCAAGCTCGGCCAGCACCCCCTCGATTGCGCCGAGCCGCTCGGCGTCCTCGCCGGCCGACAGGCGGAGCAGCCAACGGCCGTTCTTCTCCTCGAGCCCGTCAGGAGCAGGCCCCGGCTCGCGCGGGGTGAAGGCGACCGCGGCAGGCCCCGCGTCGATGCGTGCCACCGCCGCAGCCTTGGCCAGCAGCCGGATTCGGGCGGAGGCGATCAGGGCTTCGGCTTCGGGCGGCGGCTCGCCGAAGCGATCGGCCAGCTCCGCTTCGAAGCTTTCAAGCGCCCCGGCATCGGTCAGCCGGGCTAGCCTGAGGTACAGGCCAAGCCGGATTTCCTCCTCGGGGATCCATTCCTCAGACAGGCGGCCCGACAGGCCGAGCTTGAGTTCGGGCTCGGGCTCCTCCGCCGCTTCGCCCCGCGCTTCCTTGAGGGCGGCGCCGAGAAGATGCTGGTAAAGGTCGATTCCGATCAGCTTGAGGTGGCCCGACTGCTCCTCGCCAAGGAGGTCGCCGGCGCCGCGAAGGTCGAGGTCGCGGGCGCTGATCGCGAAGCCGGCGCCAAGCCTGTCGTAGGCCGCCAGCGTGTTCAGCCGCGCCAGGGTCTTGGGCGCGATCTCCCCGTCCTTGCCGGTCATCAGCAGGATGTGCCCGCGGCGGGCACCGCGTCCGACCCGGCCGCGAAGCTGATGGAGCTGGGCAAGGCCGAAGCGATCGGCATGGACCACCACCATCGTATTCGCCCGCGGCACGTCGAGCCCGGCCTCGATGATGTTGGTGGCGAGCAGCACGTCGCCCTTGCCGCCCGCGAAGCCGACCATCGCCTCGTCGATCTCGGCCGCCGGCATCTTGCCGTGCGCCTGAGCCACGGTGAGCTCTGGAACCAGCCGGCCGAGTTCCTCCGCCAGCGGTGCCATGTCCTCGATCCGCGGAACCACGACAAAGCTCTGCCCGCCGCGTGATCGCTCGCGCAGCAGGGCGGTGCGCAGGCGCTGGGGATCGAAGCTGCCGATCTCCGTCCGGATCGGCTGGCGCCGCGCCGGCGGGGTCGCGAGCACGCTCATCGGCTGAAGGCCGACCAGCGCCGACTGGAGAGTGCGGGGAATGGGCGTCGCGGTAAGGCTCAGCGCGTGCGGGCTTCCGAGGCCGCGGAGCTTGTCCTTGTCCTTGGTGCCGAAGCGCTGCTCCTCGTCGATGATGACGAGGCCGAGGTCCTTGTAAGTGGCGCCCTTGCCGGCGATCGCGCCGGTGCCGACCACCAGGCCGATGCTGCCGTTGGCAAGGCCGGCGAGCACCCGCTTCTTCTCCGCTGCCGTCACCAGCCGCGAGAGCATGGCGACCTCTACGCCAAGCTCCGCGAAGCGTTCGCGAAAGGTCTCGAGATGCTGGCGGGCGAGCACGGTCGTGGGTGCGGCGAGCGCCGCCTGCTTGCCGGCGAAGACCGCCATGGCTGCAGCGCGGACGGCGACCTCCGTCTTGCCGAAGCCGACGTCGCCGACCACTAGCCGGTCCATCGGCTTGCCCGATGCCAGGTCGGAGCGGATCGCCTCGATGGCCTTTAGCTGGTCCGCGGTCTCGCTGTGCGGAAAGCTTCCGGCGAGCTGCTCGTAGCGGCCGGCATCGGGCTCCAGCACCGGCGCCTCGAGCTTCTGGCGCTCCTCGGCGAGCGCGATCAATCCCCGGGCAGTCTCCGCCACCGCCGCCAGCACCTCACCGCGGCGCTTCTCCCAGGAGGAGCCGTCGAGCTTGTCGAGCGTGACCGCTTCCTCCTCGGAGCCGTAGCGCCACAGCTTGCCCGTTTCGGCCACAGGAACCAGGCGCCGGGCGTCGCCAGCGAAGCGGAGGACAATGGCATCGCCGCCTTGCTCGGGAAGCTCGGTGAGCCCGGCGACGACGCCAAGGCCGTGATCCTCGTGGACCACCACGTCGCCGATCCTGATCTCGGGCGCGGCAAAGGCCTGGACCGCTCCTCCGGTCCCGCCCGCTTCCTGCTCGGCTCGGCTACCGATGAGGTCGGCGGCGGCCACGGCGACGGTGCCGGGCATGGCGAAGCCGCGGGGCACGGCCATGGCGATTGCAAGGAGGTTGCCAGGCTTGGCAGCGAGCACTTCGTCCCAGCTGGCGACCGTCTCCACCGTCCGCTTCAGGGCCCGCTCGACCCGGCGGCACAGGAAGCGGAGGTCGCGGGCGGAGCCGAGCAGCACCAGGCGATCGCCGCCCTCGAGCGTAGCGCGGGCAAAGCGGACGAAGTCGCGCTCAGGCGCCCTGCGCTCGATGAAGCGGGGCGGAGGCTCGGCGAAGGTCTCGGCCGGGTCGAACCGGTCACGGGTGCCGAGTGCCTCCTGCCATCTCCTGTCATCGCAGATGTCGGCCAGCGCCCGCGCGGGTGCACGCTTGGCGACATCGGCGGCAAGCGCAAGAAAGCGGCGGCGGCGGCGGTCGGCGCCTTCGTCGAAGGCTACGGCGGCGCCGGGAAGATGGTCGAGGAGGGTCACGCCCTCCTTCGCCTGCGGCTCGGCCACGGTGCCGACTTCGACCTCCTCGCGCTCGCCGGCGGTAAGCTGGGTGAGCGGATCATAGTCGCGGATGGCGATGACGGCATTGTCATCGAGCTCCAGCCTGACCGGCTGGGGCTGGTCACCGGGGTAGAGGTCGATCACGCCGCCGCGCACCGCCACTTCGCCGGGCTCGTCCACCCGGTCGTCCTCGACATAGCCGAGCTCCAGCGCCTGCGCCTTGAAGGCTTCGGGGTCGATCCGTTCGCCGACCTTGAGCAGGGGAGGCTGAGCGTTGAACGCGGCGGGCGGGGGGAGCAGGCGTCCGGCCGCCTCGCCCGAGCTGACGAGGAGGATCTTGCGCCCCTCCTCCAGCGCCTCGCGGCAGTGGCGAAGGGCGGAAGTGCGCTGCCCGGCAACGGAAGGCGAAGCCGGGGCATCGTCGCCGGGGAGCGCATCCCTTGCCGGCAGGTGGAGCACGACACGGTCCTCGCCGGCGCCCTCCCCCGCCGCCCGCGCGACCGCTGCCGCACGCACCTCGTCGCGGGCGAGGAACAACAGTCGGTCGTGCTCGCTCGCAAGCAGCGCCGCCGCTGCTTCGCCAATGGTAAGATCCCGCTGCTGCGGCTGTTGGTCGCCCCGTGCCATGGCCGTCCGAACGGACCGGCACGGGTGCTGTTCCTAGTCGATCAGCTTGCCAGGATTGAAGATCCCGTGCGGGTCCATGGCGCGCTTGACCGCGCGAAGGAACTGGAGCCGGGCCGGCTCGGCGGTGCGAAGCAGTTCCTCGCGCTTCATCTGGCCAATGCCATGCTCGGCCGAGATGGAGCCGCCGGCCGCCGTCACCAGATCGTGGACCAGCGCGCTCACCGCCTTGCCTTGCGCCGAGTCCGCCCAGTCGCGGCCTGAACCCTCGGGCGCGCGGACGTGAAAGTGGACGTTGCCGTCGCCAAGGTGGCCGTAGCCGCTTGCCTCCGTTCCGGGGAAGCGCTGCTCGATCGTCCGCGCGTCGTCGAGCAGGAAGGCCGGTACACGGGCGATGGGTAGGGAGATGTCGTGCTGCGCGGCAGGGCCGTCGGCGCGCTCGGCTTCCGAGATGGAGTGGCGGAGGCGCCAGAGCTGGTGGCCCTGCTCCTCACTCTGCGCGATGGTAGCGCCGGCCACGAGGCCGCGCCCCGCCGCTACGGCGAGGAGGTCGGCCAGCAGCTCGGCCCCTTGGGCGTCCCCCTCGGGCTCTACGGCTTCGACCAGAACATGCCAGGGGTGAGCGGTGGCGAGCGGGGCGCGGGTCATCGGGATGTGCCGCAACACCCGCTGCAGGCTTGAATCCGGGATGAGCTCGAACGCTTCGATCCGGTCGGTCGCCAACTCGATCTCGCCCAAGAGTTCGAGCGCCGCCTGCGGGCTCGCCACCCCGATCCAGGCGACCGTCCGGCGTACGCGGCCCGGCACCAGACGGAGCCGGAGGGCGGTGATGATTCCGAGCGTTCCCTCCGCCCCGACCAGCAGCTGGTCGACCGACGGCCCGCGATTGTCCTTCTTGAGCCCGGCGGTGCCGTCATGGACGAGGCCGCCGGACAGGACTGCCTGCAGCCCCAGCAGCTGCGCCCGCATGGTCCCGAAGCGAAGCACCTGGACTCCGCCGGCGTTGGTCGCGGCGAGCCCGCCCAGGGTCGCCGAGCCGCGCGCGCCGAGGTCGAGCGGAAAGCGGGCACCCGCCTCTTCCGCCGCCTCGTGGAGGGCGTGGAGGGTGACGCCCGCCTCGGCGACGACATGCCGTTCGCTGATGTCGAGGATGCGGCTCATCCGCCGAAGCGACAGCAGCACGGCGCGGCCATCCGCCGGCGGAGTTGCGCCGCCCACCATCGAGCTGTTGCCGCCCTGGGGCACGAGGCCGATGCCATGGCCCTCGGCAGTGCGGACGATGGCTGCCACTTCCTCGGTCGAGCCCGGCTCCAGCAGCGCTTCGCTGACCCCCGTCCAGCGCCCGCGCCAGTCGGTCAGCCAGGGCGCGATCCGGTCGGGGTCGGTGACGATCGTGCGCGGCTCCACCAGAGGCCGCAGCGCACCGAGGAAGGCAGTGATGCTCATCGCCCTTCCCCCTAGCGCAACAAGCGCTTGGCAGGCGAGCCCGCGCTGGCCACAAGGCAAAGCCGCAAAGGAGTGCCGCGCACGATGAACGGGCTGATCGTGGGATTGCTGGTGGTGGCGGGTGCGACCCTGCTCGTCGCCCTTGCCGGCCGGCTGCTGCAGAAACGGCTCCGGCGACTGCGCGACGATCACCAGCTTCGCCCGACCTTGTGGAACCGCTTCTATGCGCTCGACTGGGGAGAGACGGCGACCAACAATTACGGCTTCGCGCCGGCCGATCCGGACGATGACGCGCCCGAGCGGTACCAGCGGCAGATGTACCGCGAACTGCTGAAGCTGCTTCGCCGGACGAAGCCCGACCTGCCCTCCGGCGCTCGCCTGGTGGAGGTGAGCTGCGGGCGTGGCGGGGGCCTCCGCGCCTTCCTCGACGCTGCCGGACCCCACGCCTTCCAGGCCACCGGGCTCGACGTGGCGGCAAGCGCTATCTCTTATTGCCAGCGCTCCTGCGAAGGGCGAAGCGAGGTCGACTTCGTCGAGGGCAATGCCATGGACCTGCCGTTCAAGGATGAAAGCATCGACGTCCTCCTGAACGTCGAGGCATCGAACGATTATCCCGACCGGCCGCGCTTCTTTGCGGAAGTACGGCGGGTGCTGAAACCGGGCGGAATCTTCCTCTATGCCGACACGGAGAAAGCGAAGAACGCCGGGCGCATGGCCGCCGAGCTGCAGGCCGCGGGCTTCCGCTTCGACCTTCGCGATATCACCGCCAACGTGGCCGAGGCTTGCCGCCTCGACACCCCGCGCCGCCGCAAGGTGATCCGGAGCCGTGCTCCCCTCCCCGCCCGGCTCCTCTTTTCCAAGGAGTTCGGCAATTATGCCGCGCTGGAAGGCAGCCGCAAATATCAGCGCTTCGTCAGCGGCGAGCGGCGCTACCACATGACTGCGGCGGAGCCGGCATGATCCAGCTGGTCGTCGCCCGCGCACGCAATGGAGTGATCGGCCGCGACGGCGGCCTGCCCTGGCACCTTCCCGCCGACCTCGCTCGCTTCAAGCGGCTGACGCTCGGCACCGCTATGGTGATGGGGCGCAAGACCTTCGACAGCCTGCCCGGCCTGCTGCCGAAGCGGCGGCACCTCGTCATCACCCGCGACCGACGCTGGAGCGCTGCAGGGGTCGAGGTCGTCCATTCACTGCCGGAAGCCCTCGCCGCCGCCTCGCCCGATGACGTCAGCGTCATTGGCGGGGCCGAGATCTTTGCCCTTGCGCTTCACTTCGCCGAGCGTGTCGAGCTGACCGAAGTGCAGGCCGAGGTCGAGGGAGACACGTTCATGCCCGACCCGCGCGACAGCGGCCTCTGGCGCGAGACCTTCCGGGAGGAACATGCGGCTGAGGATGGCCGCCTGCCCTACGCCTTTGTGACGCTGGAACGCGCCTAGCGGCGAACGGCAAGGTCCTCGGCATATGCCTTGAGACGCGTCATCTGTGCGGTGAGCACCTGGTCGACCACGGGCGCGAGTCTCGCCGCGCCGCCCTTGTGGAAGCCCGCCGCGCGGTAGTTCATGACCAGGCTCGAGCCGGCGGTGGTCGGCTCGATCGCGATCTGCATCACCCCGGTCGTCGCCTCAGCCAGCAGCGGTCCCAGCGAGCCGGTAAGGACGATGCGCTTGCCCGGCTCGACATAGGCGACGCGCATATGCTCGACCCCGCCGCCGCTCGGCAGCTTCTCGCACCAGCAGCCGCCCGGCCGCAGTTCGAGCGAAAGGTTGGCGGCATTGCCCGAGTAGGTGTGGTCGCCCGACCACCAGCGCGGCACTTCGGCAAAGGCATGGTAGAGCTGCGCGGGCGGCATCGGCAGCTCGACCCGGCTTTCCACCTCGAACCCGTTCGTCGAGGCGCCCTTCACCTCGGCGGCCGCGGGCTGTGCGAGTGTGCAGATCAGCACACCGAGAAGCGATGTCCTCACCAGAAGCCTCCTCCCTTGTGGCGGGAGGATGACGGTCTCAGCTGGTCCTGTCCAGAACCGCGTCGATCTGCGCGGCGACCTCGTCGACCGCAGCCATGCCGTCGACCCGGCTGACCAGCGCGCGAGCGTCGTAATAAGGAAGGATTGGCGCGGTCTTGGCGCGATATTCGGCCATGCGGGTCCGCACCGTTTCCTCATTGTCGTCCGGGCGGCGCTTGAACTCATGGCCGCCGCACTGGTCGCAGGTGTCCTGCACCGCCGGCGGCTTGAAGCGCTCGTGATAGGGAGCCGAGCAGGTAGCGCAGGTGAATCGGCCGGTGATCCGCTCGACCAGCGCATCCTCGTCCACCTCGAGCTCGATGACGTGGGACAGGCTTCGCCCCCGCTCGCCGAGCAGCAGGTCGAGCGCCTCGGCCTGAGGGCGGGTGCGCGGAAAGCCGTCGAAGATGGCGCCGCGCCCATCGGCACGGTCGAGGTGTTCGCCGATCAATGCCGAGACAATGGCGTCGCTGACCAGCCCGCCGGCATCCATCACGGCCTTGGCCTGAAGCCCGACCGGCGTTCCGTCCTTGACCGCAGCGCGCAGCATGTCGCCGGTCGACAGCTGAACCAAGCCGCGAGTCTCGACCAGCCGCTGCGCCTGGGTGCCCTTGCCTGCACCCGGCGGCCCCAACAGGATGATATCCAAGCTTAACGCTCCCCGTTTGCAAGCTCTTGTCACGGGCCAGTCACGGCCCGTCAAGGCTCAGCGCCGCGCCGGCTTGCCCCCGGTCTTGAGCTTGGCCTTCTTGATGAGGTCACCATATTGGTGGGCAACCAGATGGCCCTGGATCTGGCTGACCGTGTCCATCGTCACGTTGACGACGATGAGCAGGCTGGTTCCGCCGAGATAGAAGGGGATGCCGGCCTGGGTGAACATGATCTCGGGCACCAGGCAGATCAGCGTCAGATAGGCGGCACCGACCACGGTCAGGCGGGTCAGCAGATAGTCAAAATAGCTTTCGGTTGCTTTGCCCGGACGGACGCCGGGCACGAAGCCGCCGTGACGCTTCAGATTTTCGGCCGTCTCTTCCGAGTTGAACTGCACGCTCGTGTAGAAGAAGCAGAAGAAGATGATGCCGAGCCCGTACAGGGTCATGAACACCGGCGAGCCATGCTGGAGATAGGTCGACAGGGTGATCAGCCAGTCCGACCCGCCCTGCGCGTCCGGCGTCGCGCCGGCCATCTGGATCACGGTCAGCGGCATCAGCAGCAGCGAGGACGCGAAGATCGGCGGGATGACGCCGGCCACGTTGACCTTGATCGGCAGGTGGCTGCGCTCCTGCTGGATCGCGCCGCGCGCCGTCTGGCGCTTGGGATATTGGATCAGCACCCGCCGCTGCGCCCGCTCCATGAAGCAGATGAACAGGATCAGGCCGACGGCAAGGCCGATGATCAGCACGATCAGCAGCGGATCCATGGTCCCCGTGCGCCCGCCTTCGAGCATCTGGGCGAGACCACGGGGCAAGGTCGCGACGATGCCGGCCATGATGATCAGGCTGATGCCGTTGCCGATGCCGCGGCTGGTGATCTGCTCGCCGATCCACATCAGGAACAGGGTCCCGCCGACGAGGCTGATGGTTGCGGCGATGCGGAAGGTCGGGCCCGGCTCGACCACGGCGGCAATGCCCTGCGCGGCGCCGAGGCCCTCAAGGCCGACCGCAATGAAGTAACCCTGCACGGTGGTCAGCGCGACCGTCAGGTAACGGGTATATTGGTTGAGCTTCTTGCGCCCCGCCTCGCCCTCCTTCTTGAGGGCCTTCCACGGCTCGTACATCGTGGCGCCGAGCTGCACCACGATGGACGCGGTGATGTAGGGCATGATGCCGAGCGCGATGATGCTCATGCGCTCCAGGCTACCGCCCGAGAAGGTGTTGAAGAAGTCGAGCACGCCGCCGCGCTGCGTGTTGAACAGCTCGGCCATGGCCCGCGGATCGATGCCGGGCATCGGCACGTGGCTCAAAAGCCGGAACAGGATCAGCGCACCCAGCGTGAACCAGATGCGCTTCTTAAGCTCCGTCGCCTTGCCGAAGTTGGCAAGGTTGATGTTGGAGGCCAGTGTCTCGGCTTGGCTTGCCATGTTCTTGTTCTAATCCCTACCCCGGAACCGCCCATATAGGGCCGGCACGCCGGCATGAAAGCGGCACTGTGCTCCTGCAAAGGCAGGAGCCCAGGTTTCTTTTCCGCAGGTCAGGAAGAAGAACACTGGGCCCCGGCCTTCGCCGGGGAACAGTTACTTGGCCTTGGCCGCCGCCTTGGCGGTGCCCTTCTTGGCCTTGGCGAGCTCGGCCGGGTCCTTGCGCTCGATCAGCTCGACGCTGCCGCCGGCTGCCTCGATGGCGCTGCGGGCACCGGCGGAAACGCCGGCGACGCGGAAGGAAAGCTTGGCCGAGAAATCGCCCTTGCCGAGGATGCGGACGCCGTCCTTGCCGCCGCGGCCGACACCAGCGGCCTTCAGCGCCTCATGGTCGATCGTGGCATTGGCGTCGAGCGTGCCGGCGTCCACTAGCTTCTGGACCGCGCCCAGGTTCACCTCGGCATAATCCTTGGCGAAGATGTTGTTGAAGCCGCGCTTCGGCAGCCGCATGTGGAGCGGCATCTGACCACCTTCGAAGCCGAAGATGGACACGCCCGAACGGCTGGTCTGGCCCTTCTGGCCACGCCCGGCGGTCTTGCCAAGGCCCGAACCAATGCCGCGGCCGACGCGAACGCGGCTCTTGCGGGCACCAGGATTGTCGCGGAGGTCGTTGAGCTTGATCGTCATGTTCTGCACTCGCTTTCGCTTTTGTCGCGCTTAACCCCTCTCCCGCTTGCGGGAGAGGGAGGGGCCCACTGCGAAGCAGTGGGAGGGTGAGGGCCTGTAAGCTGACACGCCCTCCCCCGGCCCCTCCCGCAAGCGGGAGGGGAGAAGAGCTTAACGCTCCACGTTCACCAGATGCTGCACCTTGCGGATCTGGCCGAGGACCTCGGGGGTCTCCTCCACTTCCACGGTGCGGTGCATCTTGTTGAGGCCGAGACCGACCAGCGTCGCGCGCTGGGTCTTGTCGCGGCGGATGGGCGAACCCGTCTGCGTAATCTTGATGGTCGCCATGTGCGCTTACTCCGTGATGCTGTCGGCGGTGGCCTCGGCCTCCGCCTGGCTCACGCCGCCGCGGCCGAGCAGGTCGGCGACCTTCTTGCCGCGACGCTGCGCCACCGAACGGGGGCTGGTCTGTTCCTTGA
>ERZ1066119.784-NODE-784-length-19882-cov-19.016795_pt1 | contig 19882 bp, 19 predicted proteins | sample MGYA00382766_ERZ1066119 | MGnify/ENA primary metagenome ERZ1066119 (study PRJEB33369, sample SAMEA5778349) | biofilm metagenome | biome: Industrial cooling water; feature: Water cooling tower basin; material: Biofilm | place: United Arab Emirates | collected...
GCCGTCTCCAGCATCCCCCGCTGGCGCGCCAGCTCGGTCATGCGCTTCTGGAGCTTCTCGAAGGCCCGCACCTCGATCTGGCGGATGCGCTCGCGGCTCACGCCGTAGCGCCCCGACAGGTCCTCGAGCGTCACCGCGTCGTCGCGCAGGCGCCGCTCCATCAGCACGTCGCGCTCGCGCTCGGTGAGCACGTCCATGGCCGCCGTGAGCAGCTCGCGCCGGCTCTCCAGCTCGTCGCGCTCGGCGTAGGCCGAGGCCTGGTCGGCGTCCTCGTCCTCCAGCCAGTCCTGCCACTGGGTGGCGCTGTCGCCCTCGGCGCCCACGGTGGCGTTGAGCGACGCGTCGCCGCCAGACAGGCGGCGGTTCATCGAGACCACCTCCTCCTCGGTCACGCCCAGGTCATGGGCGATGCGGGCGACGTTCTCGGGGCGCAGGTCGCCCTCCTCCAGGGCGCCGATGCGGGCCTTGGCCTTGCGCAGGTTGAAGAACAGCTTCTTCTGCGCCGAGGTCGTGCCGAGCTTCACGAGCGACCAGGACCGCAGGATGTACTCCTGGATGGAGGCCCTGATCCACCACATGGCGTAGGTGGCCAGCCGGAACCCCTTGTCGGGGTCGAAGCGCTTGACCGCCTGCATGAGGCCCACGTTGGCCTCCGAGATCACCTCGGCCTGCGGCAGGCCGTAGCCCCGGTAGCCCATGGCGATCTTGGCCGCGAGCCGCAGGTGCGACGTGACCAGCTTGTGGGCGGCCGAGGAGTCCTCGTGGTCCGTCCAGCGCTTGGCCAGCATGTACTCCTCCTCGGGCTCCAGCATCGGGAACTTGCGGATCTCCTGGAGGTAGCGGTTCAGGCCCTGCTCGGGGGACGGCGCCGGCAGGTTGGCGTAGGTGGCCATCGAATCCCCTCTCTGCGAAAGTTTACGGTCTTAACATGACCGGGGCCGTGACGCAAGGTGAGTCCACCGCCTAGCGGCGAAAGCTTACCCAGACATGAACGGCTGGGACGGGCGCATCGGGTCGCGCCGCGCCCGCACGATCGCGTGACCGCTCAGCCGCGCAGGGCCAGGAGCAGCCCCTCCATGTCGGCGGGCAGGGGGGACTCGAAGCGCAGGGCCCGGGAGGTGCGGGGGTGCGCGAAACCCAAGGTGGCGGCGTGCAGCGCCTGGCGCGGGAAGGCGGCGGCCTGGGCCGCGCCGGGCGCGCGCGGGGGCAGGCGGCGGGCGCCCCCGTAGATGGGGTCGCCGATCAGCGCGTGGCCCGCGTGGGCCATGTGGGCCCTGATCTGGTGGGTGCGCCCCGTCTCCAGGCGGCATTCGATGAGCGCCGCCCCCCCCAGCGCCTCGCGCACCCGCGCCCGCGTCACCGCGCGCCGCCCGCCCTCCCAGCGCACGGCCTGGCGCTGGCGGTCCGTGGGGTGGCGGCCGAGCGGCGCGTCCACGCGCAAGGTCGCGCCCTCCCACGACACGCCCCGGACCCTGCGCAGGCGGGGGTCGGCGGGGGAGGGCACGCCGTGGCAGAGCGCGAGGTAGAGCCGCTCGGCGCTGTGCGCGGCGAACTGGGCCGCGAGGCCCCGGTGGGCCAGGTCGGTCTTGGCCACGACGAGCAGGCCCGAGGTGTCCTTGTCTATGCGGTGCACGATGCCGGGGCGCCCCACCCCCCCCACGCTCGACAGGCTCCCCTCGCGGCCCAGGAGCGCGTTGACCAGCGTGCCCGTGGGCGAGCCCGGGGCGGGATGCACGGTCATGCCGGCGGGCTTGTCCACCACCAGCAGGTCGCCGTCCTCCCAGACCACCACGAGGGGGATCGCCTCGGCCGCCATGTCGGCGGGGGCCGGGTCGGGGAGGTCCACCTCCACCGCCGCGCCCGCCGCCACGGGGGCGGCGGCGTCCGTGGCGACCGCCCCGTCCACCCGCACCGCCCCCCCGGCCAGGAGCCGTGCGAGCCGCGTGCGGCTCAGGCCCTCGCCCGGCCCCTCCCCTGGCGCGTCCCGCGCCAGCGCCCTATCGAGGCGGGGGGGCGGGTCCTGCCCGATGAGGAAGCGCAGCGTGGTCACGGAGTCCCCCGAGGACGCCCCTCCCCTACCGCCGCACCTGCGCAGGCTCCAGGCCCTGGTGACGGCGCTGGCCCTGGTCATGGGGCTGGGCATGGTCGTGCTGGTCGGCGCCTTCGTCTGGCGGCTCCTGGCGCCCCCGCTGCCGCTGCCCGACACGCTCGACCTGCCGGAAGGCGCGCGCGCCACGGCCGTCACCCAAGGGAGCGACTGGGTCGGCATCGTCGCGCGGGGGGCCGACGGGGCCGAGGCCTTCCTGGTCTTCGACCGCCTCACCGGGCGGCTGCGGCAGGAGGTTGCGCTGCGCTGAGGCGGCGGGCCCGCCACGGGGCGGCCTCTCCCGCGCCCGGATCGTCGGGGGCGGCGGAGGCGCCCGCCACCTGGAGCCCGCAATGCGCCTGCCCTCCGGGGATCGCGCCGGAGGCCCCGGGCGCCGCGCCCGGCGCCTGGGCGCCGCCGGCCGAGGCTCGGGGCCTCCCGCTCGGAGCCGCCGCGCAGACAACCTGCGCGTGGGCGACAGCGACGACACGCCCAGCGGCGACCCCGAGGCGGACCGTCTCCCGGGCGAGGGCGGCGACGACGCGCTCCTGGGCGGGACGGGCCGCGACCTCCTCACGGGGGCGCGCGGGGGCCGACCGCCTCGCCTTCGCGGCCTTCGCGGGCGCGGGGCGCTGGCCGGCGCGATCACGGACCACTCGCGCCCGGCCAGGGACCGCATGGACCTCCCCGCGCTCGACCCCGCCTTGGTGTGGGGCGCCTCCATGGGGGCGCGGCAGGTGCGCCGGGCGGCCTTCGGCCACTCGCTCCTCGTCGAGACCGCGGGCGGCGGAGTGGCCGACGACGCGGTCGTCGTCGCGGCGTCGCCCCGGTCACGGCCTCCGACCTGATCCTCTAGGGCGCTTGCCCGGCCGGCCCGCGGGCGGCTAGGCTCCGCCCCATGCCTCCCGACCGACCACCCCGCCGCCGCGCCGCCCCACCGGGCCAGGGCGGCCCTCGGCCGTGACCGCCGCCCTGGCCCGCGCGCCCGCCGCCGCGCCCGCGCCCGCCGCGCCGCTCCTGCGGCTCAGGGGCTTGGCCAAGTCCTTCGGGGGCCTCCCGGCCGTGCATCCGCTCAACCTCGACATCCAGGCCCAGGACTTCCTGGCCATCCTCGGCCCCTCCGGCTGCGGCAAGACGACGCTGCTGCGCATGATCGGCGGCTTCGTGGAGCCCACGGCGGGCACGGTGGAGATCGAGGGCCGCGACGTGACCCGCCTCGGCCCCGAGAGGCGCCCCACCAACACGGTCTTCCAGGGCTACGGGCTCTTTCCGCACATGAACGTGCGCCAGAACGTGGGCTACGGCCTGCGCGTCCAGGGCCGCCCGCGCGCCGAGGTCGCCGACAGGGTGGCGGACGCCCTGCGCCTGTCGCGCCTCCAGGACCTCGCGGAGCGCCCCGTGGGGGCCCTCTCGGGCGGGCAGGCGCAGCGCGTGGCGCTGGCGCGCGCGCTCATCATGCGGCCCAAGGTGCTGCTGCTCGACGAGCCGCTCGCCGCGCTCGACCTCAAGCTGCGCCACGCCATGCAGGAGGAGCTGCGCCGCCTGCACGCCGAGATCGGCGGGACCTTCGTGTTCGTGACCCACGACCAGGGCGAGGCCATGGCGCTGGCCAACCGCGTGGCGGTGATGAACGCGGGGAGGCTGGAGCAGGAGGGGCCCGCGGAGGCCCTCTACCGCGAGCCCCTCACGCGCTTCGTCGCGGGCTTCGTGGGCGAGGCCAACCTTCTCGACGCCCGCCGCGAGGGGGGGCGCCTGCGCCTTTCCACCGGCGCCGACCTGGGCGCGGACGCGGGGCCGGACGGCCCCGTGACGCTGGTGGTGCGCCCCCAGTCCGTGCGCCTCCTCGCCCCCGGCGAAGGCGCGGACGGCGCCGTGGAGGGCATCGTGGAGGAGGCGACCTTCCTGGGCGAGCACGTGCGCGCCCTGCTGCGGCTGCCCGGCGGCGAGGCGCTGGCGGCCCACCTGCCGGTGGGCGAGGCGCGGCCCGAGAGGGGGGCGGCCGTGCGCGCGGGATGGATGCGCGAGGATCGGCGGGTGGTGCCCGCCTCATGAGGGAGGACGGCATGACGGGGATGACGCGGCGCCAAGCGACGGCGCTTCTCGGGGGCGCGGCGGCGCTCGGGCTCGCGCCGGGGCTGGCGCGGGCGCAAGGGGGGGAGCTGAACTTCCTGGGCTGGCAGGGCTACGACGACCCCATCGCCTTCGACGACTTCCTGCCCAGCAAGGGCATCACGCTCAACGTGACCTACATCGGCAACAACGACGAGATCGTGGCCAAGCTGCGCGCGGGCGGCGTGGGCACGCTCGACATCGTCACGCCCTACATGGGCTACGTGCCGCTTCTGAAGAAGCTGGACCTCATCCAGCCCATCGACACGGCCCGCGTGCCGAGCCTCGCGCAGATGATGCCGACCTTCCGCAACGACGCCAACGTCAACCTCGACGGCCAGCTCTGGGGCGTGCCCTTCACCTGGGGCGCGGGGCCGATGATGTACGACCCGGCCGTGCACCCCACGCCCCCCACGACCTGGAAGGCGCTGCTCGACCCGCAGTTCACGGGCCAGGTGGGCATGATGGACGACCCGCTCGGCAACGTCATGATCGCCGCCCTCGTGGCGGCGCCCGAGGCGGCCTCGCCCACCCGCCTCACGCCCGAGGAGCTGGAGAAGGCCATCGACTTCCTGGTGGCCGTCAAGGCGCAGTCGCGGCTCCTCGCGCCCTCCTGGGGCGACCTCGCCGACGCCATGGCGCGGGGCGACGTGTCGCTGACGTTCAACGGCTGGGAGACCATGGTGAAGTTCGCCGCCGACAAGGGCAAGGTGATCGCCTACACCTACCCCGCCGAGCGCACCAACGCCTGGCTCGACAACTACTGCATCGCCAAGGACGCGCCCAACCTGGATGCCGCCTACGCCGCCGTGGACCGCGTGGTCAGCGTCGCGGGCCAGACGCGGGTGGCCACCAACCTCGTGCAGGCCATCGTCAACCAGGAGGCCATCGCCCAGCTCCCCGAGACCCTGCGCACCCTCTACCCCTACGACGACATGGCGGCCTTCGACAAGAAGGCGGGCTTCTTCGGCTTCCCGCCCATCGAGCCCGAGGAGGGCCTGACGACCTTCCCCGACTGGCTGCGCGCCTACGAGCGGTTCAAGTCGGCCTGAGCCATGTCGCGGCGGGCGGCGCTCCTGCTCACGCTGCCCGCCGCGCTGGTCTTCCTGGGCGCCTTCCTGGCGCCTGCGCTGTGGTTCGTCCTGCTCAGCACCTGGCGCGTGGACCTCTACGACATCGCGCGCGAGCCCTCCCTCGCCAACTACGCGCAGGTGTGGACGCGCTACGGGCCCTCCATGGCCTACACGGCCGGCGTGGCGTCGGCCGTGGCGCTCCTCACCACGGCGCTGGGCTTCGCGCTGGCCTTCCTGATCCGCTTCCGGGCGGGGCGCTGGGGGCCCCTGCTGCTCTTCGCGGTGCTCGTCACGCTGTTCGGCGGCTACCTCATGAAGATCTACGCCTGGAAGACGATCCTCGGCAACGAAGGGCTCCTCAACAGCGCGCTGCTCTCTGCCGGGCTGGTCAGGGAGCCCGTGGAGTGGCTCCTCTACTCCACGCCCGCGGTGGTCGTCACGCTGGTGCACTTCGCGCTGCCCTTCGCGGTCCTGCCCATCTACGCGAGCCTGCGCGGCATCGCGGACGCCGAGATGGACGCGGCGCGCGACCTCGGCGCCTCGGGCCCGACGGCGCTCGGGACCGTGGTCCTGCCGCGCGCGCAGGGGGGCATCGCGGCGGCCTTCACGCTGGCCTTCCTGACCACGGCCGGGGACTACGTCACGCCGCTCCTCGTGGGGGGGCGGCAGAACATGATCGGCAACCTCATCCAGCCGCAGTTCGGGGCGGCCTTCAACTGGCCGCTGGGCGCCGCCATGAGCCTGTCCATGCTGCTCGTGGCCGTGGCCGTGTCGCTCCTCTTCCGCGTCCTCCTGGGGGCGCTCGCGGCGCGGGGGGCGGGGGCGTGAGGGGCGCCTGGGCCATCGTCGGCGCCCTCTTCGTCGTCTTCCTCCTGGCGCCCATCGTCCTCCTCGTGCTCTTCGCCTTCACGTCGCGCACCCTGACGAACTTCCCCCTCGAAGGACTTTCGCTGCGCTGGTGGGGCGAGATGGTGCGCCTGCGAGGCTTCGGCGACGCCCTGCGCAACTCGCTCGTCATCGGCCTGTCGGTCGCCGTGGCGTCAGGCGTCGTCGGCACCCTCGCCGCCATCGGCCTGTCGCTCCTGCCGCGCCGCCAGGCCGGCGCGGCCATGGCCGTCCTCACGCTGCCGGTCATGCTGCCGCCCCTCGTGCTCGGCGTCGCGCTCCTGAGCTTCTACGTGACGGCGGGCGTGCCCCTGGGCCTGCCCACCGTGATCCTGTCCCACGTGCTCTTCGCGCAGCCCTTCGTGATCCTCGTGGTGCACGCCCGCATGACCTCCTTCGACTGGCGCCTGGTGGAGAGCGCCCGCGACCTCGGCGCCTCGCCGCTGCGCGCCTTCCTGACGGTGCTCCTGCCCGTCATCGCGCCCGTGGTGGTGGGCGCGGGCCTCCTGGCGCTGGCGCTGTCGGTGGACGACTTCGTCATCACCTTCTTCACCATCGGCACGGGCAACACCTTGCCGACGCTCGTGTGGGGCATGATCCGCACGGGACTGACCCCGGCCGTCAACGCCATCGGCACGACGATCCTGCTGGTGACGATCGGCTCCACCATCCTGGCCCTGTGGCTGACCAGATACCGGGGATGACCATGCGCGACCTCGACGGCAGGACGGCCATCGTCACGGGCGCCGCCCAGGGCATGGGGCGGGCCATCGCGACCGCCCTGGCCGAGGCGGGCGCCCATGTCTGGCTCTGGGGGCGCAGGGCGGGCCCGCTGGAGGAGGCCCGCGACGCGCTGCGAGGGGCCGGCCACGCCGCAGACATGGCCCCCTGCGACGTGTCCCTGCGCGAGCACGTCGAGCGCGCCATGGCCCTGCCCGCCCGCCTCGACGTGCTCGTCAACAACGCGGGCGTCTCGGGCGAGGAGGCGCCCGTGCTGGACATGGAGGAGCAGGCCTTCGACCGCATGGTGGCGATCAACCTCAAGGGGCCCTTCCTGTGCTCCCAGGCCGCCGGGCGGCGGATGCGCGGGCATGGCGGGGCCATCGTCAACAACGCCTCCGTGTCGGCCTACGCCATGGACGGCCGGCTCGCGCACTACAGCGCCACCAAGGCCGGCCTCCTGGCGCTGACGCGCAACATGGCCGTGGAGCTGGCGCCCTGGGGCATCCGCGTCAACGCCGTCTCGCCGGGCTACGTCGCCACCGAGATGACCACGAGCTACTTCGACGCCGACACGCTCGCCCGCCTCGACGGCGGCTTCGCGCGCGTGCCCCTGGGCCGCCTGATCCGGCCCGAGGAGGTGGCGGAGGTGGTGGCCTTCCTGGCCTCGCCGCGCGCCTCGGCCGTCACGGGCGTGAGCGTGCCGGTGGACGGCGGGCTCATGAGCAACCTCTACATCCTCGAATCCGTCGAGGGCTGGCGCCCCGCGTAGAGCCCCGCCCCGACCAGCCCCGCGCCGGCCCCCAGCGCCGCCCGCAGGATGGGCAGGGGCCGCGCGCCGGCGTCCCAGAGGCCCCCGCGCGTGGCCGCCACGAGCGCGTCGAAGCAGGGGCCGGGCGCGCTCCCGAGCCCGCTGCCCACCCCGATGCCGGCGGGGTCCGGCACGCCCGCGAGCAGCGCCAGCGCCCCGCCCAGGCGCCCCGCCGCGTGGCCGACGACCGCGAGCGCCCGCGCGTCCCCCGCCTGGGCCGCCGCCGCCCCCGCGCCGCCAGCTCCCGCGCCAGCGCCTCCACCTCCGCGAGCAGGCCTGGCCGCCCCTCTCGGGCCGCATGGGCGCCACGCGCCGCTCCCGCACCGCCCCGGTGGCGAGGTCCACGATCCCGGCCGCGACCTTGGTGCCGCCCACGTCGAGGCCGATCGCCTCCCTCACGGCGCCCAGGCGGACGCCACCCCGACGAGGGCGCGCGCGGGTCCGCCGCTTCGAGCGCCAGCAGGAGGTCCGCCTCCCCCTCGGCCTCGGCCCGCGCGAGCGGCCAGCGGCCCAGGAGAGAGGCCCGCTCGTAGGTCGGCGCCGACACGTAGGGCCGCGTGGCCGCATGCTTGCCCGACGACCCCGTGGAGGGCGGGGGCGCGAGGAACTCCAGGACGCGCAGCTCCTCCGCCCCCCAGGCGAAGGCGTGGTGCCGGGTGTCGCGCCGGAAGAAGGCGCTTTCCCCCTTCTTGACCATGTGCGTCTCGCCCGTCTCCGGGTCGCGGATCACCATGCAGCCCTGGAGCACCGTGAGCACCTCGGCGGCGGCGAAGACGGTCCGAAAGCTCTCCGAGTGCCGGAAGCCGCCGCCGGGGGGCAGCCCGAAGACCAGCCGGTGGATGAGGTCGGTGCTCGCGTAGATGCAGTCGTCCACCAGCCCCGCCGCCTCGTCGCCCCAGACGTGGCGGGTGACCGAGCGATAGGGGATCGCGGCGGGGCCGGAGAAGGTGGGGCGCGGGGACGACTTGTAGGCCTTGGCTCAGTCCGGCAGATCGAAGGTGGTGCGGAGATCCACCGCCCGGCCCTCGCGGGCCGACAGATAGGCCGCCTCGATGATCTCGATGACGTGCCGCGCGTGCTCGGCGGTGGCGAGGCTCGCGCGCCCCTCCCGCACCCAGTCCACGAGCTGCATGACGTCCTCGAAGACGTGGCTCTCGGGGATGGCGCGGTGCGCCCCCGTCACGTGCGGCAGGGTCCGCATCTGCGCCTCCCAGTCCGAGATCGGGGCGTGCAGGGTCTCCGCCCGCCCCTCGAACGCGATGGGCCCCCCGTTCAGAAGGACGCCGTCGAGCACGCCCTTGGTCCCGTGGATGGTGGGCGCCCCGAACTGCGGGTTCATGCCGCCCCCGGCCGTCCCGAAGGCCAGCGCGAACACGCCGTCCCCGAAGTCCAGGAGCGCCAGCGTGTTGTCGTCCGCCTCCGTGGCCACGTCGCGGCCCGCGAAGCGCCTGACGGGCACGCGCCGCCCCGAGAAGGCCGTGACGCGCCGCGCCGGCCCCAGCACGGCCGTGAGCTGGTGGAGCGCGTAGGACGTCATGTCGTACATCGGCCCGCCCCCGGGCAGCCGGAAGTACCAGGACGGGTCTATGCCCCCCAAGGACCCCTCGGCTGCCCGCTCCGGCTCCTCCTCGTGGTAGGTGCCGAAGGCGCAGCCGCACTCGGCCCAGGCCACCTCGCCGATGGCCCCCTCGCGGAGCAGCCGCCGCATGGCCGTCACCTGCGGCCGCAGGACCTCCCCGGGCGAGGCCACGATGCGCAGGCCCCGCTCGGCCGCCAGCGCGATCAGCTCGTCGGCCTCCGCCACCGTGGTCGTCATGGTCTTGTTGACGTGGACATGGAGCCCCGCCCGCAGGGCCTCCCGCGCGTGGGCGAAGTGCAGCCCGATGGGGCTCACGACCGTCACCGCGTCGAGCCCCCCCGCCGCGATCATCTCCCCGAGCGACGGATGAGCCCCCGGCACCCCGAAGCGCGCGGCCGCCTCCCGCGCCCGCTCCAGCGCGGGGTCGCAGAGCGCCACGACCCGCACGCGGTCGGTCACGTCCGCCTGCGTCAGGTGCGGCAGCACCGCGCGCAGCGTCAGCGCCCCCACGCCCACCACGCCGATCCTCAGCGGCCCGTCCGTCAGAGGCCCGTCCGTCAAAGGCCCGTCCATCCCGTCGCCTCCACCGCCACGAACCGCCCCTCCCGCGCCGACCCGCGCAGCGCCGCGATCACCGCCAGCCCGTGCAGCGCCGGCCCCGCCCCGATGACGGGCTCCCGCCCCTCGCGCACCGCCCGCAGCAGCTCGCGCACCCCAAGCACGTGGTCCGGCCCGTCGAGCCTCTCATGCGCCACCTCGACCACCCGCTCCCCCCCGCCGCCTCGCACCACGAGAGGCACGGCCGGGTCGATCAGCGACACGGCCAGCGTCCCTCTTTCCCCCATGATCTCCAGGACGAAGGCCGGCGCCGCCTCCGCCGCGAAGGACACCAGGAGCGAGGCGGGCACCCCCGAGCGCAGCCGCAGCACCGCCTGCCAGGTGTCGTCCGATCGCACCTCCACCCAGCCGCCGGGCGCCTCGAACCCCTGGCGCGACCGCGTGGACAGCGCCGCCACTTCCGCCACCTCGCCCAGCAGCCCGGCGAGCGCGTGGATCGCGTAGACCCCGATGTCCACGACCGCCCCGATCCCCTCGCCGAAGTAGGGGCCGTAGTCGCCCACGAAGCCCTCCCAGGGCGGGGGCGGCACGGTGGCCAGCGCGCGGGCCGCCCGGACCGCCCCGATCCCGCCCCGTGCCAGCACGCCGGCCGCCGCGCGCACCTGCGGGAAGACCATCACGGAGGGCGCGGAGGCCAGCCGCCCCCCGCTCGCGCGCGCCGCCTCGGCGACCGCGCGCGCCGTGGGCAGATCCAGCGCCAGGGGCTTCTCGCTGTAGAGGTGCCGCCCCGAGGCGGCCACCGCCAAGTTGACCGCCCCGTGCAGCGGCCCGGGGGTGAGGTTGACCACCGCGTCCACGCCAGGATCGAGCGCCGCCTCCCAGCCCGCCGCGTGGCGCGGCACGCCGAAGGCCCGCGCCGCCGCCTCGGCGCGGACGGCGTCGCCCGCCACCACCATCTCGACGCGCCCAAGGTCGCCCAGCCGCCCCCCAGGCCCCGCCATGTGGGGCAGGTAGTCGCGCCAGGCCACGTCGCCCGCCCCCACCACGGCGAGGCGCAGCGGCCCGCCCGTCCCGTCAGCCATGCCGCCCTCCCGCGCGGAGGCTACACGCGCCCCGCCCCCCCGTCCATGCGCCCCCCGTCCATGCGCCCCCCGTCCATGCGCGCACCTTGGCGGCCCCCCGCGCCCGTGCCACCCTCGGCCCGGGGGGGGGCCGGGCATGGCGCGCGACCACGGGGGCCTGGGCGAGGCGCTGGCGGCGCGCCTCGCCGCCGAGATCGCCGAGGGCGCGCTGCCCCCGGGCGCGCGCCTGCCCGCCCAAGGCCTCGCCGACCGCTTCGGCGTCTCGCGCAGCCCCGTCGCGCGCGCCCTAGCCCTCCTGGAATCGCGCGGCCTGGCGCGGCGCGACGCCCGGCGGGGCTTCTCCGTCGCTCCCCTCGACGGCCCCGCCCCGCCCCTCCCCGCCCCCCCCGACCCCGTCACCGCCGCCTACCGGCGGCTGGCCGAGGACCGCCTCGCCGGCCGCCTCCCCGACGCCGTCTCGGGCGAATCCCTGCGCGACCGCTACGGCCTCTCGGCCGCCGCCCTGCGCGCCCTCCTCGCCCGGGTCCTGCGCGAGGGCTGGATGGAGCGCCGCCCCGGCTACCTCTACCGCTTCACCGCCATGCTTGGCTCGGCCGACGCCCTCCTCCAGAGCTACCGCGCCCGCCTGGCCATCGAGCCCGCCGCCCTCCTGGAGGCCGGCTACAGCCTCCCCCCCGCCACCGCCCTCGCGCTCCGGCGCACCGAGGAGGCGCTGCTCTCGGGGGCCATCGCCACGCTTCCCTCCGAGGCCCTCCACGACCGCGGCGTGCGCTTCCACGAGGCGCTGGTGGCCGCCTCCGGCAACCCCTTCCTGCTCGACGCGCTGCGGCGCATCAACGAGGTCCGCCGCCTCCTTTCCTACCGCGCCGCCCTCTCGCGCGAGAGGCTCTGGGGCCAGGCGCGGGACCACGTCGCGCTCCTCGACCTCCTGGGCGAGGGCCGCCGGGACGAGGCCGCCCAGCTCATGCGCGACCACCTCGGCCGCGTCATGGGCAACCTGGAGCGCATCCGGCCCCTCCTGGAGCCCCCGCCCCGCTGATCGCCATTGCATTTTGCAGCGGTAAAGTGCATCGTCCGAGCGCGCTGACGAGGCCCTGGCCGTGCAACCGACGCTCACCCTGGACGGCCTCCGGGCCATGGACCTGCGCGCCGCCGCCGGCCCCAGGCTCGCCCGGCTGCCCTACGCCCTGCGCATCGTCCTGGAGAACGTCCTGCGCGGCACGGACGGACCCGAGCGCGAGGCCCACCGCGCCGCCCTCCTCGCCTGGGCCGACCGGGGCGCCTCGGACCACGAGGTCGCCTTCCGCCCCGCCCGCCTCCTCATGCACGACACGACCTGCGGCCCGGCGCTCGTGGATATCGCCGGGATGCGCGACGCGCTCGCCGAGGCGGGCCTGGACCCCCGCGCCCTCGGCCCCCTCCTGCCCGTGGACGTGTCCGTGGACCACTCGGTGACCGTGGACCGCTGGGGGGCGCCCGACGCCGCCGCCCACAACATGGCGCGCGAGGCCGCCCGCAACCGCGAGCGCTTCCGCCTCATGCGCTGGGCCGAGCGCCTCGGCGACCTCCGCGTCCACCCGCCGGGCACGGGCATCCTGCACAGCTTCAACATGGAGCAGCTCGCCACCGTGGTCCGCGAGGAAGGGGGCTGGCTCGTCCCCGACACGCTGATCGGCACGGACAGCCACACGCCCATGGTGAGCGCCCTGGGCGTGCTCGCCTGGGGCGTGGGGGGCCTGGAGGCCGAGGGCGTCATGATGGGCCTGCCGGTGGTCATGCGCCTGCCGGACGTGGTGGGCCTGCGCCTCACGGGGCGCCTGCGCGAGGGGGTGCTGGCCACCGACCTCGCCCTCCTCGTCACGCACCTCGCGCGCGCCAGGGGGATCGCCGGCCAGTTCCTGGAGTTCACCGGCCCCGGCCTCGCCACCCTCTCGGCGGGCGAGCGCGGCGTGGTCGCCAACATGGCGCCCGAGATGGGCGCCCAGACCGCGTTCTTCCCCGTGGACGCCCGGACGCTCGACTACCTGCGCGCCACGGGCCGCCCCGAGGCGCTCGTCGCCCGCGTCGAGGCCTGGGCCAAGGCCACGGGCCTCTGGCACGACCCCGCCCAGGAGCCGCGCTTCACCGACCTCATCGAGATGGACCTCGCGGCCGTCGGCACCCGCGTGGCCGGCCCCCGGCGCCCCCAGGACCTCCTGGAGCCCAAGGACGCCGGCCCCGCCGTGGCCCGCCTCGCCCGCGCCGGGCCCTCGGGGGCGGTGGCCATCGCCGCCATCGCGTCGTGCACCAACACCACCGACCCGCGCCTGCTGGTCGCGGCCGGGCTGCTGGCGCGCAAGGCCCGCGCGCGCGGCCTGCGCCCGCCCCCGCACGTCAAGACCTCGCTCTCCCCCGGCTCCCCCGCCGCCGGCCGCTACCTCGCCCGCGCCGGCCTCCTCGCCGACCTCGAAGCCCTGGGCTTCGCCGTCGCGGGCTACGGCTGCATGACCTGCATCGGCAACTCCGGCGCCCTCACCCCCGCCATGGAGCAGGCCGCCCGCGCCGGCCAGGCCCCCGTCGCCGTGCTCTCGGGCAACCGCAACTTCCCCGGCCGCGTCCACCCGCTCCTCGACGCGGGCCTCCTGGCCTCCCCGCCCCTCGTGGTCGCCTACGCGCTCAAGGGCGACGTCCGGGGCGACATCCTCCGCGACCCGCTCGGCACCGACCCCGAGGGCCGCCCCGTCACGCTCGCCGACCTCTGGCCCACGGGCGCCGAGCTCGACGCCGCGCTCGCGGCCGTGGCCCCCGCCGACTTCCCCGACAGCTTCGCCGAGGCCCACGCGAGCCCCGCCTGGGCGGCCGTGGAGGCCCCCGCCACCGACCTCTGGCCCTGGGACCCCGCCTCCACCTACCTGCGCCGCCCGCCCTTCACCGAGGGCCCCCAGCCCTCGCGCCTGGGCCTCTACGACGCCCTGCCCCTCCTCCTCCTGGGCGACGACGTCACCACCGACCACATCTCGCCCGCCGGGGCGATCCCGGAGGACTCCGAGGCCGGCCGCTGGCTCGTGGCGCGCGGCGAGGACCCCGCCGACCTCAACGCCTTCTCCGCCCGGCGCGGCAACTGGGAGGTCATGCTGCGCGGCCTCTTCACCAACAAGGGCGCGCGCAACCTCCTCGCCGACATCCCCCCCGGCTGCGGCCTCGACCCCGAGACTGGCGACGTCCTCCCCCTCCACGCCCTGGCCTCCCGCCTGCGCGCGCGCGGCCGCGCCGCCGTCCTCGTCGCGGGCCACCGCTACGGCGCGGGCTCCTCGCGCGACTGGGCGGCCAAGGGGCCGGCGCTCTTGGGCGTGCGCGCCGTGCTGGCGCGCTCCTTCGAGCGCATCCACCGGACGAACCTCATCGGCATGGGCATCCTGCCCCTGCGCCTGCCCCAGGCCCTCGCCCTCGCCCCCGGCGACCTCGTCCGCGTGGAGGCCGCCTCCGTCGCCCCCCGCGCCCCCGTCCCCGTCGCGGTCCTGCGCCGGGACGGCGCGCGCGAGCCGCTCGTCGCCCGGGCCGAGGTGGAGACGGCGCTCGAGGCCGACCTCCTGCGCCAGGGCGGCATGGTCCCCTTCATCCTGGCCCGCGCCGGCGCGGGCGGGGCCGACGCGGCGGCTTGACGCAGCCGGCGAGAGGCACAACACAGATCGAAAGGGAGGAAACGACATGACCGCACACACCACGACCCTCGGGGCCGCGGCCCTCGCGCTCGGCCTGGCCGCGGGCGCGTCCGCCCAGGGGCTCGACCTCAACATCATGGCCCCCGCCGGGGCCGGCGGCGGCTGGGACAGCGCCGCCCGCGCCATCCAGGAGACCATGCTGGCCACCGGCCTGGCCTCCTCGGCCCAGGTCTACAACGTCCCCGGGGCCGGCGGCACCGTGGGCCTCGCCCAGTTCGTGGACACGGCCGGGACGGACCCAGGCCAGCTCATGGTCGGCGGCATCACCATGGTCGGCGCCATCATCTCTAACGCCGCCCCCGTGGACCTCACCCAGGTGACGCCCATCGCGCGGCTCACCGGCGACCCGCTCGCGGTGGTGGTCCCCGCCTCCTCGGACATCCAGACCATCCAGGACCTCATGGCCCGCATCCAGTCAGACGTGGGCGGCACCATCTGGGCGGGCGGCTCGGCGGGCGGCGCCGACCACATGCTCGCGGCCCTCATCACCGAGGCCGCCGGCGCCGACCCCGGCCAGATCAACTACGTGGCCTACTCGGGCGGCGGCGAGGCGCTGGCCGCCATGCTGGGCGGCCAGGTCACGGCCGGCATCTCGGGCTACGGCGAATGGCAGGGCCAGATCGAGTCGGGCGACCTGCGAGCGCTGGCCATCTCCTTCGCCGAGCCCATCGAGGGCATCGCGGCGCAGCCCCTCATGGACCAGGGCGTGGACGTGGAGCTGGTCAACTGGCGCGGCGTCTTCGCCCCCGCCGGCATCGGCGCGGAGGACAAGGCGCGCCTCGACGACGCCTTCGCTCAGCTCGTGGCCTCCCCCGAGTGGCAGGAGCGCCTCCAGGCCCAGGGCTGGACCGACTACTACCTGCCCGCCGACGAGTTCGCGGCCTTCCTGTCGGAGGAGACCGCGCGCGTGGGCGACGTGCTGCGCTCCGTGGGCCTCGCCCAGTAGCGCCTCCGGCGGGGCGGCGACGCCCCGCCGCAGCCGGGAGGACGGCCCTTGCAGCGGATCAACCGCCCCTACCTGGTCATCGGCCTCGCGCTCCTCGGCCTCGCGGCCGTCACGGCCTGGGACGCCGCCTCCATGACCATCCGCGCCAACTACGGCGTCGGCGCGGACGCGGCCTCCTACCTTGTGGCGACGGTGCTGGCCGCGCTCGGCGTCGGCCACCTCGTCGGCGCCGTCTGGGGCACGCCCATGGCCCTGGAGCACGTGGACTACCGCGCGGTCGGCTGGGTGGCGCTCGCGCTCGCCTCGCTCATCGCGGCCGTGGCCCTGGGGGCGGGCTTCATCCTCGCCTCCACGCTCCTGTTCGCCTTCACCGCCCGCGCCTTCGGCCGGCGCGCGCTGCCCGCCGACCTCCTGATCGGCTTCGTGCTGGGCCTGCTCGTGTACCTGCTCTTCAACGGCCTCCTGACGCTCGCGCTCCCGGCGGGCCCCATCGAGCGCCTGCTCTAGAGGAGCCCCCATGGACGCCCTCGCCAACCTCGCCGACGGCTTCGCGGCGGCCCTCACCCTCACCAACCTCGCCTTTGCCGCCATCGGCGTCCTGATCGGCACGGCCGTGGGGGTGCTGCCGGGCATCGGGCCTGCCCTCACCGTCGCCCTCCTCCTGCCCGTCACCTTCAAGCTCGACCCAGGCGGCTCGCTCATCATGTTCGCGGGCATCTACTACGGGGGGATGTACGGCGGCTCCACCACCGCCATCCTCCTCAACGCGCCGGGCGAGGCCGCCTCGGTCGTGACCGCCCTCGAGGGCAACAGGATGGCCCGCGCCGGCCGGGGCGGCCCCGCGCTCGCCACCGCCGCCATCGGCTCCTTCGTGGCGGCCCTGCTCGCCACCGCCGGCCTCGCCTTCCTGTCCCCCATCCTCGTGGACGTGGCCGTCCGCTTCGGGCCCTGGGACTACTTCGGCCTCATGCTGATCGCCTTCGTGACGGTCTCGGCGACCTTCGGCGACAGCCCCCTGCGCGGCCTCACCTCGCTCGCCATCGGCCTCTGGCTCGGCCTCGTGGGCATAGACCAGCTCACGGGCCAGGCGCGGCTCACCTTCGGCGTGCCCAACCTGCTCGACGGCATAGAGGTGACGACGCTCGCCGTGGGCCTCTTCGCCATCGGCGAGACGCTCCACGTCGCCGCGCGCCACCTCTTCAAGCCCGAGAAGCCCATACCCGTGAAGGGCTCCCTGTGGATGACCCGAAGCGACTGGCGCCGCTCCCTCCTCCCCTGGCTGCGCGGCACCGCCATCGGCTTCCCCATCGGCGCGCTTCCGGCCGGCGGCGCCGAGGTGCCTACCTTCCTGAGCTACAACGTCGAGCGCAAGCTCGCGCGCCACCCCGAGGAGTTCGGCCACGGCGCCATCGAGGGCGTGGCCGGCCCCGAGGCCGCCAACAACGCCGCCGCCGCCGGCACCCTCGTCCCCCTCCTGACCCTCGGCCTGCCCACCTCGGCCACGGCCGCCGTGATGCTGGCGGGCTTCCAGCAGTACAACATCCAGCCCGGACCCCTGCTCTTCGTCCAGCACGCCGACCTCGTCTGGACGCTCGTCGCCTCCCTCTTCATCGCCAATGTGATGCTCCTGGTCCTCAACCTGCCCCTCGTCGGCCTCTGGGTCAGGCTGCTGGCCATCCCGCTGCCCTGGCTCTACGCCGGCATCCTGGTCTTCGCCGCCATGGGCACGGTGGCCGCCAACCCCTCCCCGGTCGAGCTGGGGCTGCTCGTGGCCTTCGGCGCGTTGGGCTTCCTCATGCGGCAGTTCAACTACCCCATCGCGCCCGCCATCGTCGGCCTCATCCTCGGCCCCATGGCCGACAGCCAGCTGCGCCGCGCCCTCCAGATGGGCCAGGGCGACTGGACCATCCTCTTCCAGCACTGGTCGTCGGCCCTGATGATCGGCATCGCCCTCGTCGCCCTGGTCGCGCCCTTCGTCTTCAGGGGCCTCGCGCGCATGGGCAAGGACGAGGATTGACCCCCCCGCAGAGGCGCTTGCTCACGCTCCTCGTGGCGCTCGCGGGCCTCGGCGCCGCGCTGCTCCTGGGCGCGCCGCTGCCCTTCCTCTTCGGCCCCCTCCTCGGCTGCCTCCTGGCCGCCTTGCTGGGCGCCCCGCTCCTGGCCTTCGGCCCCGCCACCCCCCTCGCGCGCGCCACCCTCGGCGTCGCCGTCGGCGCCTCCGTCACGCCCGCGCTCCTCGCGCGGCTCCCCGACATGGCGCTCTCGCTCCTGCTCGTGCCCGTGGCCGTCCTCCTCATCGGACTCGCGGGCTACCCCTTCTTCCGCCGCCTCTGCGGCCTCGACCGCGCCACCGCGCTCTTCGCCGCCATGCCCGGCGGCGCCCAGGACATGGTGCTCTTCGGCCAGGAGGCCGGCGGCGACGCCCGCGCCCTGTCGCTCATCCACGCCACCCGCATCGCCGTGATCGTCACGGCCGCGCCGCTCCTGCTGTCGCTCCTCCACGGCGCGGCCCTCGGCCGCCCCCCGGGCGAGCCCCTCGCGGCCATCCCCCCCGCCCAGCTCGTCCTGATGGCCGGCGCGGCCCTCCTCGGCTGGCGGGGGGGCGAGCGCCTCGGCCTCTTCGGCGCCAGCATGATCGGCCCCCTCCTGATCGCCCTGCCCCTCTCGCTCGGGGGCCTCCTAGACCACCGCCCCCCCGCCGAGGCGCTCCAGGCCGCCCAGCTCGTCCTCGGCACGGCCATCGCCGCCCACTACGTGGGCCTGACCTGGACCGAGCTGCGCCGCACCGTCGCCATGAGCGCGCTCTTCATGCTGATCCTCGCCGCCCTGGCCGGCGCCACGGCCGAGGCCGTGGTCCTCCTCGGGCTGGCGCCCCCCCTCGACGCCTTCCTGGCCTTCGCGCCGGGCGGCCAGGCCGAGACGGCCGTGCTCGCCCTGGCCGCCGGGGCGGACCTCGGATACGTGGTCCTCCACCACCTCGCCCGGCTTCTCCTGGTCATCCTGGGGGCGCCGCTGGCGCTGCGGCTCCTGCGCTGACGGGATTGCCCTTCGCCGCGCGCTGCCTTAGCGCCCCCCGAACCCCCGAGAGGAGTCGCGATGCAGGACATCTTCACGGCGGAGGGCCTCTGGGTCTTCCTGCAGGTCGTCGGCATCGACCTCGTGCTGGCGGGCGACAACGCCATCGTCATCGGCCTGGCCGCCGCCGGCCTGCCGGCGGACCAGCGCAACCGCGTCATCCTGGTGGGCATCATCGCCGCCACGGTCCTGCGCATCGGCTTCGCGCTCGTCACCACCTGGCTCCTGACGCTGGGCGGCGCGCTCCTCATCGGCGGCGCGATCCTGCTCCTGTGGGTGTGCTGGAAGATGTGGCGCGAGCTGCGCCAGGGCCACGAGGCCGAGCACGCCGCCACCCAGGAGGTGCTGACGGGCCAGGACCTCGACCGGGACGGGCAGGTGGCGGCGGGCGTGCCGCGCAAGACCTTCGGCCAGGCCGCGTTGCAGATCATCCTGGCCGACGTGTCCATGAGCCTCGACAACGTCCTGGCCGTGGCGGGGGCGGCGCACAACTACCCCACCATCCTGGCCACCGGCCTGATCCTGTCGGTCGCCCTGATGGGGCTGGCCGCCACGCTGGTGGCGCGGCTCATCAACCGCTACCGCTGGATCGCCTACGTGGGCCTGATCCTGATCCTCTACGTCGCCCTCACCATGATGTGGGAGGGCGTCCAGCAGCTCCGGGAGGCCGGCGAGGCCGAGCCGGCGGCGGCGGCCTCCGAGGGCTAGGGCCTGTTGTCCAACCGATGGTGTTCTGCGTTGGAGTTGTGTGGGCTCTGGCGCGGGAGGCTGGGATGGGGGTGTTGTCGGATGCGGAGTGGGAGGCGCTGAAGGCGGGGCTGGACCGGGTGCGGTCTGGGGAGGGACGGCGGTTTCAGGACGAGCGGCGGACCATCGAGGCGGTGGTGTGGCGACTGAGGAACGGCGCGCCGTGGCGGGCGGTGCCTGCGGAGTTCGGGCCGTGGTGGCGGGCGGCGCGGCTGCACCGGCGCTGGTCGAGGAAGGGTCAGTGGAGCAGGCTCTTCGAGGTGCTGCGCGATCAGGGCCGGCCCGACCTGGGCGAGGTGTTCATCGACGCCACCTCGATCCGCGCCCATGGCCCCGGCGGCGGGCGCAAGGGGGGGCCTGGCTGAACGCGCTGGGCCGCTCGCGAGGCGGCTTCGGCACCAAGGCGAGCGTGGCCTGCGACCGCCTTGGCCGGGCGCTCGCCTTCGAGCTCCAGCCCGGCCACAGGGGCGAGGTGAGGGCGGCGTCGGCGCTTCTGGATTTGGTGCGGCG
>ERZ1066119.785-NODE-785-length-19880-cov-13.560151_pt1 | contig 19880 bp, 16 predicted proteins | sample MGYA00382766_ERZ1066119 | MGnify/ENA primary metagenome ERZ1066119 (study PRJEB33369, sample SAMEA5778349) | biofilm metagenome | biome: Industrial cooling water; feature: Water cooling tower basin; material: Biofilm | place: United Arab Emirates | collected...
CGTCGACCGATTGCAGGCGGTAGAGCCGCGCGTAGAGCCCGCCGCGCGCGAGCAACTCGCGGTGGCGCCCGCGCTCCACCACGCGCCCGTGGTGCAGCACGAGGATCTGGTCCGCGCCCACGATCGTCGACAGCCGGTGGGCGATGGCAACGGTGGTGCGCCCCCGCATCAGCGAGGCGAGCCCCGCCTGGATGACCGCCTCGGCCTCACTGTCCACCGCGCTCGTGGCCTCGTCGAGCACCAACAGGGCCGGGTCGGCGGCGATGGCGCGGGCGAAGCTCAGGAGCTGCCGCTCCCCCACCGACAGCGTCGCGCCGCGCTCGCCGAGTTCGTGCTGCCAGCCGCCGGCGAGCCGCGCGATCACGCGGTCGGCGCCCACGCGCGCGGCGGCCTCGTCGAGGGCGGCGTCGGGGAGGGGCGCCGAGAGGCGGATGTTGTCGCCCACGGAGCCGGCGAAGAGGAAGATGTCCTGCTGAACGTAGCCCACCCGCGCGCGCACTTCGGCTGGCGTCAGGTCGCGCACGTCCACCCCGTCGAGCAGGACGCGGCCGCGCTGCGGCGTGTAGAACCGCAGCAGCAGCGCGACCACGGTGCTCTTCCCCGCCCCGGTGTGGCCCACGAGGGCGAGCGTCTGGCCGGGTTCGGCGCGGAAGCTCACGCCGCGCAGCACCCACTCGGGCTCGGCGGGCGCCGGCGCGCCGACGGCCTGGTGGGCGAGGTCGTAGGCGAACCAGACGTCGTCGAACTCGACCGTGACGCCGGCGCCGGCCGCGCGCGGGGGCGCCGCCGCGCCCGCCCCCCCGGCGCCTAACGCGCGGCGCGGGGCGGCCTCGGGCGGCGTGTCCAGCAGGCCGAAGATGCGCTCGCTCGCGGCCATCGCCGCCTGCAGGATGTTGAACTTCTCCGACAGGTCTTGCAGCGGCTGGAAGAAGCGCCGCACGAGCTGGAGGAACGCCGCCACCGTGCCCACGGTGAGCGCGTCGGGGGCGCCCGGGGCACCGCCCACGCGCCCGGCGGCCCCGACGAGCAGGCTCGCGAGCGCCACCGTGGTGAGGACCTCGATGGCCGGGAAGTACAGCGCGTACACCGTGATGCTCTTGAGCTGCGACGCCAGGTGCTCGCGGTTGAGCCGGTCGAAGCGCGCCCGCTCGGCCCGCTCGCGCCCGAAGAGCTGCACCACGCGGAGCCCGGCGAGCCGCTCCTGCACGAAGCTGTTGATGCGCGCCACGCGCGTCCGGATGTCGCGGTACTGGACGCGCACGCGCGACTGGAAGGCGCGCGAGACGAGCACCACGAACGGGATCACCGCGAACGCCGCGAGCGCGAGCCGCCAGTCGACCGCCACCATCATCACCGAGATGGCGAGCAGCGTGAACAGGTCGCCGAGGCCGGCGACGACGCCGGCGGTGAACAGCTCGTTGAGCGCCTCGACGTCGCCCGTCACGCGGGTGACGAGGCGCCCCACGGGCGTGCGGTCGAAGAAGGCCACCGGGAGCCGCTGGAGGTGCGCGAACAGCTCCAGCCGCAGCGTGCGCATGACGCGCTGGCCGAGGAGGCCGGTGAGCACGGTTTCGGCGTACCCCGCCCCGAATTGCACGGCGAGCGCCAGCGCGTACAGCGCGGCCGCCGTGCGCACCATGCCGCCGTCGCGCGCGGGGACGGCCACGTCGATGACACGGCGGGTGAGCGCGGGGCCGACGAGTTGGGTGGCGCCCTCCACGCAGAGCGCGAGCACCGCGGCGGCGACGAGCGGCGCGTGGGGCCGGACGTAGCCGAGGAGGCGGCGCATGAGGCGCGCGTCATACGCGGCGCCGAGGGCGTCCTCGTCGGGCGCCGCGGCCTGCGCGCCCTGGGATGTGGCAGCCATTCTACAACGCTAGCCCCGGCCGGGGCGCGGGTACAGCGCTGGTATGGCGGTTGCTATCCCATCGCCCCGCGGCCGGAGCGCGGCGCGCACGACACGGCGGGTTTCTTCACCCCTTGGAGGTTATTCAGATGGGCATTCTCGCGTGGATCATCGTCGGCCTTATCGCGGGCGCCATTGCCAAGGCGATCATGCCGGGCCGCGACCCGGGCGGGTTCATCGTCACGGCGATCATCGGCATCGTGGGCGCCGTGCTCGGCGGCTTCCTCGGCCAGACGCTGCTCGGCGTCGGGCAGACCTCGGGCATCAACCTCCCGACGCTGCTGACGGCGATCGTGGGCTCGCTGCTCGTGCTCTTCATCTACCGCGCCGTCACCCGCCGCTCGGCGGTCTGACCGGACCGGCAGGGCCGGCCCGCCGCGGCGGGCCGGACGCGGGGCGCTCCTTCGGGGGCGCCTTTTGCGTTACTGGGGGTGCCCCGGGGCATGGTCACGCGCGGGGCCGGGGCGGGTCGGAGACCCGCCCCTACGGGGTCCATTCGGGTATCTTCCGCTCGTGAAAGACCGCATCCTCGTCCGCGGCGCGCGGCAACACAACCTCAAGGGGTTCGACGTCGAGATCCCGCGCCGGAGCTACACCGTCGTCACCGGGCCGTCGGGCTCGGGGAAGAGCTCGCTGGCGTTCGACACCATCTACGCCGAGGGGCAGCGGCGGTACGTGGAGTCGCTGAGCGCGTACGCGCGACAGTTCCTCGAGCGGATGGAGAAGCCCGACGTCGACGCGGTCGAGGGGCTGTCGCCGGCGGTGGCGATCGAGCAGAAGAACCCGACCAAGACGTCGCGCTCCACCGTGGGCACCGCGACCGAGGTGTACGACTACCTGCGGCTGCTGTGGGCGCGGGTGGGGCGGACCTTCTGTCCGGTGTGCGGGCGCGAACTGCGGCCGGACACCGTGGAGGGCGTGGTGGACGCGGTGGCGCGGCTGCCCGAGGGCACGCGGCTGTCGGTCGCGTTTCCGCTACGTCTCTCGCAGCAGGTGACGCACGACGTGGTGGACGAGAACCTGCGCGCGCAGGGCTTCGTGCGCGTCTCGGCCGACGGCGAGACGCTGCACCTGGACGACGTGGCCGCGCGCGGGCTGGACCTCACGACGGTGCGGGAGCTGCTCGTCGTAGTCGACCGACTGGTGTCGGGGCCGGACGGCGCGGCGCGGCTGAGCGACGCGCTCGGCACGGCCTTCCGCGAGGGGGACGGCGACGCGGCGCTGCTGTTCGCAGAGCCGGTGCGGGATCCGACGGCGCGATCGCTCGCCGCGCCCGGGGCGGAGCCGGCGCTGACGACCCAGCTCCGCTTCACCGAGCGCTACGAGTGCCCCAACGACGGCACGCGACTCCCCGCGCCGTCGCCGCAGCTCTTCTCGTTCAACAGCCCGCGCGGGGCGTGCGAGACGTGCAACGGGTTCGGCGCCGTGTTGGAGTACGACGAGCGGCTCGTGGTGTGCGACCCGTCGCGCACCCTGGCCGGCGGCGCCATCGACCCGTGGGAGAAGCCGCGCTACGAGGCGGAGCGGCGCAAGGTGGTGGAGTTCGCGCGCCGCGAGCGGATCCCGGTCGACGTGCCGTGGCGCGACCTCGCGCGCGCGCAGCAGGAGCGCATCCTGCACGGGACGGCGCGCGGGTTCCTGGGCGCGTTCCCGTTCCTGCGCAGCAAGGAGGAGAAGCGCTACAAGCAGTACATCCGCGTCTTCCTCCGGCAGTACCAGACGGCGCAGGAGTGCCCCGCGTGCCGCGGCGCCAAGCTCAAGCCCGAGGCGCTGTGCGTGCGCGTGGGGGGCGCGACCATCAGCGAGGCGAGCGAAATGCCGGTCGACGCGCTCACCGGCTGGCTGGACGCGCTCGCGCTCACCGAGTTCGAGCGGCGCGTCGCCGAGCACGTGCTCAAGGAGGCCCGCGCGCGGGTGCGATTCCTCGTGGACGTGGGGCTCGGCTACCTGTCGCTGCACCGCGCCACGCGCACGCTCTCGGGCGGAGAGGCGCAGCGGATCGGGCTCGCCAACTCGTTAGGCAGCCAGCTCGTCGACACGCTCTACGTGCTGGACGAGCCGAGCGTGGGGCTGCACTCGCGCGACATGCAGCGGCTGCTGGCGCTGCTCCGGCGGCTGCGCGACGGCGGCAACACGGTGCTGGTGGTGGAGCACGACCCCGAGGCCATCGAGGTGGCCGACTACATGGTCGAGATCGGGCCGGGGAGCGGCGAGCAGGGGGGGCGGCTCATGTTCGCCGGGCCCATCGCGGAGGCGGGCGACACGCTGACCGGGCAGTACCTCAGCGGCGCGCGCGCCGTGCCGCTGCCGGCGGAGCGCCGGCGGCTCGGGCCGCGCTGGCTCACGCTCACCGGCGCGCGCGAGCACAACCTCAAGGGCGCCGACGTGCGGGTGCCGTTAGGCGCGCTCACCGTGGTGACGGGCGTGAGCGGCTCGGGCAAGAGCACGCTCGTGCACGACGTGCTCTACCGCGCGCTGGAGGAGAAGCTCCACGGCGCCCACTCGGCCAAGCAGCACCTGGGCGAACGCGTGGGGGCGTACGACACGCTCGCCGGGTGGGAGGCGGTGGACGACGTGGTGCTGGTGGACCAGACGCCCATCGGCCGCACGCCGCGCAGCAACCCGGTGACGTACGTGAAGGCGTGGGACGAGGTGCGGCGGCTGTTCGCCGAGCAGCCGCTGGCGCGCCAGCGCGGCTTCACGCCCGGCACCTTCAGCTTCAACACCGAGGGCGGTCGGTGCGAGGCGTGCGAGGGCGCGGGGCACGTGGAGGTGGAGATGGTGTTCATGGCCGACGTGTTCGTGCCGTGCGACACGTGCGGCGGCCGGCGCTTCAAGCCCGAGGTGTTGGAGGTGACGGTGCGCGGTCGGACCGTGCACGACGTGTTAGGCATGACGGTGGACGAGGCCATCCGCTTCTTCCCCAAGGAGGAGAAGCTCGGTCAGGCGCTCTGGCAGCTCCAGCAGGTGGGGCTCGGCTACCTGCGGCTCGGCCAGCCCGCGACCACGCTCTCGGGCGGCGAGGCGCAGCGGGTGAAGATCGCGCGCGAGCTGGCCGCGTCGATGAAGGGGCGTGGGCGGAAGCTGTATGTGATGGACGAGCCGACGACCGGGCTGCACTTGGAGGACATCCGCAAGCTGGCCGACATCTTCGCCCGGCTGGTGGACGCGGGGCACACGCTGCTGCTCATCGAGCACAACCTGGACGTGGTGAAGCTGGCGGACTGGGTGATCGACGTGGGGCCGGAGGCGGGCGCGGGGGGCGGCGAGATCGTGGCGATGGGGCGGCCAGAGGACGTGATGGCGGAGCCGCGGTCGCACACCGGGCGGTTCCTGCAGCGGGTGCTGCCGGCGCCGGTGCCGGCGGTGGGGGAGGCGGCTCCGGCGGCGGTGCCGGCCAAGCGCGTCGCCGCGAAGCGGACGACGGCGAAGCGGGTGCGGAAGGCCTCGTGACCTGCTGCCGTTCACCGGGAACGTTCTCGGGTTGACGGCGGCCGCGACGCTACCTAAGCTTCCCGCCTTGCTGTTGATGCGGACTCCCTGCACGGCGGAGCGCACGACATGATCCCGGGTAGCTCAGCGGTAGAGCGCTCGACTGTTAATCGAGTGGCCGTGGGTTCGAACCCCACCCCGGGAGCTGTGAACTACCTCCGGTTGCACCGTCCCGCCCGTTGTTCGGCGGTTCGGGAGCGCCCGGAGGTTTTTCGCGCGCTGCCGCGCCGCGGGCGCAACCCGAAGGCGACGGGCGAGATGTCCGAGGCCGCCGTGACGTACCACCTGCTCCGGGCCGGCTACGAGCTGGCCAAGCCGTTAGGCGACAACGCCCGGTACGACTTGCTCATTGAACTCGGCGACCGGATCGTCCGCGTCCAGGTCAAGACCGGCCGGTTGCGAGCTGACGGGGCCGTGCTGTTCCCCACGTGCAGCTCCCAGGCGCACCGTGGCCGCGGCACCCAGGCGTACCGCGGCCAGTGCGACCTGTTCGCGGTGTACTGCCCCGAAACCGAGGAGACGTACCTCCTCCCCGTATGTGCGGCCGGGATGCGTTCCTGCTCGCTGCGCGTCCGGCCGGCGCTGAACCGCCAAGCCCGCGGCGTCCGCTGGGCCGCCGACTACCGCGTCGGCGTGGTGGATGTCGACGCGCTGCTGGGCACCGTCACCGCCGAATCGAGCGCGTCGAGCGCGAGCGCGCGGAGCACGCGGCGGCCGTCCGGCCCGACGAGGAACCGCGCCAGCGCGGCCCCGCCCGCCGAGTCCCCCGCCGCGCGCGGCACGGCCAGCGCGTAGCTGATCGGGGCGCCGCGGAGCGTCACCGAGTCGCGCGGGGTGCGGCCCGGGACGCGGACCGAGGCGGTCGCGTACGCCGCCGAATCGGCAACGCTGCCGAGATCCACCTCGTTAGGCAGGGTTCGGTAGGCGAGGCCGGCCTGGCGGGCGAGGTTCTCGTAGGTCCAGACGTAGTCCAGCTGCCCGGCCTCGACGAGCGCGATCTGGTCGGCCTCGCGCGGGCGGACGTTGCGCGGCGGGGCGGCCGCCAGGAGCCGCCGGGCCAGCCCCGGGGCGCCGTAGTGGCGCTCCGCCAGCGCGAACGCCAGCAGCGTGCGGTAGCCGCTCGGGTCGGTCGCGGGGTCGGCGCGGCCGACCTCGACGCCCGGCCGCTCCAGCACCTCCCACCACCGGTCGGCGCGCGCGAACTCCACCGCGCCTAACGACGCGGGGCGGTAGGCGACGACGATGCGGTTGCGGGCGAACCGGGTGTACGCCCCCACGTGACGGGGCGCGAGTAGCGCCGGGAACAGCGCCTCGTCGGCCAGCAGCAGGAGGTCGGGCGCCTCGCCCAGCTCGGTCATCCGGCGCACCAGCTCCAGACTGGCCGCCGTCTCCAGGCGGGTTGGGTGGCCGGTGCGGGCGGTGAACGTGTCGAGCGCGGCGCGCACCGGGCGCGTGAGGCTGGCCGCCGCCCACACGACCACCGGGCGCGGCCCGCGCTCGGCGGGAGCGCACGCGGCCGGGCCGGCGGCGGCGAGCAGGGCGAGCGCGTGGCGGGCACGACGGGCGCGGCGGAGCATGGCCGCACGGTAGTCGCTCGGACGCCACGTCGTGCGGGCGCTGGCGTCACGGGGCGGCGCTATCTTAGCCGCCCATGGCGCCCCCGCCCGAGGTCCCCACCCCGCCGGACGCCCCGTCCGATGCCGCGGCCCCGCTCGTCGGTGTCGTGATGGGCAGCACCAGCGACTGGCCCGTGATGGCCGCCGCGTGCGCGGTGCTCGCCGAGCTCGGCGTGGCGTACGAGGCGCGCGTGGTGAGCGCGCACCGCACGCCCGACCTGCTGTTCCGGTACGCCGAGGAGGCGGAGGGGCGCGGGCTGCGGGCCATCATCGCCGGCGCGGGCGGGGCGGCGCACCTGCCGGGGATGCTCGCCGCCAAGACGCTGGTGCCGGTGCTCGGCGTGCCGGTGCCGGCCACGTTGCTGAACGGCGTGGACGCGCTGCTCTCGATCGTGCAGATGCCGGCCGGGGTGCCGGTGGCGACGCTGGCGGTGGGGCGCCCCGGCGCCGCCAACGCCGGCCTGCTGGCCGCGCAGATGGTGGCCACCACCGACCCCGCGCTCCGCGCGCGCCTGCAGGCCCGCCGCGACGCCCGCCGCGACGAGGTGCTCGGCCAGACCCTCCCCCCGGCGGCGCCCCATGCCTAACGCGACCCCGTCCGGCCCCGTGCTCCCCGGCGCCGTGCTCGGCATCCTCGGCGGCGGGCAGCTCGGCCGCATGACGGCCATGGCCGCGCGGTCGATGGGCTACGACGTCCACGTGCTCGACCCGGACCCCGAGTGCGCGGCGCGCCCGCTCGCCTCGCGCGTGGTCACGGCCCGCTTCGACGACGCCGACGCGGCGGCCGACCTCGCCCGCGGGTGCGCGGTGGTCACGCTGGAGATCGAGCAGATCGCGCCGGTGGCGATGGAGGCGGTCGCCCGGCACGCGCCGCTCCGCCCGCACGCCGAGGCCGTGTGGGTGATTCAGGACCGGGTGCGTCAAAAAGAGTGGCTCGCCGAGCACGGCTTCCCGGTGGGTCCGTTCGTCCGCGCCGACCGCGAGGAGGACGTGGCCGACGCAGTGGGCGCGATGGGGCCGAGTATCGTGAAGGCGGCGCACGGCGGCTACGACGGCCGCGGGCAGGCGCACGTCGAGGCGATGGACGGCGCGGGGGCGGCGTGGGACGCGGTGGGCGGGCACCGGAGCGTGGTGGAGCAGCGGCTGGAGCTGGCGCACGAGTTTTCGGTGCTCGTGGCGCGCGGCGTGGACGGGCAGATGGCGGTCTACCCGCCGGCCCACAACCACCACGCCCGCGGCGTGCTCACCTGGAGCGTGCTCCCGGGCCGCGTGGACCGCGACGCCGCGCGCGCCGGCGCGGAAGCGGCGATGGGGATCGCCGAGGGGCTGGAGGTGGTGGGGCTGCTCGCGGTGGAGTGCTTCGTGACGGCGGACGGGCGGGTGCTCGTTAACGAGCTCGCGCCGCGCCCGCACAACACCTACCACGCCAGCGAGCGCTCGTGCGCCACGGGGCAGTTCGAGCAGCTCGTGCGGGCGGTGTGCGGGCTGCCGTTAGGCAGCCCGGCCCCGCAGGGGCACGCCGCCATCGCCAACCTGCTCGGCGACGTGTGGCTGGCGGCCGAGCGGCCGGACCCGGCGCGGGCGCTCGCGGTGCCCACCGCGCGGCTGCACCTGTACGGGAAGCGCTCGGCGCGGGCGGGGCGCAAGATGGGGCACCTGTCCGCCGTGGGCGCGACGCCGGAGGAGGCGCTGGCGCGGGCGCGGGACGCCTACGACCGGTTCCGCCCGGCGGGGGTGGCCCCGATCCCGCGGGGGTGAGGGGGTGGCTGACGCCAGGGTCGCCACCATGCTGTCATCCTGAGCGCAGCGATGGATCGCTGGCCCCGGTGACGAGCCCCCGGCCGCTCGTCAGCCGTTCGAGCGATCCTTCGCTGCGCTCAGGATGACCACGGTTTCGCCACCCCGCGCCCGATGAACGTCCTCGTCCTCAACTCCGGCTCCAGCACGCTCAAGTTCCAACTCGTCCGCACGGACGCCGAGCGGCTGGCGGCCAACACGGACGAGAAGCTGGCGCGCGGCACGGTCGAGCGGCTCGGCGGCGAGGCGGTGCTCACGCTGCGGGCCGGCGACGGGCCGGCGCGCAAGGTCGCCGCCCCGCTCCGCGACCACCGTGCCGCCGTCGAACACCTGATCGGCTGGCTGGTGGCGGACGCGGGCGGCGCGTTAGGCGGCCGAGCGGCGATCGACGCCGTGGGGCACCGCGTGGTGCACGGCGGCGAGCGGTTCACGCGCTCGGTGCTGGTGACGCCAGAGGTCGAGGAGGGGATCGAGGCCATGATCGACCTGGCGCCGCTGCACAACCCGGCCAACCTCCGGGGCATCGCGGCCGCGCGGGCGGCGCTCGGCGCCGGCGTCCCGCAGGTGGCCGTGTTCGACACGGCGTTCCACCAGACGCTGCCGCCGCACGCCTACCTTTACGCCATCCCGTACCAGCTCTACCGGCGCTACCAGGTGCGGCGCTACGGCTTCCACGGCACGTCGCACCGCTACGTGGCGCACCGCTGGCGGCAGCTCACGGGCACGGCGCGCGAGCGCACGCACCTGGTCACGCTGCACCTCGGCAACGGCTGCTCGGCGTGCGCCATCCGCGGCGGCGACTCGGTGGACACCTCGATGGGGTTCACGCCGCTGGAGGGGCTGGTGATGGGCACGAGGTCCGGCGACGTCGACCCGACGATCCTCGACTACCTGGGCAGCAAGGAGGGGCTGTCGTTAGGCGAGGCCGAGGCGCTGCTCAACAAGCAGAGCGGGCTGCTGGGCGTCTCGGGGCTCACGAACGACATGCGCGAGCTGCTGGCCGAGGCGCGCGAGCACCGCGACCGGCGGGCGCTGCTGGCCATCGACCTGTTCTGCTACCGGGCGCGCAAGTACGTGGGGGCGTACCTCGCCGGAATGGGCGGGGCGGACGCGGTGGTGTTCGCCGGGGGCGTGGGGGAGAACGCGGCGGAGGTGCGCGCGCAGATCTGCCAGGGGCTGGAGTGGGCCGGCCTCACGCTCGACCACGCGCGCAACGCTGAGCTGGTGGGCGGGCGCGAGGGGCGCATCAGCACCGACGACTCGCGGCTCGCGGCGTGGGTGATCCCGACGGACGAGGAGCTGCTGATCGCGCGCGACACGTACCGCGTGGTCACGGGGGCGCCGCAGCGGTTCTGAGCCCCGCACCCGCCGCGCGATCCGGCTCAGCCGCCCGGCCGCGCCGCCTCCTCGGCGACCCGCCGGGCCACGCGCGCCCGCGCCGCCGCGGCGTACCGGCGGCATCCCTCCGGGTCGACGAGCGCCGGGCCGCCGGCGGACGCTGCGCGGGCGGAATCGCGCGCGGCGAGGCGGTCCCAGAGCCCGGAGGCCTCAGGGTGCGGGGTGACGAGGACGTCGCACCGGAGCGTGTCGAGCGCCCGCTGGCCGCGCGCGAAGTCGGCGAGGGCGGCGGGGTAGGCGCGACTGCGCGTGAAGGAGAACCCGCCGGCCGAGACCGGGGTCTGGCTGTCGGCGTAGACGAAGGTGAGGCAGCGGCGCGCCCCGCCCCGCCCCTCGCACGACGTCCACGTCCAGCTCGTGCCGCCGGGGGTGTGGCCCGGCGTGGCGACGGCGGTCAGCGCGAGCGGGCCCACGCGCACCGTCTCGCCCTCGGCGAGCACGCGCACGCGGCGCACCGGCGGGAACGCGCCGGGCAGCCCGTACTGCGGGTCGTCGGGGCCGACGGCGCCGGCACGCAGCGCGCGGGCGCTCGCCGCACTCATCGCCACGGCGGCCCCGGTGGCCCGTTGCAACGCGGCGATGCCGCCGGCGTGGTCGTAGTGCGCGTGCGAGTTGAGCACGAGCCGGACGTCGCCGGGGCGGAAGCCGAGGGCGCGGATGCCCGCGAGCACCAGCGGCGCCGTGGCCGGTAGCCCCCCGTCGATCACCACGTGGCCGCGCGGGGACGTGACGAGGAGAACGCTGAGGCACCGGGTGCCCACGTAGAAGGTGTTGCCGTACAGGCGGAACGGCGCCTGCGGGGTGTTCCACGCGTCGGGGCCGTCGCAGGCGGGCGGCTGGGCCGAAGGCGCGGCGGGCGGGACGGCCGACTGGGCGTGCGCCGCGGGCGGGGCGGCGAGGGCGGCGGCGGCCGTTAGGCAGCGCCCGACGCGGCGGCGAGCGAGGGACGGCAGCACGGGGCGTGTTGGGAGCGGGGAACGGGGTCCGATCTACGGGCGCCGGCGCCAGGCGGGGAGGCCGTCGTCGCGCTCGTCGTCACTCGGGGCGCGGGGCGCCGTGCCCCCGTTCCCGGCGGTGCGCCCGATCGCCCCGCACAGGTCGAACCGGGCGCGGGTGTGCGCGCCGGAGTCCGCGTTGGACGCGCGCGGCGGCAGCACGCCCGCGGCGACGAACGGGCGGAAGACGGTCGTGTCCCCGCGCCGGAACGCGACCACCCGCGCCCGGTACGCGCGCGGCCCCTCGTTGCGGGTGAGCACCGTCGGCGTCGACTCGGCCCACGCGGTGTCGGCCAGGCGGTCCCAGCGCGCACCGGTGAAGCCGAGTGCCGCGTAGGCGCGGGCGGAGCGGACCGCGACCGAGTCGGGCGGGAGCGCGGTGCGGAAGGCGGCCGACCAGCAGTACGCCTCCTCGCCGACGGCGAGCGCCGGGGCTGCGGGCGAGACCACGGGGCGCGCGGGGCGGTGACAGGCGGCGGCGACGCACGCAAGCGCGACAAGCGCCCCGACGGGCGCCCGGAGTCGTTTGGGAGCAACACGCATGGCGCGGCAACTTACGGCGCGGATGGGGGAGCGCGGGGGCCGGGCCGGGGTACGGGTTCCGTACGGGACGGGCACGGCACACGCCCTGCCGACGTTCCGCCCGCGCGGGCCCATCAGGGCTCGCCTTCCGCTCGATCCGCCGCTCGCCCCTCGTGACCGACCGCATGCGTCCGACCGCCCTGCCCCGCCCCCTCGCCGCTACCGCCGCCGTGCTCGCCGCCGGCGTTCTTGCCGCCTGTGCCTCGGGGCCCGGGGGGGCGCCGAGTGCGCCGCCGGGGCGCCAGGGGGCGCCCGGCGCGCGTGGCGGGCCCGCGCCGGGCCCCACCTTCGAGACGCGCAACGTGGCGCCCGCGCGCGCCGAGATCCGCGACGCCGAGGGCCGCACGCTGGGGCAGGCGACGTTCACCCAGGGGCCGTTCGGCGTGCTCGTGGTGACCGAGCTGACGGGGCTGCCGGCGGGGGTGCACGCGATGCACATCCACGACGTGGGGCGGTGCGAGGCGCCGTTCACCACGGCCGGCGGGCATTACAACCCGCTCTTCCGCCAGCACGGAATGCTCAACCGCGCCGGCTTCCACGCGGGCGACCTGCCCAACTTCACCGCCCCCGCAACCGGCACGGCGCGCGCGGAGGCGACGAGCGCGGCGTTCCAGTTAGGCGCCGGCGTGGGCACGCTGTTCGACGTGGACGGCTCGTCCATCATCATTCACAGCGGCGCGGACGACTACCGAAGCGACCCCGGGGGCAACGCCGGGACGCGCGTGGCGTGCGGCGTGATCACCCGCTCGGCGGGGGCCGACAGCACCGGGGCGCGCTGAGTGGCGCGCTGAATCCCGTGGGGCCGGCCCGCGCGCCGGTCCCCGCCCCGCTCGGTCCGCCGTCTGCCGGGCCCGCCGACCACGCGTTCGGCGGGCCCGGTGGCGTTCGGCACCCGGCTTGCCCGGCGACGCGGCCCGCGCCGCGGCCCGCCTCGCAGCGCGGCGAGACCCACCCCGCGCGCCCCCGCGCGCCCACTGGAGGACGCATGGCACAGCGCACTTTCGAGCGACCCGCGTACGGCGGCCCGGCCGGCCGGCGCGGCACGGATCCCGACAAGCGGCACGGGCGCCGCGGCGCCACCGCCCGCGACGGCGAGGCGGAGGGGCAGGACCGGAACGTGAACGGCGTCGAGCGGCTGCTGAGCGTGGCCGCGGGCGGCGCGCTCGCCGCCTACGGCCTCAAGCGGCGCGACTGGGGCGGGCTCGCGGCCGGCGTGGTCGGCGGGTTCCTCGTGGAGCGCGGCGTGAGCGGCCACTGCGCCGTGTACGACGCCGCCGGGCTGACGAGCACATCCGAGACAGGGCGCCGCTTCGCGATGCCGCACACGGCGGACGCGGACGACGCCGGGACGCTGGTGCGGCAGCACGGCGGCTCGGCCACGGTGGACGCGAAGAAGGCCAAGCGCGTCGTCCAGACCTTCACCATCTTCGGCCGCATGCCGGGCGAGCTGTACGACTACTGGCGCCGCCTGGAGAACCTGCCGCGCATCCTGCAGCACCTGGAGCGGGTGGAGGAGCTGGACGCGCGCCGCTCGCGCTGGGTGGCCAAGGCGCCGGCCGGCCAGACGGTCGAGTGGGAGGCCGAGATCATCAACGACGTGCCGGGCGAGGTGCTCGCGTGGCGGTCGCTGCCCGGCGCGTCGGTGCCGAACGCGGGGGCGGTCACCTTCCGCGAGGCGCCGGGCGGGCGCGGCACCGAGATCAAGGTCAACCTCGAGTACGAGCCGCCGTTCGGGAAGCTGGGCGTGGCCGTGGCCAAGCTGTTCGGCGAGGAGCCGAGCATCCAGGTGCGCGAGGACCTGCGCCGCTACAAGGCGCTGATGGAGACCGGCGAGATCCCGGTGAGCTACAACCCCGGCCAGGGGAAGCCGCCGCACGCCACCTTCGACGCGCGGGTCAACCGCGGCGAGACCGGCGGCGACGTGCGCGGGCTGCAGGAGGACGCGCGCGACGCGCACCAGGCCGTGCACCAGCCGACGCCGAGCGACCAGGCGCGCGGCGAGAACTCCACTATGACCGCGAAGATGTCGCACACGGAGGCCCGCCGATGAAGGCCGTCGCCTGGCACGGCGTCGGGGACATGCGCGTGGACCGCGTGCCCGACCCGCAGCTCGTCAACCCGCGCGACGCGATCATCCGCGTCACGTCGACCGCCATCTGCGGCTCCGACCTCCACCCCTACGACGGCAAGATCCCGTCGATGATGAAGGGGGACATCATGGGCCACGAGTTCATGGGCGTGGTCGAGGAGGTGGGGCCCGGCGTCAAGAACCTCAAGCGCGGCGACCGCGTGGTCGTGCCGTTCGACATCTCGTGCGGCAACTGCCACTACTGCCGCGAGGACCTCTGGAGCCTCTGCGACAACTCCAACCCCAACGCCGGCGCGCTGGAGGCGGCCACCGGCGGGTTCTCCGCGGCGGGGCTCTACGGCTACTCGCACCTGTACGGCGGCTACGCCGGCGGGCAGGCGGAGTACGCCCGGGTGCCCTACGCCGACGTGGGGCCGCTCAAGGTGGAGAGCGACATCGCCGACGAGAAGGTGCTGTTCCTGACCGACATCTTCCCGACCGGCTACCAGGCCGCCGAGCAGTGCGGGATCCGGCCGGGCGACACGGTGGCCGTGTGGGGGTGCGGGCCGGTGGGGCTGTTCGCCATCCAGAGCGCGTACCTGTTAGGCGCGGGCCGCGTGATCGCCATCGACCGCTTCCCCGAGCGGCTGGCGATGGCGCGCGACGTGGGCGGCGCCGACGTGCTGAACTACGAGGAGCTCGAGGACCCGATCTCGTTCGTGCTCAAGGACATGACCGGCGGGCGCGGCCCCGACCACGTGATCGACGCGGTGGGGATGGAGGCGCACGGGACGGGCGTGTACGACCAGGTGGACCGGGTGAAGCAGTTCACCAAGGTGCAGCTCGACCGCGCGACGGCGCTGCGCGAGTGCATCCTGGCCTGCGGCAAGGGCGGCACGGTGAGCATCCCGGGCGTCTACATCGGCTTCATCGACAAGTTTCCGATGGGCGCCGCGTTCGGGAAGGGGCTCACGTTCAAGATGGGGCAGACCAACACGCACAAGTACCTCAAGCCCCTGCTCGACCTGATCGAGGCGGGCAAGATCGACCCGTCGCGCATCATCACGCACACGGTCCCGATCGACCGGGCGCCGGAGATGTACCGCACCTTCCGCGACAAACGGGACGGGTGCGTGAAGGTGGTGCTCAAGCCCCACGCAAGCTGAGCGCGGCCGCGCGGCGCCTCTCGTTAGGCGCGGCGTTCCACGTCGTCACCAGCGCGCCCTCCGGCACCGGCGGGGGCGCGCTCGGCGCGTCGTAGCGCACGGCGGCGCGCAGGTCGGCGGCGGTCGCGCGCACGGCGTCCAGCTCCCCGGGCGCCATGCGCGCGAGGTGCGCGACCACCGCGCCGAGCCGCGGGTGGCGGGCGAAGCGGTGCCCGTGCCGGTCGAGGAAGTCCCAGTAGAGCACGGTGAGCGGGCACGCGCCCGGCCCGCTCCGCCGCGCCGGGTCGTAGGCGCAGCGGCCGCAGTGGTCGCTCATGCGGCGCACGTAGGCGCCGCTCGCCACGTAGGGCTTGGTCATCATCCGCCCGCCGTCGCCCCACGCGCCCATGGCCACCACGTTGGGCGTGGTCACCCAGTGCGCGGCGTCGGTGAACGCCGCCCAGAACCAGCGGTTGAGCTCCGACGGCCGCACGCCCAACAGCGTGGCGAAGTTGGCCTGCACCATCAGCCGCGGCACGTGGTGCGCCCGGCCGCGGTCGCGCACGTGGCGCACGCTGTCGGTGAGGCAGCGCATGGCCAGCGCGGGGTCGCCGGCAGGGGCGGCCAGCTCGGCGAGTGGCAGCGCGGGCTGCGCCGGCTCGGACGGGAGGACGGGCAGCGGGCGAGCGCGGCGCGTGACGTCCGCCGCTTCCCCGTACGCCTCCCCGTCCGGCGCCCAGTAGACGCGCGGCAGCGGCAGCTCGGCGCCTAACGCGTTCATCGCCTCGAGCCCCGGCCCCAGCCGCCAGTACATCCCGCGCACGTACTCCCGCCACCCCATGACCTGCCGCACGAACCCCTCGACGCTGGCCAGCGGCGCGGCCCCGTCGCGGTAGGCCCGCTCGGCACGCCGCACCACCTCCAGCGGGTGCAGCAGCCCCACGTTCAGCAGCGACGAGAGCCCGGAGTGCAGCAGGTCGGGCGCGCCGTCCACCATCGCGTCCTCGTACGGGCCGAACTCGGGCAGCCGCTCCACCGCGAAGCGCTCCAGCCAGGCGAGCGCGCCGTCAGGCCCGTCGCGCGTCACCGGCAACGCGAACCCCTCGGCGGCGCCCCAGCACCACTCCCAGCGCGCCACGCGGGCCATCACGCGGCGCGTCGTCTCGTCGGGCGCGACGGCCCACACCGGCGGCGCGGGGCGCCCGCGGGGCCACGGCTTCCGGTTGTCGTGGTCGTAGTGCCAGCGGCCGCCCTCGGGCCGGCCGCCGGCGTCGAGCAGCACGCCGTACCGCCGCCGCATGGCCTCGTAGAACGGCTCGAACGCGGGGGCGCCGCCGAGCGCGCCGTGCGGCGTGTGGCGGTCGGCCCACCGCGCGAACTGCTCGGGCGTGACGAGGAACGCCGGGTCCTCGCGCAGCTCCAGGCGGGGCGGGCGGGCGCGGGCGCCGAGCGCGTCGCGGAGGCGCGCCCACTCCCCGCCTAACGCCCAGTCGCGCGCGCGCGTGGCGACGACGCGCTCTACTCCGTGCGCGTCTGCCGCCGCGAGCACGCCGGCCGCGTAGTCGTCAGCCCGGCGGTAGTCGACCGCGTGCCCGTCCGCCCGCAGCGCGTCGGCAAAGTGGCGCATGGCCGACAGCACGAGCGTGAGCTTCTGCCGGTGCCAGGGGAGCCGCGCCCCCATCGCCAGCGACTCGACGAAGCACAGCGTCACCCGGTCGCTCGACGCCGCGGGCACGCGCGCCACGGCCCGCGAGCTCTCCCACGGGGCGACGAAGACGAGCGTGCGGGGGCGGCGGGCGGGCGGCATCCACGAGGCAGTACCGCCCGCCCGGGCCGGCGTTCCCGTCAGTCCGGCGCGCGCCGCTCAGGCCTCGTGCGGGAACTTGCGGACGACGGCCGCCACCACGCGCTCCAGCTCGCGGGCGTAGGCCGACGGGTCGTCGGCGACGGTGCCCACGCCCTGGCCGCGCCAGAGCAGGTGGCCGTCGCGACCGTCGAGCACGTCCACCACCACCGTGCCGCGCTCCACCGCGTGTGGCGCCGTCCGGTAGACGCGGTCGCCCGCCCAGCCCCAGCGCGTGTAGACCGGCACGTAGTTCACCGTGCCGGGCTCCAGCCGCTCGCGCGCGGCCGCGTAGTAGGTGACGACGAAGTCGGGGCGGCGGCCCGGCGTGGCCGCGGCGGGGAGGTAGCCCAGCCGCGTGAAGTCCTCGCGCAGCGCGGTGCGCAGCGCCTGGCTGGTGATGGTGTTGTCGGCCATCGGGTCCTCGGCGGCGGCGGCCGGGTTGGCCGGCCCCGTGCCGCGGCGCGGGGCGGCGACCTCGAAGGTGCGCATGGCCTGGGGCGCGGCGCCCGGGGCCTCCAGCGTGCGGACGGTGACCGCGGGCGAACCGCAGGCCGCGCCGAACGCGACCGCGGCGAGGGCGCCGGCGTGGGCAAACGTGGGACGCATCAGATCCTCCTGCCGGCCACGGCCGGCGCTGACGATGGGGGGACGGGTCGGGGCCGCGCGTGCCCGTGGGACGCCAGCCACCCGGCGGGTGTTGCGGCGTCCGCGCGGCCTTTGCGCGCCGTTAGCGCGGGTGGGCTCGGCCTTAGCGGCGCCTTAGCGCCCGCCCGGCCCGCGGGCGCGCCGCGCGCGGTTGCGCGGCCGCCAGGGCCGCACGAGCATTGGGCCATGTCGCCGCCCGTCGCGCCCGCCGCCTCCGCGTCCACCCCCGCCCCCGACGCCACCGTGCTGGTGGTGGACGACGACGCGCCCATCCGGCGCGCCGTCCGCCACGTGCTCACGGAGCTGGGCGTGGACGTGCTGGAAGCGGGCACCGGCGAGGAGGCCCTCGCCCTGGCGGCCGCCCGGGGCCCGGCGCTCGTGGTGCTCGACCTCGGCCTCCCGGGGCTCGACGGCGAGGCCGTCACGCGCGACCTCCGCGGCTGGTGCACGGCGCCCATCCTCGTGCTCTCGGCGCGCCACGGCGAGCAGGAGAAGGTGCGCCTGCTCGACGCCGGGGCGGACGACTACCTCACCAAGCCGTTCGCCCCCGCGGAGCTGGCGGCGCGCGTGCGGGCGCACCTCCGCCGCGCCCGCCTGGCCGGCGCCGCGCCCGACGGGCCCGAGCCGCTGGTGGACGGCCCGCTCACCGTGGACTTCCGACGCCGCGTGGCCACGCGCGACGGCGCGCCGCTCCACCTGACGCCCATCGAGTGGGGGATCCTGCGCGCGCTTGCCGCCGAACCGGGGCGGACGCTCACCCAGAAGCAGCTCTTCGACGCGGTGTGGCGGCGGCCGTTCGGCAACGCGGGCCAGTACCTGCGCGTCCACGTCACCAACCTCCGCCGCAAGGTGGAGCGCGTGGCCAGCGCGCCGCGCCTGATCGTCACCGAGCCGGGCGTGGGCTACCGGTTCGAGCCGCCGCGCGAGGCGTCGGACGCCGGGGCGTGAGGGCCGGGTGACCGGGGGCGGACTGGCGGCATGGCGGCCGACGCCGGCGGCGCGGTGGGCCGGGTGGGTGGCGGCGCTCGTGGCGCTGGCCGGGGTGCTCGCCGGCCGGCGCGAGCAGCTCGACCAGGTGCACGTGGTGCTGCCGTTCCTGCTCCTCGTCCTGCTCGGCGGGGCCACGGGCGGGCGGGCGTTGGGCCTCTCGCTCGCGGGGGCGGCGGTGCTCCTGCTCAACTACGTCTTCCAGCCGCCGTACGACACGCTGGTCGTGCACAAGCCGCTCGACACGCTGGTGCTGGTGTCGTTCCTGGCCACGGCCGGCGTGGCGACGCAGCTCCTGGAGGTGGCGCGGGCGAGGGCCGTGGCCGCGCGCCGCCACGCGCTCGAGGTGGAGCGGCTGGCCGCCGAGCGCGAGGGGCTGCTGGTGGAGGCCGAGCACGCGCACGCCCTGCGCGAGGCCGACCGGATGAAGGACGCCGTGCTCGCCGCCGTGAGCCACGACCTGCGGACGCCGCTTACCACCATCACCGCCCTCGCGCACGCCGCCGCCGCCCGCGGCGATCCGGCGGGGCCGGTGATCGCCGAGCAGGCGGGGCGCCTCTCGCGCATGGTGGCCGACCTGCTCGACCTGTCGCGCGCGCGCGCCGGGTCGCTGCCGGTGGCGGTCGAGGTGAACCTCGCGGAGGACGTCGTGGGCGCGGCGCTGCGGCAGACGGCCGGCGTGTTGGGCGAGCGCCCGGTGGTGGTGGACGTGCCGGAGGACGGCCCCCCGCTCGCCGGCCGCTTCGACTTCGTGGCCACGCTGCGGGTCCTCGGGAATTTGCTCGAGAACGCGCACAAGTACTCGCCGGCGGGAGCGCCGGTGGCGGTCGGCGCCGCGCGCGAGGGGGCGGCGCTGGCGTTCACCGTGGCCGACCGCGGCGCCGGCGTGCCCGCGGGGGAGCGGGCGCGCATCTTCGCGCCGTTCTACCGGGCGGCGCAGGCCGGGGGCGGCCCGGGGGACGTCGGCGGCGCCGGCCTCGGGCTGGCCGTGGCGCGGGCGCTGGCCGAGGCGCAGGGTGGCACGCTCGACGTCGCCGAGCGGGCCGGCGGCGGCAGCGTGTTCACGCTCCGCCTCGCCGCCGCCGACGCCGAGGGCGACGTCCCGGACGACGCGGACGACGCGGACGACGCGGACCCAGCCCCCTCGGCGGCTCTTAGCGCCGGCTTAGCGCCGGGCGGGTCGGGGCATACAGCGGCTTAGCGGAGGGGCGCGGTAGGGTTGCGGAGGCCGGGTGCCGTCGCGGGCGCCCGCACCGCCGAGTCCACCCCGTCGCCCACCCGCCGCCCGTGCGCCCTCCCCCGCTCCCCCGCCGTGCCGTCGCCGCGGCGACCCTGGTCTGGCTCGCGGCCGGCGCGACCAGCGCGGCCGGCGCCCAGCGCGCCGCCCCGCCCGCCGGGCCCCC
>ERZ1066119.789-NODE-789-length-19849-cov-7.195110_pt1 | contig 19849 bp, 18 predicted proteins | sample MGYA00382766_ERZ1066119 | MGnify/ENA primary metagenome ERZ1066119 (study PRJEB33369, sample SAMEA5778349) | biofilm metagenome | biome: Industrial cooling water; feature: Water cooling tower basin; material: Biofilm | place: United Arab Emirates | collected...
CACTTCACTGTAGCTGTTAACTACGGTAGTCGCAAAGAGATCGCTGAAGCTTGTCGCCGACTTGCTTTAAAATTTCAACAACAAGAGATTGAGATCGAAGATATCAATGAAAACTCGATCCAGAAATATCTTTATACTGCTGGAAATTCCAATCCAGACTTATTAATTCGTACCAGTGGAGAAATGCGATTAAGTAATTTTCTCTTATGGCAAATGGCATATACAGAAATGTATTTTACAGATGTTTTGTGGCCCGACTTCGATCGCGCTGCTTTTCAACAAGCTCTACTTGCCTATCAAAATCGCGATCGGCGTTTTGGTCAGATTGCTTCCTAATTTTTGAGCGGTGGGCAATGCCCGCCCTACTTTATAACAAAGTTAGAAGTTAGAAGAGATGCCAACGCGATAGGTTAAACCAGGCTGATAAATTCGATTGGCTTTTTCATAGGCGCGATCTGCTAAGTTTTCTAGATAAACTGTTAAGCCTAAATTTCTGGTAATTGGAATTCGTGCTCCTAAATCTAAGCTCAACCAAGAGGGAGAAAAATCTGTAGTACTATCGCCTGGATTATTGAAAAAAGCTCGTCGCGCTCCACTATAATAACTGGCAAAGAAATTAACTTCCCATCCTCTCGATTGATATCCCAAACCGATTTGACCTACTGAATAGGGAACTAAACCTAGCTGTAATCCTTCTTCGATTCCTGTTTTAATTTTTGCATCGGTATAAGTATAGTTGAGAAAAGTTGACCATTGTGGATTGATTTGCCACCGTAATGCTGCTTCTAAACCATTAGTATTGACTAATCCAATATTCGTCCAGCGACCTGCTTGAATACCCAAGCGATCTGTTAAGCTACTACCGAAATAAGTAAACTGTCCGGTTAAATTCTCGGCAAATTTGACATCAACTCCCGCTGTCCATGAAGAACCTACTTCTGGTTCTAAATCTGGGTTTGGCAACCAATTATGTACCGTGTCGTAAACGTAGAGTTGATCGATACCAGGATCGCGCTGTACTGACACCCAACTTCCCCGTAAAGCTACCCCTGGACTAATTGCCCATCGTAACCCAACGCTAGGATTTAAATAACTACCAAAATCACTAGTAAAATTTTGCCTTAATCCTAGCTCGGCTTGAAAATTATTAGTAATTTTCCAGGTATTTAAAGCAAATAACGCTGTTTGAAATCTTTCTCTTTCTTCTTCTTCATTTAAGTTAGCTCTATTTGGAGCTGTACTTAAAACATCGCCATTCAAAAAGTCATTTTTGAGATCTATCCCCCAGCGTAAATTATTACTATGGTTAATTTTCCAACCGTGTTCTATCCTTGCAGTTACAGCTTGTGAATTGAGCGTTCCGGTGCGATAAAAAATGTTTTGCGTAGGACCGTAGGTATTGAAATAGTCTTGATTGTAGGCAACTGTAGCTCTAAGAACGGAGTCTTGTCCATTGCCTAGCAAAGTTTTCCAAGATAAGCCAACATTGAATACATCGTGGTCTAAACGATCTCTTTGCAGGGGAAACCCAAAATATAATAAACCGCGACGACTGCTAATTTTATAAGCATCTAAACTGAGAGTATTGCAAGAATTTAGATCGAGATTGAGGCTACCGAAGTAGTTACTAGTCGCTGTATCGCCATTAAATAAACGTCCATTTGAACCCCGATTTGCTGCCCCTTCAGGTACGCGGTAATTGTTCTCAGCATCGTATTGTTCAAAACCAAGGCTATACCTCACATTACCACCACTACCACCGTAACTAATTCGATAGTTATCTTGGTCGTAAGAACCGTATTCTACTAAACCGTTAAGTTGAGGAATTTCCGACCCTTGTTTAGTAATAATATTAACAACTCCACCAAAGGCTTGCGAACCATATAAAGTAGAACTCGTACCGCTAGATAATTCTACTCGCTCGATTGATTCTACGGGAATACTATTCAGATCGGTAGTGCCGTGGTAGGTATTAACATTAGACCCAATCGGTCTACCATTAAGTAAGAAAACTGACTGATTGATTGAACTGCCTCGATAGTATGTTCCCGTATGAATATCTGCACCAAAACCTACATCATTAATTGCAAATCCTGGTAGATTGCGTAAAATTTCTGCAACGCTATTTGGACGTTGCTTCTCAATCTCTTCTTTAGGAATGATGTAGACGGGACTTGATGTTTCGGAAATTGTCTCTCTTTGCCCTTCAACCTCGATATAAAGTTCGTCGGTATCTTCAGTAGCAGGCTGTTCTTTTTGTTGAGAGGATGTTGGCTTTGCCGTATTTGTTTTTGGTGATGTTTTTTGTGTTAACCAAATAGCATCTGTAGAAAAATTTTCTCTTTGTCTCAAGCGGGATAATTTTGATTTTGAATGTTTTCTCGCTTGATGCAATTTCAGCTTTAAAGCGATCGCATTTTTTTTACTATCTTCTAGCTCATTTGCTAGGGCACCAGAAGCAAAACCTAAGCTCAATAACACCGTAGGCAATAATAAATATTTCAGTCTCATCTTCCTCAACTTGCCACTCTCATGCTTTCTATATAGTTTCAGTTCTGTCTGAATGCGATCGCGTTTACCCAAAAATATCGGCTAGACGCACGCAAACATACACGCAGACTTTCTATTTAGCCGCGTGGCTGAAATACTTTTTTCAATTTTTTGCTATTTTTACGGACAAAGTGCGTTTGCACTTATACCAATCATGGCGATCGCAGTTGAGTTTAGTCAAAAGACAAGCTGTCAAACTTTGTAATTTGTCACTGGTCATTTGTCATTGGTAAAGACAAATAACATCAGCTTCAGTAAAAAGATAAATGTAAGCGATCGAGAAAAAATAAAAGCTAACTTTTGTAATACGTTATTACAAAAAATTTATATATATCTAAAACCAAAGGTATATGTCTGAAGTAATAGTTAGCAGCCATCACCGACAGACCATCGACAGACCGATGTACTAATTCAACAAATTGAGGATAGCAATGAATATTGCCTTACTAACTAGGCGCAAAATTCTAGGCGCTTTTTTTCTGTCTGGCTTGTTATTGACAAGTTCAGTGAGCTACATACATCAAGTCAAGGCTCAAACTTCGACACTAGAAACTACTGCTAACCGCGAAGCATACGTTAGAGACGAATTATATTTTGGGCGATCGCAACCAGGGGGCGGAGAAGTCACGGAAGAACAATGGCAAAAGTTTGTAGATAGGGAAGTGACACCTCGTTTTCCTGATGGATTAACAGTAGTAAATGCTTACGGTCAGTTTCTCAACAGTGCTGGAATTTTAGCTAGAGAAGATTCTAAAGTTTTAGTGTTGCTATATGTCAGTACACCAGAACGAGAAAGATCCATTCAAGAAATTATTGACACTTATAAGTCACGATTTCAGCAAGAATCGGTCTTGCGCGTTACCGATGTAACCGCACGGGTAAGTTTTTAGCAGGAGTGAGTTTTAGGGACGTTGCAAGCAACGTCTCTAAAAAACTATTCTCTTTGCGTGGCGATCGCCAATCTTGCGTTTGGTAATTGTCGCACCACATCCATTACAGATACGACTTGTCCGTGGTTAACCGATTTATCGGCATTTACTATCACGAGTGCCTCTTGGTTTGGCTGTGCTAGCTGCCGTATTTCTCCACTAAGTGCTTGGAGTTGAGTCGGCTTGCGGTTGACAGCGAGTTGACCTTTGGCATCAATTGTGACTGTAATAGGTGCTTTTGGCTGCACTTGAGCTGATTTTGACTGGGGTAAGTTAACCGACAACCCCTCAGAACGAGTCAGAAATAGGGTTGACATGATGAAAAACGTCAAAATCGCGAAGATCACGTCGATCATCGGCACGATGTTAATCTGTGCTTGAATTTCTGGCTCATCTTGCAGACGCATAAGTTTCTCCCCGTTCGTAAAGACGACGATAGAGCAATTCTAGCTGACCCCCATACTCTTGAATTGATGCCATTTGCCGCACGTATAATCCTCGGAATGTATTGGCAAACAAAAGGGTAAAGATAGCAACCACCAAGCCGGAAGCTGTTGAAACCAGCGCTTCGCTGATCCCACCCGTGACTCCAGCCGTTTGGCTAGCCCCAACATTGGCAATGTTGAGGGACGCGAAGGAGGTAATCAAACCCAAAACCGTACCGAGTAGACCTAATAAGGGTGCAATGCTAATAATTGTCTCAAAGATGGTGTTGAATCGCTTCAAGACGGGAATTTCTGCTTGTGCCTCACTTTCTAAGGCAAGGCGGAACTCTTCAGGTGTGGGGCGTTCGAGTTCTAAGGCAGCGAGAAATATGCGTGCCATGGGCAGGTCGGCATTTTGCTTCAGCCTTTCGATCGCGGTGACGACATTTTCTAATCGGTAGAGGTTTAATACCTCGCGGATGACGCGACGCTGGCGCTTATTTATCCGCGCCCAAAAAATTGCCCGCTCGATAATTAGGGCGATCGCTAGTATGGAAAATCCGAGCAGGGGCCACATAACTACGCCACCTGCAGTGAACAGTCTGTTGAATATCATGTATTGTCTCTGCAATTACAAGTAGAAGTTTGTTGCCAAAAATTCCTATCTATTGAAAGTCATTAAAATATTTTATCGGGTTGGGTCGCAAAAATAGAGCGACTGGAGTCAGTAAAAGTAAATCTTTATTTTTCATACTAGTCCTGGCATCATCAAGGCTTGCCGGATAAACATTCCACAAAGCTGTGATGCCAAAATTTGGCAGAACCAGATGAGCAATCTTAACGAGAATTAATAGAAGTTCTCACTTATCTGGTCAGTTACCAACCACTAACTACCAAATACCGATCCTTAACAGGAGTTTCGCACTTGAATGCTAGTTCGTCATTTTGAGCGCAGCGTAGAATCTTCCAGATGCTTCACTGGTGTTGAGCATGACGTCAACTGCGTAAGTCATACTTAAATGTAGTGCAAAATCGATAACGAACTAACTCGATCGAGGAGATTTCATGACAGCACAGTTCAAGCACATCATGTTGATGGTAGCGGACGTTCTGGCAACGGCAAAGTTTTATCAAGAAGGGCTGGGACTAAAAGTAAAAATGGCAAGTCCTGGCTGGGCAGAATTGGACGCTGATGGCACGACGATCGCGCTACATGCTGCGGAGAGTCAGGCGCAAACGGGAAATTCTCCGATTTTGAGCTTTCATGTAGACGATGTTTATGGGGCGATCGCCAATCTAGAAAGCATGGGTGCTAAACTCGAAGGGCGCGTCCGAGAACCTTCTTTTGGAAAAGTTGCTGCCGTGCGGACTCCTGACGGACATTTACTCAGTTTGCTGCAACCCGCTTAAGAAGCTACTGCCAGGGCTTCCTGGGAGTGTCCCCGGAGCAGATCCATCAATTCGTCGCGATAGTCGTGGAACACAGATTGACGCTTGACGGTATGGGTACGTTCAGGGAGTTTAATTGAAATTTCTTTTCTTACCGTACCAGGACGAGCACCAAGAGCGTAGATCCGATTAGAGAGGAACACAGCTTCCTCAACATCATGGGTAATCATGAAAATGGTGATGTTGGTACGCTCCCATAGATCCAGCATGAATTCATGCATAGACTCTTTGGTATGAATATCTAAAGCACCAAAAGGTTCGTCCATTAATAGTACTTTAGGTTCCGAGGCGAGGGCGCGGGCGATCGCTACCCGTTGTTTCATTCCACCAGATAATTCTTTGGGCAGAGACTTGGCAAACTTAGTCAGTCCAACTACGCTGAGGTAGTAGCTAGCTCGTTCTCGCCGTTCCCGTTTTGACCAACTTTGAAGTTTGAGTCCAAATTCAGCATTTTCCTGTACGTTCATCCAAGGGTAAAGCGTGTAGTGCTGAAACACCATACCCCGATCTGGTCCTGGGCCTTGAACGCGCACGCCATCGATTTTCACTTCTCCAGTGGTTGGCAGATCGAGTCCAGCAATCTGGCGCAGTAGGGTAGACTTACCCGAACCCGATGCGCCTACAGCACAGATAAATTCACCCCGTTCGATTGACATGTTAATGTCTTTGAGGACAACCAACGTTCCCGATTTTGTCTCGAAATTCTTATGAAGTTTGGTGATTTGTAGGTACATAGTAATTGCTAATTGGGTGTTACGTAGTGCGTGGTGCGTGGTAAAAGTTCACTGACAACTGATAACTGAAACCGATCTATCTCTTCTGGCTTGCCCACTTACAGGAAACTCGCAGAAGCCATTGGAACAGGAGGTCAAAAGTAAGTCCGATGATGCCAATGACGATTAAGCCGACAAAGATTTCATCGGTTTTGAGGAATCGACCCGCGACGCTGATTCTACGTCCTAAACCTTCAGTTGCAGCAATCAGTTCTGAGACAATGACTAATTGCCATGCGGCTGCTAGGTTAATCCGGCAAGCATCAATGATCCCTGGCAGAACGTGCGGAAAAATCACTTGAGTCAGTGTCTGCCAGCGATCGCCACCCAAAGTATAGGCGGCTTCGATTAAATCTTTTGATACGAACTTAACCGTATCCATCACCATTAAGGAGTTGAAGAAAAACACGCCGATGAAAATCAAAGTGATTTTTGGCTCCTCTCCAATTCCCAAATAGAGAATGAGCAAGGGAATGAAAGCAGGCGCGGGCATGTAGCGCATCAAACCAAATAACGGTTCTAACAAGGCGCGAATACTAGCAAAACTGCCCATCAAGACTCCAATTGGAATCGACAGCGCGACTGCTAGCAAAAACCCTACACCCACTCGCCAAAGACTTGCTACAGTATCCTTCAGCAGTTCGCGAGTACCCCACAATCGCCCAAATGCTTCGAGTACCCTAGCAGGCGAGGGCAGAAACTTAGGGTCTACGTTACCAAATGTTGTCACCAACCACCAAATCAGCAACGGCAACCCGATAGAAGTAGCTACTAGCAAAGTATTTAATGGCTTGGGAATATCTTCAGCCAACCGCCAAAAAACTGTCGGGCTAAGCGTTTTTGGATTAGAAGGGGGACGAATCGAGCCTGTATTCATACTGTTCATTGTTTCTTGGCGTATGCTTTAACGAAGCGATCGTCGAAGAGTTTAGTTAGGTCTGGTTTTTGTTTGGCTAAGCCTACTTCTTCGAGAAATTTGGTCATTTCTCCGGCTGCATACATGAGTGAAGTCATGTTGTTACCTGGTTGAAAAGCTTTGAGGTTTTCTTCTAAGGTGAATATCTTTGTCCCTTTGGCGTATTCTTCATATTCCGCAACGCTAACTCCTGCCCGTTTTGCCATAATTTCTGTGGCTTTGGCTGGTTCTTGCTTCATGTAATCCAGGGTGGCAAACCAGGAATCGACCATTGCTTGCACTTTTTCGGGGCTTTCTTCCAAAAACTGACGGCTGACAACTAGATGGTCGGGAATTGCTCCTGGAAATTCTTTGGAACTAAAAAGTTCTTTACTACCAGGACGTTTCAATGCTTGGGTGGTAAATGGTGCAAACACTGCAACTGCATCTACTTGTCCACCTACAAAAGCTGCTGCGGCTTGTCCTGTTTCTAAGGGAACAAATTGAATGTCTTCTGGCTTTAAACCTGCTTTTTTCATCCCCAATAATAGTAGAAAGTGATCTACAGCACCTTCTTCTGCGGCAACTTTTTTACCTTTCAGATCGGCAATGGTATTAATACCTTCGCGAACGATGACTTTATCGTTGCCTGTAGAGTTGTCGTTGACTAGTACGACGATTTTATCTGCACCACCTGACACGGCGCTGATTGTATCGTTGAGAGTCTGGCTGTTGGCATTAATTTGCTGGGCGGTGAGGGCATTGATCGATTCTAAGTAGCCGTCAAACCATTTCAAATTGACTGAAGCTTGGTTTGCTTCAAAGAGATTTTGCTCTTGGGTAACTTGCCAAGGAAGCCAACCAGGCCACGCACTGAATCCCAGGCTAGCAGCACCAGGCGCAGCACCACTGCCTCCAGAAGCAGCAACATCGGTGGTAGTTGTAATATAAACTGCGGGGTTGGTGCAACCAGCCGCGATCGCCAGACCAATGCAGAAAAGAATAATTGATTTAATTAACGATCGCAGTTTCATTGCTTGTTCTACTAAAAAGTGGATTTACTAACGCGATCTGTAGCTAATAATCTTGCAATTTAATATGTCCTAAATTAACGGAGCAAGTCACCGCACATCCGTTATTTTTGCTACATTTTTTCCAGTATTTGAAATATTTAATTATCTGAACTTTGTATTGCAGCAATGCGTTATTGCAGCGGTTAATTTTGGCATATTTGACTATACCAAAATCTTTATATTTAGCTGAAGAATTAGAAAACTCTTTTTCTCTTTCTTTTCTCTTTTTCTAATCCTTGATGCTACCGACCTCTAACTCTTTCTTAGCGACTTGCGATCGCACCCAGTCAAACCAAACCGATAAACCCTTCCCTGTCTTTGCAGATACGGGAATAATTTTCACGTTTGGGTTAATTTGGCGTACATTTGCCACTATCGTGTCGATGTTCATATCTAAATGGATTGCTAGATCGATTTTGGTAATTAGCAAGCAATCAGCTTCGCGAAACATCACGGGATATTTCAGCGGTTTATCTTCTCCTTCTGTGACGCTTAGCAGAGCAACCTTTGCGTGTTCGCCTACTTCAAATTCAGCCGGACAAACTAAATTTCCCACATTTTCTACTAGTACTAAATTAAAATCAGCAGGGTTATATTGATGTTTTAATTGATGAATGCCACCCGCAACCATTTTTGAGTCTAAATGGCAAGAGCGTCCAGTATTAATCGCGATTACAGGAACATTATATTGACGCAGGCGATCGGCATCCAATTCGGTAGTCATATCGCCTTCAATGACAGCAATTTTGAGATCGTTTTTTAAAGCTGCCAATGTTTTTTCCAGTAACACTGTTTTACCAGCTCCAGGGCTACTCATAACATTGAAACAGATAATTCCCCACTCATCAAAATGGGCGCGGTTATGGTCAGCTCCTTCCTGGTTGGCATGGAGTAAATTAATACCGAGGGCAGCGTCAAATGTTTGGTGCATATGCAAGAAAGTGAATAGTGAGTAGTGAGCAATTATCAGCGACCAGTGACCAGTGACCAGTGACCAGTTAGTTTTGACTTTTGACTTTTACCTTTTGACTTACCAATTACCAATTACCCTTCACTCTTCATCCTTGTTTGAGTACTCGATGCGATCGATTTTTAGTTCTCGTCCAGAGCGAATGTCTTCCATAGGAGATTTACACTGGGGACAAGCATATTGCATTCCCATTTCAGGACGATATTCTTGTTGGCAGTGATGGCAAAAGGCAATTAAAGGCGTTTCTTGAATTGCTAGCTTTGCTCCTGCAAGAAAGGTATTGCGAGTTTGGACTTCAAAAGCAAATTCCAAACTGGCAGGCTCTACGCAGGTAAACTGACCTACAATCAGATGAATTTGGGAAATTTCAGGTTTCTCCGGCTGTGCTTCCCACCAGTCGCGTACGGTAAGAATTAGCGCCTTGGTCATGTCGGTTTCATGCATAGATGGGGGGAGTGGGGAAGATTGTAGAGACTTGCCATGACAAGTCTCTACAAAAATTTACGTCCAAGCGACGAGTTCGGGTTGGGATTCGGGATGGATGTAGGCTGGTTTCTCTTTGCGGGGGAGTTGACCTGATAAGACAAGGTGCGCCATCGTATCGCAAATCACGCGGGTTGCCATTAAAGCAGTGATGTCGCTGATGTCGTAAGGGGGCGATACTTCCACAACTTCTAGACCGCAGACGGGAACTTTTTGCACGATTTTACCCAGTAGAGCTAGAGCTTCGCGGGGTAACAAACCACCTGGTTCGGGCCAGCCAGTCCCAGGGACAAATCCCGCGTCGATGCAGTCGATATCAAAGCTGATCCAGACGCAGTCCGTACCGTCTGTTGCTCTTTGAATCGCAAATTCTGCGGCTGCGTCTAATCCCATTTCGACAATATCTGTAACTGTGAGAATATTGGTAGCACGATCGCGGCAAACTTTGACTCCATGACGCGGAACTTGCCAGCCACCGATTCCCAGTTGTACTAAGTTCTTAGCTGGGGCATTTTTCATGTTGGTGGCGTGGAACCACGGGCAAGTGTGCATCCGTTCGTCTAAATCAGTTTCTTGGGTATCTACATGGCGATCGAAGTGAATAATACCGACTTTTTTATCTCCTAAATGGCGACACACACCGCGTACCGTGGGGAAGCCGATTGAGTGATCGCCACCCAAGAGAATTGGGAATGCTCCCGAACTAAAGACATGAGCAACGCCTTTAGAAATTTGGTCGAAGGATTTTTCATTGTTAGCGGGAATAGTGAAGATATCTCCAACATCGCAAATCGTAATTTGCTCGCGTAAATCGATACCCAACTCGAAGTTATATGGCGTATACAAGGCAGAAATGCGGCGGATGCCTTGGGGACCAAATCTCGTTCCAGGGCGATAGGTCGTACCGGAGTCATGGGGAACGCCAACGATCGCTACGTCGTAATTACCTACCTGACGCACATCTTCTAAGTAGGGGGCTTTGAGAAAAGTATTAATTCCGGCGTAGTGGGGTAACTCGCCACGGGAAAAAGTAGGAATTGTGCGATCGCGAATACTCTGTGCTGCTTCTAATCCGTATTCCAGCCCTTTTGATACCTCTTGCTGCCAACCTGTCATCGGCAGTCGTGTTTCTAATTCTAAAGCGCGTTGGGCTTCGCTAGGAGACCGACCATTGTGACTATTCGGACTTTGGAAAAGAGGATTTTCAGAATTAGAATTATTAGTCATGCGATCGCCTCACTCAATTTTTCAAACTAGATCGGGTAGCCAATTATGCAAAAAGCCTAGGAGTCTGACATCAGCCATCATGACTGACATTCCTCCCAGGCTTTTCTCCTTCCGTGTAACTAGCTACTCGACTAAAAACTTGGAAAACTCTTAGCATAGCTAGCTCGCTTCTCTTGGACCTGCATTTGCTACTCGATATAACAGCTTAAGCTGAGATGGTACAAACCGGAACCCTAGAAGCTTGGTATTATAAACTTGTCTTTGAACGGCATTCTGTACTCGGTTGAAAGCAAACTCTGTTTACTTTTGAGTTAACTTTTCTTTAGTATTTGAATGCTGTATACAACTTAGGCTAATAGCGACATTATCAACCGAATTACCACAAAAATGTATTAAATACTACTAAAATCTATAAATGTCTGAATTTCATAACATAACACTACTATTGTTCTGGAGTCGTGAAGCTGGCTGGGATGGGAAAATGAAAAACAGCGATCGATGGCTAGTGGCTGGTGGCTAGTGGCTAGATAAAAATTTGTTGAGTAGCTACTCACAAATGGCAAATGACAAATGACGAATGACGAACGACCACTCACAACTCACTATTAAAAATGTTGAAACGGATTGCATCAATTCTACTCGTAGTATTAGTAGCGCTGAGTCTATCGGGTTGCGTGCTATCAACTGCTGGACTCAAAAGCTTTGTCGATAGCATTGATGGATATGAGTTCTTGTACCCTAATGGCTGGCTACCCGTTCAAGTAACAGATGGTCCCGATGTTGTATTGCACGATTTGATTGAAACCACAGAAAATGTTTCTGTAGTTATCAGTTCTATAGCCGATGGCAAAACCCTAGCCGATTTAGGAACTCCTGGCGATGTGGGCTATAAACTAGGAAAAAGCGCGATCGCACCCCCTGATTCGGGACGAGAAGCGGAATTAGTTAATGCAGGACAACAAGACATTAACGGCAAAACCTACTACCTACTGGAATACGCTGTCAAATTACCGAACCAACAGCAACGGCACAATCTGGCTAGTGTTGCCGTTAGTCGCGGCAAACTCTTTACATTCAACGCCTCCACCACAGAACAGCGCTGGCAAAAAGCCGCACCAAAGCTACAACAAATTGTTAAGTCTTTCACAGTGTATTAAACAGTAATCGGTTATCAGCGACCAATGACCAATGACTGATGACAACTTCACAAGCAATTTCACAACTCAAACGAGATTGTCATAAAGCGTATCTCTTTGACGGTAGGGGCGGTTGAGAGAGGCGATCGCTGTTTGTAATGTCTCTATTTCCATGCAAGTACCACCGACTGCACCTGCCATTGTCGTAATATGTTCTTCCATCAACGTTCCGCCAATGTCATTGCAACCCCATTCCAAGGCTGTTGTTGCACCTGCGAGTCCGAGTTTGACCCAACTCGGTTGATGGTTGGGAATCCATTTTCCTAGATAAATGCGCGCTACTGCTGTTAGTAGCAAAGCATCTGCCAAAACTGGCTGATCTCTGCCTACTCTCTTTCTTAAAGGTTTGGGTGCTTCTTGTCCGACGAAAGGCAGTAAGATAAATTCCGTGATTTTTGCAGGATACTGCCGCGCGATCGCAGTTTGTTGGAGCGATCGCAAATGTTCCAAGTGACGAATTTGCTGCTGAGGTGTTTCAATATGTCCTGATAGCATGGTGCTGGTTGTCGGTAAGCCGAGTTTATGCGCCGTACTTACAATTTCCAACCACGTCGCTGTATTAATCTTTTCTGGACAAAGAATGCGCCTGACATCATCATCCAATACTTCTGCTGCTGTTCCTGGCATCGAACCAACACCAGCATTTTGTAAGGCTGCGATAACGGTAGCGTAGCTCAAACCATCTTCCCTGGCAATAAATTGCACTTCTTGGGGAGAAAAAGCGTGTAAGTGCAATTGGGGAAATTCTGCTTTAATAGTTTTGACTAGTTGCAGATAGTATGGCAGCGATTTTCCATCAATTTTTGCTGTAGGGTGAAGTCCCCCTTGCATACAAATTTCCGTTGCCCCTCTTTGCACGGCATCGGTAGCTTTTTCTAAGATTTGTCCCCATTCCAACCAGTAAGAACCTGCTTCACCCGCATCGCGACGGAAAGCACAGAAGCTACAGTGCTGTTCGCAAATATTGGTAAAGTTGATATTGCGGTTGACGACGTAGGTAACGGTGTTACCCGCCTGCTGATGGCAGAGTTTATCGGCAGTATCGCGGATGAGAGCGATCTCTTCTGGTGCAGTTTGTTGTAGTAACTCTACTCCTTCGGCTGGAGATATATCGTCTCCAGATAAGGCGCGATCGAGAATAGTTTCAATTGTCTTGGTTATCATTGTTTGGAGCGAGCAGTGAGTGGTGAGTAGCGAGTAATGAATAAGAATATATTTATGATTTTTCTTTGAGAGTTTCTGGAATACTCACGGAAGAAAGTCCGGCGATCGCTTGCAAATTTTGACGGCGGAGTAGTTCCATAAAATCTAATGTCGGTCGTCCTTCCATCTGCGCCACTGCTTCAATTGCCGACGCCAGATGTTGAGCCGCCTCCGCCTCACCATAACCCCGCCTCCCGGCAACGCGCACTGCTGCCTCATCTGCTGCTACCTCAATCTGAGAACTACGGTTATTGCGCCAGATCCGAGTCCCCGCGATCGCGGTTAACGCTCCAGCTGCCACAGTACCCACCACATCTCCCTGCACGATCTCTACTACTGTCCCCACAAGCCCAGCTAACACGACTCCCTGATAGATATCCGGTTTAAACCACTTCACTGCTGTCAACCAGCTAACAGTCCGCAACAGCAACAAATCTCGCTGTGGTTGCGGTAGCCGCCGCCAGAGATCGAAATTAATTGAAATGCGACGTTCCTGCTGCCATGGTAAAGGAAAAGCATAATCGATAACTTTAGTTTGCTCCCGCTTGCCGACAACCTTAGTCAGCATCCGACCGGAAGCAGGCATCAAGTCTAGAAGGCGGCGAATTTCAGTCGTTGGCTCCATTATTAGGGGTTGGGGGTTGGGGAAAGTCAAAAATCAAAAGTCAAAAGTTAAAAGTCGAAAGTCAAAAGCTCACTACACCTCACACCCTATACCCTACACCTTGTTTGCCGATCGCTGATAATAAACTAATGGACTTAAAAAATTATCTCTTCAATGGATGCATTTGCACCGATTCCGCCTCAATGGACTCAACAGGCAACTCATGCCAACAATTTTTGTTGTCCCCGTTGTCGTTCTGGCAGCCGCGAAGCAGAAAAAGTTTGGCTAAATCGGCGATCGCCCGTGTTTACCGAAAATAACCGCCGCAAGTGGCAAGAGTTTTACCAGTGCCAATGTAGTTGTGTCTGGTGGGCGTGGAGTAACGATCGCCCCCCCTCAGAGTTAACACCGAAAGAAGACTGCGATCGTTAAGCTGCTGTCATTGGTCATTGGTCGTTGTATTTTTGGTAGGTCGTAAGTCGTAAGTACAAAAACTCTTGTCACGCACCACGCACCACGATAACTGGTAACTGATAACTGATAGCCTGTCAAGAAATCATCACCAAAAACCCTGGAAATCATAAATTCAAGCAAATCTTCCTGTTGACAACGGGCAAATTTGTCTTGATGAGATAGAATACGATACAAACGACGGCACGTTTGTCAAGTTGATGAAATACTTCTTTAGAACAATGGCAGCTAAAAGAGATATTTCTTAATCTGGAGGCAGAGAAAAGCCAGACAAAGAATTCAGCCTGAAAGTCCGTACGCTACTGCCCAACCAATCACTCGTTGAATATATAGGGATAAAGTTATGAGCGATCGCTCGTCATCAGAAGCGTCCATCTTCTTGAGTTACCTCAGAAACGGGATTTGGTTTTTGGGAATTTCTTTTTGGTTGTTTGGTCTCATCGACCGCAGTATCGCTTCTTTCTCAGATGGTTATTTATCGAGCGTAGATACGCTTCAACTATTCACAGCTGCTTTCTTTTTCGGTAGTTGGCTGTTTCTCAAACCGAAATTAGGGAGCAGGGAGCACAGGGAGCAAGGAGCAGCGAATACCGAATAGCGATCGCTAAATAGGAGGCTGAGAACAGATTTTGACCTTTGACTCCCGATCCTAACTGCAAAACACTAGCTTCTAGCTTTAGAAGCCAGTTTCTGTCCTACCAGAATAGCACGGGTGACGCGCTCGGCGGCTTTGGTAACGAGTTCTGGGGCATTGGCAATCGCGTCTCCTAAACTACAGGGGGCATCGAGAATGCTTTCAAACGAGTCGATACCGCAATTGAAATTCACCTCAGCATCGCGCCCGATAGTACCAGCAAGGGCAATAACTGGTAGCTGATGTTTCTTGGCTCTTTGTGCCACTTCCGTCGGAATTTTGCCATGTGGAGTTTGAAAGTCAATACTTCCCTCTGCTGTAATTACCAGATCGGCATCTTCTAACAAGCGGTCGAGGGCGAGATACTGCATCACAATGTCATAGCGAGGATGCAGTTTTGCTCCTAATAAAGCATACAAGCCCGTACCCAAACCACCAGAAGCACCACTTCCAGGCATTTCTCGCACGTCCATACCTAAATCGCGTTCGATGACAGCAGCATAATTGTCGAGCGCTGCGGCTAGCTGCTCCACGGTTTCAGGCGATGCACCTTTTTGAGGTCCAAATACCCGCGCTACACCTTTTTCACCACACAACAGATTGTGCCAGTTACAGGCTACGTCCATTTTTACCGATTCCAAACGGCGATCGCGAGCTTCAAGATCGATACGTTCTAGTTTTATCAGCTCGCCACCACCGCGATCGATTTCCTTGCCACCTGCATCTAACAGGCGTACTCCCAGAGCTTGCGCCATTCCCGCACCACCATCATTCGTACCGGAATCGCCGCACCCAACGAGTATCCGTTCTGCACCTGCATCTAGCGCTGCTTTAATCAGTTCTCCCACGCCGTAGGTTGTTGTCACTAGAGGGTTACGTTCGTGATGCGGTACTAATCTCAGTCCCGCCGCCGCCGCCATCTCTAAGACAGCAGTTTTTGTTTGTGTATTACCCAGAAACCCAAAGTAAGAATCTACAAGTTGTCCGACAGGACCAGCGACTGTCAGATAGTGTAAAGTCCCGCCCGTAGCTGTTACGAGGGCTTTGGTGAAACCTTCCCCACCATCGACTAAGGGGGCTTTATGGATAGTAGCATCGGGTAATACTCGGGTAATTCCCGTTTCAATACAATCTGCTACCTCGTCGGCTTCTAAGCTTTCTTTAAATCCCGAAGGCGCGATCAAAATACGTAAGGTCATAGTGTTTTCTCAAAGAGTTGGTAATTGGTAATAGAGTGGTGCGTGGTGCGCGATCGGAGGCGAGAGGCGAGAGGCAAGAGGCAAGAGGTTTTCCCCTCAGCTCCCGATCGCTTCCTCAGCTCTCTTCTCTCTTGCCCTTCCCCCTAACCCCTAATCCCTACTCCCGCAGTGGTAATGAAATTTGTACGTATGTCCCCTGACCGGGTTCGCTATCAATGGTGAGTTGACCGCCATGCTGTTCGACGATCGCTTTGCTTAAGGTAAGTCCCACACCCGCACGCTGACCGTTGGTGGTGACTGTAGGAGAAAAAACCCGTTCGATCGCGGGTTGTTTAATTCCCTTGCCGTTATCAGCGACGTCAATTAGAAGTTGTGTAGCGTCAGGATCGATGCGAGTCCGCAAACCAATACGCCCGCCTTGTTCTGGCAATGCTGCTAAGGCATTCCGTACGAGTTCGCTCAAAACCTCTCGTAACTTCGGGCGATCGACAACTACATAACTGACTTCTGGAGCAATATCCAGATCGACACTCACAGCACGTTCGACGAGTTCGGCTTGAAACCGCAGTGGCACATCGTAAAGTAGCGCTCTGATATCGGTACGGGCAAGATTTAAATCTAAGGGAAAGCCGAAATCAGTAATTCGCGACACGGCTTGTAATAGCAGATCGAGCTGTCCGATCGCTGCCTGTTGTTGTCTGCCGAATTCTGCGTTGCCCTGAAAACCATTGTGGTGATGCAACTGAGCTACACGCGATCGCAATTGCGACACTAACCGATGCAAGGTGACTCGCGAGGGCAAATGCTGCCAAGTGGAATCTTCCATGCCGTCTGTAACAACACCATTAGGAACGGCAGCTAAAACTGATATCTGCTGACGTTCTGCCATTGCCTCCATCATTCGATTGAAAGCTCGACTTACTGCTCCTAGCTCGTCTTGACGTTCTTCGCTGAGGCGGCGTTTAAAATCGCCCTTGGCTGCGTCATCTAGTGCCTCTTCCACCTCCCGCAATGGCGCAAATAAGTCAGAAGCTAAATAAGCTGCGAGGAGTAATATCAATGAGATAGTACCAAAAGCAGCGATCGCTAAGACCAATTGGGCAGTTTGTCGGGTGTTTTGCGTTTGCTGGGTGATATATTGACGATTTTGGCGATCGGAAGCAACGGCTTGTTGAGTTACTTTCTCAAATCTGATAAAGTCCCTACCTTCTAGTTGTTTTTCTAAAAATGCAAAGGCGCGATCGCGTTGACCTTGTGCTACCAGAATAAAGGCTTCGCGGGCATCCTGGATCAGAGCAATGTAGGCGTTACGGACTTGCTGAACTTGTTTTTGTTCTGCCTGCGTATCGGCTAATTCTGCCCAGCGCTTAAAATCTGCTTCTGCTGGCTTGAGAAAGGCTTCAAATTCTTGCCGCGCGTCTGGATCGTCGCTAATAATCGCATCTGGCAATTCTTTAAACGCCCGAAAAGTTGCCGTTCGCACGCTCTCCAGCAATAAACTACGTTGATAATGTCCTTGCAACCTGCGTTCGCTATTTTGCCACTGCGCGATCGCCCACACAGTTACACCCGCAGTTGCCAGTGCTAGCAACGCCAACCCGCTAAATGTTGTTAATAGTTTCTTTCTTAAATTCATAATTCAAGGGAATCGGGAGTCGGGAGTCGGGAAGAAAGGGACAAGGGGGACAAGAAAGAATAGCAACCATCAACCAACAACCAACAACCGTCAACTGATAACTGTCACAGTCTTAAGCCAATCCATTGCCAGTAGCCGTAGTAGAACACCACGATCAGTCCTAAGTGAACTATCAAGAGTACGGAACTCAGACGCAACAAGTCTGCTGGTTTATAGGTTTCGCCTTCTAATTCTTGAAACATTAACAGCGCTTTGGAGCTGACGGGAAAAGTCAAACAGTAGTCCATGCCAACGTTGCTGAGGAATAAAACCGCCACGGGATTGAGCTGCAAACTGTTACCTAGATACAACAGCGCCGGGACTAAAGCTACAGCCCTGGCTGTGTGGGAAGTCATGTAGATATGGGAGGTGAGGGAAATTAAAGACAGTACGAGCAGAACTAATATGCGCGACTCCGTACCAGCAATTCCACTTGCGGCAAATAACTGGTTGATAATCCACTGGGCTGCATCAGACTCAATCAACTCCTCGCCTAAAACTAAAGCTGCACCGACAAATACAATTAAGTTCCAAGAAACTGCTTTCAGTCCATCCTTCCAACTAATGACTCCAATCCCAGGTGCAGTCAGTACTAACGCCCCAATTACCGTGACAGTGGCGATTTCCAACCCATGCCAGCTTTCTGTCAGCCATAGCCCCACCATGACCGAAACAACGAGCAGCGTTATTCGTTCTGCTTTAGAAAAAGGCTTTTTTTGCTGATAAGGAATCAGAAGTTGGCGCTGGCGGCGATTTTTGTCTAAAAATAAGCGCAAAATCGTCCAGCAAGAAATATAACTAGCGGCAACTCCAAAGGGCACGCCATAGAGTGCCCACTGCGCGTAAGAGAGCTTGACATCAGTAATTTCGTCTAATAAGTCGATCGCGATCAGATGGGAACCAGCACCGATGAGAGTAGAAATAGTGGCAACTAAAATAATTGTCGGCATGAGTAGTGCCATTGCACGGGTGATGCGGCGATCGTCTGCCGCGTTGGCAATGCTGCGAAATACGGGAATGACTACGGCTGCTCTACCGGAGGTGGAAGGAATGACGAAAGATAAAGGAATTAACATAGTTGTCAACAGCCAAAATACGCTGCTGACATTACGGGCGCGACTGACAACCAACTGCGTTAATCTTGCTGCTAAACCAGTTTGCTGTATGGCTCCACCCAAGATAAAAGCACCGATCATCAGCCAAATCACGTCTGATTCTAGTGCTTCAAATAATTCTTCTTGTTCGCTACCACCAGATAAAATCAGCAACACCACTGTTGCTAAAGCAACATAAGCTGCATTTAGGGATGTTGTTGACCATAAAATTACCGCTAAGGCAAAGGCAAATAGAGATAGCCTTGCCTCTGTCTGCAGCGAACTTGGTAGGAGGATGGCGATTCCTGCTATGAGAGTCAGTGCCAAAGGCAGCACGGCATCAACCACCCAACGAAACTGTCGCTGACGTGGGGGAGTTTTAGGTAGAGGACGCTTGCTCTCAAGGCGCGACCAAATGCTAGTTGTGCCTAGCTGCTCCTTGCTACTTTCCTTTTGAGCAGCTTTACTCATCTTTCCTCCTAGTCACCAACTAATGTGCAGTATGACGACCTGTACTGAGTTATTGTTTCACTCGATTGATATCAGCGATCGCCTGTACTTAACCAAAAAATAATATCTTTTTAAAGTAAGTTTAATCCATTGTATAAGTATCTACCCTGAGATGGAAGGCAGGAGTTTTTAGCTTAATTTAATTTTTTATAAGTTTGTTTCTATAAGTTTTTGAAAACACGAATCTATAGTTTTTAGACTGTATATTTTTGATTTTGTAAATAATTTAAAAAAGGTTTGTTTATTAACTTAAGTAATTAATTTCCAGAAATCTTTCGTAGAAGAGGCTTAACAAAGATTTATAACTATTTATTTTGTTGCCAATAAATGAACAAACTAGTAAGCATGAATCAAAATTTATTGAAAAAACTAATTTTAATCATTGCTATTCTAGCGATTGAATCGTTGCTTGCTTCTACAGTCATAGCAGGTCAAGTTCCACGACATACGCAACTTGACACGAAAAATAGCGATCGCAAAAGTATAAGA
>ERZ1066119.790-NODE-790-length-19841-cov-12.600677_pt1 | contig 19841 bp, 17 predicted proteins | sample MGYA00382766_ERZ1066119 | MGnify/ENA primary metagenome ERZ1066119 (study PRJEB33369, sample SAMEA5778349) | biofilm metagenome | biome: Industrial cooling water; feature: Water cooling tower basin; material: Biofilm | place: United Arab Emirates | collected...
CCGTTAGGCCGAAGCCGCCGGGCCGCGGCCGCCCGCCCGCGCGCGTTAGGCCGAGCGACGGCGGCGCCGGGCGCCGAGGAGGAGGGCGCCGGCGCCCAACCCGGTGAGCGCGACCGACGACGGCTCGGGCACCACGCTCGCGGCCTGCGCCACCTCCACGTTGCTCACCTCGAAGGTCCGGCCGCCGAACAGTTGTACCGCGTCGAACGCGCTCGCCGGGATCAGCGTGCCGGGGTCGCCGTTGAAGACGCACGACGCGTCGCCCGGCCCGTTCGCCACGTCGCAGCCGTCGGCCGGGATGAAGCCGAGGAACCCGTCGCCGCCGGCACTCGCGGCCGCAAAGGGGTCGCCCTCGTCCTGCCGGGTCTGGTTGTCCACGTCGAAGCGGACGCCCGACGTCCCCGAGCCGGACAGGTCGAACGCGAGCCCGATCACGGGGGCCGAGAAGGCGAAGCGGAAGCCCGTGGTCATGCGCTCCGCCCGGTTGTCGAACGTGAGCCCCGGCATGGCGGCCGGGCCGGTGCCGACCGTGGTCCGGTACACCGACTCGCCGCGGGCCGAGAAGGTGACGAGGCCGCTGGTGAAGCTGACCGCCCCGACGGACGACGCGGGCGCGCCGCTCAGGTCCACGGTGGTGCGGGTGGCGTTGGCGGCGAGCGCGGCGAGGTAGGCGGCCCGGTCGGTGAACACGCGCCCGGCCGGCTGGTACGCGCGGGCAGCGGCAGGAGCGAGCGTAACGACGGCGGCGGCGAGGCCAGCGGTCAGACGGGAGAAGACGGGCATGACGACTCGGGCGAGAGCCCCGGCGGGGGGTGATGACGTGGCGGACCCGACCAATGTTGCGGCAGATGCTTACGCGCACAACATGTAGCAGCGTGGTTTGCCCGATGCGTCACAGCCACACCCTCGGTCGGAAGATGGTGGAGCCTTCGGTGTAGGTTGGGCGCGTGTCCAGCGCTCCTGCCCCCGACCCGTCTCGCCGCCCGGGTGTCGCGGTCGGGGTGGACGTCGGCGGCACCTTCACCGACCTCGCCGCGATCGGCGCGGACGGGGCGGTGCATACGGCCAAGGTGCTCACGCACCCCGGCGACCAGAGCGGCGGCGTGGCCGCCGCGCTCGCTGCCGCGGGGTTGGCCGGCGGCGCCGTCGAGCGGATCGTGCACGGCACGACGGTCGTCACCAACCTGCTCCTCGAGCGGTCCGGGGCGCGGGTGGTGTTCTGCGGTACGGCCGGGCACACCGACGTCCTGCACCTGCGCCGTCAGGACCGCGCGGCCCTGTACGACTTGGCGCGCCACCACCCCCCGCCGCTGGTGTCGCGCGCCGACCTGGTGCCAGTGCGCGAACGCACCAACCCGGACGGCGTGCTGCTGCCGTTGACGAACGAGGCGGTGGCCGAGTGCGTGGCGGCGGTGCGGGCGCGGTCGCCCGAGGCCGTCGCCGTCACGCTGCTCCACGCCTACGCGCACCCCGCGCACGAGCAGCGCCTGGCCGGCGCCCTCGCGGCGGCGCTCCCGGGCGTGGCCGTGGTCGCCTCGCACGCGGTGCACCCGGAGCCGCGCGAGTACGAGCGGGCGAGCACCACGGCCGCCGAGGCCTACGCCCGGCCCCGCGTGACCTCCTACCTCCGCCGTCTCGCCGGGCGGCTGGCGGAAGGCGGCTACCCGACGCCGGGGGTGATGACCTCGGGCGGCGGCGTGCGGTCGGCGGTCGAGGCGGCGGAGAGCGCCGCCGCGCTTGCGCTGAGCGGCCCCGCGGGCGGCGTGGTGGGCGCGGCCGCCGCGTGCGCCGCGCTCGGCATCGCCGACGCGCTCACCCTGGACGTGGGCGGGACCAGCGCCGACGTCGGGCTCGTGCTCGGCGGTGCGCCGCTCGTCGAGGCGGGCGGCGAGGTGGCCGGCGTGCCCATCGCCCTGCCACGCGTGCTGGTCGAGACGGTGAGCGCGGGCGGCGGGAGCGTGGGCTGGGTGGACGACGCCGGGGCGCTGCGGGCGGGGCCGCGGAGCGCGGGGGCGGCGCCGGGCCCGGCGGCGTTTGGTCGCGGCGGCACGGAGGCGACGGTGACCGACGCCCACGTCGTCCTCGGTCACCTCGACGCGGCGGCCGGGCCGCTGAGCGGCGGCGTGTCGCTCGACGAGGGGCGCGCGCGGCGTGCGCTGGCGGGGCTCGCCGAGCGGCTGGACGGGCGCGCGCCGGACGAGGCGCGGGTGCGCGCTGTGGCGCGCGCCCTGATCGCGGCCGCGGACGCCGCCATGGCCCGCGCACTTCGCCGCGTGAGCGTGGAGCGCGGACTCGACCCGCGGGGGCTGACGCTGGTGGCGTTCGGCGGCGGAGGCGGGCTGCACGCGTGCGCGCTGGCCGAGGGGGTGGGGGCGACGCGCGTCCTCGTCCCGCCGCACGCGGGGGTGCTGAGCGCGGTCGGGTTGGCCGCCGCGCCCGACCGGCGGGACGCCCTCGCCAGCGTCGTGCGCCCCGCCGCCGACCTCACCGCCGAGGCGCTCGGTGCCCGCCTCGACGCGCTGTTCGCGGCCACGGGCCGCGGCGCGGAGCGGCACGCCTGGGCGCGGGCGCGTTACGCGGGACAGGGGAGCGAGGTGGAGGTCCCGATCGCGCCGGGTGACGACGGCGCGGGCGTCGCGCGGCGCTTTGCCGAGGCGCACGCCCGCCGGGCCGGGTTCACCCTGCAGCGCCCGGTGCACGTGGTGAGCCTGCGCGCCGCGGCGAGCACGCCGGGCCGCGTCCCGCGCTTCGTCCGCGGAGCGCTAGGCGCGGTAGGCCCCGGCGACGCGCCAACGGCGTTAGGCGCATCGGCGCCGTTAGGCCCGCCCGAGGGGCCCCTTCGCGTGCGCGACGCCGCCGCGCGCCCCGGCCGCCTGGTCGACGGCCCGGCCACGATCGCGCTGGCCGACGGCACGGTGCTGGTCGCGGCCGGGTGGCGGGCGCGGGCCCTGGAGATCGGCGGCTGGCTGCTGGAGGCGCGGTGACCGATCCCATATTCGACCCGCTCGCGCTCGCCGTCTGGGGGCACGCGCTCGCCGCGGTCGCGGAGGAAGCCGGCGCGGTGCTCGTGCGCTCGGCCGTCTCGCCGAACATCCGCGAGCGGCGCGACGCCTCGGCCGCGCTCTTCGACGCCGCGGGGCGCATGATCGCGCAGGCCGCGCACATCCCCGTCCACCTCGGCGCGATGCCGGAGGCCGTGGCCGCCGTGCGGGCGCGCGGGGCCCGCGCGGGCGACGTGTTCCTGCTCAACGACCCGAGCCACGGTGGCTCGCACCTCCCCGACCTCACGCTCGTCGAGGCCGTCCGCGACCCGGCCGCGCCCGACGCCGTGATCGGCTACGTGGCCGTGCGCGCGCACCACGCCGACGTCGGGGGGATGAGCCCCGGGAGCATGCCGCAGGGCGCGACCGAGCTGGTGCAAGAGGGGCTCGTGCTGCCGCCGGTGCGGCTGGCGCGCGTCGCGCCGGACGGCACGCACGCCGACGCCGAGGACGTGCTCGCCATCGTGCTCGCCAACGTGCGCACGCCGTCGGAGCGGCTGGGCGACCTGCGGGCGCAGCTCGCCGCGTGTGCCGCGGGGCGCCGCGCGTGGCAGGCGCTGTGGACGCGCGAGGGCGCCGCCCGCGCGACGGCCGCCTGCGACGCGCTCCTCGATTACGCCGAGCGGCGCACGCGCGCCCGGCTGGCGGCGGCGGAAGGCGCGCAGGGGCGCGCGGAGGACGCGCTGGAGGGCGACGGCGTGAGCGAGGCCCCGGTGCGCGTGTGTGCGTCGGTGCGCGTCGCGGACGGCCGCCTCACCGTCGACCTCGAAGGGACCGCGCCGCGCGCGGCCGGGAACGTCAACTGCCCGCGCGCCGTGGCCCGCGCGGCGGCGGTGTTCGCGCTCCGCACGCTGCTCGACGACGACGTGCCGACCAACGACGGCGTGGCGCGCGCGCTCGACCTGCGGGTGCCCGACGGGTGCGCCGCCGACGCCCGCGACGGCGCCGCCGTGGCCGCCGGCAACGTCGAGATGTCGCAGCGGCTGGCCGACGTGATCCTCGCCGCGCTGGCCGACGCCGGGCTGGGGGCGACGGCGCAGGGGCAGGGGACGATGAACAACGTCACGTTCGGTGGGGCCGGGGACGCGGGCGGGGCCGCGTGGACCTTCTACGAGACGTTAGGCGGCGGCCAGGGCGCGTCGCCGCGGGGGGCGGGGCCGAGCGGGGTGCACGTCGGGATGAGCAACACGCGCGTCACGCCGGTGGAGGCGCTGGAGCTGGCCCACCCGCTCCTCATCGAGACGTACGCCCTGCGCGACGGGTCCGGCGGGACCGGCGTGCACGCGGGGGGCGACGGCGTGGTGCGCGCCTACCGCGCGCTCGCCCCGTGCACGGTCACGCTCCTCACCGAGCGGCGGCGCCTGGCGCCGCGCGGCGCGGCCGGCGGGGGCGACGCCCGCCCGGGGCGGAACCTGCTCGACGGCGCGGAGCTGCCGGCCAAGACGCGGGTCGCGTTAGGCGTTGGGCAGGTGCTGACGATCGAGACCCCGGGCGGGGGCGGGTGGGGACCCCCGGCCGGGCCGACCGCCCCCGGCGCGCGGTCGGCCTAACGGCCTAACGCGGCGCGGTCACGGCCAGCCGCAGGCCCTCGGCCGCAGCCGTCACCGCCGGCCCGCCCCCGGGGGACGCGGCCGCGAGCCGCGCGGCCACCCGGGCGATGCGGTCCACCGCGTCGTCGTCGCGCGACGGGTCGTGATGAAACAGCACCAGCCGCCGCGCCCCGGCGTCCGCCGCCAGCCGCACCGCCTCGGCGTAGCTGGAGTGGCCCCACCCGCGGTGGGCCGCCAGCTCCGCCGGCAGGTACGTCGCGTCGTGGATGAGCACGTCGACCTCCGCGACCGCCTCCAGCAGCGCCCGCCGCCCGCCGCACGCCCCTTCGATGGCGGCCAGCTCGTTGTCGGGCAGGTAGGCGACGCGGAGGCCGCTGGCCGGGTCGCGTACCACGAAGCCGCGCGCGCCGCCAGGATGGGCCACCGGCACCGTCCGCACGCCGAACCCCCCGACCGCCGTCTCCGCGTCGTCGGGGAGCGGGTGCACGGGGAGCCGGTCGGCCAGCCCGTCGGCCTCCGGGAAGAGCGGCGGCTGCGACAGCGCGCGTACCGCCGCCGCGACCCCGTCGGCCGCGGCCGCGCCCGCGGCGACGTGCACGTCGAGCCGACCGCGGGCCAGCGGGGCGAAGAACGGCAGCCCCTGCACATGGTCCGCGTGACCGTGGGTGACGAGGACCGGGAGCCCCGCCGCGGGGCCCGCGTCGGCGGCGCCCAACGCCTGGCCGAAGGCGCGGAGCCCCGTGCCGGCGTCGAGGACGAGCCGCCGCCCGTCGGCCGCGCGCAGCTCCACGCACGGGGTATTGCCGCCGTAGCGGGCGGTGTCCGCGCCGGGCGCCGGCACCGAGCCGCGCACGCCCCAGTATCGCAGGACGAGTGGCGCGCCGTCGTCGGGCGCGTCGCGCGGAAGGGGGCCCTCGGTCGCCGGGTCCGCGGGGGCGGGGGCCGGCGCGTCCTGGCGTGGGCTCACCCGGTCGGGGCCCGGGCGGCGTCCACGGTCCCCGAGGGTTCCTCCGCCGGCGGCCCGCCGTCCGGCGCCTCGAACCGGGCGCCCGGCGTGCCCACCCCCAGCCCCACGTCCACCGCCTCGTTCCGCTCCGCGGCCGCCGCGCGCTCGGCCCGGGCCGCCCGCGTCGCCGCACCCGGCGAGGCGCGCCGGACCAGCCCCTCGCGGTCGAGCAGGTGCACGGTGCGCCGCTCGGCGCGCACGAGGCCGAGGTCCTGCAGCTCCTTCATCGCGCGCGACACCGTTTCGCGGCTGGCGCCGATCATCTGGGCCATCGTTTCGTGCGTGGGCGCGCGCTCAACGACGGGCGGCTCGCCGGTGGCGCGGTCGAGCAGGAGGCGGGCGACGCGGCCCGGCACGTCGAGCAGGACGAGGCCCGTGATCTTCTGGTCGGCCTCGCGCAACCGGCGCGACAGCTCCTCCAGCAGCGCCCACGCCACCCGCGGCATCTGCTCCACCTGACGGCGGAAGTCCTCGCGGCGGAGGACGTAGAGTGTGGTCGCCTCCATGGCGAGGACGTGCGCCGAGCGCGGGCGGCCGTCGAGCAGCGCCAGCTCGCCGAAGTGCGCGGTGGCGCCGAGGGTCCCGAGGATCACCTCGCGGCCGTCCTCGCCCATCACGGTCACCTTCACCTGCCCGGCGCGCACCACGTAGAGCGCGTCGCCCGGGTCGCCCTGGCGGACGATGAGCGCCCCGCGCGCCACCCGTTGCTCCCGCACGAGCCCCGCGAACACGCGGCGCTCCTCGGCGGTCAGGCGCTGGAAGACGGGGACGTAGCCTAGGAACTCGGCCACGCGCGGGAGCGGCGGGGGGGCGGTGGTGGGTGCGTGCATGTGGCAACCCTGCGGCATACCGCGGGCCGCCGTCAACGGCCGGCCCCGGTCGATTGTGCCCTGCGTCACGGCTGCCCCGACCACGGCCGGGTCGCCTAGATTGCGCCGCCCATGACCACCCGCGCGGGCGAGGCCGACCACACCTTCGCGTTCCTCCGGGACCGCCTCCAGGAATCGCTGCAGCGGGCCGACGAGGTCGAACGCGCCCTCGGCGATCCGGACGCCGGCCGCGACCCCAAGCGCCTGGCCGACCTGGGCCGGGAGCACGCCCGCCTGTCGCAGATTGTGGCCGAGGCGCGGCGGCTGGAGCGGGCGGAGCGCGAGCTGGCCGACGCGCGCGAGCTAGCCGAGGGTGACGACGCCGACTTCGCGGCCGAGGCGCGGGCCGAGGCCGAGCGGCTGGAGGCGGAGATCGCGGCCGCCGAGCGGGCGCTCAAGCCGCTGCTCATCCCTCGCGACCCGCTCGACGACCGGCCGTGCATCGTCGAGGTGCGCGCGGGCACGGGCGGCGACGAGGCCGCGCTGTTTGCCGCCGACCTGCTGCGCATGTACTCGCGCTTCGTCGAGCGGCGCGGGTGGCGGGTGGAGGGGATCTCCTACGCCGAGGGCGCGTTAGGCGGTGTCAAGGAGAGCGTGTTCAAGGTGCTCGGCGACGGTGCGTACGGCACGATGAAGTGGGAGAGCGGGGTGCACCGCGTGCAGCGCGTCCCGGCCACCGAGAGCGCGGGCCGCATCCACACCTCCGCCGCGACGGTGGCCGTGCTGCCCGAGGCCGAGGAGGTGGACCTCAAGATCGAGGACAAGGACCTACGCATCGACGTGTTCCGCTCGTCGGGCCCCGGCGGGCAGAGCGTCAACACCACCGACTCCGCCGTGCGCATCACGCACCTCCCGACGGGGGTGGTGGTAAGCCAGCAGGACCAGAAGTCGCAGCTCCAGAACAAGCTCAAGGCGATGGAGGTGCTGCGCGCGCGCATCCTCGACCGGATGCTGGCCGAGCGCGACGCCGAGCGCGCGCGGCAGCGCCGCTCGCAGGTGAGCACCGGGGACCGGTCGGCCAAGGTGCGCACGTACAACTTCCCACAGGGCCGGGTGACTGACCACCGCGTCGGGCTCACGCTGTACGACATCGGCCGCGTGATGGACGGCGACGTGCAGCCGCTGGTCGACGCGCTCGCGCTGGCCGACGTCGAGGAGCGGCTGGCGGGTGGGTGATCCGTCGCCGGCCGCCGCGGGCGCGGGCGACGCGCCGGGTGCCGCGGTGGCGTCGGCCGACGGCCCGACGTTAGGCGCGCTCGTCGACGCGCTCGCGCCCGTGCTCGCGCACGCCGGCGTGGCGGAGGCGCGCGCGGAGGCGCGCGACCTCGTGGCGGCCGCGGCGGGGCAGCCACGCTTTTGGCCGACGCAGCACCGCGACCAGGCGGCCGGGCCCGCGCTGGTGGAGGCCGCCGCGCGCGCGGCCGAGCGGCGCGCGCGCGGGATGCCGTTCGCCTACGCCGTGGGGCGGGCGAGCTTCCGCCACCTCACGCTCGACGTGGACGAGCGCGTCCTGATCCCGCGCCCCGAGACCGAGGTGCTGGTGGACGAGGTGCTCGCGGCGGTCGCGCGGCACGGGCTGGGCGACGGCGGCGTGGCAGTGGACGTGGGCACGGGGTCGGGCGCCATCGCGCTGGCGCTGGCGTGCGAGGGGCGGTTCGACCGCGTGATCGCGACCGACGTGTCCACCGACGCCCTGGACGTCGCCCGCGCCAACGCCGCCCACGCGCGCCGGGCCATGTGCGCGCCGGTAGAGTTCCGGCAAGGCGCGATGCTCGCCCCCCTCCGCGACCCGGCCGCGTTAGTCACTGCCCGCGCGGTGGTGAGCAACCCGCCCTACATCGCCTTCGCCGAGGCCGACGCGCTGCCGGCGGGGGTACGCGACTGGGAGCCGGCGCTGGCCCTCTTCGCGGGCGACGGCGGGATGGCGGCCATCGCGGCCCTCGTGCGCGAGGCGGCGCTGGCGCTGGAGCCCGGCGGGCTCCTTGCCATGGAGGTGGACGCCCGCCGCGCCAGCACCGCCGCCGAGCTGGTGGCGAGCGACGGCCGCTACGCGGGCGTCACCGTCCGCCTCGACCTCGCCGGCCGCGAGCGCTTCGTGCTCGCCACGCGCGCCTAACACCTACCGCATCCGATGATCCAGGACCAAGCCACCGCCCTCGGCCGCCAGCTCGGCCAGAGCGACGAGTACAAGGCCGTGAAGCGCAGCAGCGAGGAACTCAACGCCGACCAGGCGGCGGTAGCGTCGCTGCGCGAGATGGAGCAGCTCCGCGTCCGCGCCCAGCAGATGCTGGAGCGCGGCGAGCAGCCCACCGAGGAGATGGAGCAGCGCCTCGACGACCTGCTGGCCGCCGTGCAGGTGAACAGCACGTACCAGCGCTACGTGGCCGCGCAGGACAACTTCGACAAGCTGATGCTGCGCGTGAACGAGTGGATCTCCGAGGGGATCCGCAAGGGCGCGTCGAGCGGCATCATCACGCTGTCGTAGCGCGGGGTGGGGGCGGGCGCGGGGCGCGGCCCCCTCGTGGTGTTCGAAGGCGCCGAGGGGGCGGGGAAGACGACGCAGGTGGCACGGCTCGTGGCGCGCGCGGCGGCGTTAGGCATTGCGTGCGAGAGCTACCGCGAGCCGGGCGGCACCCCCCTCGGCGACGCCGTCCGCGCGCTCGTCCTCACGCCGGGGCACGACGTGCGGCCGCGCGCGGAGGCGCTGCTCTTCATGGCTGCGCGCGCGCAGCTCCTCGCGCACGTGGCCGAGCGGCTGGCCGCCGGCGTGGCGGTGGTGCTCGACCGGTTCTTTCTCTCCACGTACGCCTATCAGATCGCCGGGCGCGGGCTGCCGGCGGACGACGTGCGCGCCGCCAACCGCCTCGCCACCGCCGGCGTGGTCCCCGACCTCACGCTGCTGCTCACCGCCGACGCGGACGAGGCCCGCGCGCGGGTGGGGCGGCGCGGGGGGTTGGACCGGATGGAGCGCGAGGACGCCGCGTTCCACGCTCGCGTGGCCGCCGCGTTCGACGCGGCCACCGCGCCGGCGTGGCAGGCGGCGCACCCCGAGGTCGGGCGGGTGGTGCGCGTTGACGGCGGCGGGACGGCCGACGCGGTGGCGGCGCGCGTGGCCGCCGCCCTGGCCGACGGGCTGCCGGAAACTTTCGGCGCGCTTCGCGAGTCCCACTCCTGACATGCGTCCCAAGGCGGTCATCGTCCTCGCGGCCCTGAGTGCCGCGCTCGTCACCGGCGGGTGGCTCGTGGGCCGCGGCGCCCAGGGGCAAGGGTCGGCGGCGTCAGCGCCCACCGCCGCCGCCGGCGCGCGGCTGTTCGCGGAGGTCTACGAGCGCGTGGCGCGCGCCTACGTCGACTCGATCCCGACGAGCGTCCTCTACCAGCACGCCGCCGACGGGCTCGTGGGCGAACTCGGCGATGCCAACAGCACGCTGCTCACCCCTGAGCGGCTGGCCAAACTCAACGAGCGCACGAGCGGCACGTACGCCGGCGTCGGGCTGCGCGTGGACGTGCGCGACGGGGTGGTCACCGTGGTGAGCCCGATCGCCGGCTCGCCCGGCGAGCGGGCCGGGGTGCGCGCGGGGGACCGCATCGTCGAGATCGCGGGGGAGCCGACGCGCGGGCTCACGGCCGAGGAGGCCACGCGGCGGCTGCGCGGCGCGCCGAGCACGCCGGTGCGGTTCGCGGTAGAGCGGCTGGGCGTTGAGGGGCGCGTGCCGTTCGCGCTCACCCGCGAAGAGGTGCACGTGCGCGCCGTGCGGCGGGTGGCCGCGCTGGAGGGCGGCGTCGGGTACCTGTCGCTCGCCGCGTTCGCCAACAACACGGCCGACGAGGTGGCCGAGGGGCTGGACTCGCTGCGCGCGTTAGGCGCCCGGAGCGCGGTGCTCGACCTGCGCGGCAACCCCGGCGGCCTGCTCGACCAGGGCGTCGCCGTGGCCGAGCTGCTGCTCGACCCGGGGCAGGTGATCGCGCGCACGGCGGGGCGCGGGCCGGGCACGGCGCAGCGCTTCACCGACCGGCTGCCGCAGCGGTGGGCCGGGCTGCCGCTCGTGGTGCTGGTGGACGGCGCGACGGCGAGCGCCGCGGAGATCGTCGCCGGGGCGCTGCAGGACCACGACCGCGCGTTGGTCGTGGGGGCGACGACGTACGGCAAGGGGAGCGCGCAGCAGGTGTTCCCGCTGCCGGGCGGGTCGGCGCTCAAGCTCACGACCGCGCTCTGGTTCACGCCGTCGGGGCGGAGCATCAACCGCCCGCTGGAGCCCGAGGACGACGACGCGGGTCCGGACGCCGACGACGCGCGCCCCGCCCGCGACACGGCCCGCGCCCGCTTCACGACCGACGCCGGCCGCACGGTGCTCGGCGGCGGTGGGATCACCCCCGACGTGGAGGCCGGCGACAGCGCGGCGCTGCCGGCGGAGGTCGCCTTCGTGCGGGCGTTAGGCCGGCAGGCGGCGGCGTTCCGCGACGCGCTGTCGGGGTACGCCGCCGAGGCGCGCGCCGCCGGCCTGGCCCGCGACCCCGGCTTCGAGGTGACGCCGGCCATGCGCGACGCCGTGTACCGGCGGCTGGTGGCGCGCGGCGCAGCGGTCGACCGGCCGACCTTCGACGGGGCGGCGGCGCTGGTGGACCGCCAGCTCGGCTACGAGATCGCGCGCACGGCGTTCGGGCCGGACGCCGAGTTCCGGCGGCGCGCCGCGGACGACGCGGCGTTAGGCGTCGCGCGGCGGCTCGCGGCCGGGGCGGCGTCGCCCCGCGACCTGTTCGCGCGCGCGGCGGCGCTCCCGAAGCCGCGGCGCGACTCCGCGGCGGCCCGCGTCCGCTGAGCGGGTCTGCCCGCGGCGCCCTCGGTCCTCGGCCCCCGGTGATGCGGCTGTTCGTGGTCGGGCCGGGGCGGGCGGGGCGCGGGGTCGCCCGCGCCGCCGAGGAGGCCGGCGTCGAGGTCGTGGGCGTGCGCGGGCGCGGCGAGCCGGGGCGATGGCCGGCGGCGTTAGGCCGGGCGACCGCCGTGTTCGTGGCGGTGCAGGACCGCGAGCTGGACGGGTCGCTGGGCGCGCTCGCGGGCGCGCCGCTCGCGGACGGCGCCGTCGTGCTGCAGGCGAGCGGCAGTTCCGAGCCCAGCGCGTTCGCCGCGTTGCGGGCGGCCGGCGTTCCCTGCGGGACCTTTCACCCCCTGGTGGCGCTGGCGGACGCCGAGCGCGCGCCGGCGCTGCTGCGGGGCGCGTGGGCAGGCGTGGACGGCGACGCGCCCGCGGTGGCCGTCGCGCGCGAGCTGGCGGCGCGGATCGGGGCGCACCCCCTCGCAATCCCACCCGGGCAGCGGGCCCGCTACCACGCCGCCGCGGTGTTCGCCTCCAACTTCCCCGTCGTGCTTGCCGCCGTCGCTGAGCGGCTGTTAGGCAGCGCCGGCGTCCCCGCGGCCGACGCCCGCGGGGCGGTGCGGCACCTGCTCGCCAGCGCCGCCGCCAACCTCGGCGCCGGGGGCGACGCGGCGGACGCGCTCACCGGGCCGGTGGCACGCGGGGACGCTCCGACCGTCGCCCGCCACCTCGCCGCGCTGGCGGGCGAGCCCGTCGCCGCGCCGCTGTACCGTGCGCTGACCGCGGCCGCCGTTGAGGTCGCGCGGCGGGGCGTCGCGTCCGGGCGCCCGGACCAACTGGACGAGATCGCCGCGCTGGTTGGTGCGCCGCACGGGGACGGCGCGTGACCGCGCTGGCCGCGCGGGCCGGCGCGCCCCGGCGCGTATTCCTGACCGCCGAGTGGCGCTACCTGCTCATGGTCAACTACACCGTCGACCCCGCGGTGCTCGCCCCGCTCGCGCCCGCCGGCACGGCGCTCGACCTGTACCGCGGCGAGGCGATCGCCACGATGGTCGGCTTCCGCTTCCTGCGCACCCGCGTGCTCGGCGTCCCCGTCCCCGGCCACGCCGACTTCGACGAGGTGAACCTGCGGTTTTACGTCACGCACACCACCGCGGCGGGCGAGGTGCGGCGCGGCGCCGTGTTCGTGCGCGAGATCGTCCCACGGGCCGCCATCGCCCACACCGCGCGGCTCTGCTACAACGAGCCCTACCTCGCGCTTCCGATGCGCAGCACGGCCCCGCGCGCGCCCGACGCCACGCCCGGCGCGCTGCGCTACGAATGGCGCGGCGGCGGCCGCGACCCACGCCGCTGGCACGCGCTGTCGGCCGAGGTCGGCGGGCCGCCGGCGGAGCTGGCGCCGGGGTCCGAGACCGAGTTCGTCGCCGAGCACTACTGGGGCTACACGCGGCAGCGCGACGGCGGCACGGTGGAGTACCAGGTCCAACACCCGCGCTGGCGCGCCTGGCCCGCGCGCGCCGCCGCCCTCGACGCCGACGTCGCCGGGCTCTACGGGCCGGCGTTCGCCGAGTCGTTAGGCGCGGCGCCCCGCTCGGCGTTCGTGGCCGAGGGGTCGCCGGTGGCGGTCTACTTCCCGCGGCGGCTGCGGTAGCCGCCGGGCCCGGGGGCGCGGGCGGGCGTTAGGCGCCGCCCTGGAGCTGCGGCCGGTCGACCACCCGCACGCCGGCGGGCGGCGTGAAGCTGAAGGCGTCCGCCGAGAGCCGCGCGTTGGGCGCCCACGACGTCATGCGCCAGGTGCGCACCGCGCCGGTCGCCTCGGTGAGCTCGATCTGGCGCACGGCGCCGTCGGCGTCGTCCACCCACACGCGCGCCTCGCTCACCGGCTCGCCCTCGCGCTTGGGCGTGAGGCGCACGACGCGCGTGGCCCGGCCGGTGACCGTGGCGGCGCCGCCGTCGGCCACCGCGTAGCGCGAGCGCGGCGTGGTGAGGAGCTGGCTGAGCGCGTCGATGCTGGCCGAGGCGCGGCCGCGGGCCGGCTGCTTGACCACCTGCCCGGGCAGCGTGCTTGGCAGGTAGAACCATACCGTCCGCCCGTCGCTCACCACGCGGTCGCCGGCGGGGGTGTTGAAGCGCACGCTGAAGCGGTCCGGACGGGCCATCGCCAGCTCGCCGGTGGTCGTGGCGCTGTTGCCGGTGACGGGGTTGGCGAGCGTCTGCTCGAAGGTCGCGCGCACGGTCCGCGCGGCCCGCACCGCCGCCGCCGCGCGGTCGATGGTCGCGGCCGCGCGGCGCTCGGACGGGTCGAGCCGGGCCTGCGTGGCGGCGCGCACCGCCACGCTCTGCGCGCGGGCCGGGGCGACGACCGCGGCGAGCGCGGCGGCGATCGTGAGCACGGGAAGCGCGGCAGCGCGACGGGCGGGGAAACGGATGGTCATGGCCGTGCTACCCGCCCGCGCCGGCCCCCGTTCCGGCCAGCGCCGGCGCCACGGCGCCGTCCTCCGCGACCGCCACGCGCCGGCCGATCGCCTCGGCGATGGTCGACACCTCCGCCATCAGCCGCGCGAACTGCTCGGGGAACAGCGACTGCGCCCCGTCGGAAAGCGCCCGGTCCGGCGTCGGGTGCACCTCGACGATGAGCCCGTCCGCCCCCGCCGCGACCGCGGCCCGGGCCATCGCCGGCACGTGCTCGCGGAGCCCCACGCCGTGACTCGGGTCGGCCACGATCGGCAGGTGCGAGAGCCGCTGCACGAGCGGCACCGCCGACAGGTCGAACAGGTTGCGCGTCGCCGGATCGAAGCCGCGCACGCCGCGCTCGCAGAGGATGACGTGCGGGTTCCCCGCCGCCAGCACGTACTCCGCTGAGAGCAGCAGGTCCTGCACGGTGGCCGCCATGCCGCGCTTGAGCAGTATCGGCTTGTTGAGCCGGCCGACCACGCGCAGCAGCGAGTAGTTCTGCATGTTGCGCGCGCCGATCTGGATCACGTCGCCGTACTCCGCCACGAGGTGCGCGCCCTCCTCGTCCAACGCCTCCGTGACGATGGCGAGGCCGGTGGCCGCGCGGGCCGCGGCGAGCAGCTTGAGCCCCTCCAGGCCGAGCCCCTGGAAGCTGTACGGCGACGAGCGCGGCTTGAACGCCCCGCCCCGGAGCGCCACCGCGCCGGCCGCCTGCACGGCGCGCGCGGCGTCGAGGATCTGCCCCTCGCTCTCCACCGAGCACGGCCCCGCGATCACCGGCACGTCCGGCCCGCCGAAGCGCACGCCCGGCGCCACCTCCACGACCGTGTTGTCCGGCCGCCACTCCCGCGAGACCTGCTTGTACGGCTTGCTCACGTAGATGACCTGCGCGACGCCGGGCAGGCCGGCCACGTGCGAGCCGTCGACCTGCCCGTCGTTGCCGATCAGCCCCACGGCCGTGCGCTGCGCGCCCGGCAGCACGAGCGGCTCGAAGCCCATCGCGCGGATCGCCGCGCCCACCGCGTCCACCTGCGCGGCGGTCGCGTCCACCTGCATCACCACCAACATGTTGCGTCTCCCCGGGTGTTCGGTACGGCCGCGAACGCTAGCCCGTCAGACGGCCGCGGACCACCCGTCGTGCGCCACCACCACGCGCCCCGGTTCGCGCGCCGCGGGCCATCGCGCGGCCACCAACGCCGGCACGTCGAGCGCATCCATCATCGGGTAGAGGTGGGTGAGGACGAGGCGGCCCGGGTCGGCCGCGGCCGCCAGCGCGCCGACGCTCGTAGGCGACAGGTGCGACGGCACCGCCATCGCGTCCGGCAGCGAGCACTCGGTGAGCAGCAGGTCGGCGCCGCGGGCCCACGCGCCTAACGCGGGGTCGGGCGCGGTGTCGCCGGTGTAGACGAGGCGGCGGCCCCCGGCGCGCACGTCGTAGGCGATGCTCTCCGGCTCGTGCCGCACCGCCCGCGTGGCGAGCGTCACGCCGGGCGCCAGCGCGTGGCCCGCGCCCGCGGCCACCTCGACCACGTCGACCGGGAAGCCCGGCTGGAGCAGGCGCGGCCAGAGCGCCGCCGCCAGCCGCTCCATCAGGGCGCGCGTGCCCGGCGGACCGAGCACCGTGACCGGCTCCGCGCGCGGCGGCATCTGCCCGTAGCGCCAGGCCAGGAACAGCGCCGCGATGTCGCTCGTGTGGTCCTGGTCGAAGTGCGTGACCGCGAGGTGCGTGATCCCGGCCCAGTCGACGCCGAGGGCGGCCATGCGGTGCACGACGCCGCTGCCGCAGTCCATCAGGAGCCGCACGGGCCGCCCGTCGTCCCCTTCGGCCTCGACGAGGTGGCCGGGATTGACGCGCGTGGGCGACGGAGCGACGCTGCCGGTGCCGATGGTGGTAAGACGCATGGCGGGAAGGAAGTCCGCGGGCCCGCGGGGCGACAGGCGTCGGGCACGGACCGGGAATCCCAAGCGTTACGGGCCTGTCCAGCAGATCGTCGTGCGCTCGGCCGGGCAGGGCCACCCCGGGCCCCCGCGCGGCCGCACCCTTCGCGCCCACCGCCCGATGGAGATCGCTCAGTACCGCGTCCCCGCCACGGGCCCGCTGGCCGCGACGCCCACCCCCCTGGGCGGGGCGCACCTCGTGCTCGCGTTCGGCCCCTCGGCCGCCGGCGGCGCCCCCGACGCCGCCTGGTTCGAGGCGCTGGCGGCACGCTACCCCGACGCGGTGCGGGTCTACTGCTCCACGGCGGGTCACCTGGCCGACGTGGACGTCTGCCCGGACGGCGAGGTGGCGCTGACGGCAGTACGCTTCGAGCACGCCCGGGTGCGCGCTGCGCGCGTGCCCGTGGCCGACGCCCCCGACGCCCGGGCCCTCGGACGCGCGCTCGCCGCCGCGCTGCCCGCCGAGGGGCTCCGCCACGTGCTCGTGTTCGCCGACGGGCAGCAGGTGCATGGAGGCGCGTTCGTGCGCGGGCTGGCCGACGGACTGCCGGCCGGCGTGCACGCGACGGGCGGCCTCGCGGGAGACGACGACCGCTTTGGCGCCACGGCGGTGGCGCTGGACGGCCCGCCCGCGGGGCCGGCCGTGGTGGCGGTCGGGCTCTACGGCGACCGGCTAGTGGTGGGCGCGGGGGCGTGCGGTGGGTGGACCCACTTCGGCCCGGACCGCGTGGTGACGCGCGCCGAGGGCAACGTGCTCTACGAGCTGGACGGCGAGCCGGCGCTCGCGCTCTACCGCCGCTACCTCGGCCCCTACGCCGACGCGCTGCCCGGCAGCGGGCTGCTCTTCCCGCTGGCCCTGCGCACCTCCGACGGCGACACCGGCGTGGTGCGCACGGTGGCCGGCGTGGACGAGGCCGCGGGCAGCGTGCGCTTCTTCGGCGACGTGCCGGAAGGAATGATCGCCCGCCTGATGAAGGCCAGCGCCGACCGCATCATCGACGGCGCGGGCGCGGCCGCGGAGCTGGCCGCCGAGACGGCGGGCGCGGCGCTCGGCGAGTCGGACACGCTCGCCCTGCTCGTGAGCTGCTGCGGGCGGCGCTGGCTGCTCGGGCAGCGCACCGAGGAGGAGCTGGACGCCGCCCGCGCCGCCCTCGGCGCCCGCGCGACGCTCGCCGGGTTCTACTCCTACGGCGAAGTCGCGCCGTTAGGCCGGCTCGGCAGCGCGGCGCTGCACAACCAGACGATGACGGTCACGCTCCTGGGCGAGCGCTGACCGTCGGCCCCCGCGCGAGCCGCCCTCCCCCGTGTCGGACGCCGCCACGCCCGCCCCTCCGCACGCGCCGCCGCGCCACCCGATGCTGGCGCGCCAGGTGCGCCGCCACCTCGCGCCGGGCGGCCAGGGCGCCGCCGACGGGCTCCTCGCCAACCCGGCCGTGCTGCGCTTCCTCGACGCGGTGGACGCGGCCTACCGGGATGCCGACCGCGAGGGTGTGGTGCTCTCGCACTCGCTCGAGACGATGTCGGCGGAGCTGCTCGCGCGGCAGGCGCAGCTCCGGCGGTCGGCGGAGGCGTACCGGCTGCTCTTCGAGCGCAACCCGATGCCGATGCTCGTCCACGCGCCCGACACGCTCGCGCTGCTGGCGGCGAACGACGCGGCGGTGGCCCACTACGGCTGGCGGCGCGAGGAGCTGCTGGCGATGACGCTCGCCGAGCTGCACGCGGGCGCCACCACCGCCGACGCCCACGCCGCCCGCGAGGCGGGCGCCGAGGGGCGCGCCTACACGGCCGAGTGGCACTACCGGAGCCGGGCCGGCGAGCCGCGGTGCGCCGAGCTCACCGGGCACGGCATCACCTGGGAGGGCGCGCCCGCGCGGCTGGTCCTGGCGGTGGACGTGACGGAGCGGCGCGGCATGGAGGCCCGGCTCCGCCAGCAGGCGTTCCACGACGGGCTCACCGGGCTCGCCAACCGCGCGCTGTTCACCGACCGCGTGGAGCACGCGCTGGCCCGCGGCGGCCGCGCCGCCCCGCCCACGGTGCTGTTCCTCGACCTCGACGGCTTCAAGCGGGTCAACGACTCGTTAGGCCATGCCGCCGGCGACGAGCTGCTGCGCCAGGTCGCGGGGCGGCTGGTGGCCACGCTGCGCGGCGGCGACACCGTGGCCCGCCTCGGCGGCGACGAGTTCGCGGTGCTGCTCGACCCGGTGACGCCCGAGGGCGCCGCCGACGAGGTGGCCGGGCGCGTCCTCGCCGCGCTCGGCGTGCCGATCACGGTGGCGGGCCGGGAGGTGCGCGTCGGCGGGAGCGTGGGGATCGCCACGCACCGCCCCGGCGCCACCGCCGGCGACCTGCTGCGCGACGCCGACGCGGCCATGTACGCCGCCAAGGCCGGCGGACGCGGCCGCGCCGCGCGCTTCGACCCCGAGATGCACCGCCGCGCGGTGGAGCGGCTGGAGCTGGAGGCCGACCTCCGCCACGCGGCCGCGCGCGGCGAGCTGCGCGTCGCCTACCAGCCGGTGTGCGACCTCGCGACGGGCGCGGTGCGCGGGGTGGAGGCGTTGGCGCGCTGGGAGCACCCGCGGCACGGCGCGGTGCCGCCGTCCCGGTTCGTCCCGCTGGCCGAGGAGACCGGGCTGATCGAGGACGTGGGCCGGTGGGTGCTGGGCCAGGCGTGCGCCGACCTCGCGGCGTGGCGCGCCACGCTCGGCGACCGCGCGCCGGGCTACGTGGCCGTGAACGTCTCGGGCCGCCAGCTCGACGCGGCGGGGTTCGTGGACGACGTGCGCGGCGTGCTCGCCGCCACCGGGCTGCCCGGCCACGCGCTCACGCTGGAGATCACGGAGAGCGTGATCATGCGCGACGCCGACGCGGTCCTCGGCCGCCTGCGCGCGCTCAAGGCGTTAGGCGTGCTGCTCGCGATCGACGACTTCGGCACCGGCTACTCGTCGCTCAGCTACCTGCAGCAGTTCCCGGTGGACGTCCTCAAGATCGACAAGAGCTTCGTCGACCACGTGGCGGTCGGGGGCGGGGGCGCGGTGTTGGTGCGCACCATCGTCGCGCTCGGCGAGTCGCTGCGGCTGCGGCTGGTGGCCGAGGGGATCGAGCACCCGGAGCAGCGCAACGCGCTGCGCGCCCTCGGGTGCGGCACGGGGCAGGGCTTCCTGCTCGGCCGCCCCGGCCCCGCGCCCGACCTGGCCCGCCGGCTGGCCGAGGGGGCGCCCGCCTAACGTCAGTCGCCGGCCATCGCGAGCGCGGCGTCGTCGGCGGTCTCCCCCGCCCGCGGCCCGCGCCCCCCGCCGTCGTCCACGGCCGGCCCGCCGCGCAGCCGCACGCTCACCACGGAACTCACGCCCGGCTCCTGCATCGTCACGCCGTACACCGCGTCCGCCGCCTCCGTGGTGGTGCGCGGGTTGTGGGTGATGACGATGAACTGGGTCTTGGCCTTGAACTGGTTCAGCATCCGGACGAAGCGCCCGACGTTCTGGTCGTCGAGCGGCGCGTCCACCTCGTCGAGCAGGCAGAACGGGCTCGGCTTGGTGAGGAAGATCCCGAACAGCAGCGACAGCGCCACGAGCGCGCGCTCGCCGCTGGAGAGCAGGTGGATGCGCTGTGTCTTCTTGCCGCGCGGGCTCGCGTGCACCTCGATGTCGCAGTCCAGGGGGCGCGACGGGTCCTCCAGCCGCAGGTCGCACTCGCCGCCGCCGAACAGCGTCTGGAAGATCTGCCGGAAGTGGTCGCGCGCCTGCGCGAAGGTGGCGAGGAACAGCTCGCGCGCCGTCGCGTCGATCTCGCGGATGGCCTGCTGCAGCATCCCGCGCGCCTGCGCGAGGTCCGCCCGCTGCCCGGTCAGGAACTCCAGCCGCCGCACCTCCTCCTCGTGCTCCTCCACGGCCAGCGGGTTCACCACGCCGAGCTGTTCGAGCTGCGCGCGCACCTCCACGAGCTCGGCGCCTAACGCCGCCGGCTCGCCCTCCACGGGCTCGTGCCCGTCCAGCAGCTCGTCCAGCGGGCGCCGCCACTCGGCCTCCAGCCGACCGCGCAGCGCGTCGCGCCGCCCGGCGAGCTGGGTGTGGCGCAGCGCGGCCGCGTGGGTCTCGTCGGCCAGGCGCGCGTTCTCGCGCCGCACCCCGTCGAGCGCGGCGCCCGCGGCGACCACCGCGTCGTCGGCGGCC